>Ga0066662_10000121_pt1 | contig 31820 bp, 32 predicted proteins | sample GraSoiAngelo_111_FD_133939 | JGI IMG/M metagenome (GOLD analysis project Ga0066662, IMG submission 133939) | Grasslands soil microbial communities from the Angelo Coastal Reserve, California, USA - 14_0903_12_40cm | ecosystem: Environmental > Terrestrial > Soil > Grasslands | place: USA...
CGACCGCGCCCACACCGGGCGCCACACCAAAGGCCGCATCCCCAGCGACATAGTCTTCGGCGCCCACAAGATGAGCACGGTCAGATGAGCACCAACCGTCGCTACAACTCGGGAATAGGACGCGCTAGGCCCTAGCGCCGCGTCGGGCGGCGCTTGGCCGGACTGGCGTCCTCGGCCAGTACCGCCCCCGGAGTTTAGGATCGGCGCGATGAGCGAGCAGGACGTGGAGCTGGTCCGCGGCGTCTATGAGGAGACCTATCGGGCCGAGGAGTGGAAGCGCCTACTGCCCCTCTATCACCCGGACCTCGTCTATCACCCGCGGGCGGATGAGCCCGACGCGCACGTGCACCACGGGCGCGGCTCGTTCGAGCGCCTGATATCGGGATGGATGGACGCCTTCGCCGAGATCAGCTTCGATGTCCTCGACGTCTTCGAGGCTGGCGGCTGCGTGGTCGCCTCGACGGTGCTCAACGGACGGGGAGGCGCCAGCGGCGTCGAGGTCAGCGATCCCTACGTGTTCGTGGTCAAGCTGCGCGACGGGCTGATCCTCGAGACGTGGGAGTACAAGACCCTCGCCGAGGCGCTCCAAGCCCTCGGCGAGCGCCGCCAAGACGCCGGGCGGTCTTCGTCTCGCTAGCCTGCGGCGTGCGGGTGGGTCGCGCGCGCATGGGTCGCGCGCTCGCTACCAGAAGGCCTCGTGGCGCTCCATCACGCCCCGGCCCTCCCGCACCTCGGTGCCGCCGGGCAGGACACCGGAGAAGGTCCCGAACGGCTGCTCATAGTCGCTGCGCACGAGGAGCAGGTTGTCGCGCCGGGCCCGCCGCGCCTCGACGGAGAAGGCCAGCCGCTCGCCTTGCTCGAAGACGATCGCCGACAGGTCCTCGGCGAAATGCACCGGCGCCACCTCGGACGGCTCACCCGCCACCCACAGGGTGCGCTCGCTGTGGCGGGGCGGGTCGTTGATCCCGCTCACCAGGTTCCAGGCCAGCGGTTGGCCGTGCTGGTCCTCGCCCACCGCCGCCGACCAGCGCCAGCGGGTGGGGCGCGGGTGATAGCCGGCGCTGTCGTCGATCACCGCCCGCGCCTTGACCGGCACGCGGCGGCCGTCGAGGCGGGCCTCGCCGCGCGCCGCCACACCGCCCTGCTTGCGCGTCCAGGTATAGGCGCGCCCGGCGCGGCACACCGTCTCCACGCCGTCGTCCTCGTCGATCTCCAGCTCGAGACAGACGCCGCCCTGACGCACGCGCACGCGTCCCTCGGAGAGCTCGAGGTGGCGGTGCGAGAGCAGGCCGGTGCGCTGGTGCAGGCGGCGCCGGGTGCGGTCCCAGAGCGCCCAGAAGGTCTGACGCGCCGGCCCCACCCGCACGTCGCCGACGCAGATCATCAGCTCTGACCCGAACACCCCCACGTAGCGCCAGCGCTTGAGCGGACGCCCCGCCCGCCAGCGGGCGAGCCGGTCGTGGGGGGGAAGCGCCAGCCCCGACGGCGGTCCGCCCGCCCGCGCCGGCGCGCCGCGCCAACGCCGGGGCGGGCCGGGAACCGGCGCCGCGCCGCGCCGGCCGGGCCCCCGGTAGGGCAGGCGCTCCAGCGGCTCGGCCCCGTGCAGGGGCGCGTTCATGGTCTCGACGCTATCGGCTCTATGCTTCAGGCCAATTCATTGACTGACCAGTCAATCCAATTCGCGGGCGCCGGCGGCGCCACCGTCGCGCCGGGTGAGCAGACCCGACGCCGGGAGGGCGCGGCGTGAGGGCGGCGGCCATCCAGATGAACTCCACCGACGACGTGGGGGCCAACCTGGCCACCGCCGACCGGCTGACCCGGGCGGCGGCGGCCGACGGGGCCAGGCTGGTCGTCCTGCCCGAGAAGTGGACCGTGCTGGGCGCCCCCGAGCACCTGCGCGCCGGGGCCCAGACGCTCGAAGGCGAGGCGATCGGCTGGGCGCGCTCGGCGGCGGCGGAGCTTCAGATCGATCTGGTGGCCGGCTCGATCGCCGAGCGGCGAGCCGACGCGGACAAGCTCGCCAACACCTCGGTGCACGTGGGTCCAGACGGCGAGATCGCCGCCGTGTACCGCAAGGTCCACATGTTCGACGTCGAGGTCGAGGGGGTCGTCTACCGCGAGTCTCAGACCGAGGAGCCGGGCGACGAGCTGGCGCTCAGCAGCACCGCCGACGGGGTCGAGCTGGGCCTGAGCATCTGCTACGACGTGCGCTTTCCCGAGCTGTATCGGATCCTGGCGCTGCGGGGGGCGCGCGTGGTCGCCATCCCGGCGGCGTTCACGCTGGCCACCACCCGCGACCACTGGGAGACGCTGGTCCGCGCCCGGGCCATCGAGGACCAGGTGTTCGTGGTCGCCGCCAACCAGCTCGGCACCCACCCGGACGGCAACCGCTCGGGGGGGCGCTCGCTGATCGTCGACCCCTGGGGCGTGGTGCTCGCTCAGGCGCCCGACTCCGAGTGCCACATCGTCGCCGACCTCGATCTCGAGCGCCAACGGCGGATCCGCGCCCAGCTGCCGTCGCTGGCCAACCGGCGCCCGGGCGCCTATGCCTGGCCGCAGGAGGTGGCGCTCTGATGGCCACCGCGCGGCACCAGGCCGCGGCCGACAAGCGGCGGACGATCCTCGACGCCGCCGTGCGCGTGTTCGCCCGCCAGGGCTTTCACTCCTGCCGGGTCTCGGACATCGCCGACGAGGCCGGCGTGGCCTACGGGCTCGTCTACCACTACTTCGACTCCAAGGACGAGGTGTTGGACACGCTGTTCTTGGAGCGCTGGAACATCATGGTCGACGTGATCCGCACGATCGACGGGCAGGACCTGCCGGCGCGGGAGAAGCTCTATTCGATCGTCTCGTTCATCGTCGACTCCTACCGCCACGAGCCCGACGTGATGAAGGTCATCATCGTCGAGGTCACGCGGGCCGCCAACTCGTTCGGCCAGACCCATCTGCGGGCCATCGACGAGGCCTACGGGCTGATCGCCGGGATCGTCAGCCGCGGCCAGCGCGAGGGCAGCTTCAACCCCGACGTGAGCCCGCTGTTCGCCGCCTTCACCTTCTACGGGGCGATCGAGCAGGTGCTCACCGGCTGGATCTTCGACATGCTGCCCCAGGGCGAGCGGGACCTCGAGCAGGCCAAGCACTTCATCATCGAGACGATCTGCGGAGGGCTGGACCGGGCGGACTCGTCCAAATAGCGCGATCTGATTGACTGCCCGGCCGATGCAGAACGACCTCGCCAAACGTCTGATGTGGTCGGGCTTGCTGGCCGGCCTGGGGGCCCTGGCCAGCATCGCCACCCAGCGGACCGCGGCGCTGATCTGGCAGCGGGTGTTCGGGGAGGACCCGCCCGAGTGAGTACCCCCGGGTCCGAGCCGCCGCCCGGCGTGGGAGGGCTGGGCGCGTCGGGCGACCAGGGGCCCCCGGCCGCTCAGGACCTGGCCGCCCCCCAGCGCCCGGAGGTCGCCGTGGGGCTGGCCTTCGCCGGTGGGCTGCTGGCCGCGATCCTGCTCAAGCGCCTTGCCGCCTGACACCGAATCCCAGAACATCGCCACCGCGATCTCGGAGGTCACCGAGCGGGCCACCCTGCTGATCCGCGAGGAGATCGAGCTGGCCAAGGCCGAGGTGACCGAGAAGGTCACCCGGCTGCTCAAGGGCATCGTGGTGGGCGCCGCCGCCGGCGTGTTCGTGCTCACCGCGCTCCTGTTCGCGCTGCACGGCTTTGCCTGGCTGGCCTGGTTCGAGCTGTTCTCGAGCAACCAGACCTACTTCTGGGGGTTCTTCGTGGTCGCCGGAGCGCTGCTGCTGCTCGGGGCCCTGGCCGGGTTCCTGGCCGCCCGCGCGGTGCGCTCGGGCGCGCCGCCCACCCCCGAGATGGCCCTCGACGAGGCGCGCAAGATCCGCGACACGGTGGCCGCGTCGCCGCCGGTCGCCGGCGAGGCGCCCTCGCCCTCGACGCTTACCGTGGGCGCCCCCGAACCACCGCCCATCGGCCCCCCGCCCGAGGGGGGTCCGTGATGCCCGAGCGCAGCGCGGCCGAGATCCGCGCCTCAGTCGAGGCCAACCGGGCCCAGCTCGGCCTCTCGCTCGAGCGCCTGCGCGGCGAGGTGGCCGAGCTCACCGACTGGCGCAGACACCTGGTGCGCCACCGCACCGAGGTGCTGATCGGCGCCGCCGTCGCCGGATTCGTGATCGGCGGCGGACTCGCGGCGCTGGGCGGACTCCGGCGCCGCCGCCGCGGCTGAGCGGCGGGCGCTAACCCGCGGGGCTCAGGAAGCGAGCGGGCAGGCCGCCGACCCCGAGCAGGCCGGGGCCGGTGTAGACCCCGATCACCGGGCCGACCTCCGAGACGAAGAGCGGCTCGGAGCCGAACAGCTCGCGACCGCGCTCGACCAGACGCTCGGCCTGCTCGGCGGCCTGGATGTGCTGCACGATCCAACCGTCGGCGCCCCGATCGTGCAGCGAGGTCATGTACTCGACCATGCGCTCGAACGCCCGCCCGGCGGTGCGCACGCGCTCGACGGGCAGGATCTCGGAGCCCAGCGAAAGGATCGGCTTGACCCGCAGGGCGCCGCCCAGCCAGGCCTGGGCTCGCCCGATGCGGCCTCCGCGCTGGAGGAACTCCAGCGTGTCCACGCAGAACCAGATATCCAGCGCCTCGCGCGCGCGGCGCGCGCGCTCGCTGACCGTCGCCAGGCCGGCGCCCCCATCGGCGGCCGCCGCGGCGGCGAGAACGACACCGGCCAGGCCACCACAGGCGGTTTCGCCGTCGATCGTCTCTATGCGCTCGCTCAGGCCGCGCTCCTCCAGCAGGGCGCGGGCCTGGGTGGCGGCGCCGAAGGTCCCGGAGATCCCGCCCGAGAGGTGGATCGAGCAGATGTCCTGCCCCGCCTCGAGCAGGGGCTCGTAGACCGCGAGGAAGTCGCCGATCGAGGGTTGGGAGGTGGAGGGCATCTCGCGCCCGCTGCGCAGGCGCTCATAGAAGGCGTCGTAGTCGGCGATCTCGCTCTCGCGGAACGCCTCCTCCCCCCAGCTGACGTAGAGGCTCACCTGCTGGACGCCGCGCGCCCGCGCCAGGTCGCGGGGCATGTAGTGCGTCGTGTCGGTGACGATCGCCACGCCCGCCATCGGCGGCGGACCCTAGCAACGCGGTTCGGGGCGGCCCGACGCCGCCCTGCCACACTGCGCCCGTGCCCACCACGCTGCTGACAGGGGGAGCCGGCCTGGTCGGGTCCCACGTGGCGCGCCGGCTGGTGGAGCGCGGAGACCGGCTGCGCGTGACCGTGCGCAAGCGCACGCGCCTGGAGAACCTGGCTGGCATCGAGCACGAGGCCGTGCGCTGCGACATTCTCGAACGCGACCAGGTGCGCCGCGCCCTGCGCGGGGCCGAGCGGGTCTTTCACACCGCGGGACTGACCAACCTGCGCGCCTCCAACGACCAGCTCTTCCGGGTAAACGTGCTCGGGACCCGGATCGTGCTCGAGGAGGCGCTCCGGGCCGGGGTCGAACGCGTCGTCTACACCTCCTCGGTGGCCGCCGTGGGTCCCGCCCCCCAGGGCTCGACCGCGGACGAAACCCAGGTGTTCCGCGCCGGCGGATACGGGCTCGCCTACGTCAACTCCAAGCACGAGGCCGAGACCGAGGCCCTGCGCCTGGCCGCCCATGGCCTACCGGTGGTGATCGTCAACCCGGCCCACGTCCTGGGCCGGGGAGACGTCAATCGCTCCTCCACCGAGCTGGTGCGGCGCTTCCTGCGGCGTGACATCCCGGGCTACGTGGACGGGGCCCTGAACGTCGTCGACGCCGAGGACGTCGCCGAGGGCCACCTGCTGGCCGACGAGAAGGGCACCATCGGCGAGCGCTACATCCTCGGCAATCGCAACTTCACGCTGGACCGGCTGTTCGCCGATCTCGGCCGCCTGTCGGGGGTCGACCCCCCGGCGGTCAAGCTGCCGCTGCAGGCCGCCTACCTGCTGGCCAACGCGGCCGAGCGCATGCCCGGGCGCCCGCTGGTGACCGTGGCCGAGGTCCGGGCCGCCTCGCTGTGGTGGGCCTACCGCTCCAACAAGGCGCGCAAGCAGCTCGGCTGGGTCCCCTCCCACCACGAGGACACATTGGAGAAGACGATCGCCTGGTACCGCGAGCGCGAGGGCGAGCGCCTGGCCTCGCCGGGCACCCGTCAGCCCATCGCGCTGCGGGCCATGGGGTACGCCGTGCGCCAGGGCGACGCGCTGCTGGCCAGGGTGGCGTCCTAGGCGCACGGCGGCGCTACGCTGCGGGCGCGTGGCCACCTTCTACCGCTGCCCCAACCCGACCGACTGGCTCTGTCCCTGCGGCCGCGTGGCGCGCGAGCTGCGCCGCCGCGGCGTCGCCTACGACGAGGTCCGCGTCCCCTATCGCCGCTCACGGCGGCCCGAGGTGATCGCCCTCAGTGGCCAGCCCCGGGTGCCCATCGTGGTCCTCGACGGCGAGCCGGTGTGCGACTCGCACCGGATCGTCGAGCACCTGCGCTGGCGGGCCGGGGAACCCCGGTGAGCGCAACCCGGTGAGGCCCGGCGTCCGCCCGCTGGCCGGGCTCGCGGCGCTTGCCGGCCTGCTGCTGGCCCCCGCGCTGGCGCTCGCCGGGGATCCGATCATGCCGTTGTCCTCGGTGCACGGGGGCATGGACTGCACGGGCTACTCGGTCATCGCCGGGACCGACATCGCCGGCTTCGACGTCCACGTGATCAGCGTGGTCGCCGGCGCGGGCACCGCGCAGCCCGGGATCCTGGTGCGCGCCTCGGGTCCAGCGGTCGACGCCACCGGGCTGGGGGCCGGCTTCTCGGGCTCGCCGATCTACTGCCCCGACGACCAGGGCGTGCGGCGTGTGATCGGTGCGGTCAGCCAGTCGGTCGGCCAGTACGGCAACACGGTCGCGCTGGCCACCCCGATCGAGGCGATACTCGGCGAGCCGGTAGTGCCCCCGCGCAGCGCCCGTGGCGACCCCGCCCTGCTGCGCAGCGCCCGGCCGCTGGGAGAGCCGCTGGTGGTGGGCGGGGTGAGCCCGGCGGTCGCGGCGCCCTTCCAGCGCGCGGCGGCCCGCGCCGGGCGCGTCCTCTACGTGGTGCCCACCGCCCCGGTGCCGGGCTTTGGCATCCAGCCGCTGCGGCCGGGGTCCGCCGTGTCCACCGGCCTGTCCAGCGGCGACGTATACGCCGGCGCGATCGGCACCGTGGCGTACACCGACGGGCCCAACGTGTGGGCATTCGGCCACCCGCTCGACGCGGCCGGGCGGCGCCTGCTGCTCCTCCAGGACGCCTACGTGTACTCGGTGATCGACAACCCGATCAGCACCGACGCCGTCCCCGGCACCTACAAGCTCGCGGCCCCCGGCCACGACCTGGGCACGGTGACCGGGGATGGCCTGTCGGCGGTCACCGGGAGAATCGGCGCGCTGCCGCCGAGCTTCCCCCTACGCGTGCGGGCGCGCAGCCTGGACACCGGCGAGGTCGTGACCCTGAACAGCAGGTTGGCGGACGAGAGCTCGGTCGGGCTGCCCACCGGCAGCTCCTCGCTGTCGCTGGTGGCCCCGATGGCGGTCGACCAGGCCGCCGCCACCGTCCTGCACAGCTCTCCGGCGCGCCAGAGCGGCGCCGTGTGCCTGAGCATCCGGGTAGCGGGGCTGGCCAAGGCGATGGGCTTTTGCAATAGCTACGTCGCCACCGGAGCCCCGAGCTCGACCTCGAGCGAAGCGGCGGTCGAGCAGCTGCTCACCAGCGACCTCGGCCAGGCATTGCAGAGCCTGGACGACTTCCAGTTCGGGGTCCCGCGGATCAAGAGCGTGCAGGTCAGCCTGACCCTCGCCGCGGGGCTCCGCCAAGGGATCATGCTCGGCGCCCGGGCCCTGGGCGTGGGCCGTCCCGGGCGCCGGCTGCGTCTGGCGCTGACCCTGCAGCACCCCTACGGCAACCGCGAGCGCCGGATCGAGACGGTGCGGGTGCCCCGCGGTCTGCCGCGCGGGCGCTACGTGCTCTCGCTCACCGGAACCCCCGAGGACAGCGCCAGCTCGCCGGGCACCTCGACGGTGACGATCGACCTCTCCGGTGGCTCGGGCGGCGGCGGCTCCACCGGCCAGGGCCCGCGCTCATTGGCGGCGGTGGCCGATGCGATCGCCGCCATCCATCGCTACGACGGCGTGCGCGGTCGCTTCGTCCGGACCGGACCGGCCGTCGCCGCGGCGCGGGCGCTGGCCGCGGCGGCGCCCCGACCGCGCCCCCAGCGGCGCCGGCCGGCGCGCTCTCCCGGCGGGGGGGCGCAGGGCCGGCTGTTTCGCGACCCGGGGCTGCGGATCAGCGGCACCGCCCGCCTGCCGGTGACGGTGCGCTGAGCGCGCTAGAGGCGGTTCTCGATCCCCAGCGGCCGGGGAGCGACCTCGGCCTCGGTCGCCTCGGGCGGCGACTGGGGCGCCTCGACGCCCAGCACCTGCGCCAGCTCGCCCGACTGGTACATCTCGGTGACGATGTCGCAGCCGCCGACGAGCTCGCCGCGCACGAACAGCTGGGGGATCGTCGGCCAGTTCGACAGCGCCGAGAGCTCTTGGCGGATGCGGGGATCGGGGAGCACGTCGACCGCCGCGAACGGGGCCTGGAGCGCCTGCAGCGCGGCCACCGTGCGGGCCGAGAATCCGCAGGCCGGTTGATCCGGGGTGCCCTTCATGAACAGGAGCACCGCGTTCTCGTCGATCGCCCCGGCGATCGCCGCCCGGATCGGGTTCTCCGGGGCAGACTCGGCCGGTGGCTCGGGGGGGCGCGAAGGGGGGGACTGCGGGTCGTGGCTCATAGCTGTGGCTCCGTCTCGGTTCGCAATGAGAGTGCGTGGATGGGTCCGCCGATCTCCTCGCCGAACACGCGGTAGACCAGACGGTGCTGCTCGATGCGGCTGAGGCCGGCAAACGCGGGCGAGACCACGGTGGCCTGGAAATGATCGCCGCCGCCGGTGTAGTCCTGGACGTCGGCCTTGGCCTGCGGAATGGCGGCCTCGATGCGCCGCTTTATCTCCTCTGCCGTGGGCACCCAGGGCCAGCCTAGAGCAAGTCCGCCGTCCCGCTACAATTTCTGAAGTGATCACCATCACCGACAAGGGCGCCGAGAAGGTGCGGGACTTCCTGGCCGGCCAGAACGCCGACGCGGCGGCGGCCGGCCTGCGCGTCGGAATCCGGGGGGGCGGATGCTCGGGGTTTCAGTACCAGCTGGCGTTCGACCAGCAGCGCGACGACGACGCGGTCTTCGAGGATCATGGGCTCAAGCTGCTGGTGGACAAGGCGAGCCTGCCCTACATCGCCGGCTCGGTGATCGACTACCAGGACAGCCTCCAGGGCGCGGGGTTCCAGGTCAACAACCCCAACGTCGTGGCGGCCTGCGGCTGCGGCTCCTCCTTCCGCGTCGCCGACGAAGAGCAGGTCTCGGCCGTCTGAGCGGCCCCTCCGGGGCCCGCAGACGGGTCCCGCTGGCGGGCGGGATGCTCGCGCTCGCGGTGGCCGCCAGCGGCTGCGGCGGCCAGCATCATCGGCCCTCCGGCCTCCCCACTCCGCCGCCCAGCGGGCGGGTCACGCCCGCCTTCGGCATCACCGAGGGAAACGCCCACCTGATCGCGCCGGGCAGCGCCGATCCCGCACCGAGCGGCTTCGCCTGGGCCCGAGCCGCGCTGTGGTCGCTGCACCCCCGCTACCTGCGCGTCGACGTCGACTGGTCCAAGCTGCAACCCCGCCCCGATCAGCCCCCCGGCCTGGACACCCCCCAGGACGGCTGCGCCCGGGGCCGGCCGCCATGCGCTCCCTATCGCGGCCTGCGCGACGTGCTGGCCGCGATCGCGGCCCGCCAGCGGGCGGGCAGCCCGGTCGAGCCGGTGCTGAACTTCTACGGGGCGCCGGCGTGGGCGGCCAGCGCCCCGGGCTCCTGTGAGCCGCCGGCCACGCCCCGCGCCGCCCGGGCCCCGCGTCCCCAGGCGCTCCCGGCCTACGCCGCGCTGGTCTCCGACGTGCTGGCGCTCGCCCGCAGCGTCGGCCTTCAGGTCTACTACCTGAGCCCGTGGAACGAGCCCAACAGCCCCCTTTTCCTCAGCCCCCAGCGCGACGTCTGCGACGCCGGCGCGCCGCCCGCGCGCAGCGCCGCCGCCTACGCCGCGCTGGTGCGCACGATGCGCGGCGTCCTGCGCTCGGACCCCCAGCCCCACGTGCTCGTCCTCGGCGAGCTGGCCGGCGGCGCGGGCGCCGGCCCCTACTCGAGCGCGATCCCCGAGTTCGTCTTCGCCCTGCCCGACGACGTGGTGTGCTCGGCCGGCGTGTGGTCGATGCACGCCTATGCGCGCTATCCCCGCCCCGGGGCCGACCAGGCGGCGCTCCTGGAGCGGGCGCTCGACCGGCGGGCGCGCTGCGCGCGCGGAGCCTCGATCTGGGTGACCGAGACCGGCGCCGGTGCGCCCCGCCCGGGCGGGGCGCGCCAGTCGACCCCCGTCGAGCAGCACGCCGCCTGCCAGGCCCAGGGGGCGATGCTCGATCGCTGGGACCGCGACCCCCGGGTAAAGGCGATCTTCCAGTACAGCTTCCGCCAGGACCCCGCCTTTCCGGTGGGCCTGATCGGTCCCGCGCTCAAGCGCCCGTTCTGGACCTTTTTCTTGTGGAAGGTGTGGAACTGGCCGGCCTACGGCGGGGGCGACCCCCGGCTGTGGGCGGGCTGCGCTTAGACAGGTCGAGCTCGTCGCGGCCGTGGCCGGCGCCACCGCCCCGCTTCCGCTCGCAGACCCGATCGGGCATCCGAGGTTTCGGGCAGTGGGCGCCCGCGTTGTACACACAGCGAGTCGCTGGTGGCGCCGGCCCCGATAGGACCTCGATGGCCCTCCGCTTCGTTCTTAGCGGTCGTCTGCTCGCCCCCGATCGCACGCCCTCTCGCTGTGCAAAGCGCAAGCCAGCAAGTTTCCGCGAACCCGGGAGGAAGTCCGGTCCTCATGCGCGGGGACGCATCCCCGAGGCGCTCGCTGCCGAGACGTCATCGAGCGCCGTGATCTCGCCGAGGAACTCGGCGAAGTCGAGTCGCGGCGGAATCCGCAGCTCGAGGTGGATTCGCTCGGCCTCGGGCGCGAGGTCGCTGCGCATCCCTTCGATACGAACACCATTGCGTTCCAGCGCCGAGAACACCGGGCTGCTCTCGCCACCCGAGCGCATCTCCAGATCGAGCAGCACATAGTCGGCACGGATGGCGCGCATCAGCGGCGTTCGCAGGCGGCGCAGCAAGATCAGTACGACAAGCACCAACGCCGTGGTGAACACGGCCGCGAAGTACGAGCCCGCGCCCGCAGCCATCCCGATCGCCGCGACGATCCACAGCGACGAGGCGGTCGTTACGCCGCGGACATTGAGGCCTTGACGGATGATCGCGCCGGCACCGAGGAAGCCGATTCCGGAGACGATCTGTGCGGCGATCCGCGTCGGATCCCTCGGCGAGCTCACGAACTCGCTGAAGCCGTACGCCGACACGACCGTGAACAGAGCCGCTCCTCCGCCGACCAGCGCATGCGTCCGCAGCCCGGCGACCTCGTCTCGGGCCGAACGCTCGAGACCGATCAACGCACAGAGCAGGACCGCCGCGGTAAGCCGCAGAATCAGCTCGCCGTCCCCGAGCTTCACCACCATCGCCGCCACGTCAATAGCATCGCCCCGGAGTCGGACGCAACCCGCGGCCCCGTCAACCGAACACGGCGCCGCCCTCACCAACACCAACCGTCCACGCTGCCTCGCGCGCCAAGAGCTAGCGCGTCGGTTGGCCAAAGGGGCACCGCGGCCGCCGGCGCTTGAGAACATCCCGCCGGCGATGGCCCTGCTACCGCCCGCGGTTCGCCGCCTGGTGCCCAACCGCGTCCGCGACGACGTGCGCGTGCGCGCGGTTGCGGTGGGGCTGGGCCTGATCCCTCCCCGCACGATGCACTCCGAGGCCGAGGCCCGGTTGCTGGCTCGCCTGGCGGCGCCGGCGCAGCGGGTGGTGGAGATCGGGGTCTACGAGGGCTCCTCGGCGGTCGTGCTTGCCCGGGCGATGGGCCCGGGGACCGAGCTTCACCTGATCGATCCCTTCGGCCGCCACCCCCAGGCCCTGCCCGCCGGCTGGGGGGCGACCGAATGGGCCAGCCGCCGGGTGGTGGCCCGGGCGGCGGCCAGCGGACCGGCGGCGATCTGGCACATCGAGCGCTCCGAGGAGACCGCGGCCGCCTGGGCGGAGCCGGTGGACCTGGTGTTCATCGACGGTGACCACTCGCACGCCGGCTGCGAGCGCGACTGGCGGCGCTGGGGACCGCTGGTGCGCCCCGGCGGCCTGGTGGCCTTCCACGACGCCCGCCTGGGCCAGCCGGGCGGGCGGGGGTTGCCGGGGCCGACCGCGGTGGTAGACGGCCACCTGCGCGCCGGCGCCGCCGGCGCCTCGGGCTGGGAGATCATCGAAGAGCTCGACCGCACGGTGGTCGCCCGCCGGCACGCGTAGGCCCGCCCAAGGCGGGCGTGGGCCCGGTCGCGGTGGACGCTCAGATCGGGTCGGGCTCGCCGCCGGTGACCGGCAACCCCTCCAGCGAGCGCCACAAGTACATGCACGCGGTGGTGCGGTGCGGGCGCCAGGGCTCGGCCAGCGCCTCCAGGCGGTCCTGGCTCGGCAGCTCGCCGAGCCCGTAGGCGAGCATCGCCGCCCGGCGGATGCCCAGGTCGCCCCAGGCCAGCACGTCGGGGCGCCGCAGGTGGAAGATCAGGAACATGTGGGCGCTCCAGACGCCCAGGCCCTTGATCGCCACCAGCTCGGCGATCACCTCCTCGTCGGGCAGGGTGTGGAGCCGGTCGAGCTCGAGCTCGCCGCCGAGCGCGTGCTCGGCCAGGGAGCGCAGGAACCCCACCTTGGCCCGCGACAGCCCGGCGGCCGCGCGCATCTTCTCGGGGTCGGCGGCCAGGATCTGCTCGGGCCCCGGCGGGTCCCCGCCGAAATGCGCCAGCAGCCTGGCGTAGATGGCGCGCGCCGCCTTGGTCGACAGCTGCTGGCCGACGATCGCCCGCAGCAGCGAGCCGTAGTGGTCCTCGGGCCCCGGGCGCGAGGGATCGCGCCCCGGGCGCACCGGCCCCACGTGCTGGATGATCTGGGCCAGCACCGGGTCGGCGGCGAGCAGGTGGCGCCGGGCGGCGGCCGAATCGACCCCTCCGCGCGCTGCGCGCCGGGCACCCGAGGGCGATCGGCCCCGGGTGGGTGCGCTGCTCAGGGCTGGCCCTCGACCGCCCCGGGCACGCCGGTGTTGGTCGAGTACTTGGGCTGGATCTTCATCTCCGGGCGGATGTGGTGCACCGCCTGGGCGACCGCGACCGCCGCCTCGGCAAAGCCGGTGGCGATCAGCTTGAGCTTGCCGTCGAAGACGGTGATGTCCCCGCACGCCCACACGCCGGGCAGGCTGGTCTTCATCACCTGGTCGACGACGATCGATCCTTTTTCGATCTCCATCCCCCAGTCCTTGAGCGGCCCCAGGGCGGTCTTGAAGCCGAGCTGGAGCAGGATCGCGTCCACCTCGAGCTCGACCTCGTGGGCCTCGTCCTCGGAGTGGAACAGGCGCACGCGCTCGACGGCGCCGTTGCCCGAGACCTCCTTGATCTGAAACGGCACGTGCAGCGCCACGTCGCCACGATCGGCGGCCTCCAGCACCTGGCCGACGGTCAGCTCGTGGGCGCGAAAGCCCTCGCGACGGTGGGCCAGGCTGACCTGATCGGCGGTGTCGAGGAGGTTGATCACCCAGTCGCAGGCCGAGTCGCCGCCGCCGATGATCAGCACTTTCTTGCCCTCGAACACTGCCTTCTCGCCGACGATGTAGTGGACGCCGCGGCCCTCCCACTCCGACAGGTCATAGCCCGGCAGCTTCTTGGGTTCAAACGCCCCGTGGCCCCCGGCGATGATCACCGTGCGCGAGCGCAGCTCCCCGCGCTCGGTGTGCAGGACCACATGCTCGCGCTCCGGGTCGTCGGGGTCGGGCTCCCGGGAGATCGTCTCGGCGGTGGTATCCAGGTGCACGGGCACGTCGAACTGCTCGAGCGTCTGCTCGCGGAGTTGCTCGACCAGGTCCTTGGCCAGCACGCGGGGAAAGCCGGGCACGTCGTAGATCCACTTCTCCGGATACAGCGTGGTCAGCTGGCCGCCCAGCTCGGGCAGCGAGTCGATGATCCGCGAGGTGGCCTCGCGCATGCCCGCCCAGAAGGCGGCGCTCAACCCCACCGGGCCCGCCCCGATCACGGTGATGTCGCGCACCTCGTCGAAGTCGCGCCCCAAATCCTTTTGATCCATGGTCATGGGCCTCCAGACTAGCGGCGGCAAAGGCCTCCCCGGCGGGCGATCAGAGCCGCGAGCGCACGACGGTGAAGGACAGGGGGGGCAGGGTGATCTGCCCCACCGCGCTCAGGCGGGCGGGCGCTCGGTCGAGCGCCGGGTGGCCGTTTTCCCCCGCCGCCACGAAGCGGTAATTGGCAGCCGAGTACTGCCAGGCCTGCAGCTCGCGCAGCCGCGCCGTTCGTGCCCCGTCCTTGACGTCGAGGGCCACCGTGCGCGCTGTCTTGCTCTTGTTGAGCAATAGCACGCTGACCGAGTTGTCCTGGTGGAGCAGGGGATAGGAGGTCACGTCGCCGCCCTGCGTCGAGGCCAGGGGATAGGCGGGCCGGCGGTCGGCCCAATGGTGGGAGAGGAGATAGATCGCCCAGTAGGCGGGGGCCCGGTAACGGATGTGGTTGTCGTCGTCGGTGACGAACAGGGTGAGGTTGCCCCAGGTGTCGCAGCGGCGCGACTCGGAGATCAGCGGCACCGGCTCATAGCCGTAGAAGTAGGCCTGGGGGTGGGGGACCAGGCGGCTCATCTGGCCGACGACCTCGGCGTCGAGGATCGCACCGGGCAGGTCGACCTCGGGCCGGCCCGAGTAGGCCGAGTAGCCGTACTCGGCCACCATCCAGGGGATGGTGGTGGGGACGCCGGCCCGCTTCTGGTTTTCGACGACCGTCTTGAGCATGCCCGGCTCGGCCCGGAGCTTGGGCAGCGGGTCGGCGCAGGTGTCGTCGAACGGGTACCACTCGAAGGAGAAGAAGTTGAACAGCGAGGACGCCCCCCGGGCGCGCAGGTAGTTGGTCAGCCGGTGCATCCACGAGGGGTCCCGGTGGGCGTCTAGCCAGAACACCCAGTCCGGGTAGTACTTCTGAAAGCTCGGCCCGCCCGTGGGCCAGGCGGGGTCGATCGCCTTGGCCTCCCGGGCCACCTGCACGTACAGGGCGGCGTAGTCCTCGGGCGCCACCAGCTGGCCGTCGGGCTCTTCGCCGAGCTCGACGCCCCGGATACTCACCCCGGTGCGCTTGAGGTAGGAAAGCCAGGCCCGCGCGTCGGGGGGAGTGTCGTAGTAAAGGGGGCTGGGGACCAGGATGGGCCCCTTGTTGAGCGGGCCCCGGGCGAGGCCCACGAACGACGGCTGCTCGTAGTTGGGGTCGCGGTCAGAGGCCCGGTGCCAGGGGTCGGTGGAGGAGGTGTAGATGACCGTCTGATGGTTGTCGGGGCGGTGGCGGATGAGGTCGTGGCGGCCGCGGTCGAGCACGTAGAGCTCGGAGGCCGATACGCCGATCCGGTCGCGCGCGTCGGCGGTGGGCGGCCCCCGGTAGCGCGAGCCGGCGAAGACCAGGCGCAGGTAGCGCACCCGGCGCCCGCCGAGGGGGGCCGTCCCCTGGCTTTCGCTCACCCGCCCGGAGGCCAGCGGCTGCCAGTCGACGGTGACCTTCCTGGGCGTGGAGATCTGAAACAGGGGCGAGCCGCTGGGCCAGTACTGCACCGTGAACGCCTCGGGGCGGACCGGCCCCCAGGTCACGCGCAGGCTGTCCACCGCCTCCTCGCGCCCCAGGTCGACGAGCAGCCACGCCGGGTGCAGCGAGTTGGGCTCGTGGGTGAAGCGCTCGTCCAGGTAGGGGTTGGTCTTCCAGAACGAGGACGGGTCGCCGTCGTCGACGCGCGAGTGGTCGCCGTTCTCGGCCTGGTCGAAGGTGTTCCCGCGCCGGGGCAGCCGGTAGCCGTTGGTGATTCCGCCGGCGCCCTCGCCGTTGCCGGTCCAGTAGCCCTGCTGGCGCTGGGGATCGGACCACGTCCCGCCGCGGCTCCAGTGCCAGGCCTCCACCCCGAGCTCGGTCCTCAGGCGATAGCTCAGGGCGCCGAGGTCGACCGACTCCATCGCCCGCAGGTTGGCGGGGGTAAAGATCTTGGCCGTGTCGCCCTGCTCGTGGCCGTCGACGGCCGCGCCGAGCAGCAGCTTTGACTCGATCGGCGCGCCCTTGGCGTAGGTCAGCGTGATCGTCGTGGCGCCGTGGCCGCCGCCGCAGCCGGCGGCCAGGGCGGCGACGGCCGCGAGCGCGGCCCGAGCCGCGGCCGGTGCGCGCGGGCGCAGGGCGAGGCGTCGAGCGGCCACCGGACCCCGGCTGCCCGCGGGTCAGCCCAGCGCGGGCAGGGGCTCGGAGGTGAGCGCCTCGCCGTCGAGCGCGTTGAGCGCCCGGGGGACCGAGGCGGTGATGCAGGTGAACACCGGGGTGTCGCGCAGGGTGTAGGAGGAGGACTCGGTGGTGCGCAGGCGCTGGACGAGATCGAGGAACTGCGCGGGGTCGTCGCCCTCGAAGGCGACTACGAACTCCTGGTCGTCGAGCCCGAAGGAGTAGCTGGTGTTGATGTCGATCTCCGGGTACTCGCGCCCCAGGCGGATGTGCTCGGCCATGATCCGCTGGCGCTCCTCGGCGGGCAGGCCGTACCACGCCCTGGTCTTTACGAACGGGTAGACGAACAGGTACTTGCCCCGCGCCGGACGCAGCTCCAGGCGCGACTCGTCGGAGTACTCCGAGGGCTTGGTCATGGCCAGATAGGAGTGGGGGACGGTCGCCCACTTCATCAGCCCGCTCTGGGCCAGGACCACGTGGAACTCGTGGATATGGTCGAGGTTGACCGCCTGGGAGAGCAGCAACAGATCGCAGTCCCCACGCGTGCCGACCAGCGAGAAGGCCCGCAGCAGGTGGTCGGTGGCGAAGTCCTCGCAGGCGGCGATGAACTCGCGCTTGTCTTGGGCCCGCTGCTCGGCGTCCAGCCGTCGCCACGCCGGATCGACCTTGAGGAAGGTGTACTTGACGAAATGGCGCTCGCGCATGGGGGCAGACGGCCGGTCAGCCGAGTGTATCGGCGCGTAACCGCGCCCCCCCGGCGGGTACAGTCCCCCAATGCGCATCGCGCTGGTTTCGCCGTACTCCTGGACCTATCCGGGAGGGGTGACCCGCCATATCGAGGCGCTGGCCGACCAGTTCCAGGACGCCGGCCACCTGGTGCGGATCTTCGCGCCGCATGACCCCGACGACCGCCTCGGCCGCGCGCTGCACCGCCGGGCTCGTCCGCAGCTGCGGCCGGCCGATCCCCGGGTGGTGTCGCTGGGGCGGACGGTGGGCCTTGCCGCCAACGGAGCCGTGTCCAACGTGGCCCTCACCCCGTTTGCGGTGGCCACCCTGCGCCACCACCTGCGCCACGGCGGCTTCGACGTCATCCACGTCCACGAGCCGATCGTCCCCATCGCCCCCTGGGACGCGCTGGGGTGCACCGAGGCGGCGCTGGTGGGCACGTTTCATTCCTATTCCGCCAACGCGCTGACCAACGGCCTGGGCAACCTGGTGGGGGCGCGGCGGCGGATGAATCGCCTGCACGTGCGGATCGCCGTCTCCGAGGCCGCCGCCTGGACCGGGCGCCGCTTCTTCGGCGGTCGCTACCGGGTGATCCCCAACGGCGTCGAGCTCGATCCCGCGGCCGACGCGACGGTCGGGGAGCCCGACCCGCCGGACCGGGCAAGCGTCCGCGACGGCGGGCCTGACCGCGAGGCGGAGCCCGGCGCCGAGGCGGGCCTGCGCATCGTGTTCGTCGGACAGGCGGTCGAGCGCAAGGGCCTGCCGATGCTCCTGCGCGCCTACGAGGCCGTGCGCGAGCACGTCCCGGCCACGCTGACGATCGTCGGCGCCGGGGCCGAGGAGGTCGCCCCGCTGCTGCTCGACGATCGCGGCGTGCGCGTGCTGGGCAAGGTCTCGGACGCCGACAAGCGGCGCGAGCTCCAGCGGGCCGAGGTCCTATGCGCGCCCTCGCTGGGCGGCGAGAGCTTCGGGATGGTGCTCACCGAGGCGTTCGCCGCCGGCACCCCGGTGGTCGCCTCGCGGATCGCGGGCTACCGCGACGTGGTCCGCCCGGGCATCGACGGGATGCTCGTCCCTCCCGGCGACGCCACGGCGCTGGCCGAGGCGCTGCGCGGGCTGGCGCTCGATCCCGCCCGGCGGCGGGAGATGGCCCACGCCGCCGCCGGCGCCGCCCAGCGCTATGCCTGGCCGCGGGTCGCCGAGCGGGTGCTCGAGGCGTATAAGGACGCGCGTCGAGTACCCCGGCCCCAGGGCGTACCGGCGCGCCTGGCGGTGCGCGCGGGCCTGGCCCCCGCCGACCTCGAGCCCCGCATCCGACCCCGGCGGCTGCCGCCGATTGACCGGCCGCCCGCGGAGGCGGCGCGCGGCCGCCTGCTCGATCTGGCGCGGCGCGCGGCGCTGGCCGTCGCCGCCCTCGGCGGGGTGGCCCTGGCGGCGCTGGCGCTCGCCCGCATCGGCCTGGACCGCATCGTGGCCAGCCTGCTCGCCTCGAGCCCCTCGCTGGTGATCGGCGGACTCGGCCTGATGTGCGCGTCGATGCTGCTGCGCGGGGTCGCCTGGCACGCGATCCTGCGCGCCGCCATACCGGCTGCGCGGGTGCGCCGGTCAGACGCCATGCAGGGCACCTTCATTGGTGTCCTGATGTCGGCCACCCTGCCCGCCCGCCTGGGCGAGCCGGCGCGGGCGATGATCGTCGCGCGCCGCATCGGGCATGCGCGCGAGCGCCTGCCCGCGGTCCTGGGAACGCTCGTCTCCCAGACGCTGCTGAACCTGGTGGCGCTCGGAATCCTGGGCGCCGTGATGTTCTCGAGCGTGCACCTGTTCGACGGCCATCACGACGCCCTGCTGGCCGCGACCATCGGCCCGGTCGCGCTGGCCGCCTCGGTGCTGCTCGCTCCCCTGCTGCTCCCCGCCGCCGCGCGCGCGGGCAACGCCCGCCTCGCCGCCCTCACCGAGCGGCTGGGACGCGCGGTCAGACGCGCGCGAATGGGCCTGAGCGTGTTCCGGCGCCCCCGCTCGGCGGTCACCGCCATCGGCGCCCAGCTCTCGGCCTGGGCCCTGCAGTGGATGGCCTGCTACGTGCTGCTCGCGGCGCTGGGCCTGGACCGGCGCGCCGGGTTGGGAGCCGCCGCCGCGGTCCTGTTTGCGGTCAACGTCACCGCCGTGGTACCGGCTACGCCCTCCAACCTGGGGGTCTTTCAGGCCGCCTGCGTGGCCGTCCTGCACGGCGCCTTTCACGTCTCCTCGGCCGAGGCGCTGGCCTACGGGATCACCCTCCAGGCGGTGGAGATAACCACCGCCGTGGCGATGGGCATGCCGGCGCTGGTCAAGGAGGGCCTGTCCTGGCGCGACGTGCGGCTGCGGACGCTGCACGCGGCGCCGGTCAAGCTCGCGCCCCGCCCTCGGCCCGGCCACCCCTCGGCGGCCAAGGCCCAGAGCCTGGGCTCCTAGCTGTCGCTTAGGCGACCCTGGCCGTCTCGTCCGGTGGCTTGGAGATCGGGGCCTGCTCTACGCCGGTGGCTCATCGCGGCCCTGCTCGCGGCCGCGCTCGGCGCGGCGCCGGCCGCGCTCGGCGCGGCGCCCGGCGGCCAACCCACGCCCCCGCCCCCACCCCCGCCCGGAGGCCAACCCGCGCCGACGCCCGCCGGCCAACCCCCGCCGACGCCCGCCGGGCCCTGCGCGACCGACCTCAGCCTGCGCTGCCCCAACCTCGTCATGTCGGCGCCCTATGACCTGCACCTGGACCGGCGCAGCGTGCCCGGGCGGGTGCTGTTGCGGGCGACGAGCTCGGTCAACAACTACGGCTCGGGACCGATCGAGCTGCGCGCCCGCCGCGCCCGGGGGCCGCACATGCGCGTGTGGCAGGTCATCTACGACTCCCGGCAGCGTGCGCATCTGTTCGCCACCCGGGGCCGCCTGGACCTCAAGCGGGTGTCCGGCTATCGCTACGACGAACCCGGTGTGGGAACCGCCTACTACTGGAAGTTCCACAATGCGGCGGCGTTTGAGGTCTGGTCACTCGACGCCCAGATGAAGGCGACGGCGCTCGTCCGCACCGGCCCCAAGCTCGACTACTGCCTGCGCGACCTGTTTCGCACTCTCCCGTCGGGCGCCTCGCCCGAGCACCGCATCTACCCGGGCTGCAACCAGGACCCCGGGGCCCGCCGCGACCGGCTGGGCACCTCGGCGGGCTGGTCTGACGTCTACCCCTACGGATATCCGGAGCAGTGGGTCGACGTCACCGGGCTGCGCGGACGCTTTGCCTTCGTGCACATCGCCGACCCCCGCCACCTGCTTAACGAATCCAAACCAAACGACAACATCTCCGAGACCCTCGTCTCGCTGCCGTCGGGCCGGGTTTTCGGGCATCGCGTGGGCCTAGCGCGACCCTAGGAGGCGCTGCCAGGCACCGCTACTCGCCCCGGCGTCTGGTGTCTTGGCCCCTGAAGGGGATCGGCTGCCGCGCGGCGGCCGGCCCCACCAGAATCGACCAGAGAGGTAGTCCATGTCCCCACGGATCCCCACCCGCTCGAGCGTTCGGCTGAGGACGCGCGTGACGGCGATCGTCGCGCTCGCCTGCGCCGCCGCGCTGGGCGGCGCCCCCGTCGCGCTCAGCGGCGCTTCGGCCGCCAAGAAGAAGGTCCGGCTGACGCACAGCAAGACGTTCACGCTGCCCGCCCACACCACCAAGGTCTTCGACGTCACCTATCCGTCGGCGCTCAAGTTCAGGGGCGCCAAGTACTCGTGTAAGGCCAAGGCCTCCGGACTGGGACGCAAGCACGTCAAGATCCTCAGCCGGGGCTCGGCGCTCGGCGGCACGGTCTGTCGGGTAAAGGCGCGCAACAACGCCAAGCTCCCCAGCCTCGACACCACCGCCAGGGTCAAGGTCACGGCGACGACCACCTACTAACCCCGTTCCGGACGGTGCCGGGTCGGCCGACCCGGCACCGGGCCCGGACTCTGGATTAGGCTGCACCGCAGGCGGGAGGCCGGTTCGCCGGGCACCCGAAACCGATCCAAGGAGAGTCCCCATGCCCACAGCTACCCCCGCGCGGCGGATCCGCGTGTGGACGCGCCTGGCGGCGCTGGCGGCGATCGCCGCGATCGCCGCCGCGGGCGTCGCGGCCCTGCCCACCGAGGCCGGCGCGGCCAAGAAGCACAAGAAGTCCGCCAGCAAGACGTTCAGCCTCCCGGGCCACAGCAGCAAGACCTTTGACGTCACCTATCCCTTGGCCCTCAAGTTCAAAGGCGCCAAGTACTCGTGCAAGGTCAAGGTCTCGGGCGCCGGCAAGAAGAACGTCAAGACGAGCAAGGGCTCGGCTCTGGGCGGCACCGTCTGCCGGGTCAAGGCCAAGAACAGCGGTGGCAAGTCCGCCAAGGTGAAGGTCACCGCCACGACCACCTACTAACCCGTCCCGGACGGCGTCGGGCCGGCCGGCCCGACGCCGCGTCCGGACGGCGTCGCGGGCCATCGGCGGGTGCCCCTCGGGGTACCTGCGCGCGACCTCCGCGGCTCGGCCTAGGCCGCCTTGGCGCCGGCTCGGCCTAGGCCGACTTCGCGCCGGCGCCCGAGCGCCCGGCCAGCGCCGGCTCCTCGTCGGGCCCGCCGTCGCCCTCGGCGCCGGTCTCGTCTTCGACCACGCCGTTCTCCGCCGGGTCGGCGTCGGTCAGCTCGCCCAGCCGGGTCGGGTCGCGATCGGTGCCGGCGATCACCTCGTCGGAGGCCTGGCGCTCGTTGGAGGGCAGGCGCCCGCTCTTCATGCCGAAGTAGACGGCCTGGGGGTGGTGGGAGACCACCGCCAGCGTCGACTGCTCGGGCTCGAGCGCGAAGCCGCCGGACAGGCGCAGGCCGATCGAGGGGACGTCGAGCAGGCGAAAGACCTTCTCGTGCTCTGACTGCTCGGGGCAGGCGGGATAGCCCCACGACCAGCGCCGCCCCTGGGTGCGAGGGACCCCCAGGTCATCGCGCACGCGTGCGTGAAGCCACTCGGCCATGCCCTCGGCCGACTGCACCCCGAGGCCGTGCACGAACAGCTGCTCGGCGAACTCACCCTCGTGCTCCAGGCGCGCCATCAGCTTGGTGACCTCATCCCCCGCGGTCACCGCCTGGATGGCCACCACGTCGAGCTCCTCCGGCACCGATCCGTTTGCCGCGGGCCGGTAGAAGTCGGCGATGCACAGCCGGTCGTGGCCCGGCTGGCGGGGGAAGACCAGGCGCTCGAGCACCGTCTGGCGATCCTCGGGATCGAGCACCACGACCTCGTTGCCCTCGCCGTAGCAGGGGAAGTAGCCGAGCAGGGCCCGGGGGTGAAGGTAGTCCTGCTCGGCCCACATGCGCTCGAGCCGCGGCCGGAAGTCCTCGCGGACCAGCTTGCGCCAGCGCTCGCCCTTGACGCCCCGCCCGCCCCAGTGCAACTTGAACAGCACGTGGGTGTCGAGATGGGGGTAGACGTCGGCGAGGTCGACCTCGATCTCGCGGGCGCCCCAGAAGGGGGGCTCGGGCACCGGGACGTCGGTGCGCGCCGCCGAGCGCACGCTGTCGTCGTCGGTCGGCTGCTCCTCGGGCTCGGGGCCCTTCTCGCGCAGCCGGCGCGCCGCCTCGCGGGTCTTGGCCACCAGCCCCTCGCGGGCCTCGTCGTCGATCAGCTGGTCCATCTTGGCCAGCCCCTCGAAGGCGTCCTTGCAGTAGAAGACGCCGGGCTCGTAGACCTCGTCGGACTCGGTGCCCTTGGGGTACAGGGTGCGCAGTCCAAAGTCGCGGTTGATCGCCGCGCCCCCGATCAGCACCGGAAAGCCCAGCCTACGCTCGTGCAGCTCGGACACGCACAGCGGCATCTGCTTGGAGGTGGAGACCAGCAGCGCGCTCAGGCCGATGGCGGTCGCCTCGTGCTCTGAGGCGGCGTCGAGGATGTTGGAGATCGGGACCTGCTTGCCCAGGTCCACCACCGTGTAGCCGTTGTTGGTGAGGATCGTGTTGACCAGCGACTTGCCGATGTCGTGCACGTCGCCGAACACGGTGGCGATCACCACCGTGCCCTTGGTGTAGCCCTCGATGCGGTCCAGGTAGTTCTCCAGCCGGGCCACCGCCTTCTTCATCACCTCGGCGCTCTGGAGCACGAAGGGGAGGATCAGCTCGCCGGCGCCGAACTTGTCGCCCACTTCCTTCATGGCGGGCAGCAGCACCTCGTTGAGCGTGGGGACGGCGCCGATCTTCTCCACGCTGCGGTCGATCCACTCCTCGACGCCGTCCTTCTTCCTTCTCAATATGTGGAAGTGGAGCGCCTCCTCGGGCTCCATCCCCTCGGTCGGGGTGCCGCCCTGGTCCTCGGCTTCCTCGCCCTTGGACTCGAAGTGGGCGATGAACCGCTCCAGCGCGTCCTCTGAGCGGTCGAACACCAGCGCGTCGGCCAGCTGGCGCTCGTGCTCGGGGATCTCGGCGTAGGGGGTGATGTGGTTGGGGTTGACCATCGCCAGGTCGAGCCCGGACTGCACGCAGTGGTGCAGGAACACCGAGTTGAGCACCGCCCGCGCCGGCGGCGAGACGCCGAAGCTGACGTTGGAGACCCCGAGCGAGGTCTTGACCCCGGGCAGGGCCTCCTTGACCGCCTTGATGCCGGCGATCGTCTCGGTCGCCGAGGGGCGCCACTCGGCCTCTCCGGTGGTCAGCGTGAAGGTCAGGCAGTCGAAGATCAGCGCCTCGGACGCCAGGCCGTGCTCGCCGCACACCAGCTCGTGGATGCGCTTGGCGATCTCCACCTTGCGCTCGGCGGTCTTGGCCATGCCCTGCTCGTCGATGGTCAGGGCGATCAGCGCCGCGCCGTGGGCGACGGCCAGGGGCGCCACCCGGTCGAGCTTGTCGCGGCCGGCCTCCAGGTTGACCGAGTTGACGATCGCCCGGCCCGGGATTTGTCCCAGCGCCGTCTCGATCACGTCGGGCTCGGTGGAGTCGACCTGGATCGGCGCCGGCTGGGTCAGGGACACCCGCTTGACCACCTGGCGCATCTGCTCGGCCTCGTCCTGGCGCTCGGTCAGCGCCACGCAAGCGTCGAGCACGTGGGCGCCGCCGTTGACCTGGTCCTCGGCGATCAGCACCAGGCCGTCGTAGTCCTCGGCCAGCAGCAGCTCCTTGGCCTTGCGCGAGCCCTGGGAGTTGACCCGCTCGCCCACCAGCGTGGGGCGGGGGTCCTGCACCAGGGGCGTGGCGGTGATCATCGAGGAGACGTGCAGGGGGCGCGGGTCCGGACGGGGCCCGGGCTCGCTCCCGCCGACGCGCTCGACGATCGCGCGGATGTGCTCGGGCGTGGTGCCGCAGCACCCGCCCACGATGCCCACGCCGTAGCGCTCGACGAACTCCCCCAGCGTGACCGCCAGCGGCTCGGGCTGCTCGGGGAAGATCGTCTCGCCATCCGGGCCCTGAATGGGCAGTCCGGCGTTGGGGATGCAGTGCACCGGCAGCGGGCAGCTCTCGCCCAGGAAGCGGATCGCGTCGCGCATGTCCTCGGGCCCGGTCGAGCAGTTGAGCCCGATCACGTCGACGCGCAGTCCCTCCAGGGTGCTCAGCACCGAGGAGATGTCGGTCCCCAGCAGCATCGTGCCGCTCTGGGGCAGGAGCGAGACCGAGCACTGGATCGGCACGGTGCGGCCGCTGGCCCGAAACGCCTCGCGGGCACCGAACACCGCCGCCTTGACCTCGAGGATGTCCTGGGCGGTCTCGATGATCAGAAAATCGGCGCCGCCCTCGATCAGGCCCCGCGCCTGCTCGGCGAACACGTCGACCAGCTCGCCGAAGCCGATCTGGCCCAGCGTGGGGTCGTCGGAGGCGGGCAGAAAGCCGGTGGGGCCGATCGAGCCGGCCACGAAGCGCCGCTCACCCGCCGCCCGGCGGGCGATCTGCGCCGCCTTGGTGTTGATCTCGAGCGTGTGATCGGCCAGGCCCCACTCGCCCAGCTTCAGGCGGCTGGCCTGGAAGGTGTCGGTCTCGACCACCTCGGCGCCGGCCTCGAGCATCGAGGCGTGCACCCCCTCCACCACGTCGGGACGGTGCAGGACCAGCGCCTCGTGGCATTTGCCCTCCAGGCCGCCGTAGTCGGCCGGGGAGAGGTCGAACTGCTCGAGCGTGGCGCCCATGCCGCCGTCGAAGACGACGACCCGCTCGCGCGTGGCTGCCAGGAAGTCCCGCATCGCCAGGCCAGACTACCAGCGATCCGGGCAACCTTGACACAGCCTTGGCAAGGTTGGCCGTGGATAAGTATGGCTAATGCCTAGCATCATCAAACCAAGTGGCGGTGATGCCCTGAACCTGCCATAAGTAGTGCTTGCAGGGAGGCGCCAAGCCGAGCCCCCTGGTCCGAACTTACGCGAACCGGAGGAAGCCGACAATGACCCCCAAAGTGATCATCTCCTACGACGGGACCGCAAACGACCAGGACGCGCTCGTCCTCGGGCGCCTGTTCGGCAGCGTCGGCGCCGAGCTCGAGCTGGCGTACGTGCGCCACAGCGCCGAGGCCGACCCCGCCCGCGAGCGCGCCGCCCAGCAGGAGGCCGAGCGGCTGTTGGCGTCCGGCGCCGAATCGCTGGGACACCCCGACGCCGCCCGCCACGTGGTGCTCAGCGGGTCGACGGGAGCCGGCCTGCGCCGGCTCGCCGAGCGCGTGGGCGCCGACGTCGTGGTGTTCGGCTCCGAGTACCGCACCACCCCCGGCCACGTGGCGCCCGGCACGTCGGCTCAGCGCCTGCTCGAGGGTGGCCCGACGGCGATCGCCCTGGCCCCGGCCGGCGCGCGCACGCGCGGCGAGCTCGAGGTCGAGACGATCGGGGTCGCCGCCGCCGACGGCGATCACAGCGTGCGCGAGACCGCCGCGGCGCTCGCCCAGTCCGCCGGGGCCCGCGTGGTCGACGGCGAGAGCGCCGACCTGATCGTGGTCGGCTCGCGCCCCGACGCGCCCCAGGGTCGCGTCCTGGTCAGCGCCGCCAACCAGTACCTGATCGAGACGTCCGAGCGTCCCGTGCTCGTCGTCCCCCGCGGCGTGGCGGTGCCCTTCCGGGTGCCCGTCGGCGTCGCCTGATCGCATCTTGAAACGGCGACGGCCCCGCTCTGCGAGCGGGGCCGTCGGCGGTGAGTGACGGGGCCGGAGCCAATCCGGCCCCTTTTGTTGGCGCGAACTAGCCCGAGGGCCCGCCTCCTCCGCCCGCTCCGGCGCCTGCCGGCGCGGGCTGCCAGGCCGGCCCGCTGCCCGGGTATCCGAGCGACGGGACGTCGGCCGGGTAGACCTCGTGTCCGTGCACGGCCACGTCGCCTTCCTCCATGTCCTTCTCGCTCATGCGCAGCGGCATGAACAGGCCGACCAGCTTGAGCAGGATGAAGGTGACCAGCGCGGTCCAGATGATCACGCTGAGCGCGGCGAGCGCCTGCCACTTGAGCAAGGTCCAGTTGCCGTGGATCACGCCCGAGAAGGCGATGTCCGCGGTCTTGTTCTTGCCCGAGCCCACGCCGAGGAACTCGACCATGTGGGGGTCGGCGAAGATGCCGACCAGCAGGCCGCCCGACAGGCCGGCGAAGCCGTGCGTGTAGACCACGCCCAGCGTGTCGTCGACGCTGCGGAACGGACGCAGCCGGGACAGGTAGTTGTAGGCCAGGTAGACGATCGTGCATCCGATCGCGCCGATCGCCATCGCCCCGTAGCCGTTGACCCACCCGGCCGCGGGCGTGATCGCCACCAGGCCGACGATCATGCCGTTGACGGCGCCGATCATCGACGGCTTGCGCCGCGTGGCGTAGTCCAACAGGATCCAGACGCAGAACGCCACGGCCGTGCACAGGTTGGTGTTGAGCACGGCGGCCGAGGAGTCGGCGCCGGCGAAATAGGGGTCTCCGCCGTTGAACCCGTTCCAGCCCAGCCACAGCAGACCGGCGCCCACGGCGACCATCGCCATATTGTTGGGGGCGTCGATCTCGCGGTCACGCGCCAGACGGGGTCCGATCACCGCGGCGGCGACGAAGCCCGCCACCCCAGCGGTGAGGTGGATCACGTAGCCACCGGAGAAGTCGATCGCGCCCTTCTGGGCCCACCAGCCGCCGCCCCAGACCATGAAGGCGTTGACCGCGTAGACGAGCGTCATCCACGGGATCAGGAACACGGCCCACGCCTTGAAGTTGATCCGGCCGAGCACCGAGCCCAGCATCAGGATCGGCGTGATCGCCGCGAACACGAACTGGAAGTACACGAGCGACGACATCGGGAACCGGAACGATGGTCCCGTCTGCGGACTGCCGCCGGTGATCAGCGGGATGTTCGCCTGCGATTGCTCGCCGAAGTGGCTGAGCACGCTGCCGGGTATCCCGACGAAGTTGGCGAATAGGCCACTGAATCCCTTCGTGCCGTGCGAGATGCCGTGCCATGGATCGCCAAAGCCCATCTTGAACGCCCAAAGCACCCATACGACCAGCACGATCGAAAAGGCGACGAAGGTGAGCATCATGCTGTTGACCGACCAGCGTTTCTGCATCACTCCGCCGTAGAGCACTGCGAGGCCGGGGATGCTCATCAGTCCCACGAGCGTCGCTGCCGTGAGCTGCCAGGCGTTGTCTCCCGGGCTCAGCCAATGCGGATAGGGGGCAAGCATAGATCTCCTGTGTCCGTCCTTGGGACCTCGGTTTCCCACGCCCCGGACCGTGTGAGCGAACGCACAAAACCCCCGGGCGCGCCGACTGTCCGACAGGATGGCCGCCGGCGGGCGGGGGCTCTATGTACACGCGGATAAAGCCGCCCGGGGGGCCTTCGACCATCCGGACAACCCGATCCCGGAAATTGGGGCCAACCGCCGCGGCCGCGGGGGTCCGCGTGGCCTTGCCCTCGACGCTTGCCGTCGTGCTCGACGCTAGCCGTCGTAGTAGAGGGGGAACTCCCAGGGGTGCGGGCGCAGCGCGACCTCGGCCGCCTCGGTGCGCCGGAAGGAGATCCACTCGTCGAGCAGGTCCTGGGTGAACACTCCGCCCTTGAGCAGGAACTCGTGGTCGGCCTCCAGCGCGTCCATGGCCGCCGGCAGCGAGTCGGGGACCAGGGTGATCCCCGACAGCTCCTCCTCGGAGAGCTCGTAGAGGTCGGTGTCGATCGGGGCGGCGGGCTTCAGCCCCCGCTCGATCCCGTCCAGGCCGGCCATCATCATCGCCGGGAAGGCCAGGTAGGGGTTGGCCAGCGGGTCCGGGGGGCGGAACTCGACGCGCTTGGCCTTGGGCGAGGCCAGGTACATCGGGATGCGCACGCACGCCGAACGGTTGCGCTGGGAGTGCACCAGGTTGACCGGGGCCTCATAGCCGGGCACCAGCCGGCGGTAGCTGTTGGTGGTGGGGGCGCAGAAGGCCATCAGCGCGCGCCCGTGCTCGAGCAGGCCGGCCACGTAGCTGAGGGCGGTGTCCGAGAGCAGCCCATAGCCGCCTTCGTCGAACATCAGCGTCTCGCCGCCCTTCCACAGCGACTGGTGCACGTGCATGCCCGAGCCGTTCTCCTCAAAGACCGGCTTGGGCATGAAGGTCGCGGTCTTGCCCACGGCGCGCGCCGTGTTCTTGACCACGTACTTGTGCAGCTGCAGGGTGTCGGCCATCCTCAGCAGCGGCGAGAAGCGCAGGTCGATCTCGCCCTGGCCCGGTCCGCCCACCTCGTGGTGGTGAAACTCGGTCGAGATGCCCAGGGCCTCGAGCGACATCACCATCATGGCCCGCAGGTCGGCCAGGGTGTCGGACGGGGGCACGGGGAAGTAGCCCTCCTGCGAGCGAATCTTGTGGCCCAGGTTGCCGGCCTCGGCGAAGGCCTGGCCCATGTTCCAGTAGGCCTCGTTGGAGTCGACCTCATAGAAGGCCCGGTGGTTGGCCTGGTCGAAGGCCACGTGCTCGAATACGTAGAACTCGGCCTCGGGGCCGAAGTAGGCGGTGTCGGCGATGCCCGAGTCGCGCAGGTGGCGCTCGGCTTTCTGGGCGACGTAACGCGGGTCGCGCGAGTAGGCCTCGCGGGTGATCGGGTCGATCACGTTGCAGATGATCGACAGGGTGCGCTCCGAGTAGAACGGGTCGATCTTGGCCGTCGAGGCGTCGGGCATGAGCAGCATGTCCGACTCGGCGATCTGCTGAAAGCCGCGGATCGAGGAGCCGTCAAAGCCCAGCCCGTCGCTGAACGCGTCCTCGTCGAGCGACTTGAGCGACAGCCCCATGTGCTGCCACATGCCGGGCAGATCGGTGAACTTGAGGTCCACCATGGTCACGCCGAGGTCCTGTGCCAGATCGAAGACGTGCTTGGGCTCGATCTCGTCCTTGCCGCTGTGGGCCTGGACGGTGAGCGGGTGGTCGCCGGCGACGAGCTCGCGGATCGCCGAGGGCTCGGGTGTGAGAGACATAGGCTCGGGTGTCGTCCTCCTGGGCCTCGCGCGCGCGTCGAACTAGGTGGCCGCGGCGAGGCGCCGTCGCTTGGCTGGCCAGATTCGAGGCGGCGACTCTACCGGTCGAGCGCTGGGCCGGGCATCGACGCGGTGGCGAAAGCGACGCCGGCCGGTTTCGCCAGCGGGATAAAGTCTCGGGCGAGATGAAGATGGTGGTGGCCTACATTCGCCACGAGGCCTTCGAGCCGATCCGCAGCGAGCTGCTCGAGCTGGGATTCCCCTCGCTGTCGATCACCGAGGTCAAGGGGTCGGGCCGCCAGAAGGGGATCACCGAGCGCTACCGCGGCACCGACCTGACCCACTACCTGCGGCCCAAGCTCAAGCTCGAGTGCGTGGTCGCCGATGGCGACGTGCCCACGGTCGTCGACGCCGTGCTCCGGCACGCCCGCACCGGCGCGGTGGGCGACGGCAAGCTGTTCGTGCTCCCGGTCGAGCAGGCCTACCGCATCCGCACTGGGGAGTCCGGGGAGGACACCCTGCAGGCCCACGACGCGACCTCGGCCGCGCTGCCCTAGCGCCCGCCCCGTCGCCGGCGCGCCGGCTAGCGCCCGCTCGCCGAGCCCGCGCCCTGGTCGGGCTGAGCGCCGGTGCCCGAGCCGGGCTGCTGGCCCGAGGGCTGCTGGGGGTTGGCCCCCTGGTAGTTGCCGGAGGTCGAGTAGCCGCTGCCGCTGGAGTAGCCCCGCGAGGCGTTGGTGCCGGCGTGCGGGAAGGGCGGCGAGGCGATCACGCGGCCAGTGTTGGGGTCGACCCGCGACTGGGGGGGCGCGCCGGCGACGTTCACGGTGAAGCTGCCCGCCGGCGCGCCGCCGCCGCCGGTCAGCTCGGCGCGGGCCTTGCCGTTCAGGCCCGCGGCCACGCGGTAGCTGACCGTGTGCATCCCCGGCACCACCGGCGTGACGTACCACACGAACGTGCTCACCTGCCCCGGCCCGAGCGAGCCCAGCGCCCACGTGTTGGTGTAGGCGGTCTCGGCGCCGGTCGGGCCCTGGTCGACGATCCACACCGGCCGAGTGGGGTCCGCCAGCCCCGGCTGCTGGCTGCGGGTGGTAAACGCGTTGACGGTCACCGCCAGGTCGGGGATCGTGCGGGTTCCGTCGTTTCTGACCCGGATCGTCATCGGCACCTGTCGGGCCAGGGCCTGGCTGGCGGGGAAGCTGGCCCGCAGCACGCTGACCTCGAAGCTCCCCGACGGCTCGTGGGCGTCCTGGCGCTGTCCGCCGCACCCGGCGAGCAGGCCCGGGCTGCTCAGCGCCAGAGCCATCAACCCGGTGCTTCTCAACCGCCCCCTCACCAGCGGCGACCATACCACGGGCGCGGGTATGCGATTGCCGCTTGCCACGAGGCGGTGGCGTGCCATAACGTATGCGGTGCAGCCGGCAGCGGCTGCCTCTCAGGGAACCCTTCAGGAGGGAAAGAGATGGTTCGCAGCGTCGCCGACCGGGCGTTTCTTCCCACGAAGAACCTGCTCGAAGAGGTGGGGGACATGATGATCCTCACGGGGAAGACGATCATGTCGGCGCTGCGCCCGCCCTATCCCTACGGCGGCGAGTTCGTTTCCCAGTTCCTGTTCGCCCTGCGCCTGTGCTGGTTCCCGTTGCTGGTCTCGACGGTGGCGTTCGGCTACGGCGCGCCCGGCCTGCAGGCGGCCAACTTCCTCGTGCTGTTCGGCGCGCTGGACCGCCTGGGCGGCTTCTTCGTGCTGGCGTCGATCCGGGAGTTCGCGCCGTTCGTCGACGCGATCGTGCTCGCCGGGGTGGCGGGCACGGCGATCACCGCCGACCTGGGCGCGCGCAAGATCCGCGAGGAGCTCGACGCCCTGCAGGTGCTGGGCGTGGACCCGGTCAAGAACCTGGTGGTGCCCCGATTTTTGGCGCTGATGCTGGTGACCGGGCTGTTCGACATCTACGCGCTGCTGTTCGGGATCTTCGGCGGCGTCGTGGCCACGCTGGTAAACGGCGCCCCGCTGGGACCGTTCTGGGCGACCTTCTTCACCAATGCCTCGACCACCGACCTGTGGGGGTCGGTGCTCAAGACGACCATGTTCGGCGCGATCATCGCGATCGTGTGCTGCTACAAGGGGATGACCGCCTCGGGCGGCGCCGAGGGGGTGGGCCGGGCGGTCAACCAGGCGGTGGTGATCGCGTTCTTGGGCGTGTTCGCGTTCAACTACGTGTTCACC
>Ga0066662_10000122_pt1 | contig 31599 bp, 27 predicted proteins | sample GraSoiAngelo_111_FD_133939 | JGI IMG/M metagenome (GOLD analysis project Ga0066662, IMG submission 133939) | Grasslands soil microbial communities from the Angelo Coastal Reserve, California, USA - 14_0903_12_40cm | ecosystem: Environmental > Terrestrial > Soil > Grasslands | place: USA...
CATGCTTGGCATCATGAAGTCAGGCGCCGCATACGTGCCTCTTGATCCGGCGGATCCAGCGCCACGGTTGGAATTCCTGATCAAAGATAGTGGTGTATCTTTTGTGCTTACTACTGAGAAGCTACAGGCGCGTTTGCCCGACTCCATGACCAAGATCATCCCTCTTGACCGCTTCTGGAAGGAAATTTCAGCGGAAAAGGACCTCAATCCCGAAATGAATGCCTCAGCCGAAAACCTGGCGTGTCTCATGTATACCTCAGGCTCAACCGGAATGCCCAGGGCTGTTGCTGTGCCTCATCGTGGAGTGGTTCGGCTGGTCGAAAACAACTGGCTTGCTGATTTGTCAGGAGCACAAACTTTTCTTCAGAATACGGCTCTTTCGTTCCATGTCTCCGCCTGGGAGATTTGGGGCGCTCTGCTGAGTGGGGCGCGCCTTGCAATCTCTCCTTCCAGTGCTGCATCGCTGGAAGACCTGGGGATAGTGGTCCGCAGGCATCACGTTTCTGTCCTTTGGCTTACCGCTCGCTTGTTCCATCAGGTGGTTGATCATGCTCCGCATATTCTCAAGCTGGTCAAGACTCTGTTGGTGGGCGGCGATATCCTCTCGCCCGCCCTCCTTATCAAAGCCTTGAGTCATCAGGAAGGTGGCGCTCTCATCAATGGATACGTCCTCACGGAGAACACAACATTTGCCTCCTGCCATCGGATTCACAAGACGGACCAGCTTGCCACTACCATCCCTATTGGCCAGCCCATTGCCAATACCAGGATGTACGTATTGAACGAAGATCTGGAATTGCTTCCTCCGGGAATCATCGGAGAGCTTTTCATTGGGGGGGACGGCTTGGCCCGTGGATACTTCAATCGGCCCGATCTGACGGCAGAGAAGTTTATTCCTGATCCATTCAGTGCCCAGCCGGGCGAGCGTCTCTTTTGCACTGGTGATCTGGTTCGCTATGCCATGGATGGCGAACTCGAATTTGTCGGCCGAATTGATGACCAGATTAAGGTCCGTGGTTTCCGGGTTAAGTTGGGCGAAATCGAATCGATATTGCATGAGCATCCTGACGTGCAGGAAGCTGTGGTGGCCGTGCGTGGAAGCGGCTCCGCTCAACGCATAGTAGCTTATGTGACTGCGCCGCAGGGCCGCGACCTGCAATCCGATGATTTCATGCAGTTCCTGCAACGCAGGCTGCCGGAATTCATGGTCCCCTCCGCTGTAATTATTCTGGACAGGATTCCGCTCAAGACCAGCGGAAAAATAGATGATGAAGCTTTGCTGGCGGTCGAAGAACATCATGATGCCCGCCCTTGGTCGCCACCACAAACAGCATTGGAATCGGAGTTGGCTGCAATGTGGCAGAAGATTCTGGCCGCGCCCCGCGTCGGGCGCGAGGACAATTTCTTTGAACTCGGTGGTAACTTGCTGCTGGCCGGCCAGCTAGTCTCATTGATCACCGAGCACTACCATATTCCGCTTGCTCTTCGAGAATTGATGCAGGCCCCAACTCTGGTTGGGCTCGCTGAAATGGTCGAGACCGCAATATGGGCCAGCCACGCCCAGCAATGTGCAGACCGGGATGTGAGCAAAGAAGAACTCATCGTGTGACCTTTCGCAAGACGTGTAATTTTCTTTGGAGGTGTCTCCCATGCTCAGGGATTTCCTGCAAGATCTTCGCTTTGGCCTTCGTATGCTTCGCCGTAATCCAACCTTTTCTATTCTGGTCATTTTATGTCTGACCCTGGGAATTGGCGCGAATACTACCGTCTTCAGTTGGATGGAAGGATTGATGTTTCGCCCGTTTCCATTAGTGGCTCACCAGGAGAGGATGGTGGCTTTGGGCTCCACCATGACCACGGGTGAATTTGACAAGAACGGGATTGGCGGGGGCTATATTGCTGTTGCGTGGCCCGATATGCAGGATTTTCGCCGTGATTGCAAGCTCTTCGATTGGTTCATCGTGGACCGTCTCGGCGGTACAACCTTGAACGTCGGCGATCGCGCTGAGTGGGTATCTGACAGTGTTGTCTCCTCGAACTATTTCGACGCCTTGGGTGTCCATCCAATTCTTGGGCGCGGATTTCGTCCTGAAGAAGACTATGGCCGCAATGGCCACCCTGTAGTCGTGATCAGCTATTGGCTTTGGAAAGAAAGATTCAATGGTGATCCGGAAATCATCGGAAAAAAACAGCTCCTGAACGGTGTGCCGCATACGATTATCGGCGTGGCGCCGGAGGGGTTTTGGGGCACGTTTGTCGGCTGGCGCGTCCAGTTATGGGTGCCCGTATCGATGCAGGAAATATTCAATCCTGGCGGGTACAAGCTCGAAGACCGCGGTCAGACCTGGATTGAAGGCTATGCGCGACTGAAGCCTGGCGTGAATCTCGATCAGGCGCAGCAAGAGATTTCGTCCGAGGCGAAACAGTTGGAACTGCAATATCCGGCAACCAACCGCGGTCGTGGCGCCAAGCTCTTTCCGCTTTGGAAGGATCCTTTCAATCAGGCCGGTGAATTAGGACCTACGCTGGAAATAGTGCTGGTGGTGACGTTTTTCGTGCTGCTGATTGCCTGTGCGAATGTCAGCAGTTTGCTACTGGTCAGATCTCTGGCTCGCCGACATGAAATTACTGTGCGTCTCGCTATCGGTTCCAGGCGCGGGCGCCTGTTACGGCAGCTTCTCACGGAAGGCCTGATCCTTTCCTCCGCGGGCGCCGTTGCTGGACTTCTGCTTGCTTATCTTTGCCGTAACCTGCTCGTGGTCTTTTTCCCGGATGCCCCTGCCATATCCGCGAATTTCTCCGGCTACATAGATTGGCGCGTAATTGCATTCAACATCGGCGTTTGTCTCATCGCCACTTTGATGTTCGGACTGGTTCCCGCTTTCCAAACCAGCAACATAGATATTGCCGGCGCTTTGAAAAGCGAATCTGCAACATCTACAGGAACGCGCGGAAGAAACTGGGTGCGTTCGCTGATGGTCGCCGGCCAGGTTTCGGCCAGCTTTGTGTTGGTAGTGGGAGGAGTTTTGCTGTTTAAGAGTTTGCAGCGCCTTAGCATTGCCGATCCGGGGTTTTCTACCGACAATGTGGTGACCACATACGTCGATCTGGTTTCAGTGGGTTACGATCCCGCTCGCGCCCGGCAGTTCAGGGAGAATCTCATTGACCGTATCAAGGCCATGCCCGGCATCGAATCGGCGGCTTGGGTCAAGATCAGGCCTGTCAGCTATCTGAGTTTCTTTAGCGCGCCTATCGCCATTGACACCTATCAGCCCGGACCTGAAGAACGTCCTACGGCAGAATACAACCTGGTCAGTCCTGATTTCTTTAAAACCATGGGAATTCCAATTCTTTCGGGCCGCGAATTTACCCGCAACGACACCCCCGCTACTGATCCCGTAGTCATAGTGACCCAGAAGCTGGTGGACAAGTATTGGCATGGTGTGGACCCCGTTGGCAAGCGCATCCAGGTGAAGGATAAGTGGATGAAGGTGGCGGGCGTTGCCAAAGACACCAAATATTACACTTTCTCGGAAGCCCCCAGGAATTTCCTCTATCTTCCTGTTGAACAGGATCCTGTTACCAACATGAGTCTCGTGATCCGAACTTTACGTGCTCCGGACTCTCTCGCGCCGGACTTGACCCGCGAGGTCCGTGCTTTAGACGCCGGCCTCGGCCTTCAGGAAGTGATCACGATGCGGAGATACATCAGCATGGAGGCGTTGGCTACCCAGCAGATCGCAGTAGCTCTTCTCAGCATTTTTGGTGGAATAGCCTTGTTGATGGCGGCCGTCGGACTCTATGGTGTCATGTCCTATTCTGTTTCTCAAAGCAAACGCGACCTTGGGTTGCGAATGGCGCTTGGCGCCAACGCCCCCCATTTGTTCCGCATTGTCATGTCCAATGGTCTGATAGTGTCTATAGGAGGCATGGTGATCGGTTCCATTGCCGCTGCAAGTTTGACTCACTGGATAGATATCAAAACCCTTCTTTACCAAGTCAATCCACGTGACCCGCTGGCTTTTGTTGTGGCTTCCACGGGCTTGACCATCATCGCCGTCATTGCATGTTTTTGGCCGGCGTGGCGTGCGAGCCGCACCAATCCCGCCCAGGCTTTACGTGATTAGGCCATGGATATCATGGTTGGCTCCTGACACGCATGCTGGTGCGCGCGTGTTGGGAAGCTCTCCCGGGTTTGGAGCGGAGCGCATTGAAGATCGGCGTGCAGCATTTCTCAAGCTGCTCCAGCCGATAACAGGATTTCTGAAATCAATCGCTTCATTACGGCCCTATGAATTCAATCCTCGTGAAAATGGAAGACTCTCAATCCAGACGGAAAGAGTGGCCTGTAACATTGCGCGCGCTGCGGCATCACAATTTTCGCCTTTACTTTTGCGGTCAAATGATCTCCCTGATCGGTACCTGGATGGAGCCGGTAGCAGCATCGTGGTTGGTCTATCGGCTGACTGGCTCTTCCTTGATGCTGGGTACAGTGGCTTTTGCCTCACAACTTCCCACCTTCCTGCTCGCGCCTCTCGGTGGTGTTGTGGCCGACCGTTATGACCGCCGCTCCATCCTGATAGTCACTCAATTTTTGACCATGATCTTCACCTTGATTCTTGCCGGACTCACGCTCACCCATGTTGTTCAGGTATGGCCGGTAATACTGCTTGTAGCTCTGGTCGGGGTGGTTAATGCCTTTGATATTCCTACCCACCAGGCTTTTACCTTGGACATGGTTTCCCGCGAAGACTTGGTTAATGCTATTGCCCTGAACTCCTCCATCTTCAACGGAGCCCGCATGATCGGCCCGGCACTAGGTGGAGTCCTGGTAGCAAAAGTTGGTGAGGGCTGGTGTTTTTTTGCGAATGGGCTAAGTTTCCTGGCCGTCATTGCAGGCCTGCTGCTGATGACGGCCCCTCAATCGCGGCCTCCTCTTCAGGGTTCTCGGAACACCATTGAGGGTTTTCGCTTCGTGACCCGTACAGCCCCGGTACGAGCGCTCATGCTGTTGTTGGGACTCATCAGTTTTATTGCGACTCCATGTGTGGTACTTATGCCGGTTTTTGCTGACCAGGTACTGCATGGCGGCGCGAGGGGGCTGGGCCTGCTGATGGGGGCTCCCGGCGTGGGCGCTCTCTGCGGCGCGATCATGCTGGCCACCAGAAAGAGCGTGAGCGGCCTCCCAGGATGGATCGCGGTTGCCTGCAACTGCTTTGGCGTAGCCCTTGTCCTCTTCTCCCTCTCACGGAGCTTTTGGCTCTCTATGGCGCTGCTGGTTTTTGCCGGATTCTCAGTGACCCTGGAAATGGCCTCATCCAACACGCTCATCCAGAGCATGGTTCCCGACCACCTGCGCGGGCGGGTAATGTCTCTTTATTCCACTGTGTTCATGGGCATGGTGCCGCTGAGCGCGCTTGTGGCTGGCAGCTTCGCCCATGCCATTGGAGCGCCTGCGACTGTTGCCTTGGCTGGGGGCATCTCCATAATTGGCGGAATCGTTTTTGCCACCCGCCTTCCTGTGCTGCGCCCGGCCACCCGGGAACTCCTTGCGGTCCAGGAGATGTCCGTCGCCCCCGCCCAGGAAATCACTACCCCGGTATTCTCTGGACAGAGAGAAGCAGGCTGATTGGCTAGTTCTCTGACCGCGTGAAAGTCGTAACCATAACATTGTCCACCCAGTTCAATTAAGTCCACTTCGTCCACATACCCTTGCTCCATAAATCATCGCGCTCCTGGCACTAGAGTATAGGCATTTCATTGCGGACGACCGGAGAAACAAGAATGAGGAGGCAAAATGGCTAAGATTGACTGCGTAATCATTGGCCACAATACCGGAAATTTCCAGGATTTCATCAACGGGCGTAAATCCATGGCGGAATTCACCGGCGCTTACCGTGATGCACAGATTAATTCCATCCTGCTGGATGGGCAGCGCATTGCTTACATAGATTTGTTCAACCGGGTCTGGAAGCAAGCCGTCCCTGATACGGAAACATTCAGTCCTTTTGATCCGGTCGGTCTGGCAGGGCTGCACCTGGCAAGTTTTCTCGCCCAGAGCGGGGCCGAGCCAGCAGTGGTGGGAGAATTTCAAAAAGGCAGGAAGAAGCTGGAAGAGATTCTTCGGGATGAACCTCTGGCGGTGGCCATCACGACAACATTCTATTTTGAGCCGAGTCCAATGAAGGAGATTGTCTCTTTCGTTCGGGAACGATCTCCCAATACCGTCATCATCATTGGTGGACCGTACCCTTCGCACCTTGATCGTGGAGATCTTGCGGATGCGTTAGAGCTGGTGTTCGAGGAGGTTGGAGCAGATATATACGTGATTGATAGCCAGGGTGAATTTACGCTGGCGCGGGTCATCCAGGAGCTAAAACGCAACCGGGACCTTGACAACCTTCGTTCCATTCCCAACCTGATAGTGTTCGCAGACGGGAAATCATTCCGAACCAGGCGCGAGCCGGAAGATAATCCTATCAACGACAACCGGATCGACTGGAGCCTCTTCGAACGCAATGCACTGAAGCCATTCACGATGATGCGTACTGCGATCAGTTGCCCGTTTTCCTGCGCATTCTGCAGTTATCCGGTGCGTGCCGGTGAACACCGTCTGGCCGACGTTGCCCGCGTGGAGAAGGACCTGAGAACGCTCTCTGACATGGGAGTAAAGTTTGTCTATTTCATTGATGACACATTTAACGTGCCGTTGCCGCGTTTCAAGGAATTGTGCCGGATGATGATACGAAACCATTTTCAATTCCGGTGGCTCTCCTATCTACGGTGCGGAAATATGGATGCCGAAGCCGTTAAGCTGGCCGCAGACAGCGGTTGTGCCGGGGCCTTGCTGGGCATCGAGTCTGGCGACAAAAGCGTTCTCCAGATAATGAACAAGTTCGCCTCGCCGGACAAATATCGGCTGGCAATTCGCTGGCTTGAAGATGCGGACATCATGACTTGGGGGCTTTTCTTTGTTGGATTCCCTGGTGAAGGAGAAGCAAGCCTCGCCAATACAATTTCTCTGCTGAATGACACCGCGCCTACTTTTTTTGCGACCCAAATCTGGTTCTATGACCATACGACTCCTATCCATCGGAGGGCGGAAGAGTTCAACCTGCAAGGCGCCGGCTATACCTGGAAGCACAATTCAATGACGTGGGAAAGAGCATGCGATGGCGTAGATCGAATGCTGCGAGAGGTACGGAATTCAATCTACGTGCCACAAACCGGGTTTAGCTTCGAAACAATCTTCTACCTGATGGGACTTGGGTTCAATCTCGATTTCATAAAGAAGTTCCTGGTAAGCTGCCGCGACCGTGTTATTCAGGGATTGGGCGACCCTCCTGTTGAATCAGGAAATTTTATGGCAATGCTTTATGAGATGGCTGTCGCCGAACGTAACAGAGTCAAGCCTATGGGGGCACACTGATAACGGCCTGAGGATAGACGTAAATCTGCTTTTTCTGGGAAGAAATGACCTCTTGAATACCGTGCCGGGTGTGTAACCGGGTTCTTACTTGTAGTCTGCTGCTCTTGCTCACAGCCTCCAGGCCCACGTGTGTGTTGCCTCATTCCATGCTTTACATCCGCTCATCCTCTAAGACCATCCGTCTGTCCTGACTATCTCGCCTTTCACGGATCAGTGCTGCGTGCCTTCTCCCGTTTCTTCTAGATTGAATTGCGGCACGATCTAGTTCCACTGTTCCGTGAAAGGAGAACCAGTGCGCAGACTTTCTTTTATACTCCACTCGGTTGCCATCGTTCTGCTTTCCACCCTGGTTGGCTTTCCTGCTCATTCCCAGACTCAACTTCCACCCGATGTCCGCGAGAAGATAGATAAACTCGCGACTGAGACGCTGGCCAAAACCGGGACGCCAAGTATCTCCATAGTTGTTGTAAAGGAAGGGCAAATCGCCTATCTCAAGGCTTACGGCAATGCACGCCTTGACCCGAAAGCCCCTGCGCAGTCCGAGATGCGTTACTGCCTCGGTTCGCTCAGCAAGCCATTCACGGCTGAGGCAATTCTGCTTTTGCAGGAACAGGGCAAGCTGTCGCTCGATGACAAAGTTTCCCGGTTCCTTCCCGATCTTACTCGCGCCAATGAGGTCCCCATTCGCCACGTGCTTTCCATGACTTCGGGTTATCAGGAATACCAAACTCTCGACTATTTGCCGCAAAACTTTCTTCAACCCACTACCCCGCGCAGGATTCTCGATCAGGCGGCCCGTAGGCCACTGGATTTTGATCCCGGGACGAAGTGGGAGATCAGCGATACCAACTACGTGATTGCCGGTATGATCGTGGAGAAAGCCAGCGGCATGCCACTGTATCGCTTTCTACGAGAAAAGCTGTTTGAGCCATTGGGCATGGAAAGTGTGGTTGACATCGATAAGGAGAAACTCGGCCCTGCCGATCCCACTGGCTACATTCGATATGGCTTGGGACCACCCCGCCCGGCTCCGCAAGAAGGGCAGGGATGGCTGTTTGGAGGAGAGGAACTTGCCATGGCTGCGCAGGATCTGGGCAAGTGGGACCTCTCCGTGATCAATCACGAACTACTTAAGCCCTCTTCTTACCGGCAATTTGAAGCCACCGCATTGCTCTCCAATGGTTTGGCAACCGCCTATGCGATGGGCAATGGCATCACTCGAAAGGCGGGAAGGCGCATCATCTACAGCGCCGGTGATGTTTCCGGTTTCAGCGCGGCTAATACCATCTTTCCTGATGAGCGTATTGCAATCGCAGTATTCGCCAATATGGATGCCGGGGCGCCTGCTGAAATCATCGACGCCGTCATTCCTCTTCTGATTCCCCAAAAGTCAGAGCCTGATCCGGAGGCTTCTCAAAAACTGGAGCAGACCCGCAAAATCTTTGACTCTCTCCAGCATGGAATTCTTAACCGTTCCTTGTTTACGGAAGATGCAAATAGCTACTTCAGCGAACAGGCATTGCAGGATATTGCTTCCAGCCTGGCACCCTTGGGAAACCCGCAGGAGTTCGTCCAAACCGAACGTTCTGTGAAAAGCGGAATGGTCTTCCGCAGTTATCGCATAAAATTTGCCAATCATACTCTCGCGGCTCATACGGCTGAACTGCAGACGGGTAAGCTGGCGCAATACTTGATAGAGGAGGAGTGATCATGGAGCCGGTCATGTCCGCTATCACTCCTGTTTTTTTTCCGTCTGAAAGTTCTTCTCCGTCTGAATGGTTTGCCATTTACGTAATGACACGACATGAAAAACGGATTACCGAGCATCTCCGGATCCGGCAAATCGAATATTTCCTTCCGCTTTATCCGGCGCGGCGGCAGTGGAAGGATGGATCGAAAGTGACAGTTCAGCTTCCGTTATTTCCCAATTACCTCTTTGTGCGTACCCTGCGCAACCAGAGGGGCCGGGTTTTGGAAGTTCCCGGAGTTCTATCGGCAGTGGGAAAACGTGAATCGTCCGTTATTTCCGACATCTATATTGATTCCCTCCGCCAGGCTGTAAGTTCAGGAAAGGTCGAACCGCACCCTTACCTCGCGACTGGCGTACTCGTCCGTGTTCGCTCCGGTATTCTGGCCGGTCTCCAGGGCATAGTCCTTCGCCAGAAATCCAATTGTCGAGTGGTATTGTCCCTCGAATTGATCATGAGAAGCGTGGCCGTTGAGGTGAATCTTGCCGACCTCTGAGTGGCTTCCGCTAATACTGTACATTTCAACACTGGCCAGAAGCTTAAGCGGATAGCTCCCATTCAACGCAACTATCGGAACTGCTTACAGAAATTTGTATGACCATACATCATTGTTGAACAAGGACGTATACCGCATCTCCCCACGTGAAGCCCGGCGCTGTCGAGATCAGCAGCTGCCTAGAATTTAGGAAGCTTTCCAGGTATCGGGGGTCGAAGCATTTAAGAACCCCAAAAACGTCTTTGCCAAGTTCGCCATTTTCCTCTGTCCATTTACAATTCTCAATCACTTGGTCGATTTCTGCTTCGACATCCTCTAATGCTTTGCAAGAACGCTGCTGTTGATACTTTCCAGCTAATATTTCTCCAGCAAGCCACGAGCACATTTCTTCAGGTAGGGTAGCCGGTACCATAAACAGCGCTGTTCCATGTCGTATCCCAAAGTCGGAGATGGACTGTTCTGAACCGGTAGGTAAATTCTTGCCCTGAGACGGGTTGAATATTACCCACTCCTGAGGCTCCCCTGAAGTGTCGCGAAACCCATCCTTGATCGCGTGTAGAGCAGACACTTTCAAGTCACTCGGCGTCTGAATTGGGATTTCAATATCAAAAATGGTCCAAATCCACCCCGCAACCAACCTCCAGTCATTTTCTTTTCAATATCTTCCGATTAGCTTTACGCTGGCTGTAAAGCCCGTATACGAAAAGGAACTTGTTATCTCGTTTCCTTTCCTGAATACTGGAATCGCTCTGGTCTGAATCACAAGGCTTCTTGCTTCATGGGCCCCGGCAACGCGCCGCTTTTGCGTGTTGCTGGGCAGAAAGCCTTGCCTGCTCCGTCACTTGCTCGTTCATGCAGGAAATTAAATGGCGGAACCTCGGTTCCCGGAAAACTTCATCACAGGCCCAAAACGTTCAGTGGACTGAACGCCAGCCGCAGCCTGACCTCTACGCCATCCTCGAAGTGTCACCTGCGGCCAGTCCGGAGGTGATTAAGGCGGCTTACCGGGCATTGATCGAGAAGCACCATCCCGACAAAAATCCCGAGCACCGCCGCCACCTCGCCGAAGAGATTTCCCGCGAGCTGAATCACGCATATTCAGTACTCAGCGACCCGCAGAAAAGGAGCGCCTACGATCACGCCAACGGCATCTATCGCAGACCTTAGCTTCAAGTCGCTGGAAGACCGCTATTCACGGCAGAGATTGATTGCCGGTTGGGATCAGGAGCGGCTTGCGAAAGCCACGATTCTCGTTGCCGGGGCCGGGGCTCTGGGCAACGAGGTCTTGAAGAATCTGGCTTTGCTGGGGATCGGCAATCTTCTGATCGTGGATTTCGACCGCGTCGAGATCTCCAATCTTTCCCGCAGTGTGCTCTTCAATGAATGCGATATTGGCCGGCCCAAGGCAACCACAGCAGCACGGGCATTGGAACGGCTGAGCCCGGAGATTCGCGTTCGAGCCATTGACGGTGATCTTGAAACCGATCTTGGCCTGGGCGGGATTCGCGAATGTGATCTGGTGCTGGGCTGTGTGGACAGCATCTATGCGCGCTGGGCCTTGAATCGCGCCTGCCAGAAAGCAGGGAAGCCGTGGATTAATGCAGGAATCAATGCGTCAGTCGGCGAAATCTCGCTCTATGTTCCCGGTCAGGGCGCATGCTACGAATGCGGCATGACTCAACAGATGTGGCGGCAGATTCACGAACGCCGCTCCTGCATGTTGATGTCGCGCAGGCTTCCTGCTGCCACCATTCCTGCGACTACGGTGATTGCTTCCATGACTGCCGCATTGCAGGTGAATGAGGCGCTGGCCTGCCTGCACGGCAGAAGCCGTCTGCAATCCGGAGAGATGGTAATGGTTTCGCTCTCTCCTTATTCGCTTTCCACCTGCACCATGGATGCTCGTGAAGACTGCCTGGCCCATGAAGATTACTCGCCTTCCTTCTTCATCGATGCCACGCCTGCGGAAATCACTGGCGCGGAATTGCTGGGCAGGATTCCCGGTGCAACTTCCCTGCAAATGGATTTTGACGTTCTGGAGGGTTGGTTGTGCTCGAATTGCGGCCCGCAGTTCACCGTCGGACGGTTATCCACTACTTCAGCATCACAAATCGAGTGTCCCCAGTGTAAGGCGCAGCGAGTTCCGCAATTGACGCACGAGATCAGCCAATCAGACCGGCTGGCAAACTGTTCGCTGGAGCAATTGGGAATTCCGGCACGCAGCATTCTGCGATTAAAGACCGTATCACGTACATGCTATGTGGAGCTTTTAACCGCGAAGGACGCAAAGGAAGCAAAGATAGCAAGATAGCAAAAAGATAAGAGGGAACCATGAGTGTGATTACCATCACCCTTACAACTTATGACCGGAGCCGCTGTGCCGAGGTCACGCTTCCGGACTCACTCACGGTTGGCGCTTTGCTGGATCAATGCCGCAAGCGATGGCAGCTTGATTCAGCTGAAATCTTTGCCGTGCGCCACGTACAGAGGAATGCGCGGCTGAGTGAGAACGATTCTCTTTCTACTTCGGGTGTGGTTACGGGAATGGAATTGCAGATATTTCCCCTGGTGGAAGGCGGTTGCCGATGAATACGGTACGGGAGCGGCGGCTTCAGTCGGATTATGCGCGGCTGCGCAATCTGATTTCTGGTTTCCAGCCAAAACTGGCTATTGAAACCACACGTGGAACCCCTCCCGAAACGTACCTGATGGTGCTCAAGGGCCGGAGCATTGCCGAGGTAAAAGGCAAAGAGGTGATTTTCTGCAAACAGCAGCACCTGAAAATCGAACTGGGCGCCGAGTATCCAGCCATGCCTCCGCTGGTCACCTTTCTGACCCCAATCTTCCATCCGCATGTCTGGCCCCAGAACAACGTCGTCTGTCTTGGCCCCTGGAACGTCACCGAAACGCTGGATAACCTGGTGATTCGCCTCTACTCGATTGCCGTATTTGATCCCAACCACATCAACTGGAAGAGCGTAGCTAACCAGGAAGCGGCAGTGTGGGCCAGCCGCAACCAGCATCTGTTTCCTCTGGCGCATTTAAGTTCCACTGAAGCCGCTCGATCACTGCAACCCATTCAGGGCTGGTATGAAAGCGCATAATCTACCGGCAACGGCAGAAGAAATCTTGTGGCATGAAAGTCCTAATATCTGCCAGCCCCATTGTCTCAAGCTGCCGGAGTTCCTGGCATCCATTGAACTGAATTCTCCATCCTCGCCGATTTGGCAGGCCGATTGGCCTTTGCTGGTTTTTCTGGAAGAGAGCTGCCTGAAAAGCATGGAGAAACATGCAGCCAATGACATTCTGCGTGAACAGGCAGGCATTCTCTGCGGCCATGCATACGTCGATGGCGGTCAACTCTACGTAAATATCACTGCGGCGCTGCCTGTGGATACCGTCAGCGACTCGGCCCATTTTGCCTTTCACGAGACTTCGTGGCAGGCAATCTGGAATCGGCTCGATGACAATTCTACAATTCTTGGCTGGTACCATACGCATCCCGGCATGGGAGTTTTCCTCTCGGCCACCGACCTGCGCACCCAGAAACTTCATTTCTCGTTGCCGTGGCAAATTGCCATTGTCATCGATCCGGTGAGCGGACAATCGGGGGTATTTGCAGGGAGTGAAGGACAGCGAGTGGGCGGAGATCAAGTCTATTTGTATTACAGGAAACAGTGATAGTACCGTTTCGTCATTCCTTACCGCCGTGCCATGACCAGCCCTATCACCCCAAGCAACACCGCGATCATGAAAGTATGGCAGCCGTGCTGGTGCGGATCGAGAACAACCAGGCAGCGCGGATCGGTCGTGATCCGTGTAATGAAGAGAATGGCCAGCATTGCCAGTTGTGTCCATAGCGCCCAGTGTTCACCACGGCGAAGCGGCACAACCGCCAGCAAAATCCCCGCAAGAACCAACGCGCTTCCCAGCGCCACCGGCCACGGAGCGGCATATTGAGCAAGCATGACCGGATCGAGATGCGGATGGGCGCGAGCATAGAATGGAGCAGAGAGCGAAGTATAGAGCAACAGCAGATAGGCCGCCACCACCAGCCCAACTCCAATTTTGCGCATGGTCATAAGAGCATAAGAGATTGAAGAAACTGTACTGCATAGTGTCCCTACAGTCCAGCGCAGGCACTCAACAGGAAGAAGGGGTAACCAGAGGGATCAGGCCAGTGCTTCCTGTGATGCCGTAGGGCGCTTGCAGTTCACACATTTGGCGTTCATCTTCTCGCTGAGCCATTGCCATGAGTGCTGGTGGTAATTAGTGCCGCAGGCGCAGCGGATGATTGGCTCACCTTCCTCAAAAGCTGTTCCATCCACCGGATCAATCAGCGGCAGAACTTCATCCATGGCTCGACGAGAGAAAATTTTTCCAGAAACGATCCGGTTGATGTGGCTTAAGGTCTTTTGCCCAAAGAGGGTTACAGCATCCGCCTCATTCCACCGTATGAATCCGTCAACCGTGGAAATTTTCGCGGGCTCATGCCGCAATTGGGCGGTTTTAAACGCACTTCGAACCAGCACCGTCAGTCCGGTGAATATAGAAACCGCCATCACCATGATTACAAAAAGAAAAATGAGATGCTGTGGTGCCATGACGCTGTGACATTAAAGAACTTTAACAATTCTTAATGGTCTCTAACTATAAGGGTTTACGCCTTACGTTGTGAATAGCTAGATTGGTTCGGGCAAACGCCTGATATCTCAGTTCTTTCTTTCGTAGGTAGGAATTTTGCTTGCGCAAGGAGAGCGTGAGGCTTCATTCTCAGATAGCGACCCCGATCCTGAAAGTTCAACAAAGCAAAAAGTGAATAAACAGGAATTTGTCCGGAGTAAAGATGCGGTTAAATTCCGGGCAATCGATTGACATGCAGTTGAGACTGATATACGTTACCCGTCTCGTTTCCCTTATGACTCGGTACGTTTTGGCATTGTGCTGCGCGATGGCAGTGTCAGGTGTGCTGATTGGCTGTGGCATTCCCAAGAATGTGGCGAAGAAAGCGGCAAGAACAGCCCGCGTCTCCAGCGGCAAGTTGTTTTTGCAGGTTGCTCTCTCGTCAACGGCCAATCAGAACAGTCCGGTTGCGGTAGATGTGTTGCTGATCAAAGACAAAGCGTTTTTGAAGGCAGCCCAGGGACTCTCTGCCAGCGACTGGTTCGCCAAAAAGGCGCAACTGCAGCGGCAGTTTCCAAAAGGGATGGACGTTAAATCCTGGGAATGGATTCCCGGGCAGAGTGTGGCTCCCATCAGTTTCGTGGTTCCTGTGAATACAGAAGGGGCAATGATATTTGCCAACTATGCTTCCGCAGGGCCGCACAGCGCGCCACTTCCGACCAGCGGGAAGGTGGCAATTTTCCTGGACGACGAAGATTTCACAATAGACAGCAAGTAGATTCCGAACTGTGGCAGGCACCTTGGACAGCAAGCAAATACCGGAAGCGATTCAGTGGCACGAAGGCATGATGCTGGCGCCCCAGCATCTTCAGCAGTTATCGCAGCGCAGCGAAAGTCTTGTTCATTACCATCTCCATACCATTGCTCCTTTTTTCTGGGGCATTCGCCATCTGGAAGTCGACCAGAAGCTGCTGACCACCGGGATTTTCCGGGTGATCAAGCTGGAAGCCGTGATGCCGGACGGGTTGGTTGTCTCCCACCAGGCAGGACAGGGATCTGACCTTCAGCTCATGCTGCAGAACGTGCAGCACCAGCCGGTGGCCATTCATCTGGCTGTGCCGGCGCGCAGCCTGATGGCTACCAAAGGCGATCTGGCACGGTATCACTCGATTGAAGGTGATCCGGTGGTGGATGAGAGCACCGGCGAAGGCGAGGTCAGCATCCCGCGGCTCAAACCGCAACTGCGCCTCTTTGCCGGAGAGATTCCCCCAGCCAAGCTGGTGAGCTTCCCGTTGGCCAAGGTTCAGTACAGAAACGAAGCCTTTGGCCTCGCGGATTTCATCCCACCGGCAACCCTCGTTCCGGTCGGTTCCCAGATCTGGGAGATGTGCTCTTTTACTGCGGCCAAGATCCGCGAAAGAGCATTATTTCTTTCGGAGCAGGCGCGCTCGCCTGCCTCGGCGAGCAGGATTCCGCTGCTCATGGAAACCAAGAATCGCATTCAGAATCTTGTGACCGGACTTCCGCAGTTCGAAGCCGTGATGAATATCGGGGTGGCGCACCCCTTTGAGTTGTACAAGGCGTTCTGTACGCTGGCCGGTAACCTGGCCGGACTGGGCTACAGCATGGTCCCGCCGGTCTTCGCCACCTATAACCACAATGATCTGTATGCCAGTTTTAACCAGCTTCAGGAATTTGCGTTCGCCATGATGGAAGAAGGTATTCCGGAAAGCTACGTGGCGATTCCGTTCCAGTTGGTTAAGAAAACGTTCTCACTGGTATTTGACAGTGAGTGGAAGGACCGCCGCCTCTTCCTCGCCATGCGCGGGCAGAGCGGCATGTCAGAAAAAGACGTAGTTGCATGGGGAGAGCAATGCCGCATTGGCTCAGAAAGCCTCATGCGTTCCATGCGTGACAAGCGCGTTCTGGGCGCAAGCCGCCAGTTGATTCAAAGTTATGAAACGCTGGTGCCTGCGCGCGGAGTGATTCTGTTTTCGCTTGATTACGATCCACAATTCATCAAGCCAGATGAAGCTTTACAGGTGGTGAACGATAGTGAAGCCGCCGGCCTTCATCCGGCAGAAATCATTCTGTACGTCAAGAACACTATGGCCGAGTCAACTGCCGCGAAGTAAGCGGCGTGATTCAGTGTTCGTGACGGGGCAAAATTTGGTGGAGTCTTAAGTATGCTGCCGCTTCAATTGCGACTTTTTTTAGGGCCTCAGACGCCTTGAAACATTAACCTCTCGCAACTGAAATTTACCAGCACACTCCTACGAAACAAGGGCATCCAACTGGCGGCCTCGCGCCGTTGTGTCTGCACGCATGGCATATCCTGGGTACCAAAATTCGCTGCTGCTCACTCAGTTCCGGGAGTTCTACCAGGAACTTGCACGCCTGAAATCACTGGCCATCAATCCGGTCAGCTCACTCTCACAGTTGATCCAGGGAGAAGCGCGCGACCCCATAGTCCAGACCGAAGATATCTGGCAGAAGCTGTTGAGCCTGCTTGAAGCGCAGGCTGAGAGAGCATCACGCAGCGGCGGCGCTTTCGGATTCGAAGTCTATCGTGAAGCGCAATACGTAATGGCCGCGCTCGCCGATGAGTTCTTCCTGAATGAAAACTGGCGCGGAAAACAGACCTGGCCTTTGCTGGAAAACCGGCTGTTCCGTTCGACCGCTGCCGGGGAAGTCTTCTTCCGGAAGCTCGATCTGCTGCTGTTGCAGCGTGATCCCGTGTATGTCGATCTGGCTGCTGTTTACTTCTTTGCCTTGTCTCTGGGTTTTCAGGGTAAGTATCGCGGGAATGATCCCCAGAACCAGATCGATCATTACAAGCGCCAGCTCTTCGCCATGATCTTCCGCATGAACCCTGAGCTTCTTCAGGGGAACCGCCATCTCTTCCGCCAGACTTACGCGCACACTCTTGCGGAAGGCAAGGCTGGAAAACTGCCTCATCCACGTACCTGGTGGCTGGTGCTGGCCGCCATCATGCTCGTATGGTTTGCGGTGAGCCATGCACTTTACATGCATGTGACCGCTCCGGTACAGCAGCGGCTTTGCGATATTCATCCGGAGTCATGCAGTGGAGGACAAAAATAGATGTCGATCCTCCATCTTTCCCCCGAAATGCTTCTGCTGGTAATTGTGCTGGGCATCGTTCTGATCACGGTGCTTACGCTGGTGGTGCTATGGCGTTCCAAGAAGAAGCAGGAGGACGCACAGGCTCAAGAGTCCCACGCCGCGCAGGCCGACGAATCTTCCGCGCAGCCCCAGCCCGCGCTCGCAGAAAAATTGCCGGAACGGGAGACCCGGCATTCCGTTTCTTCGGTGCTGAGCTTCCTGAAAAAGAACTCCATAGGCCGTGGCACGCGCTACCGCAGCCCGTGGTTCCTGGTGCTGGGCACGGCCGACTCAGGCAAGTCGAGCCTTCTGGAAAACTCCGGAATCAGTATGTCGTTGCGCGAAGGTGCTGCTGATTTTGGCGCCTCGCATGGCCTGAAGTGGAGATTCTTTGATGCCGGAGTGCTTCTCGATGTTCCCGGCGAGTTCTTCCTGAATTCGGATGAAACTGCTTCAGACGAGCGGAAATGGAAAAGCCTGCTGCGCAACCTGGTGCGCTATCGTCCGCAAAGGCCGATGGATGGAGTGGTGCTGACCATTCCGGCCACGGAACTGTTCGGCGAAACGGCAACCCCGCTGGCGCTCGTGGGGCAACGCGGGGCGCACATCTTTGACAAGCTGTGGCAGATCCAGAAATGGACTGGATTGTGTTTCCCGGTTTATGTGGTGATCACTAAATGCGATCTCGTTCCTGGCTTTAAAGCCATGGCGCGGCAACTGCCTACACAATACCGGAATGAGATGTTTGGATGGTCAAACCCTTACAATCTCGAAGCTGCGTTTGATCCATCATGGGTGGATCAGGGTTTCGATGAACTCTCCTACAGCCTCAACCGTCTGGAAGCCGAAATTCTTACGGAACGAAGCGACATCGCCGATCTTGATAGCCTCTTTTTGTTTTCTTCACAACTGAGGCTGGTTCAGCGGCCGCTCAAAATCTATCTCAATCAGATTTTCAAGAAATCGGCTTATCGCGAGTCGCTTCAATTCCGGGGCTTCTACTTCACAGGAGACATTTCGGACGACCTTGAGGTAGCCCAGCCGGTCCGCGCCCTGGCTGCCTCTGCTGCTGCAGGCGCTGGAGCCTCTTACACTCTGCTGCCGCCCGACACTTCCACCAGCCTCATCACCGCAGAGCCGATGGACACAGAAGAATTTGCCCAGGTCTCTTCGTTTGCCGTTGAGCACAGACATCACAAGCCAGTGTTTGCTGCCGACTTGTTCGAGTCCAAAGTTTTTCCAGAGCGGGGCATTGCCCATCCGGCGGCGAAGACATTTCTTTCCAGGAATCGTACGGTCGTAGGGTTGCAGATTGCATGTCTTATCGCGGTGATTGTCTTGAGTCTTGGCATGTGGCTCAAATACCGCCAGCTTAGCGCAACCCAGCGGGTCATCGTTCCCACGCTGGACCACCTTCTGAGCGGAGTGCGCGCATCTGGCACGGCAGCTCCGGATATCGACTCTCACAAGGAAGAAGATACGGCCTTCGGCCTGATTCATGCGATGGAGACACTCACGGGGCGCAATTTCCGTTCCGTCTTCTTTCCAACTTCCTTGACTAGCTCCCTCGATGAGCATCTTAAGAGCGCCATGGTCCGTGCCTTTGAACAATTGGTCTATGTCACCTTCAGGCAGGAGCTGGTAAGTAAAAAAGAACATCTTCTTAAGGAGATCATCAAAGGCAGCATCAGCGATGATGATGTGAAGTCTGCACCGCTGCCCATCACTTCCGTGGATCGCACTTCAGGCTATAGCCGCTTGAAGGAACTGACCTCCAGGCTGTTGCTCCTGGAAGAGAACATTGATAACTACAACGAACTGGCCACCCACGGAAAAGGGAGCGTTACAACTCTGGCCGCGCTCGAAAGCTATCTGCACAATCACCAGCTACCGCCCAATTTTGATTACGAGGGCAATGTTTATTTTCAGGAGGCATTGCGCCAGGCTTCGGGTGACAGGATCGAATACACTCCCGAGGACTGCAGCCTGGCATCGGCAAAGATGCATCGCGAGATCGAGCGGTTCTTTGTGGAGTGGATGGCCAACAGCACCGTCGTTACTTATCTTGATGGAATCAGAACCAAGATTGACGCGCTCGATCACCAGGAACTGCAAAATTACGGACAGCTTGCCGACCTGAAGAATACGCTCGAGCAGGCGCAGAGCACTCTCACCAGTCCTGACCTGCTGTGGCTGGCGAACGAAAAACTTGCTCTGTTCGGCCCGATCAATGACGTTACCAAGGCCGCTATTGAACGCTCTCACTACCTTACCCCCAAAGCGCCGCTCGAAGATTTCGTTGACTCCATGTCCCACAAAAACTTCGCCATGATGCAGGAAAAGCTGCGTGATGAGCGAACCAGTCTCACCGGGCCGTTGCTCACTCTTGATAACAATCTTGTGAGGGTTTCTCCCGAGGCCGTGACCCTTGGAGCGATGCTGGGCAAGTTTCTTGACCTGCCGTTTGTGAAACGCGAGGGAACCCAGGGCATCATCACCAAGCTGCGTCCGGATGAACGCCTGTTCTGGAACAAAGACCCGCTGCAGGAGGCCGTCGCGCTCCAGGATTCCTTCACCCGCTTTGAGCAGCAGGAACTCAACGATCTATCACCCGGCCTGCGCAGCACCTTCTCTGAGCTTTCGGCCAGCTATCTCGAAGCCAACATGGCGGACCTGATTGCCCGCGGCCAGAGCTTTACCACAGTTTCTTCTTCATCGGATGCCGAAGAACGCATGAATGCCGAAGTGCAGAACTTCCAGGACGCTTCAGAACTTTTATCTACCCTGCTCACCGATCTGGATACTTTGGGTCTCACTCAGGCTCACCAGGAGCTCTTGCAGGTCACGACGGCCCAGGCGGGAAATCTGCTCATAAAAGTTGACCGGAAATTTGAAGCTCAATCTCCTTATTCTGTCAACGTCAATAACTTTGAACGCTGGACGGGCGAGAACACTCCCAGCAACGGAGGGTTTGATGTCCATGGGCCTGAGGAGATGGTGCAATATCTGGCCTTCCAGCGGCAAGAGGTGCAGCAGTATGCGGCCAAGGCCGCGCCACTGGTGAAGTTCCTTGAAGGACGCATACCTGCTGGCGGCAAAGAGCCGGGCCGCACGTTGCTCAAGTGGCAGCGCATTGTTGCGGACCTGCAAAAATATACGGCGAAAATTCCCGGTACCTCACTGGCAGCTCTGGAAGACTTCATCGGCGCGGATATTGACAAAACATCGCCGGAGAATTGCCAGGCAACATTTCTTACCGTAGCCGCGCGGGCAAGCGATGATTACTTTGTGCAGGCGCATGAAAGCCTGCGGCGTTCGCTGGTGAACCGGTGCCGCGTCCTCTCCGAGCAGAACGCGGTGCGTGCCTATAGCAACATGGCCAGGTTCTTCAACCAGCACCTCGCTGGTAAATTCCCCTTCTCAGCTCCGCCGCAGGAGCAGATGCCGAGTGAAGCCGATCCTCAGGACGTGATCGAACTTTTCCGGCTTCTTGATACATCAGGAAAGTCGATCCATGCGGGATTACAGAGCGGCATCTTTGGCAACTCCTATTCCCGAGTCACCACGTTTGTGGGCCAGCTTGAGGCGTTGCGTCCTTTATTCAATCCGATGACCGCTGCTGAAGTTGATCCTGTCCCGGTGTTCGATTTTATTCCCGCATTCCGTGTGAATCAGGGCCGGGAGATCAACGGCAATCAGATCATCGACTGGACGCTGCAGGTCGGCTCTGACACTTTCCATTACCGTGATCCGCAACGCACCGGCCGCTGGAATTACGGCCAGCCAGTGAAGCTGACGCTGCGCTGGGCCAAAGATTCACCGCAACAACCGCTTTCATCGCCCGGTACAGCAGATGGCAAACCCGGCAGCACCACCGTGGTGTTTGAATATCGCGACGCCTGGGCGCTGTTCACTATGCTGGCCCTGCACCAGCCTCTTCCCAATGATTTCGACCGCATGACCGATCCTGATCCACAGACGCTGGTGTTCAGCGTGAATAACAGCAAGAGTTCCGATCCCGCGCCAGCCGAAACCAGTGCAGCGGCCATACAAGCCAAAGTATTTGTGCGCCTGAAATTGCGGCCACCGGGCAAGCCGGACAACCTGCGTGTGCGCACTTTCCCAACTGAAGCGCCATCTCTGGAGCCGAAAACCGAGACTGCGAATGTGGACTCAGGAGGCGACCAGCCATGAGCGCGAGCAGTCGCTTCAACTTCAACGTCTCAACCCTGCTGGCGCCCATCTCCGCCAAATCTCCTTCAGGCGAGCTGCTGCGCTATGAAGGCACCTATGATCGCATCATGGAGGCGCGGCGCGAGGATGATCCTGTTTTGGAGCAGGGTGTATGGAAAAGAGATCTCAAGCGGGCCGATTGGAATCTGGTCAACCAGATCTGTCTTGATGCTCTGCAGAAGCGTTCGAAGGACCTTCAGATCGCTGCCTGGTTGCTGGAATCGTGGATTCATCTGCGCGGCTTTCCCGGCGTGCGTGCCGGATGCCACGTCCTGGTTGAGCTTTGCCGCACCTTCTGGGATTCCATGTATCCATCTCTCCAGGACCCTGAATACCGGCTCGCGCCAATTCATTGGATCAATGAGAAGCTGGTCACGCAACTGAAATTCATTCCCATTACCAGTCCGGCAAATCCTGATGCCTGCCTGCCTTACAACCTGGCAGATTGGGAAACCGCATTTCACAAGGAGCAGGTAAAGCCGGCTGATCTCAAGAAGAACGACAAGAGCGTGACCGTTGAAATGGTGCAGCAGAGCGCCTATCTCACTCCCATTGATTTTTTTGATGGAGTGGTTGAAGACGTGAGCGACGCCTACACCTCCTGCAAAGAGCTGGAAGCCATCTTCGACAAAGCTTTCGGCAAGGATAGTTGCAGCCTGGGGCAGTTCCGTGGCGTGCTCGAATCCATTCTTTCGCTCATACCAAACCTTGAAGGAACCAGGGAGGAGCAACAGGAAATGGCTGAAGAAAACGTTGCCCAGGAGTATGCGCTGGAACCCATCATGACTCATGATGCGGTGGCCACGCCGCTGCTGCCGCCCATCCGCAGCCGCGCAGAAGCCTACCGGCGGCTGGCGGAAGTGGCTGATTACCTGATCCGCACCGAGCCTCATAGTCCTGCGCCTTACCTGATCCGGCGCGCTATTTCATGGGGAGGAATGACGCTGGAGCAGCTCTTACCCGAGCTTGTAGCCAGTGATGCAGCCCTCAAAGACCTGGAAAGACTTTTGAAGATTGAAACAGTTGCAAAAGCCAATGCAGCAAGAAATAAATAGAAGAAAAATAAAAGGAGAGAAGAGATAATGCCTGAAAGCACTCAACATAAATTAGATCGCATCCGGCCACCCCGGGTACAGATCACCTATGACGTTGAGATCGGCGGGGCCATCCAGAAGAAAGAACTTCCTTTGGTAATGGGCATCCTCGCTGATCTTTCTGGAAAACCTGAGCAAGCCTTACCGAAACTGAAAGACCGCAAGTTCGTTGAGATTGACCGGGACAACTTCAATGAAATCCTGAAATCCATTGCGCCACGCATCACCTGCTCGGTGGACAACAAGCTGTCAAAAGATGGTGGAAAGACCAGCGTGGAGCTGAGATTTCAGCACATAGACGATTTCCTGCCGCTGGATACCAGCCGCAAGGTCCAATCATGGCAGGACCCCACAAAAGAAGTGTTCGGCGGCATCGTGCCCCAAGTGGAGCCGTTGCGCAAATTGTTCGAGGCGCGCCAGCGGCTGAATGACCTGCTGGCCAAGCTGGACGGCAATGACACTCTCGACCTGATGCTACAGAGCGTGGTTGGGAACGCCGACGAGATGAAGCAGCTCAAGGCTGCCAATGACGGAGGAGAAAAACATGCCTGATAACACTCCACAAGCAGCCGGTACAGCTACAGCCCCGTTGCCGGTGATTGACCGCTTCCTGCAGCAAGGCAAGATCATTCGCGATGACTCGCAGCGCCAGTTTGCCCTCGCGCTGCTGTCGGAATATGCCACCCAGGTGCTCGACCAGGGAATGACCGTGGGAAAAGATTCCGTTGTTGCCGGAATCAAGGCCCGCATCGCCCAGATCGATGAGGCCATCACCGGCCAGCTCAATGAGATCATGCACTCGCCTGAATTCCAGAAGATGGAAGCTTCGTGGCGGGGTCTGCATTATCTGGTGATGAACACCGAAACCGGCACCATGCTCAAGCTGCGCCTCATGAACGTGACTAAAGAAGAACTGCTCAGTGACATGGAAAAGGCTACGGAATTCGACCAGAGCGCGCTCTTCAAGAAAGTCTATGAAGAGGAATACGGCACCTTTGGCGGAAACCCGTTCACGATTCTTGTTGGCGACTATGAGTTCGGCCGTCATCCCCAGGACATCGCCCTGCTGGAAAAGGTTTCCAATGTAGCCGCCGCCGCTCATGCGCCTTTCGTCGCCGCTGCCAGCCCGAAACTGTTCGATATGGATAGCTTCACCGAACTGGGTATTCCCAGGGACCTGGCCAAGGGCTTTGAATCCACAGAGCTGGTGAAGTGGCGCTCATTCCGTGAGTCGGAAGATTCACGCTATGTCGTGCTCACCCTGCCTCATGTGCTTCTGCGCCTGCCTTATGGCCCGGACACCGTGCCGGTGGAAGGCTTTAACTTCAAGGAAGACGTGGACGGCAAAGATCACCGCAAGTATCTGTGGGGCAACTCGGCTTACGCAATGGCGCAGCGCGTCAATAACGCTTTTGCGCTTTACAAGTGGTGCGCTGCAATTCGTGGTGTTGAAGGCGGAGGCCTGGTGGAAGGACTGCCGGCTCACACCTTCAAGACTGACGAAGGCGATATCGCCCTGAAGTGCCCAACGGAGATCGCCCTCACCGACCGGCGCGAGAACGAGCTGAACAATCTCGGGTTCATCTCTATCCTGCACCGCAAAGGCACCGACCAGGCGGCATTCTTTGGCGGGCAGAGCACCAATAAGCCCAAGATGTACAACACCAATGAAGCCAACGCCAATTCGCGCATCTCCGGCATGCTGCCTTACATGCTGGCCGCTTCGCGTTTCGCGCATTACATCAAGGTAATCATGCGCGACAAGATCGGCAGCTTCATGACCAGAGACAATGTTCAGAAATACCTCAACACCTGGATTGCAGATTACGTCCTGCTGAACGATGACGCTCCGCAGTCCGTTAAGGCCAGCTTCCCGCTGCGTGAAGCCCGTGTGGATGTCTTCGATATCCCCGGCAAGCCCGGCTGCTACCGCGCTGTCGTCTTCCTGAAGCCCCACTTCCAGTTGGACGAACTCACGGTTTCCATCCGCCTGGTTGCGGAACTTCCGCCACCGGCGAAATAGGCTGACGCTTAAGCCATAACGAAATCAGAAATCGGCACCCCAGCGGTGCGAAAGGAGATTTGACAATGGATGTACTTATTCTCGACTGCGGCGATACAGTGAAAGGCGAGTCAACTCTTAACGGTTACAAAGATAAGATTGAACTCCTCTCTTTCAGCCATGGAGTCGCGCAGCAGATTACCGGTGATCAGAGCAACCAGAAGCGCACCTCTGGCAAGCCCAATCACCAGGACTTCACCATAACCAAGTATGTAGACCTGGCCACCGCCAACCTGATTGATTACTGCAACCAGGCCAAACCGTTGACGACCGTCAAGATCGTCGTGGGACAAAATGAGAACGGCGCGGTCAACGCTATCCTCACCTATACCATGACCAATGCGCTCGTTTCTTCCGTTTCGGTGGGCGGCGGCGGCGGTGGAAAGCCACAAGAGACCGTGACTTTCAACTACACCAAAATCCAATGGGACTACAAGCAGCAGGCCAGCGCTGTTTCCGATTCCGGCACCAACTCCGCCAAATGGAGCCTGGAAACCAACAAGGCTGAATAAGTGCGCGAGCCGAAACCCATTCAAGGTGCGAAGGCGCTGCTCTTTGAACGGCTGGTGGATGAAGATCCACCCACGCCGGGCGAAGCGCAGCCCTTCCGCATCTATGGTGTGGCGGCCTTGCGCGCCTCGGTTGGCCGCGAACTCATGCGTCTGCTGAATACACGCTGTCCTCGTCTTGGGGGTATGGTGAATGAAGCCGATCGCACGATTCTCGATTACGGCATTCCCGATTTCTCGCACATGGCTGCCGGCAGTGATACTGACACACGGCAGCTTGCGCGAATACTCGAGAGAACGATTGCCGTTTACGAGCCACGCCTGCGCCATGTTCGGGTAATAGTGGAGCGTTCGCGCATGAGCCCAAGCGCCGTCGTCGGCTCTATCGAAGGCATGCTGGTGGTGGGAAACGTGAACGAGCCAGTCTCGTTTCCTCTGGTATTAGCTTTGAAAACGGGAGAGGTCATTCTGCCTGACAGGACTGGGTAGACCCGCGCAATTGGGCAAAGAGTAAATTGGTAAACGAGTAAATTGAATTTGTAATTGGTAATTTTTGATTTGTAATTTGCAGCCGAGTTACAGAATTTATTTTGTCTTACGAATAACGCGAAGGACTAAAAGCCAAGGACCAAAAGCCAAAATCTAATAGCTAATAGCTAATAGCTAATAGCTAATAGCTAATAGCTAATAGCTAATAGCTAGAAGCTAGAAGCTAAATACTAAGTACTAAATACCGATGCTCACCGACCAAGAAGATTTCCTGCGTTACTACCACGGCGAACTCACTTATCTGCGCCGCATGGGATCAGTGTTTGCCGAGCGCTATCCCAAGCTGGCTGGCCGCTTGGAACTTTCTCCCAATGATTGTGCCGATCCGCAGATTGAGCGCCTGCTGGAATCATTTGCTTTTCTGACTGCGCGCATCCAGCGCCGCCTTGATGGTGAATTTCCGGAGATCACCTCGGCACTGCTGGGCGTAATGTATCCGCATCTGGTCAATCCAATTCCTTCCATGTCGATCGCGCATTTTGCCGCCGACAGCAAACAGGGCAAGCTCAGCACCGGATTCGAAATCCCCCGCCATACCAAGCTGTTCTCCCAGACCGAGGAAGGACTCAACTGCCGTTTCCGCACCTGCTACCCGCTCACTCTCTGGCCGCTGGAGGTCGTTTCAGCAGGCTTCGAATCCAAAGCGCAATTCGATTTTCTCGATCACGCCACTGATGTTGCCACTGTGCTGCGCCTGCGTGTCACTGCGCCCGGCGCGAAGCTGGCCGAGCTTCCCATCAAGCAGCTTCGCTTTTATCTGCACGGCAGCTCGACTCTGGTCAGCACGCTTTACGAGATGCTCTTTTGCAATGTGCGCGGCGTGGCTGTCATGGGCGATAGCGGGCCGGTCTTTCTGCCGCCGGATTCGATCCGTCCTGTAGGTTTTGGCCTGGATGAAGATGTAATTCCGTATCCACCCCACTCCCATCCGGGATACAGGCTGGTGCAGGAATATTTTGCGCTGCCGCAGAAGTTCTTCTTCTTCGATCTCGCGAACCTGGAGCGCCACCAGGGCACAAAGGAACTGGATATCGTCTTCCTGATGGACAAGATACCGCAGCGCGGCCTGGTCATAGACAAAAATACATTCATGCTGGGCTGCACGCCCATCATTAATCTATTTCAGAAAACCACCGAGCCGATTCGCCTCGATTACCGCGAGCACGAATACCGGCTGGTGCCGGATATCCGCCGCGAACGCACTACCGAAATTCATTCCATCCGCTCCGTCTCGGCTTCTTCGAATCCGGCGGAAGAGACAGCGGTGCTTCAGCCCTTCTATTCCTTCCAGCACCAGATGGATGGCAGAGATCCCCAGGTGTTCTGGCATTCGCGCCGGATGCCCACCGGACGCGAAGACCTGCCGGGCACGGATGTCTTTCTCTCATTTCTTGATCTGGATTTCCGTCCGGACCTGCCTCCCAACCAGACTATATTTGCGCATGCCCTCTGTACCAACCGCGAACTGGCGCTGGAGCTTCCGGCAGGCGCGATGCTGCAGATTGAAGAATCTGCGCCCGTGGGGCGTATTCAGGCATTGATGAAACCCACGCCTCCGGCATATCCGCCGCTGCAGGGCACAACCCTGTGGGCGCTGATTTCCAATCTGTCGCTCAACTATCTGTCGCTTTCCGGAGGTAAAGAAAGCCTGGAGCCTCTGCGGGAAATTCTGCGGCTCTACAGCTTCTCTGATCGTCCTTCGACCTTTCAGCAGGTGAATGGGATTGTTGGCATGGAATGCCGCCGGGTCGTCAGGCGTGTAGGCCGCGATGCATGGCGCGGCTTCTGCCAGGGAACGGAAGTAACTCTTACCTTCGACGAGAATGCTTACGTGGGCAGCGGCGCATTTCTGCTGGCCTCTGTGCTGGAGAGATTTTTTGCTTTGTATGCCTCGGTGAACTCCTTCTCGCAGTTAGTCATCAAGAGTTCGCAACGGGAAGGTGAATGGAGGCGCTGGGCTCCCGCAGCAGGAGAACAGGCTGTGCTGTAGGTTGTCCTTGTGAATCGATTCGCAAGGCAAAAAAGTATTTTTTGAAGTTACTACAGACTTAATGGAAGTCCAGGCAAACGGCCCTAACTCACTCACCCCTCTTGTCATTCCGACCGGAGTCCGACCGACGTAGGAGGGAGGACGGAGTGGAGGAAACCCGAGGATGTTTGCTCCATCATGCTGTTACAAGGTGTTCTCACGGAACTGTTGAAAGCGCGCGCATGATGCTTGCAAGATAATGAGCGGAGCGAAAGAACTGGCATGCAACTTGGCAATCCCTACATCATTTTCGAAACTGCTTTAGCCGCTGCGCTTTGTCCTTCTGGTGAATGATGGTCTGCATGAATTGCGCCCCTGGTAGCGACATTTGCGGTGAGCAGGATTGCTGAACTGTTGTCATCAATGGGAATGTGACTAACGAAACCTGCTTCAGTTGAATGATGCTGTTGTAGAATGCGTTTTTCGGCCACTCATGATGAAGTTACCGCCCAAACCTGCTGCGCTGAACACGGTGATAGCTTCCGCCCCGCCGGTTTATCGTCCGCAGAGGAGTGCGCCTGTCATCAGCCCTAAAATTGTTCCTGTGCAATTGAAACCGGTGTTCGCTCCGGCGGTGATCATCCGCCACACGCCTAAGCCTTATACGGTAATGCAACCGAAAATGCTTTCAGGGCAGCCTAAGTTTTATCCCAATCTGAATCCGGCAGCAGCTCTCAACGTAGATCCCGCCGAGTTCATGCATCTGGAAGGTTCTTTCGATCAGAGTTACTTCCGTATGCGCCGTGGAGGCGATCACGGCGCACTGGTGCCGAATACAAAATTCATCTTCGTGCGCACCGTGGAAGGCGATGTGGTCATGCACCAGCGCTATCGCCATCCCGTGTTGGCGCAAGGCAAACCAGTTCTATACGCAGGCGAGGCTTATTTCAATAATGGCCGGCTGGATTGGTGGAGCAACGGCTCAGGCAACTACCGCCCCGATGCCGACCACGCCGAGCAGGCGCGCTTGCCGATGGAAAGATTTTTTACTTACGAAGATGTATTGAGAGGTAAGAATAAACACGAAGAAGCTATCAAGCCTCACCGGAAGTTGTAGGTATTGGTAATGTGGACTGGATTGTTTTGGTTTTGCTGGCAGAAGATACGAAATTCACCGAGAAGTCCGGTGGGTTGCACATTTTTATTTCCAAATTGGGTCAGCTTGGGATACAGGTATCCTCCGCTTTCGTTCGTCATCTTCCATAATGAATCGAGAACCTCCTGAATCGTAGCCGCTCGTACTTTGATGTTCGTTGTTCCCGACTTCTTGAACACATACAAACGTCGATTGCTTAGAGAGAATGTTTGTGTCCCGTAGATTCCGTTGGGATCATCGATGGTAAAGATTGGCAAGGGAGGGAAATCCATGGGATTTGTGTTTCCGCTCTCAATGTCTTTCACTACCTTGTCCAGGTGCTCTCCCGGGGAGCCTTTGGTGGGTCCGCTGGAAAAATATGGCGAGACAGTGTGATGTATGAACATGAAGTCACTGGGGTCGCCTGTTTGTTGCGGTTGCTGCATGCGCTGAATCGTTCCGGGATTTGACCGGAGCATGGCGCCAGCACTGGCAACACCCGCTTGTCGGGTAGCACTGCCGCGAGAACCGGGAGACGGCACTCCACGTTGAATTTCAGGTACAGCGCGTTGCACAGGCATGGGCAGTTCGCTCTTCATGAATGGATTGCCCCGTCTGGATACACCAGCCTGTTTGAGCCCGAGCTTTGTGTACATGCCGACCAATGACTGGGTGGAAATACTGCCGGGCCCGGGCCGTGCTTCGAGTTCGGTTGTCAGGCTGCCGGTACGGCGGGCGCTCTCCATGGCGGCCTTCATGAGCATGGTTCCTACGCCATGTCTTCGGTGGGCAGGCGCCACTGCTAAGTCAGAAATATATGCCTTCTTCGGCTGGTTGTAATGCACATCCACCGAACCAATGGGCATGTGTGACCCTTTTGCAGTTACCCGGATTTGCTGGCGGCCATTTCCAACCCAGATGGGTGAACTCAATTGATATTGGGCCTGCTGTTGTGCAGAAGAAGCCGGCAACTTTGGCTGTGAAGGAGTATTGGCTTGTTGAGGCCGGTAAACCGGTGGTGCCGGACGCGTCTCCAGTAGGAACTGATGGGCCGGTTTCAATTGCGCGCTCAAGCTTCCCGCTTGCCCGGGTTTATAGACCGCAGGTGCGCTGATTCGAATTAGGTTGGCCTGATAAACTGGCGGCGCTTTGGGTCGTGTATTCACGGCTGCATGATTATAGACTCAAGCTCAAACCTGAAAACATCCTTGTTTAGCAAACCTGTGCCTCTCCGGGAGCCAGGAAGCGGGCGACAATCTCGGTGGCGCGCTCCCACTGGCGCTCTTCTTTGGCCACCTGCTTGCGTCCGGCGCTGGTCAACCGGTAGAACTTTGCCCGGCGATTATTTTCAGAGCTGGCCCACTCAGAAGAGACGTAGCCTTCCTGCTCCAGCTTCAGTAGGGAAGGGTAGAGCGTGCCGTAATTCACCGAAAGCGCATTGCCGCTGATCTGCTCGATTCTTCGGGCGATTCCGTATCCATGCAGCGGCCCCATGCTCTGCAGCGTCTTCAGGATCATCAGGGCCAGCGTGCCCTGCCAGATTTCCGCTTTATCAGGCATCCATCCTTCTCCTATGGGAAACCCATACTATTACAAGTTTAGGCGAAAGAGCAATGATGTGCCTTCGATATTGCGTAAGTGAACAGTATGGAGGCTAATGGCCAATTGCCGCCCTCTTCAAGTGTGACCTAGGTCACATCTTTGATGTGACGTGGGGTATAGGCTTTAAATGGAAACGGAGGGTTTGGTGGCAATGGCCCATGCATACAGCTTCCACATTGTTGAGAATTGTCTGAAGTGTGACCTCAAGGAAGAGCGGCTCTTTTGCCATCTTCCTGATGACGTTCTCGACGAGCTTCAGGCAATCAAGGCCACATCCGTCTATCCCAAAGGCGCATTGCTGTGCCTGGAAGGGCAGCAGGCCCGCGGCGTCTTCGTCCTCTGTACCGGACGCGCTAAATTATCTACTACCTCTGCGGAAGGCAAAACGATCATTCTGCGCATTGCCGAACCAGGGGAAGTGCTGGGGCTGACAGCAGTTGTGGGCGGCACCCCCTACGAGGCTACGGTCGAAACACTGGAGCCCAGTCAGGCTAATTTCATATCTCGTAATGACTTCATTAAATTTATAGAAACTCATCCGGATGTAGGCATGAAGGTGGCGCAGCAGCTTACGCATAATTGCCGTTGCGCTTACAGCGAAATACGTTCATTGGGTCTTTCCAGTTCAGTTCCTGAGAAAATTGCCAAACTGCTTCTGGGTTGGTCGGAACATCCATTGCAGGGCGGTCGCGCCCGCAGTGAGATTGCCATACGCGTTACTCTGACTCAGGAGGAGATCGCGCAATTCGCCGGCACCTCGCGTGAAACCGTCTCCCGCGTGCTCAGCGACTTCAAAAGGAAGGGATGGCTGCGGATCAAGGGAGCGACCTGGTTCATTCTTAACCGCAGGGCGCTGGAAAGTCTGGTTACGACGTGATGCCATCACAGCAATTGGTGACCACAATCACATCTCTTGGGAGTTCATTGAAATAAAGTCTCACTTATGACGAACACTATCCCAATCAATGATAGCTGCAACGAACTGTATGGCTCATTGTCACGGGAGATTACCGATCGATTGCGTCCA
>Ga0066662_10000123_pt1 | contig 31531 bp, 29 predicted proteins | sample GraSoiAngelo_111_FD_133939 | JGI IMG/M metagenome (GOLD analysis project Ga0066662, IMG submission 133939) | Grasslands soil microbial communities from the Angelo Coastal Reserve, California, USA - 14_0903_12_40cm | ecosystem: Environmental > Terrestrial > Soil > Grasslands | place: USA...
CTCGGCTATCTGCCGCAGGCGCCGCGCGAGATGGAGATGGAGGTCAACAACATCTCCGATCCCAATCTGCTGGGCTACTTCGTCGCGTCGACGATGCGGCTCGAAACCGCGGACCGTCAAGCGATCCTCGAAGAGCGCGACACCGCGAAGCGGCTGCGCAAGCTCACCATGCTCATCACCAAAGAGCTCGAGGTCGTCGAGCTGGGCCACAAGATCCAGTCCGACATCCAGCGCGAGATGGAGAAGAACCAGCGCGAGTTCTACCTGCGCCAGCAGATGCGCGCGATCCAGGACGAGCTCGGCGAAGGCGATCCGCAGGTCGCCGAAGCCAACGAGCTGCGCAAGAAGATCGAAGACGCGAAGATGCCCGAGGACGTGAAGAAGGCCGCCGACCGCGAGCTCGACCGCATCACGAAAGTCCCGACGGCGTCGCCGGAGTACAGCGTCATCCGCACGTACCTCGACTGGCTCACGCAGCTGCCGTGGGGCGTGTCGACGTCGGATCAGATCGACATCGGGCGCGCGCGTGAGATCCTCGACGAGGACCACTACGACCTCGAGAAGATTAAGGACCGCATCGTCGAGTATCTCGCCGTCGGCAAGCTCAAGAACAAGCTGACCGGCCCGATCCTCTGCTTCGTCGGCCCGCCCGGCGTCGGCAAGACGTCGCTGGGCCAGTCGATCGCGAAGGCGATGGGCCGCAAGTTCGTGCGCCTGTCGGTCGGCGGCGTGCGCGACGAAGCCGAGATTCGCGGGCACCGCCGCACCTACATCGGCGCGATGCCGGGCACGATCGTGCGCGCGCTGCGCGACGCCGGGACCAACAACCCGGTGATGATGATCGACGAGATCGACAAGGTCGGCGGTGACTTCCGCGGCGACCCGCAGAGCGCGCTGCTCGAAGTGCTGGACCCGGAACAGAACAACACGTTCCGCGACCACTACCTCGACCTGCCGTTCGACTTGTCGCGCGTGCTGTTCATCTGCACGGCCAACACCCTGGACTCCATCAGCAGCGCGCTGCGCGACCGCATGGAGATCATCAACCTCTCCGGCTACACCGAGCTGGAGAAGCTGCAGATCGCCAAGCGCTACTTGGTGCCCAAGCAGAAGAAAGCCAACGGGCTCAAAGAAGCGCAGGTGTCGATCAGCGATGGCGCGCTCAAGCAGATCATCGTCGACTACACGCGCGAGGCCGGCGTCCGCAACCTCGAGCGCGAGATCGGCACGACGTTCCGAAAAGTCGCGCGCAAGGTTGCCGAGGACACCAAGTACAAGCTCAAGATCAAACCCGAGAACCTCGTCGAGTTCTTGTCGAAGCCGCGCTTCTACAACGAGGTCAAGCGGCGCACGGCCTCGATCGGCGTCGCGACGGGCATGTTCTACACGCCGGTCGGCGGCGACATCCTGTTCATCGAAACGAGCGCGATGCCGGGCACCGGCAAGTTCACGCTGACCGGCCAGCTCGGCGACGTGATGAAAGAGTCCGCGACGGCGGCGATCTCGTTCCTGCGCTCGCGTTCCGCGGAGCTCGGGTTGCCGGACGACTGGTTCGGCAAGCACGACCTGCACATCCACATCCCGGCCGGCGCGATCCCCAAGGACGGTCCGTCCGCGGGCATCGCGATGGCGACCTCGATCGCCTCGCTGCTCACGGGCCTCAAGGTGAATCCCGAAGTCGCGATGACCGGCGAGATCACGCTGACCGGTCAGGTGCTGCCGATCGGCGGGCTCAAGGAAAAAGTGCTCGGCGCGAAGCGGGCCGGCATCAAGAAAGTGCTGATCCCGCGCCGCAACGAGATCGATCTCGACGACGTGCCCAAGGAAGTGCGCGACGCGATCGAGTTCGTGCCGGTCGACGAGCTGAGCGAAGTGTTCGAGAACGCGCTGGGCAAGCGGGTGATCACGCCGGTGATGCTCGGCGCGATCGAAGCGCCGTCGGCGAGCACGCGGCGCAACAACGTCGTGGCGCTGCGCCCGAGCGCGAAGCGCAACGGCACGGCGCAACGCACGCCGCGCACGGCGCGCGGCGCCGCCCCCAAGCGCAATCGCTGACGCGACCGCCTAACGGCTGACCGGGTTCGCAACGCGGTAGAGCCGGCCCCAGTGATCGTCGCGCGTGCTCTCGTGGAGGGTGCGCGCGGCGTGGCGTTCCGAGCCCAGGATGACGCGCCGCTCTTCCGCGTTGTCGAAGCGGCGGTCCGGGATGGATGCGAGCAGGTCGAACGCGCGGTCGCCGAGCGCGGCGTGGTCGAGCTCGTGGCCCAGTCCGAGCGCAGGCGACTGGCGGCCGTGGGCCGTCGTGCGCATCGCGCTGGTGGGGTCCCAGCGGATCGTGTGCGTGTCGGGCCGGTACGAGTCGTCGCCGCGGTGGTCGATCGCGATGCGGTGCGGGACGCGCGCGTGCTCGACGCGCCGGATGATCGCGCGCTCGACGGGGTCGCGGCTCAGATACGCGAACGCGTCGTCGACGAGCGTCTTCGCGGAAAGCGGGATCGCGAGCGAACCGTAGTGGACGGCAGGCGTTTTCATGGCACCCCGCCGATCACGCGCACGATCAGTTCGGCAAGTGCAACCGCGGTGATGCTACGGTGTTGACCCAAGAGTGGCCAGCGAGACGATGCAGGGGACGATCGGCGCACGTGCGAGCGCGGTGCGGATCGACGTGCGGCTGGTCGTCGCGCTCGGCGCGGTGTGGCTGTTCTGGGGTTCGACGTTCGCCGGAATTCGGTTCACGCTCGGGTCGATGCCGCCGTTCGCGATGGCGTCCGCGCGTTTTTTTCTCGCCGGCGCGATTCTCTACGCCATCTGCGCGGTGCGCGGCCGGGCGCGCGCCACGCGCGGCGACGTCGTGCGCGCGGCCGTCACCGGCGCCAGCCTGCTGCTCGTCGGTAACGGCACGACGGCGTGGGTGGTGCAGTACTTGCCAACGGGGATCACCTCGCTGCTGCTGTCGCTGACCCCCGTGTGGATGGCGATCATCGCGTTCGCGTGGGGTCGCGAGCGGCCGACATGGCTCGCCGTTGCCGGCATGCTGCTCGGCTTCGCAGGGCTCGCACTGCTGCTGCAGCCGAAGGCGACCAGCGCGCTGCCGCTGTTGCCCGCGGTGCTGGCGGTCGTCGCGAGCGTGTCGTGGGCGTTCGGTTCGGTGTACCAGCGCCGCGCGCCCAAGTCCGGGAACCTCATGCTCGTCACGGCGCTGCAGATGCTCATCGGCGGGGCGCTGCTCGCCGTGCAAGCGGCGGTGTTCGGCGACTGGCGCGCGCTCGACGTGCACGCGATCACTGGTGCGTCGCTCGGCGGTTTCACGTGGCTCGTGGTCTTCGGCAGCCTCATCGCGTACAGCGCGTATCTGTATACGATGCAGGCGGCCAGCACCGCGCTCGCGTCGACGTACGCGTACGTCAACCCGATCGTCGCGGTGGTGCTGGGCATGGTGCTGTTCCACGAGCGGTTCACCGCGCTCGAGGCCGTCGCGAGTACGGTTATCCTTGCCGGCGTCGCCCTGATGATGGTGCCCGCGCACGATGCGCGCGAATGACTAGGCTTGCGACGCGTCGCGCAGGATGGCGGCGTGCGTCGCCGGATCGGCCGCGATCGTGACGTCGAACGCGTCGATCTGCGCGCTGATCGGGATTCTGAAGAAACCGACTTTCACCGAGCCGGACGCGCGCAGCACGAGCTGAAACGCGAACAACTCCGGCGCCGTGTCGGACGCGCGCACCGTGCGGCAGTTGTCGACCGTGGCCGTGACGCTGATCCCCGGCGTCACCGCGAGCGCCGCGGTCTGGCCGTCCGCAACGCTGGTGATCTGCGCCGTGGCCCCGGCCGGCGTGGACAGCGTGACGGTGAGCGACTCGGGCACGGCCGCGCCGGTCGAGGTGTCGCAGAAGACCGACGTGGTCAACCCGATGCCGATTCCGAGCGCGGAATAGCCCGTGACGTGCGGTCCGAAGACGAGATCTGCCATGCTCGCCCCCTTCCCCGCCGCCCGGCGCTTGCCTCGTTAACGCTCGCAGGCCGGAGCTCAGCGCGCGAAGCGGCCCGGCGCGAACACATCGAGCGCGAACGGCGGCGCGTCGCCGGCGAGCAGCGCGGCGACGATCTCGCCGACGACCGGCGTGAACTTGTAGCCGTGCCCGGAGAAGCCGCCGGCCAGCACGACGCGCGCTTCGCGCGGATGCGCGCCGATCACGAAGTGCTCGTCGGGCGTGTTCGCGTACATGCACGCCGCCGCGCGCAAGAACGCACCGTTCGCCGCCGGCACGAACGACGCGAGCGCGGCGCGCACGAACGCGATCTCGTCATCGCTCACGGCGCGGTCGAGCGCGTCCGGATCGGCGCCCACGCCGCTGCCGTGGTGCGCCACCTTCGCGCCGCGGCCGAAATCCGGAAACCCGTAGAACATGCGCTGGCCGTCGCGCTCGCAGCACCAGATCGGCAGGCGCTCCGGCGACACGGCGGCGCGGTCGTTCGGCGCGAACCAGAACTGCACGTTGCGCTCGATGCGCAGCGGGATGCCGGCGTCGGGCGCCGCGCGCGCGAACCACGGGCCCGCGCAGATCGCCAGCCGCGCCGCGTCCGCGTGCGTGCCGTCGGCCAGCGCGACGCGGACGCCGCCGTCGCCCGCGTCCCAACCGGTCGCCTCGATGCCGAACCGCAGCTGCGCGCCGGACGCGGCCGCGTCGAGCAGGTGCGCGTGCACGCCTTCCTCGGGAAAGACCGCGCCCGCGACCGCTTCGAACACGCCGATCTCGTCGTCGCGCGGCGTCGTCGCCGGATACCGCCGCCGCAGCTCGGCCGCGTCGTACACGTCGTGCGCGAGGTCCCAACGGCGCGCGCTCGCGAGCGTGCCCGCGACGACCGGCGTGTCGGCGCGCCCGACGAACAGCCCGCCGGTTTGCGCGCGCAGCACCGTTTGCGTGCGCGCCGCCAGCGCGTCCCACAGCGTGTACGCCCGGCGCAGCAGCGGCACGTACTCGGGCGACTCGAAGTACGCCTGCCGGATGATGCGCGTGTCACCGTGCGACGAGCCGCGCGCGTGCGCGGGCCCGAATCGTTCGAGGCCGAGCACGCGCATGCCGCGCGCCGCGGCGTGCGCAGCGACCGCGCTGCCCATCCCGCCCAATCCGAGAACGATCGCGTCGTAGCGCACTCCGAAGGCTCTCCTCTCGTCAAATCGAAACGTACGAGCTTGCATTGCGTTTGCGAACACCGGCCGGTGTCCTAGTGCCCGAGGGAAAAGTCGGCTCGCTCGGGGCGTTTTGGCCGTTGCTCGAACCGGTGCTGGACGCGCTCGCGCCGCGGCGCGTCTGCGAAGTCGGCGTCGAAGCCGGCGCGTTCGCGGTGCAGCTGCTGGAGTGGTGCCGCGCGCGCGGCTGCGCGTACGTCGGGGTGGACCCCGCGCCGCCCGACGACGTGCCCGGCGTGATCCGCGGGACGTCGCTCGACGTGCTGCTGCGCGTGGAACCGTGCGACGCATACTTCATCGACGGCGATCACAACTACCATACCGTGCGCGGAGAGCTGAACGCGATCGCGCACGGCGCCGAGCGGCACGGCGCACGCGCTCCGCTGGTCTGCGTGCACGACGTCGGCTGGCCGTGGGGCCGGCGCGACATGTACTACGCGCCGGAAACGATCCCCGCGGAACACCGCCATCCGTTTTCGAGCGAGCTCGGCGTCGCGCAGCATACCGACGAACTGGTCGATGGCGGTTTTCGCGATCCGGGCCGGTTCGCCGTCGCGCACCGCGCGGGCGGAGCGCGCAACGGCGTCCTCACCGCGGTGGAAGATTTTCTCGCAAGCGCACGCGAAGCCGGTGCGGATTGGCAGATGCTGCTCGTCCCGGCGGCATTCGGGCTTGCGGTGCTGTACCGCACCGACGCGGTACCGGAGCGGTGTTTGCAGCGGCTACGCCGTTTGGAAACCGCCGTCGCCGAGCTCGGCGGCTTTCTGCAGCTCGTGGAGCACAACTACATGTCGCTGTATCTCTTCGGCGAGGACGCGAAGCGGTACGCGGACGGTCTGCAGCGGCACGCGGACGGTATTCAGCTCCAGTTCACGGCGCTCGAAACGGCGTACGCCGATCTGCTCGCGCAGTTCAACGGGCTGCAAAGCGCGTACGCGGATTTATCCGCCCATGCCGATGCGCTGCTCGATGACTACCGGCGGTTGGACGAGACGTATCGCCGCCTTCAAAACGATCGCGCGCGCTGAGCCGGCCTTACCGGACGAACACGCTGCCGGCGGGGCCGTCGAGCACCTCGCCGACGAGCGCGGCCGTGCCGAGATCGCGCAGCTCCGCGAGCACGCGCTCCGCGCCGTCGCGCGGGATCGCGATCAGCAGTCCGCCCGACGTCTGCGCGTCCGAGAGCGCGATGCGATGTTCTTCGGACACCTCGTCGGCGTAGTGCGTGAAGCGCGCGTGGTCCGCGAGGTTGTCGCGCGTGCCGCCCGGCACGGCGCCGCGCGCGATCAGGTCGAGCACGCCGTCGAACAGCGGCACGCGGTGCGCGTCGAACGCCAGCGCGACGCCGGACGCGCGCGCCATCTCGCCGGCGTGTCCCACCAGGCCGTAGCCGGTGACGTCGGTGGCGCCGTGCGCGCCGTGCGCGAGCATCGCGCGCGACGCCCGGTCGTTCAGGCGCACCATCTGCGCGATCGCGGGCGCCAGCCCCCCGTCGGAGATCAGGTCGCGCTTGCGCGCGGTCGTAAGGATGCCCGTCCCGAGCGGTTTGGAGAGGAGCAGCATATCGCCGGGACGGGCTCCGCCGTTCGTAACGACCCGGTCCGGATGAATGGTTCCGGTCACGGCTAGCCCGTACTTGGGCTCGGCGTCCTTGATCGTGTGGCCGCCGACGATGACGACCCCTGCCTCGGCCGCCATGGCAGCGCCGCCGGCGAGGATCTCGCCGAGCAGCTCGGTGCCCAGCTCCTCGACCGGGAACGCCGCGATGTTCAGCGCCGTCAGCGGTGTGCCGCCCATCGCGTACACGTCGCTGAGCGCGTTCGCCGCCGCGATGCGGCCGAAGTCGAACGCGTCGTCGACCACGGGCGTGAAGAAGTCGACGGTCTGGACCAGGGCCAGCTCGGCGTTGATACGATAGACTCCGGCGTCGTCGCTGGTCGCGTGTCCGACCAAGACGTTCGGGTTCGTGACGGGCGGCAAGCGGCGCAGGACCTGCGCCAGGTCGGCAGAGCCGACTTTACTCGCTCAACCCGCGCAGGCCGAGTACGCCGTCAGCCGGATCTGGCGACCGGGGGACTTCATCGGACGTCGAATACACCGCGCAACGCCGAACGTCCGCCGGAGAAGCCGTTGCCGAAGAGCTTGCTGTTCATCCCGGGCCCGGTCACCGTCGCCGAATCCGTGCTCGCCGCGTGCGCGCGGCCGATGATCGACCACCGCGGCCAGGAGTTCAAAGCGCTGCTCGGCCGCATCAGTGCCCGCATGAAGCCGGTCTTCGGCACCGAGCGCGCCGACGTGCTGGTGCTGGGCGCGTCCGGGACCGGCGGGCTCGAAGCCGCGATCGGCAACCTGTTCGGGCCCGGTGACCGCATCCTCGCGTGCCCGATCGGCGTGTTCGGCGAACGGCTGATCGCGCTCGCCCGCGTGTTCGGCTGCGACGTCGAGGTGCTCCATACGCCGTGGGGGAGCGCCGTCGATCCCGCCGCGCTACGCGCGCGCCTCGACGCCGACCGCGGCGACAAACGTTTCGACGGCGTGCTGCTCACGCACAACGAGACGTCGACCGGCGTGCAGAACGACATGGCGCCGCTCGCGAACGCGCTGCGCGAGCACGGCGCGTACGTCGTCGTGGACTCCGTCAGCGGCCTGGCCGCGAGCGCGTTCGCGATGGACGACTGGGGTTTCGACGTCGTGGTCGCCGCCTCGCAGAAAGCGCTCGCGGCGCCGCCCGGCGTCGCGATGGTCGCCGTCGCGCCGCGCGCGTGGGAGCGCATCGACGCGAACCTGAGCGCCCAGCGGTTCTACTTCGATTTGAAGAAAGCGCGCGAGTTCGCGACGATTGGCCAGACGCCGTGGACGCCGCCGGTCTCGATCGTGTTCGCGCTCGACGCGGCGCTCGACGAGTTCGAGCGCACCGGGGCCGCGGCGGTGCACGAGCGCCATGCGCGCTACGCGCGCGCGATCCGCGCCGCCGCGCACGCGCTCGGCCTGACGCTGTATTCGAAGGACGGCGCGCACTCGCCGACCGTCGTCGCGATCGAGATGCCGGAGGGCATCGACGGCGACGCCATCCGCACGAGCCTGCGCACGTCGCGCGGCGTGATCGTCGGCGGCGGCCAGAAGGAGCTCAAAGGCAAGATCGTGCGCATCGGCACCATGGGCGACCTCAGCCAGACCGACGTGCTGGGGGCGCTCGGCGCGCTGGAGATCGCGCTGCTGGAAGCGGGCGCGCCGGTCCGCGCCGGGACGGGCGTGCAAGCCGCGCTCAACGTGTTCCTGGAGGCCGAACAGCCCGCCGCGGTGTAGCGGCCCGGATGATCGGCCGTCTCGCGCCCGTTCTTCTCGCCGTGTCGGCGCTGCTCGCGAGCGTGCCGGCCGGTGCGGCGCCGGACCCGCCCGACCCCTGCGCGCTCGTCGCGAAGGCGGACGCCGCGAAGGCCGTCGGGTCGGCCATCACCAGCGTGAAGGGGATGACCGCGGGGCCGAGCCGCAGCTGCTCGTTCCATGGGACCAAGCTGCTGGAATCCGTCGTCGTCACGGCTTTTCGCTACGGCTCCGCGGCGGAGGCGCACACGCGCTTCATCGACATCGTGAAGCAGACGGCGAAAGCCGCGGCGCAGCCGGCGGCCAAGGTGAACGGCGTCGGCGACGAAGCGGTCTCGATCATGTCCAACGTCTACGTCCGCAAAGGCGCCGTGGCGCTGGTTTTCAACATCTTCGGCGTCCGCGGGCCCGCGCTGACGGCGCGCGCCGTCACGCTCGCGAAACGCACCCTCACGCACCTGCACTGAGCGGGCCGGGCCGGAAAAGGAAAGCTGCCGACCGACGAAGCACTTTTCCGGACGCGGGCCACCGCGCAACGATAAGGAAAGAGGCCGAGCGTATTGCACGACCTGGCTCAGCAAATCGTCAGCGGCTTGGCGACCGGCTCCATCTTCGCGAGCATGGCGCTCGCGCTGGTGCTCATTTACCGGGCGATGGGCATCATCAACTTCGCGCAAGGTGAGCTGGCGATGTTCACGACGTACATCGCGTGGCAGCTCACGCAGACCGGGATGCCCATGCTGCTCGCGTTCGCGTTGGCGGTGCTGATCGCGTTCGTCGGCGGCGTGGCGCTGGAGCGCATCGTCGTGCGGCCCGTGGAGCGCGCGCCGCAGCTCACGGTCGTCATCGTGACGCTGGGCCTGTTCACGGTGTTCAACGGGCTGGCGGGCTGGTTCTGGGGCTACGTCGTCAAGTCGTTTCCGACGCCGTTTCCCACGACGCCGCTCAACATCGCGGGCGTGGCGTTCTCCGCGCAGGACGTCGGCGTGATCGTCGTCTCGCTGATCACGCTCGGGCTGATCTCGCTGTTCTTCCAGAAGACCAAGATCGGGCTCGCGATGCGGGCTGCCGCGCTGTATCCCGAGCAGAGCCGCGTGCTGGGCATCCACGTCGGCTGGATGCTGGCGCTGGGGTGGGGGCTGTCGTGCGTCGTCGGCGCGATCTCCGGGATCATGGTCGCGCCCGCGCTGTTCCTGGATCCGAACATGATGCAGAGCGTCGTCGTCTACGCGTTCGCCGCGGCGGTGTTCGGCGGGATCGAAAGCCCGATCGGCGCGGTCGTGGGCGGGCTCGTGCTCGGCGTCGTGCTCAACCTGCTCGGTACGTACGTCGAAGCCATCGGCAACGAGCTGCGGCTCGCGGCCGCGCTCGCGATCATCGTCGTGGTGCTCATGGTGAAGCCGTCGGGACTGTTCGGCCGCACCACGGTGCAGCGCGTCTAGTGCGGAGCCGCTGATGCGATCGAACGCGCGCTGGGTACCGGTCGCCGTCGCGGTCGCGGTGATCGCGCTGCTGCCGGCACTGGTCCCATCGTTCGTCGTGTTCGATCTGATCTTCGTCGCCGCGTACGCGATCGCGGTGCTCGGGCTCATCATCCTCACCGGGATGAACGGCCAGATCTCGCTCGGTCACGGGGCGTTCATGGCGCTTGGCGGTTACGTCGCGGCGGTGCTCGCGCACAACGCGGGCTGGCCGTACTGGATCGGCGTTCCGCTCGCCGCCGTCGCGTGCGGCGTGTTCGGCCTGCTCATCGGGCTCATCGCGCTGCGGCTCGCCGGCGTGTACCTCGCGCTCGCGACGTTCTCGCTCGCGGTCGCGACGCCGTCGTTCCTCAAGCACTACAAGAGCATCACCGGCGGCTTCGGCGGGATGTCGCTCGACGCCGTCAAAGCGCCGGCGTGGTTTCCGCTCGACGGGCAGCACTGGCTGTACTACGTCGCGTGGGCGGTCGCCGGCATCTGCTTCTTGCTGTCTGCGGTGCTCGTGCGCGGCACGTTCGGGCGCGCGCTGCGCGCGCTGCGCGACAACCCCGTCGCCGCCGTGTCGTTCGGGATCAACCCGTATTACTACAAGACGCTCGCGTTCGGGTGGAGCGCCGCGCTGGCGGGCGTGGCCGGCGCGTTCCTCGCGATCGCGACGGCGTTCGTCAGCCCGGATACGTTCAGCTTCGCGCTGTCTATCACGCTGCTGATCGGCGCGGTGCTCGGCGGCATCCTGACGTTCTGGGGCGCGCTCATCGGCGCGCTCATCATCGAGTTCTTACCCTTGGTCGCACAACAGGTCAACGCCGCCGCACCGAGCGTGGTGTACGGCGTGACGCTGATCCTCATGATGCTGTTCGTCCCCGACGGAGTCGCCGGCGGCCTGCAGCGCGCGGTTCGGCGGTTCGTTCCGGCGCAACGAACGAAACCAGCGCTCGAACCGTTCACCCCCAGCGCCGCACCGATCGCGGCGGATCAACCCTCGCGCGAGTAGCGCAAGCCCGGCGCCGGCTCGGCGCAGTCGAGGAGGAGTTCGTGAAACCATTCATCAGAAAAGCCGGCGTCGGCGTGTTCGCAGCGGTGTTCTCGCTCGCCATGAGCGGCAGCACCGTCGCTCCGGCGTTGGCGGCGGAACCCGGCATCACCGATACGGAGATCCTGCTTGGCGGCACGCACCCCTACAGCGGTCCCGCGTCCGCGTACGGCAACATCGGCAAAGGCATTGCCGCGTACTTCAGCTACGTGAACGATCACGGCGGCGTCAACGGCCGCAAGATCCGGTACATCGACAAAGACGACGGCTACAGCCCGCCGCAAGCCGTGCAGATCGTGCACCAGCTCGTCGAGCAAGACAAAGTGTTCGCGATCTTCGACACGCTCGGCACCGCGGTCAACACGGCGATCCGGCCGTATCTGAACCAGAACGGCGTGCCGCAGCTGTTCGTCGCCACCGGCGCGTCGACGTGGGGCCACGACTATCAGAAGTTCCCCTGGACGATCGGTTGGCAGCCCGACTATCAGTCCGAAGCGATCCTGTACGCGCAAGACATCCTGCGCGAACATCCCAAGGCGAAGATCGGCGTCCTGTACCAGAACGACGACTACGGCGAGGACTACAACGCCGGTCTGAAGCGCGGCCTCGGCAGCCACGGGAACATGATCGTCAAGATGGCCTCGTACGAGACCAGCGATCCGAGCGTCGGCTCGCAAATCGCGACGCTCAAAGCATCCGGCGCCGACACGCTCATGATCTTCGCCACGCCCAAGTTCGCCATTCAAGCGATGGTGCTCACGGCGCAGCAGTCGTGGCATCCCACGATCTATCTCAACAACGTCTCGGCCGCGGTCCCGTTCATGCTCGCGGCGGCGAAGGCGGGCGGCCAGTCCGCCGTCAACGGCGTCATCAGCACGCAATACCTCAAGGATCCCGCGAACCACGCGCGGTACGGCGGCGACGCCGGCATGAAGTGGTACAACGAGATCATGACCAAGTATCTGCCGACCGCCGACAAGGACGACGGGAATTTCTTCTACGGCGTTTCGATCGGGTACACGATGGTCGACGTGCTCAAGCGCGCCGGCAAGGACCTGACCCGCAAGAAGGTCATGGACATCGCGACGAGCCTCAACGAGAAGGACAACCCGCTCGCCTATCCCGGCGTCACGATCCGCACGTCGCCGAAGTTCCGTTACCCGATCACGCAGATGATCGCGTCGAAGTGGCTGGGCACGGATTGGTCGCCGACCGGCGTGCTGGTCGACACGCGCGCGATGTCGATGGCCGAGAAGTAAGGAATCTGTGCCGGCGCTGTTGACGGTCCGCGACCTGACGATCCGCTTCGGCGGCATCACGGCGTTGAGCGACGTGTCGTTCGACGTCGAGGAGGGCCACATCGTCGGGCTGATCGGGCCCAACGGCGCCGGCAAGACCACCTGCTTCAACTGCATCACGCGGCTGTACCAGCCCGATGCCGGACAGGTGCTGTTCCGCGACGACGATCTGCTGCGGTGCACGCCGCAGCAGATCGCCGGCAAACGAATCGCGCGCACGTTTCAGAACGTCGCGCTGTTCGATCATATGAGCACGCTCGACAACGTGCTCGTCGGCGCGCACGCGCGTTTTCCCGGCGGCTTCGCTGGGCGCCGATTCGAAGCGCAAGCGCACGCCGAAGCGCTCGAGATTCTCGGGCGCCTCGGCTTGGCGCAGTTCGCGATGCGCCCGGTGCTGGGGCTGCCGTTCGGCACGCGCAAAGCCGTCGAGCTCGCGCGCGCGCTGATGGCGAAACCGGAGCTGCTGCTGCTCGACGAACCGGCGGCGGGACTCGGGCATGAAGAAGTTGCGACGCTCGGCGCGCAGATCAAGCGCGTCGCCGTCGAGTTCGACACGACGATCCTGATGGTGGAGCACCACATGGCGCTCGTGATGAGCGTCTCCGATCACATCGTCGTGCTCGCGTCCGGCCGTAAGCTCGCAGACGGCCCGCCGGAGACCGTGCGCAACAACGCGTCGGTGATCGAGGCGTACCTTGGAAGCGTCTAACGGCGTGCTGCTCGACGCGCGCGATCTGCGTGCGCGCTACGGCCAGATCGAGGCCGTGCACGGCGTCGACCTCGCCGTGCCCAAAGGGTCGATCGTCGCACTGCTCGGCGCGAACGGCGCCGGCAAAACGAGCACGCTGCGCGCGCTGACCGGCGCGATCAAGACCACCGGCACGGTGGTGTTCGCCGGCAAAGCGCTGGGCCGCCGGCCCGAAGACGCGGCGCGCGTCGGCATCGCGCACGTGCCCGAAGGCCGCGGCACGCTGAGCAGCCTGACGGTGTGGGACAACTTGATGCTCGGCGCGTACCTCGAAGGCAGTCGCGCGCGCGTGCGGAAGCGCATCGACCGCATCAGCGGATATTTTCCGTGGCTCGCGGAGCGCAAGAACCAAGCCGCGGGCACGCTGAGCGGCGGCGAGCAGCAGATGCTCGCGATCGCGCGCGCGCTGATGCTCGAGCCGGAGCTGCTGCTGCTCGACGAACCGTCGCTGGGGCTCGCGCCGCTGATCGTGCGCGACATCTTCACGCTGCTGAAAACGATCAACGAGCAAGACGGCGTGAGCATCTTGGTCGCGGAGCAAAATGCGACGATCGCGCTCGCGACGGCGCACCACGCCTACGTGCTGGAAACGGGGCGGGTCGCGGCGTCCGGAAGCAGCGACGAGCTGCTCAAAGACGACCGCGTCCGCCGGTCGTACCTCGGATACTGACGCTCGCCCGGCTATCCGGAACGCATCCTTGTCGGATGACGAGGGGCGGCTCGCGGCGCGCGCGAAGCCTCGGCGGCTCATAAGGAGAACCGAAGTGCCGATAGCCGTCCGCGATGGGGTTGCCGTCATCGAGATCGACAGCCCGCCGGTCAACGCGCTGGGGCCGCAGTCGATCGTCCCGGTGATCGAAGCGCTGGAAGCCGTGCAGAACGCCGCCGCCGTGACCGCCGTCGTGCTGACGGGCGCGCGTGGGAACTTCAGTGGCGGCGCCGACATGAAGGGCTTCGGTCAGGATCCGCCGCCGCGGCCCAACGTGCGCGATCTCATCGAGGTGCTGGAGAAGTCGTCGAAGCCCGTGGTTGCCGCGCTCGACGGTAACGTGCTGGGCGGCGGCTTCGAGACCGCGCTGGGGTGTGATTATCGCGTTGCGGTGGCGTCGGCTCGGCTGGGGTTTCCCGAGATCAAACGCGGGTTGCTGCCCGGCGCGGGCGGGACGCAGCGCGCGCCGCGGCTCGCGGGCGCGCAGGCGGCGTTGGAGCTGATCCTGTCGGGCGAACCCGTCGACGGCGCGCGCGCGACCGCGCTCGGCCTTGTGGATGTGCTCGCCGAGGGCGGCGATCTGCTCGACAACGCGGTCGCGTTCGCCAAAACGCTGGCCGGCGCGCCGCGCAAGCGCGCGAGCGAGATCGCCGCGCCGCCGGACGACGGCGCGATCGAGGCGGCGCGCAAGCGCGCGCAACCCGAAGCGCGCGGCGGCCTCGCCGAGCACCGCGCGATCGACTGCGTCGCGGACGCGCTGCACCTGCCGTTCGCGGAGGGCCTCGTGCGCGAGCGCGAGCGATTCATGGAGTTGATCGCGTCGGAGCAGTCCAAGGCGCGGCTGCACATTTTCTTCGCCGAGCGCGAAGCCGCGAAGCTGCCCGACGGCAGCGCGCCGCCGGCGTTCGCGGTGCGCACCGCCACGGTGATCGGCGGCGGCACGATGGGCACCGGCATCGCGACGGCGTGCGCGAACGCGGGCGTGGCGGTGACGCTCGTCGACCTCGCGCCCGACGTCATCGAGCGCGCGCGCGGGATCATCGCGGGCAACTATGCGGCGACGGCGCGCAAAGGCAAGCTGTCGCAAGAAGAGATGGACGCGCGCATCGCGCGCATCACGTTCGCCACGTCGCTCGACGCGGCCGCCGACGTCGACGTTGTCATCGAAGCGGTGTTCGAGGAGATGGGCGTCAAGCAGGACGTGTTCCGCAAGCTCGATGCCATCGCAAAGCCCGGCACGATCCTCGCCACGAACACCTCGACGCTGGACATCGACGCGATCGCCGGCGTGACGGTGCGCCCACAAGACGTCGTCGGGATGCATTTCTTCAGCCCCGCGAACGTGATGAAGTTGCTGGAGATCGTGCGCGGCGCGAAAACCTCGCCCGAGACGATCGCCAAGGCGCTGGCCGTCGCGAAGCAGCTGCAGAAGGTCGGCGTGGTCGCCGGCAACTGCGACGGGTTCATCGGCAACCGCATGCTGCACCAGTACACGCGCGAGGCGGGCTTCTTGCTCGAAGAGGGTGCGACGCCGCAGCAGATCGACGGCGTCATCCGCGACTTCGGGTTTCCGATGGGGCCGTTCGCGATGGGCGACCTCGCCGGGCTCGACGTCGGCTGGCGCATCCGCCGCGCGCGCAACGCGATCTCGCCGCCGAAAGGCCGCTACTCGAAGATCGGCGACGAGCTGTGCGAGATGGGGCGTTTCGGCCAAAAGACGAGCGCGGGCTTCTACCGCTACGAGCCCGGCAGCCGCACGCCGGTCCCCGATCCCGTGGTCGACGAGGTGATCGCGCGCAACGCGCGCGAGGCCGGCATCGAGCGGCGCGAGATCTCCGACGACGAGATCCTCAAGCGCTGCATGTACTTGCTGATCAACGAAGCGGCGAAGATCCTCGACGAAGGCATTGCCGCGCGGCCCGGTGACGTCGACGTCGTGTGGGTGTACGGCTACGCGTTCCCGGCGTTCCGCGGCGGGCCGCTGCGCTGGGCTGACTGGATCGGGTTGAAAACCATCGTCGACGAGATGGAAGCGTTCGCGCGCACGCACGGCGACTACTGGACGCCCGCGCCGCTGCTGCGACAGCTCGCGGAAAGCGGCGGCACGTTCGGTGCGTGGAAGCGCGGTTCGGCGGCGGAAGGGCAGGCGGTGACGGCGCATGCGTGAAGCGGCGATCGTCTCGACGGCGCGCACGCCGATCGGCAAGGCGTTTCGCGGCGCGTTCAACGATACGCACGGCGTGACGATGGGCGGCCACGTGATCGAGCACGCCGTGAAGCGCAGCGGGCTCGACCCCGCGGAGATCGAGGACGTGATCCTCGGCTGCGCCGAGCCCGAAGGTGCGACCGGCCACAACGTTGCGCGTCTCGCCGCGATCCGTGCCGGTTTGCCCGTCACGACGGCGGGCACCACGATCAACCGTTTCTGCAGCTCCGGTTTGCAGGCCATCGCGTTTGCCGCGCAGCGCGTCGTCGTCGACGGCGTGCCCGCCATGGTGGCGGGCGGGCTCGAGTCGATCAGCCTCGTGCAGCCGAACGCGAACCGCACGTACCTGCGCGAAGACTACCTCGCCGAGCACAAGCCGGAGCTGTGGATGGCGATGATCGAGACCGCCGACGTCGTCGCGAAACGTTACGGCGTCAGCCGCGAGCGGCAAGACGAATATTCGCTGATCAGCCAGCAGCGCACCGCCGCGGCGCAGCAGGCGGGCCGTTTCGACGCGGAGATCGTGCCGCTGCCCACGCGCAAAGCGGTGCAGAACAAAGAGACCGGCGAGATCACGCACGAGGACGTCACGCTTGCGAAAGACGAGGGCAACCGTCCCGACACGACGCTCGAAGGTCTCGCGAAGCTCAAGCCCGTGCGCGGCGACGATCAGTACATCACCGCCGGCAACGCGAGCCAGCTCTCCGACGGCGCGTCGGCGTGCGTCGTGATGGATGCGAAGCTCGCGGAGCAGCGCAACATCGAGCCGCTCGGCATCTTTCGCGGCATGGCGGTGAGCGGTCTCGAGCCCGACGAGATGGGGATCGGGCCGATCTATGCGATCCCGCGCCTGCTCGAACGACAGGGGCTGAGCATCGATGATATCGACTTGTGGGAGCTCAACGAAGCGTTCGCGGTGCAGGCGTTGTACTGCCGCGAGCGGCTCGGCATCCCGCTCGAGAAATTCAACGTCGATGGCGGCGCGATCTCCATCGGGCATCCGTACGGCATGAGCGGTGCGCGCATGACGGGTCACGCGCTGATCGAGGGCAAACGCCGCGGCGCGAAGCGCGTCGTGGTGACGATGTGCATAGGCGGCGGCCAGGGCGCGGCGGCGTTGTTCGAGGTCGCCTAAGGCACGGCGATCACGTCCACAAGCGGCGGGCTCGCGTAGAGCCGCGCGACGTCGTCCGCGCGGTTTTGCAGCACGCGGCGCTGGTTCACGGAGCCTTTGTCGGTGATCTCGCCGCGCGCCGCGTCGGGGGGTTTGCCGGCCAGAATCGCGCGCGCCACGCGCGTCGAGCTGGCCGGGTTGCGCGCGTTGTGGCGCGCGAGCGCGTCGCGCACGTGCTCGGCCGCGCGCGGCTCGTCGGCGAGCGCGCGTGACGGAAATACGATCGCGGTGATCTCGTCGCGGTCCGCGCCGGCGAACACGACGTCTTCGATGATGCCGTCGCCCGCTTCGAGCACGTCCAGGCGCAGCAGCCCGGCGTTCACCCACGTGCCCGACGACAGCTTGAAATTCTCGCTCAGGCGTCCGCCGAACACGATCCCGCGCGACGGATCGTTCGCGTCGAACAGCTCTCCCGCGTCGCCCGTCTTGAAGAAGCCGTCCTCGTCGAATGCCGCCGCCGTCGCGGCCGGATCGCGCCAGTAGCCCGGCGTGACGCTCGGCCCGCGTACGCGCAGCTCGTAGCGGTCCTCGAACGGCGCGAGCTTGATCTCCACGCCCGGCACCGGCGTGCCGATCGTCGCGTGCTCCGCGGGGCGCTCGCCCCACACGGCCGTCGCCATCGGCGCCGTCTCCGTGAGGCCCCACGCGGACACGACGGGAATCGTGCGCCCCGCGTGGCGCCGTGCCAGCACGGCGAGGCGCGCGCGCAACGATTCCGGGATACTCGCGCCCGCGTTGAGGAGGACGCGGATGCGCGAGAAGAACGTCGTCGCGAGCGCGTCGTCGCGCTCGAGCGCCTCGAACAGCATCGTCCAGCCGCGCGGGACGTTGAAGTAGAACGTCGGCGCGATCTCGCGCAGGTTGCGCAGCGTCGTCGCGAACGCGCCCGGCTGCGGTTTGCCGGCGTCCACGTACAGCGTGCCGCCGTTGCGCAGCACCATGCCGAAGTTCTTGTTGCCGGCGGCGGTGTGGCTCCAGGGCGCCCAGTCGACGAGCACGGGCGCGCGCGTCGCGTCGGGCCACACCTGCTCGAGCATCGTCTGGTTCGCGCACAGCATGCGGTGCGTCGTCATCACGCCCTTCGGCGTCCCCGTCGAACCCGACGTGAACAGGATCTTCGCGACGCTGTCGGGCCCGACGTGCGCGTGCGCGCGTTCGGCTGCCTGCGCGTCACCGTCGAGCGCGAGCGCGTCGCCGAAGACGTCGAGCTCGGGCAGCGCCGCGCGCACGTGCGCCGCCGCGGCCGCGTCCGGCACGAACGCCGCGAACGGCTGCAGAACGTCGACCAGCGTGCGCAGTCTTGCGGGATCCGCGTCCGCGCGCGCGTAGTTGGTCGAGAGCGGTGATGCCGGTACGCCCGCGTACATCGCGCCGAGCACGACCGTCGCGTGATCGATCCCGTTCTCCGCGATCACCGCGAGCGGCCGCTCCGCGGTGCCGCCCGCCGCGAGCAGCGCGCCCGCGACGCGGCGCACGCGGCCGAACATCTCCGCGTAGGAGATCGTCTCCCACCGTTCGCCGTGCCGCTCGCCGACGAACGGCGCATCCGGCGTCGCGCCGGCCCAGCGCGCGAGATCGTCCGTGACGCGCTGCGGATACGGCCGCAGCGCAACGTCGGAGCGCAGGATGCGCGCGGTCGCGTGCGCCGGCATCGCGGTTAGCGCGGCGGCATGCGCAGCGCGCCGTCGAGGCGGATCGTCTCGCCGTTCACGTATGCGTTCTCGCAGCACGCGACGACGAGCTGCGCGTATTCGTCCGCGGTGCCGAGGCGTTTCGGGAACGGGATCGACGCGCCGAGCGCCGCTTGCGCTTCGGGCGGAAGCTCGCCGAGCAGCGGCGTCTCGAAGAGCCCCGGCGCGATTGTGACGACGCGAACGCCGAACTGCGCGAGCTCGCGCGCCAGCGGCAGCGTCAGCGCCACGATGCCGCCTTTCGATGCCGCGTACGCGGCTTGACCGACCTGCCCTTCGAACGCCGCGACCGACGCCGTCATCACGATGACGCCGCGCTCGCCCGTGTCGAGCGGCTCGAGCGCCGTCATCGGCGCGGCGGCGAGCCGGATCACGTTGAACGTGCCGATCAGGTTGACGCGCACGACCCGCTCGAAGTCCGGGAGCGGCATCGGGCCGTCGCGCCCGATCACGCGGCGCGCTGTGCCGATCCCCGCGCAGTTGACCACGATGCGCGCGTCGCCGTGCTGCGCACGAACGGCCGCGAGCGCCGCGGTGACGGCGTCCGCGTCGCTCACGTCGCACGGCGCCGCGATGCCGCCGATCTCGGCGGCGACGGACTGCGCGCGCGCGGCGTCGCGGTCGAGCACGCCGACCTTCGCGCCCAGCGCGGCGAGCCGGCGCGCCGTCGCGGCGCCGAGGCCCGACGCGCCGCCGGTGACGATCGCCGCTGTGCCCGCGACGTTCACGACTTGGCCACCTTGGCTGCGCGCTTGTCGAGAAACGCTTGCACGCGCACCTTCGCTTCGTCGCCCGTCGCCGCGGCCGCCGCGACGAGCGCTTCGGTGAAGTAGCCGATCGACGGCGGCGATTCGGCGATGCGCGGCAACGCTTGTACGATCGCGAAATTCGAGAGCGGCGCGTTCCCCGCGATCGTCCGCGCGAGCTCGAGCGCCTTCGCGCGCGCGCCGCGGTCGTCGACGAGGTAGTGGCTGATGCCGAGCGTTTGTCCGGCCTCCGCGTCGTAGACGCGTCCGGTGAGCAGCATGTCCATCACGCGTGCGGTGCCGATCAGGCGCGGCAAGCGCACGGAACCCCCGCCGCCGAGAAAGATGCCGCGCTGCCCTTCGGGGAGCGCGTAGAACGCCGAGCGCTCCGCGACGAGTATGTGGCAGGCCGCGGCGAGCTCCAGTCCGCCGCCGATCACCGCGCCGTGCAGCGCCGCGACGACGGGTATCGTGCCGCGCTCGATCGCTTCGAACGCGCGGTGCCACAGGCGCGAGTGCGCGATCGACTCGCCGAGGTCGCGCGACACGACGTCGCCCAGGTCGAGCCCCGCGGAGAAGTGCGCGCCGGCCGCGCAGAGCACGAGCGCGCGCACGCCGCCGGGCGGCGCGGCGGCGAAGCGTTCGAGGCCGAGCACGGTGTCGTCGTCGAGCGCGTTGCGCTTCTCAGGGCGCCGCAGCTCCAGCACGCCGACGTCGCCGTCTTGCCGGAAATCGAGGGAAGCGGGCAGCATCTATTATGCGATATAACCATGAAGCGCGCCGGGGGTCAAGCCGCACCGGCGCGAAGCACCCTGCGATGGACGCGCTCCTTCCCGAGGTCGCCGGCGAGTTCGGGCCGCTCGGCGAGTACGTGGGATACGCGCTGCGGCGCGCGCAGCTCACGGTGTTTCAGGACTTCATCGACTCGCTCGCCGAGCTCGATCTGCGGCCCGCGCAGTTCTCGCTGCTGACGGTCGTCGACGCGAATCCGGGGCTGCTGCAGTCGCACGCGTGCGCCGCGCTCGGCATTCAGAAGGCGAACCTCGTACCGCTGCTCGACGGACTGCAGAAGCGCGGTTTGGTGCGGCGCGTCGCGCGCGACGGCCGGGCGAACGGCTTGCACCTCACCGACCAGGGACGGCGGCTGCTCGTGCGCGCGCGCCGCCTGCATGACAAGCACGAACGCCGCATCACGGCGCTCATGTCCGCGCTCGAGCGCAAACGGCTGATCGCGACGCTCAACCGCATCGCGGGTCACGGCGTCGTCAACGCAGGCCCAAAAGGCGCGCGGCGTTCTCCTTGAGGATCAGCGGCCGCACCTCGTCGCGGATCGGCAGCGCGGCGAAGTCGCGCAGCCACCGGTCGGGCGTGATCATCGGGTAGTCCGAGCCGAACAGCACTTTCTCGCGCAGTTGCGTGTCGGCATAGCGCACGAGCGTGGGCGAGAAGTATTTCGGCGACCAGCCCGAGAGGTCGATGTACACCTGCGGTTTGTGCAGGCACACGGAGATCGCTTCGTCCTGCCACGGAAACGACGGGTGCGCCATCACGATCGGCAAGTCGGGGAAATCGACGGCGACGTCGTCGATCAGCATCGGGTTGCCGTAGCGCAGCCGCACGCCGCCGCCGCCGCGCATGCCGGTGCCGATCCCGCTGTGCCCGGTATGAAAGATGACGGGCAGCCGCGCCGCCTGAACGAGCTCGTAGAACGGATAGATGCGCGGGTCGTTCGGTTCGAACTGCTGGAGCGGCGGGTGCAGCTTGAAGCCGCGCGCGCCGGCGCGAATTAGGCGCGCGGCTTCGTCCAGCGCCGCCGGGCCGCGCGTCGGGTCGACGCTCGCGAACGCGATGAACACGTCGGGGTTCGCGGCGGCCGCGGCGAGCACGTCGTCGTTCGGTACGGCCGTGCGCCCCGTGAGCCGCTCGTCGACGGTGAACACGGCGCACGCCATGTTGCGCTCGCGGTAGTGCGCCGCGACGCCGCCGAGCTCGAGCGGGACGCCGGTGTCGCCGAAGTAGCGGCGCGCGGCGCCGGTCGCGGCGTTCGATTCGCCCTCGGCGGCGTGCGCGTGGACGTGAACGTCGATCGCCGTCAGCGCGTCGACGTCGAGAGCGCTACCCATCGGCCGGTCCTCGTCTGGCGGAAAAAGGTTGTTTGACAGAACACTTCGTGTGGTGCTACGTTGCGCTGCAGCGGGCTTGGCATTCCTGCCTGGAGGAGTCGTATGAGCAGATCGATCGCCGCGGCCGTCGCCGCAGCGTGCACGCTGGCGCTGGTCGCGGGTACGTCGAGCGTCCCCACCGCCGCGGCGCCCGAGCCCATCAAGCTCGCGGCGATCCTCTCCACGAGCGGGCCGTCGGCGCCGCTCGGCGTCCCCGAATCGAACGCGGTCAAGCTCGCCGAGCGCGAGATCAACGCGCACGGCGGGATCAACGGCCGGCCGGTCCAGTTCGACATCGTCGACGACGGCGCGAAGGCCGACGTCGCCGCGCAGCTCGCCACGCAGATGATCGCCAGCGGGCACGTCGCGATCTTCTGCGGCACGCGCACCGACACCAGCGCGGCCGTCGCGCGCGTCACCGGCGCCGCGAACGTGCTGCAGGTGTACACCACGCCCACCGAGGCGCTGTGGCGCACGCCGCGCGGCGTGGTGAAGAACGTGTTCCAGGTGAACCCGCGCGATCAGCTCGAGGCGATCTCGCTGCTCACGTTCGCGAAGTCGCGCCTGCACGCGAAGAGCGTCGCGATCCTGCACGACGAGAACCTCTACGGCAGCGGCGGCTCGGCCATCGCGACGGCCGAGGCGAAGTCGCTCGGCATCCGCGTCGTCGGCGACGAGAGCTACCCGGGCACGGCGACCGACTTTACGGCGCAGATCGTGAAGCTGCGCGATGCGAAGCCCGACGCGATCGTCCTGTGGGGCGCGACCACGACGCCCGGCCTTGCGATCAAGGCCGCGCGCACGCTCGGCGTCACGGTGCCGATCCTGGGCTCGTCCGGGATCCTCTCACCCGCGATCTTGGGCGTCGCGGGCGGTGCCGCGGCCGGCGAGGTCTACTCGGCGTCGCCGCTCGCGGGCGCGCCGAGCGCGGAGCAGCGCGCGTTCGCGGCGCTGTGGGACAAAGAATATCACGCGCCGATCGTGTCGTTCGCCGCGAACGGCTGGGATGCGGTGCAGATCATTGCCGCGGCGCTGCGCGAGGCGAAAGGCAAGACCGACGGCGCGAGCCTCGCGAGCGCGCTGGAAGCGGGGAAACCGATGCCGCTCGTGGACGGCGTATTCAAATATTCCGCGACCGATCACAACGGTCTCATGCCGGCCGACGTGCATATCGCCAAAGCGGTCAACGGAGCGTGGGGCGCCCCGTAGCGCACTAGCGGACCCGATCGCGTGCTGCAGCTGCTGATCGCCGGGCTCACCGTCGGGAGCGAGTACGGCCTGATCGCGCTCAGGATCCACATCATCCTGCGGTCGACGCGCATCGTGAGCTTCGCGCAGGGCGAGTTCGCGATCGTCGGCGGATTGATCGCGTACAGCGCCGTCGCGAGCTTGCACGTGTCCGTGTGGCTCGGGCTGATCGCGGCGACGCTCGCGGGCGCGGTGTTGGGGCTCGTGTTCGAGGCGCTCGTGCTGCGACCGGCGGGGCGAGGCGGTGAAACGGGCGCGACCATTGCGACGATCGGCGCGGTGTTCGTGCTGCTCTACGGCCACGCACTCGTCCCCGCCTGGGGCTCGGAAGGCCACGTTCTGCCGCCGTTCTCGGGCGCGTCCGCGGCGAACCTGACGGTCGCGAATACCGTCATCCCCACGCAGTCGCTTTGGGTGTTCGGGCTGCTGCTGCTCGCGCTCGCGGTGCTGTACGCGTTCTTCGAGCACACGTACTACGGCAAAGCGATCCGCGCTGCGGCGGATAACCCGCTCGGCGCGCGCTTGAGCGGCATCGACGTGCGCTCCGCGCGCGCGGTCAGCGTCGCGCTCGCCATCGCGCTCGCCGCGTACGGCGGCACGATCATCGGCCCGATCACGCTCGTCGGCGGCGCGGGCGGTTTCGCCTTGACGATCAAAGGCTTCGTCGCCGCGATCGTCGGCGGCTTGGAGTCGCCGGCGGGCTGCGTCGCGGGCGGGCTCGTCGTCGGCGTGCTCGAGGTGTTCCTGACGTCACGGCTGGGCTACGACGTCGCTGATCCGATCGTGTACTCGGTGTTGCTGGTCATGCTGCTGCTGCGCCCGCAAGGGCTGTTCGGGCGGCGGGACGCGGTGCGCGATTGACGGCGCGCCTGTGCGACGACGCCCGCATGCTGGCGGTGTTCGCCGTGCTCGTCGTCGCGTTCGGCATCGTCGCGCGCGGTGACGCGGGGCTCGTCCAGGCGGGGACGTACGTCGCGATCTTCGCGCCGGCCGCGATCGGTCTTTCGGTGCTGCTCGGCAACGTCAACCAGATCTCGGTCGGACAAGCGGGGTTCTTCGGGATCGGCGCGTACGCGGTCGGCTATCTGACCGTCGACGCCGGCTGGCCGTTCTGGCTCGCCGCGCCCGTCGGGATCGCGGTCGCCACGGTCGTCGGCGTCGCGCTCGGTTTCATCGCGTTGCGTTTTCGCGGCCACTACCTCGCCATGGCGACGCTCGCGTTCGGCTTGATCACCGTCGGCGTGTTTCACGCCGCGCCGTTTCTCGGCCGCGCGAGCGGCATCACGAACATCCCGTATCCGCAGCTCGGCGCGCTCACGGTGAGCGGGTATCCGGCGTACTGGTGCGCGTGGATCGTCGCGTTCGCAGCGGTGCTCGTCACGTCGGCGCTGCTGCGCAGCCGCCTCGGTCGCGCGTTCGAGGCGATCCGCAACGACGAGCTCGCGGCCGAAGCGACGGGCGTCGCGACGCGCCGCTGCAAGATCATCGCGTTCGCCTACAGCGGCGCGCTGGCGGCCGCGGGCGGCGCGATGTTCGCCGCGTTTCTCGGCCTGGTGAACCCCGACGCGGTCGGCATCGCGCTCTCCGTCGATTTCTTGCTGATGGTGGTGCTCGGCGGCAGCGGTCTCGTCGCCGGCGCGCTGTTCGGTGCGGCGCTCATCGGGTTCGCGAACGTGGTCGGCCACCAGTACGACAACTGGCGCGAGGTGGTGTACGGCGCCGTCGTGATCGCGTTCGTCGTGTTCGCGCCGCGCGGCGTGCTCGGCCTCGTGCGCGGGCTGATCGCACGAAAGCGAACGCCGGGACCGCGCGCGGCACGCGCGGGCGAAGTGCCCGCGGACGCGGCTGCCTTCGCGGAGGTGCGCGCGCCGAACGACGAGCCGCTCGCGGTGCGCGGCGTGACGAAGCGGTTCGGCGGGCTGGTCGCGCTCGACGGCGTGTCGTTCGCGCTGCAGCCGGGCACGCTGACGTCGCTGATCGGGCCCAACGGCGCGGGCAAGACGACGCTGTTCAACGCGATCTGCGGCATCGCGCGGCCGAGCGCGGGGCGCGTCGCGATCGGCGGCGTCGACGTGACCGGCGCGCGCCCGCACCGCATCGCGGCGCTCGGGGTGGGGCGCACGTTTCAGGCAGCGCGGCTGTTCGACGAGATGACCGTGCTGGAAAACGTCGTCGCGGGCGCGCCGCGGCGCGCGGGACGCGCGGCGACGGGGCACGCGCGCGCGCTGCTCGCGCGATTGGAGCTCGCCGATCTCGCGGCGGTGCTCGCCAAGGACCTTGCGTTCGGCGACCGGCGCCGTGTCGAGCTCGCGCGGGCCGTCGCGGCCGACCCGTGGCTGCTGCTCGCCGACGAACCGGCCGCCGGCCTCAACGACGCGGAGCGGCGCCGGTTGTTCGCGGATTTGAGCGCGTTGCGCGACGCCGGCACCACGATCGTGCTCATCGAGCACGACATGCGCCTGGTGATGGCGATCTCGCAGCGCGTCATCGTGCTCAACTTCGGGCGCGTGATCGCCGACGGCGATCCGCAGACGGTGCGCAACGATCCCGCCGTCATCGCGGCGTACCTCGGGACGGCGTCGTGAGCGGCGCGCTGCTCGAGGTGCGCGGCTTGCGCGCGAGCTACGGTGCGGTATCCGTCTTGCACGGCGTGGATCTCGACATCCGCGAGGGCGAGCTCGTCGCGGTGCTCGGGCCGAACGGCGCGGGCAAGTCCACGCTGCTGCGCGCGATCTCGCGCTACGGGCCGACGGTGAGCGACGGCACGATCGTGTACGCGGGCGCGGACGTGCGCCGCATGCGGACCGAGCGCACCGTTCGCCTCGGCATGCTGCACGTGCCCGAAGGCCGGCAGCTGTTCGGGCGCATGAGCGTCGACGACAACCTGCGCCTGGGCGCGTTCGCAACGAAGCGCGCGACGCTCGCCGCCGATCTCGCCGCAATGTACGACCGCTTCCCGGCGCTCGCGCAGCGCCGCGCGCAAGCGGCGCACACGCTTTCCGGCGGCGAGCAGCAGATGCTCGCGATCGGGCGTGCGCTGATGGCGAAGCCGCGCCTCTTGATGCTGGACGAGCCGTCGACGGGGCTCGCGCCGCGGATCGTCGAGGACGTGTTCGCGCTCGCGCGCGAGCTGGCGCGCGGCGGCACCGCGCTGCTCGTCGTCGAGCAGAACGCGCTGGCGACATTGCGCCACGCCGACCGCGCCTACGTGCTCGAAAACGGAACCGTCGCGCTGTCGGGCACGGGCGCCGAGCTCCTCGGCGACGCGCGCGTGCAGGCGATCTACTTGGGCGGCGCCGCGGGCTGAACCGCTACTCGCCGCCGCCGATGGTCACGCCGCCGTCGACGGTGAGCACGTGGCCGGTGACGAACGAGCCGGCCTTCGACGCGAGGAAGATCGCGGGGCCGGCGACTTCGTCGGGCTCGCCGATGCGCCGCAGCGGATAGCCCGACACCGCGTGCGCGTAGATCTTCGGATCTTCCCACAGCTTGCGCGCGAAGTCGGTGCGGATGATCGCGGGCGCGATCGCGTTGACGCGCACGTTGTGCGGACCCCACTCCACCGCGAGGTTGCGCACGAGCTGCATGTCCGCGGCCTTCGAGATGCCGTACGCGCCCAGCGCGGTGTTGCCTTTGAATCCCGCGATGCTCGACACGACGATCACGCTGCCGTCCTTGCGCGCGGCCATCTGCGGGATCACCATCTTGCACAGCCACACATTGCTGCGCACGTTGCTCGCCATGATCTTGTCGAACGCGTCGTCGCCGATGTCGAGCAGCGGCCCGAAGTACGGGTTCACCGCGGCATTGCACACGAGCACGTCGATGCGATCCCATTCTCCGAGGGTCCGGTCGACTAGGCCCTGAAGCGCCGCCTTGTCGGAGATGCTGGCGGCGTGCGCGATCGCGCTGCCGCCGCGCGCCCGGATGCCGGCCGCAACCTCCTCGCAGGCGCCGGCCTTGCGGCTAGAGATCACCACCTTGGCCCCCGCCTCGGCCATCCGCTCGGCGATCGCCCGGCCGATGCCGCGGGACGAGCCGGTGATAAGGACGACCCGGCCGGTCATGTCGAATAACACGTTTGTCACTTTCGTCGGCGTTTGGAGATCGAGACCGATGGACCTAGCGTTCAGCCCTGAGGACCGCGCGTTCCGCGACGAGGTTCGCGATTTCATCGCCAGGCATCTGCCGGACGACATCCGCCGCAAGATCCAAGCCGGTGACCACCTCGTCAAGGACGACTACGCCCGCTGGCAGCGGATTCTGTTCGAGCGCGGCTGGGTCGCGTCCGGCTGGCCCAGAGAGTACGGCGGCACGGGCTGGGGGCCGATTCAGCGCCACATCTTCTACGAGGAGATCGCGTTCGGCTGGGCGCCGCGGCTGCTGCCGTTCGGGCTGCACATGGTCGCGCCGGTGATCATCGAGTTCGGCAACGACGCGCAGCGCGCGCGCTACCTGCCCAAGATCGCGAGCGGCGAGGAGTTCTGGTGCCAGGGCTATTCTGAGCCGGGCGCCGGTTCCGATCTCGCGTCGCTCTCGACGCGTGCCGAACGGCAAGGTGATAATTATTTGATCAACGGCACGAAGACGTGGATCACCGCGGCGCAGTGGGCCGACTGGATCTTCGTGCTCGCGCGCACCGACCCGAATGCGAAGAAGCAAGAGGGCATCTCGTTCATCCTCGTCGACATGAAGACGCCCGGCGTGACGGTGCGCCCCATCGAGACGATCGATGGTGGCAAGGAAATCAACGAGGTGCACCTCGAGAACGTGGTGGTGCCGCTCGCGAACCTCGTCGGCAAAGAAAACGAAGGCTGGACCTGCGCGAAGTTCTTGCTGGAGCACGAGCGCACCGGAACCGCCGGCATCGCCGGTTGCCGCCAGCAGCTCGAGACATTGCACGAGCTGATCGCGAACGAGAAGATCGACGACCCGCGGCTCGACGAGCGCATCGCGCAGGTGGAGATCGAGCTCGAGGCGCTCGCGTTCACCGAGCTTCGGACGCTCGCGGCGGAATCGGCCGGCAAACGGCCCGGCCCGGAATCCTCGATCCTCAAGATCAAGGGCACCGAGATACAGCAGGCGCTCAGCGAGCTCGCGCTCGACGCGCTGGGCCCGTACGCCGAGCCGCATCTGGCGCCGAAGTATTTCAACTACCGCAAGACGTCGATCTACGCCGGCTCGAACGAGATCCAGAAAAACATCATCGCCAAGCGCATCCTGAAACTCTGAGACGAGTGTGTTCGCGCAAAGTGCGCGACCACTCGCGTTCGGCCTTCGGCCGATCCGCCCCAAAGGAAAGCTAATATCGTGGACTTCACGCTTTCACCCGAACAGCTCCTCATCAAGGACAGCGTCGCGCGCTATGCCGCCGGCGATCACGCGGGCACCGAGAAGTGGCCGCAGTTCGCTGAGCTGGGCTGGCTCGCGATCGGCGCGCCGGACGACTTGGGCGGTTTCGGCGGCCCGATCGAAACGCTGCTGCTGATGGAACAGTTCGGCCGCGGGCTCGTCACGTCGCCGTACGTCGCGCAAGTCGTGCTCGCGGGACAGATTCTGCGCGCGGCGGAACGCACCGAGCTGCTGGAGCGGCTGGTGGAAGGCACGGAGCGGTTCGCCGTCGCGTACGAAGAGCCGCACGCGCGCTACGACCCGTCGGTAGTGAAGACGAGCGCGGTGCGCGACGGCGACGCCTACCCTTCGACAGGCTCAGGGCAGGCTCACTACGTGCTGCGCGGTACGAAAGTGCGCGTGCTCGATGCCTCGACGGCAAACACGCTGATCGTGTCGGCAAGCACGGGCGACGAGGTCTCGCTGTTCGCGGTGCCTTCCGATGCAGCCGGCGTCACGCGCGAGAAGTATGCGTCCGAGGATGCGTCCGATGTCGCGACCGTGCGCCTCGACGGCGTGCGGGTCGACGCCGCGCACGTGATCGGCCCGCTCGGCGGCGGCCTGGCGCTGCTGGACCGCGCGCTCGACCATGCGACCGCGGCGCTGTGCGCCGAAGGCCTCGGGCTGATGAGCCTGATGCTCGAAGCGACGGTCGAGTACACGAAGCAGCGCCAGCAGTTCGGCGTGCCGATCGGCTCGTTCCAAGCGCTGCAGCACCGCATGGCCGAGATGTTCATCGAGGTCGAGCTCGCGCGCTCGGTGGCGTACATGGCGGCGATGACGCTCGACGAGAAAGCGGACGATCCGGTCGCGCGCCGCCGCGGCGTGTCGGCGGCAAAAGTGCAGATGGCAAAATCCGGCCGCTTCGTGGGCCAGAACGCGATCCAGCTGCACGGCGGGATCGGGATGAGCGAGGAGTACAAAGTCGGCCACTATTTCAAGCGCATGACGATGGTCGAACGCCTGCTCGGCGACGCCCAGTACCACGTCACACGCTATATCGCGTCGCGCGGCCCCGCGGCTACGCCGGTCCCGGCTCGCGATCCAGTTGGAGCGTCCGGATCCAGAGCGTCGTAAGCGTCTCGACCATTCGCTCGATCGGCGGGCGGCGCGTCGCGAGCACCCATTCCAGCAGCAGATCGTGCGCCGCGCCCGCGAGCGCCGCGCTCAGCAGCCGGCTGTCGATGCCGCGGTCGTCGAGCTGCTCCGTCGCTTTGGTCAGCTTCTTCACGAACGCTTCGCGCTTCGTGCGGCGGTGCTGTTCCAAATCGGCGTGCATCCCGACCGCTTCGATCGTGTAGATGCGCGCGAGCCGCGGATCGCTGGTGAGATAACGGAAATATGCGTCGTTGCTGTCGTGGATGCGCTCGCGCATGTCCTTGTCGCGCACGCGCAGCGCCGCGATGACGTGCTCGAACACCGCGCTCGCGATGCGGTCGTACACCGCCCGGAGCAGCTCCTCGCGCGACGCGAACTCGTCGTAGAAATGGCGCGCCGTCACGCCTGACGCGCTGCAGAGCATCGGGATCGTCGTCTTGTGGAAGCCGGTCGTGCCAAACAGCTCAAGCCCGGCGTCGAGAAGGCGCTCGCGCCGCTCGGCCCGGCGCTCGTCCGCCGAGCGTCCGGCATAGATGCGGCCCGGCGCCCCGTCCGCCCGGGAGTCCCTCATCACCATACCGCTGGGTTCGGGCTTCCGCGCGCAACGTCCCGGGCGGGAGGCCGCGGCGGCAACATCGTGCAACGGGCGCCGCGATGAACTCGGCCCTGACGCACCTCGAATGCTCCGCGTGCGGCGAGCGCTACGACGCCGGCGTGCCCCAGAACCTGTGCCGCGACGGAAAGCCGCTGCTCGCACGGTACGACCTCGCGTCGGCGGCGCGCACGCTGACCGCGCAGGCGCTGCGCGACCGCGAACCGAGCCTGTGGCGCTACGCGGAACTGCTGCCGCTGCGCGATCAGCGGAATCGGGTGAGCCTCGGCGAGACGATGACGCCGCTGCTGGCGCTGCCGCGCACCGGAGCGCGCCACGATCTCGAGTTGTACGTGAAAGACGAAGGCCTGCTGCCGACGGCGAGCTTCAAGGCGCGCGGCGCCGCGGTCGGCGTGTCGCGCGCGAAGGAGCTCGGCGTCGCGGCGTTCGCAATGCCGACCAACGGCAACGCGGGCGGCGCATGGTCGGCCTACGCCGCGCGCGCCGGGATGAAGGCGCACATCGTGATGCCGCAAAGCGCGCCGCACGTGAACCGGCTCGAAACGGTGATGACGGGCGCCGACGTGCATTTGGTGGACGGGCTCATCAGCGACGCGGGCAAGATCGTCGCGCGCGCGGTCGCACGCGGCGGCGTTTTCGACGCGTCGACGCTCAAAGAGCCGTACCGCATCGAAGGCAAGAAAACGATGGGCTTCGAGCTGGCCGAGCAATTCGGCTGGACCGTGCCCGACGTGATCGTCTACCCGACGGGCGGCGGCGTCGGCTTGATCGGCATCGACAAAGCGCTGCGCGAGCTTCACGCGATCGGATTGCTCGCGGAGGCGCGTATGCCGCGCATGGTGGCGGTGCAGTCGACGGGCTGCGCGCCGATCGTGCGCGCGTTCGAAGCGGGCGCAAAGGAATCGGAGTTCTGGGAGAACGCGCAAACGGTGGCATTCGGGATCACGGTACCGAAGCCGCTCGGCGACGCGATCGTGCTGGAGTCGCTCTACGCGACGAACGGCACGGCCATCGCGGTGGACGACGACGCGATCCTCGCCGGCCAGCGCGAAATTTCGAGCGGCGACGGCGTGTTCGTGTGCCCCGAAGGCGGCGCAACGCTGGCCGCAGCGATCGCGCTGCGCGAGCGAGGCTGGATTCGCGCGGGCGAACGCGTGCTGCTCATCAACACGGGCAGCGGCCTGAAATATCCGGAGGTGCCGTACGCGACGCCGCCGATCTTGTCGCTGAGCGACGATATCCTCCTGTCGCCCTGACACGTGCCCTACTTCGGTTTCGGGCAGGCTCCGTCGATGCAGCGCATCACGGTTTTCGGGTCGATCTTTTGCGTTTCGAACCAGCGCCGGATGCCGTCGTCCGCCAGCAGACAGCGCACCAGGTCGCACCATTCATGGTGCGCGGGCGGCGTGCGCGGGGGC
>Ga0066662_10000126_pt1 | contig 30987 bp, 29 predicted proteins | sample GraSoiAngelo_111_FD_133939 | JGI IMG/M metagenome (GOLD analysis project Ga0066662, IMG submission 133939) | Grasslands soil microbial communities from the Angelo Coastal Reserve, California, USA - 14_0903_12_40cm | ecosystem: Environmental > Terrestrial > Soil > Grasslands | place: USA...
GCCCGAAGATTTCGTCACCCTGTGCGTCGTCGTGGTGACGGCGGGCGCCGAGGAGATGACGATGAACCTGCTGGCGCCGGTGGTGATCAATCTGGTGACCCGGACGGGGCGCCAGGTGACCCTCGAGACCGGAGGCTACTCGGTCCGAACGCCGATACCACGCAAAGCTCCCCCAGCAGCGGGAGCCCAAGCCAGCTAGCGGGAAAGGCGCCCTCCGTGAAAGCCACGGAGGGCGTCCTCGTTGCTGGTTCTCAGCCGTAAGCTCAATCAAGCGATCATGATCGGTGACGACGTGCGTATCGTCGTCGTCGCGGTCGATCGCGATACCGTCAAGCTGGGCATCGAGGCGCCGCGAACGATCCCGGTTCACCGCTCAGAGGTCTACGACGAGATCCAGCGGACGAACCGTGCCGCGGCCGGCGAGACGGAGCAGCCGGCCGGCGAAGGGGCGAAGGTCGCCGACCTGGGCGGCAAAGGTCGCAAACCGACCTCCAAACCCTAAAGTCCTGCGCGTCAATCGCCGACCAATACACACAGGGCGGGGCCAAGGACGTACCCGTCTGACACACGTGTGATCATGGAGGAAACACATGCCGGGAATTGGTGGGCTTTCAATCGCCAACAATCTGTTGGCGAACAACGCGGGCCTCAATCTCAATCGTAACCAGGGAGCGCTGAACACGGCCGTCACGCGGCTGTCGAGCGGCCTCCGCATCAACACCGCGGCGGACGATCCGTCCGGCCTCGCGATCGCCGAATCGCTGCAGGCGCAGGTCAACGGTTTCGACCAGGGCGCGCGCAACGTGCAGGACGCGACCAACGCGGCGCAAGTCGCCGAAGGCGCGCTGCAGACGACGACCGACATCCTGCAGCGCATCCGCACCCTCGGGGTGGAAGCCGCTTCGGACATCACGTCGACGGACGACCGCAAGAACTTGCAGGCTGAGGTCCAGCAGCTGCTGCTGGAAGTCAACCGCATCTCGCAGAACACGAACTTCAACGGCCAGAACCTGCTCGACGGCTCGCATGCGGGCTTCCAGCAGCAAGTGGACGTGAACGCGACGATCACGTCGAACTCCGACCTCGCGGCCGGCGGCACGCTCGTCGACGCAACGCAGATCTCCTACGCCTCCAACGCGTCCAACGCGACGGTGGCGGACGGCACGATCGAAGTCCAGGTCGCCCAGCTCAACTCGACGACCCAGGGTCTCATCGTCTCGTTCTACGACAGCGCGGCGAACACGGTCGCCTCGCAGACCATCACGCTGGCTTCGGGCGTCGCGGCTGCGGCCGTCGCGGTCGACGGCGTGACGATCGGCTTCGGCGTCGCCGGCACCCTTGACGTCGGCGTCACGTCGTTCGTCAAGGTCAGCCAGTACGTCGCGGCAGCCTCGAACCCGAACTCGCCGGCGTTCAACTTCCAGTCGGGCGCGGCGGAAGGTGCGGTCATCCAGGTCGGCTTCATCAACACGTCGACCAACTCGCTCCGCATCGCCAACGTCAACCTGCTCGGGCCGCAAAACCCGGACGGCAGCTACTCGAACGGCTCGCTCGCGTCGGAAGACTCGATCGGCCAGATCGACAACGCGCTGCAGACGGTGCTCGCGCAGCGCGCGCAGCTCGGCGCGACGATCGTGCGCCTGCAGGAAGACGCGAACAACGACAACGTCGCGTCGGTCAACCTCACGGCGTCGGAGTCCGCGATCCGCGACCTCAACGTCGGCCAGGAGACCACCGAGTACACGAAGCTCCAGATCCTGGTGCAGGTCGGTACCTCGGTCCTCGCGCAGGCGAACCAGAACGCCCAGTCGGTCATCAGCCTCTTCCGATAGGCCATCTGACCTCTGGTCAAAGAGAGGGCCCGCTCCGGCGGGCCCTCTTCTCTATTTCCCCTTGTCCGCGGCCGATATTGTAAGGGTGCCTTTAGAGATCGTCGACGACTACCGTGACAGCGCTTTTGCGCGCGCGCAGACCGGGCTGCTTTTCAACCTTCCGGTGCCGCCGCCCGAGCGCGAGCAGTTGCCCGCCGGCATCAGCTTGTGCATGATCGTGAAGAACGAGGAGCGCTTCCTCGCCGAGTGCCTGCGCAGCGTCTGCGACGCGGTCGACGAGATCAACGTCGTCGACACGGGCTCGACCGACAGCACGGTGGAGATCGCGCGCGAGTTCGGCGCCAACGTGATCCACCGCGAGTGGCGCAACGACTTCGGCTGGGCGCGCAACGAGTCGCTCGCGCTCGCGACGCGCCGCTGGACGCTCGTGCTCGACGCGGACGAAGAGATCGCGCCCGAGTCGCTGGCGCTGCTGCGCGCGCTACGCGAGACGCCCGCGGACATCACCGGCGTCTACGTGCGCATCCAGAACCTCGTCGACGACCAGTCCGGCGCGGCCTCGACGATGACGCACATCCTGCCGCGATTGTTTCCGACCACGCCGCGGCTGCGCTACCGCAACGTGATCCACGAAAGCATCGTCGTCGACGGCACGGAGCATCTCCACTCGGTCGTGTCGCCGGTGCTCGTTCGGCACAAGGGCTACACCGCCGCGATGATGGACGGCCGCGCGAAGACCGAGCGCAACCAGCCGCTGCTGGAGCGCGCGATCCGCGAAGCGGCGGACGACGCGTTCTCGTGGTTCAACTTCGGCATCTCGGCGATCGTCGCCGGCGACTTCGACGGCGGCATCGCGGCCCTGGAGCGGATGTTCGCGATGCCGGGCCCGCAGCGCGCGTTCTTTCCGATCGGTTACGTCATGCTCGCCGACGCGTACGCGGAAGGCCGCCATGACGTCGAGAAGGGCATCGCGATCCTCGACGCGGGGCTCGAGCACACGCCGGGCCACCCGAACATTCTGTTCATGCGCGGCTTCTTGCTGTCGATGGTCGCGCGCTACGACGAGTCGCGCGCGTGGTACGAGAAGGCGATCGCGGGCGCGTTCCAGGCCGAGCAGCACTCCATGGTCGACGACGAGATCTGGATCTGGAAGGCGCCGCTCAACATGGCGACCACGTACGTGAAGGAAGGCCGCATCGAAGAAGCGGTACCGTGGTTCGAGCGCGCGCAGGCCAACAAGCCGGAATCGCCGGTGCTGCGCGGCCTCGTCGCAAACGCCTACGAACGCGTCGGGCGCTTCTACGACGCGGAGCGCATGTTCCGCGAAGCGGCCGAGCGCGACGGCGACGCGGGCTTCAGCTCGTACGTGAACTACTTGATGCGCCGCCGGCGTTTCTTCGAGGCGTTCGACCGCGTCGAGCAGCGGCGCGACGCGATCGACGACCGCAGCTACGCGGCGCTGCTGACGTCGGCGGCGCAGGCGACACGCGACGAACGGCTCGGCGATCCGGAGCCGTACGCGCTGCGCGCGCTCGAGTTCGCGCCCGGCAACGGTCTCGCGCTCGCGCTGCTGGAGTCGCAGTACGCGGCGCGCGGCGAAAGCGCGAAGCGCGACGCGCTGCGCTGCGCCGAGCTCGGCGCCGCGCTGCGCGAGCCGGCGGACTACTCGCGCCGCTCGCACCGCCTGCTCGAAGAGCAGCGGTACGACGAAGCGCTGGCGGTCGCGCGCGAAGGCCTCGCGCTCGCGCCGCACGACGGCGTGCTCGCGTACAACGCCGGGCTCGCGGCGGCGCGCCTGGGCCGCGACGACGAAGCGTTCGCGCACCTCGCCGCGGTCGCGCAGGACGCCGCGCACGCGACGTCCGCGCTCGCGCTGCAAGCGGAGATCCATCGCCGCGCCGGCGATCTCGACGGTGCCGTGAGCGCGCTCGAACGCGTGCGCGCACTGCCCGTGCCCGACGTCGGCGCGCTGCGCCACGCGACGCTCGGCCTCGCGTCGGCGTTGCTCGAGGCCGGCCGCGTCGCCGACGCCGGGAAGCTCGCCGCGCTCGTCTTGAGCTAGCGCTTGCGCTTCGCGATCATCGCTTCACCCGGCAGCGATCCCGGCGACGCGCGCGCGCGCGCGGTGTCGTTCACGACCGCCGACGGTCCCGCCGCGGTCGCGGACGCGGCGCGCGCCGCGACGGCGCCGTTCGTGCTGCTGCTCGCGCCCGGCGCGCGGCCGCTCGCCGGAGCGTTCGGCGGCATCAACGCGCTGCTCCGCGCCGATGCCGGCGTGATCGGCGGCGCGCCGCGGGCCGCAGGGAGCACGTCGTTCGGGTGGATGCTCGCGCCCGCGCCGTGCGGGCCGCTGCCGTTCGAGCTCGTCCCGGTCACCGCGCCGTCCGCCGACATGGACGTCGTCGCGCCGGGCATGCTGATCGCGGCGCGCGAGCTGCTGCTCGATCCGTTGCCCGCGGATCCCGTCGCCGCAGTCGTCGAATTGTGTGCGCGCGCGCGCGCGCTGGGGCGCGACGTGGTGTGCCGGCCCGCGTTCGCGTGCGACGCGCCGCCGCTCGGCGCCGACGATCGCGGCCGCAGCGCCGCGCTGCGCGCGCTGTCGCAGCGCCGGCCTGAGCTCACGGGACTGCATCGCCTTCCGGCGGCCGCGCGGCGCACGCACGTCGAGCGCGAGATGCGCCTGGACGGCGGCCGGCGCGCGCACGTTCGCATCCCGCTGCCGCCGCTGACGGTGCTGGTGCACGGCCCGGGCGCCGAGCTCGCCGCGCGCCGCGCGCGCGAGCTTGCACCGAATGCGATCGTGCGCGTCGCCGCCGATCCCGCGCCCGCGCTGCGCGCGGAGATGCGCGTTCGCGGCGACCGCTACGTCCTCGTCGCATCCGCGGAGCGCATCCCGAACCGCGCCGCGTTCGACGCGCTCGTCTCCGCTGTCGAGAGCGCACCGTACGTCGCGATGGCCGCGCCCGACGCTGCCGCGCTCGACGGCAGCTGCGTCCTGCTCGCGCTCGCGCGCGTGCCGCAGCACGTCGAAGCGACGGGCGCGCGGTTGTCCGAGGCGGTGGCGTCGCTCATCGCTAGCGTCACGGCGCTGCGCCGCGCCGTGCGCGCACCCGGATTCACGCCGAACGTCGTCGAACCGCCGGCGCCGTGCCGCGCGACGATCGTGTTTCTCGCGGCGTCGCTGCCGGAGATCATGCGCATCACGCTCGACGCGGTCGTGCCGGCCACACGCGCGGATGACGAGATCGTCGCCGTGTGCGCGGCGAGCGCGGAGACGACGCGCCGCATCCTCGCGGCCTACCCGCACGTGCGCATCGTGGCCGACGACGCCGACCCGCTGCTCGCCGGCGGTGCGAATTGCGCGATCGCCGCGTCGGCGCGTGGGCTCGTCGTGCTCGTCGCCGACGACGTGCTGCTCCCGGCCGGCGCGCTCGACCGTCTGCGCGACGCGTTCGCGCGCGTGCCGTCGCTGGGCGCAGCGTTACCGGCCGTCGCCGGCGCATCCGGCGGCGAAGGCGTGCACGACGTCGCATACGCCGACCTCGCGCAGCTGCGCGCGCTCGCGGAGCGCCGTGCGACCGTTCTGCGCGACCGGCTCGAGCCGCTCGACCTTGCGGTGACACCAGCCGTCGCCGTGTCGCGCGAGGCGTTCGACGCCGTCGGCGGTATCGATCCCGCGTTCGGACCGACGCCGCTCGGCATCGCCGACCTCGTGCTGCGCTTGCGCACCGCGGGCTACGGCGTCGTCCGCTGCGACGACGCGCTGGCGCACCGGTTCGACGCGTCGCTCTCGCACAATCCCGCCGCTGCTGCGGGCGCGCGCCAAACCGTCGCCGCGCCCGATCCTGCCGCGCTCGCGCGCGGGTTCGATCCCGCCCGGCGCGTACCGTTCGTGCGGCTCGCCGCCGTGCCGCGAACGGTCGTCGCGTCGCACGCAATCGCCGTTCCGGTCGCGAACGCCGCCGAGCTCGAACGCGCCGCCGCGTTCTTGACCGCGGCTGCGACCGCGTTCGATGCGAACGCGCCCGTGCGGCTGCACGTGGTGCTCGACGGCGATGTCGCGCCGGCCGACGCCGTCGCGCGCATCCGTCCCGCGCTCGCGGCGAGCGGCAAGGCGATGGATGCAACCGTCACGGTGCGCGTCGAGCGCGTCGCCGACGTGAGCGCCTGGCGCGCCGCGCTCGAGCCGCACGTGCGCGTGCTCGTGGCCGCGGGTCACGGGCGCGACGCGCTAGCCGAGTTCCCGGCCGTCCCTGCGTCGGCACTGCGCGATCTGCTGGAACCGGTGCTGCGTTGAGAACTCACCGCACGCACGAGATCCTCGCGCCGTGGAGCACGGCGCGGCCCGTGCTCGATCCCGCGCGGCTCGCGGCTGTGCGCATCGAGCCGGTCCTGCGCCGGCGCCGCCCGGCGTTCGCGCTCGATTTCGTGCTGCACGACGACCAGGGCACGACGGTGATCCCGCTCGTGCTCGCCGATCCCGCGGAGATCGTCGAGCGCGACCGCGCGCCGCTCGTGTTTCCGCACGGCACGCCCGGCGGCGAGGCGTTCGCGCACGCGCTTGCGCAGCGCGTGCTGCCGCACCTCGAACGCCTCGTGCTTCACGGCGAGCGCCCCGTCGAGCACGTCGTCACGTTCGCGCCGTCGGCGCGGTTCGACGCGGCGCGCGCGGGCGTATGCTTCGGCGCGGCGCCGCTGCGCGACGCGCTCACCCGGCTTGCGCCGTACCGCTACGCGCGGCGGTTCGCGCGCGGGCGCACCGTGCGCATCGACGCGCCGGACGCCGTCGGCGGCTGGGCGCTGCTGCGCGCCGTGGGCATCGTCGCCGTCGCGCCCGCGCGGCGCGAAGCCGACGCGCTCGCGTGGTACGGCGACGCGCCGCGCGCGCACGACCCGCGCGCCGACGTCGCGATCGTCGGTGCGGACGGCGATGCGGGCGACGCCGCGTGCGTGCTGCGGCTCGACGACGCGCTGCGCGACGGCTCGCACGGCGACGCGCACGTCGTCGAGATCGTGGACCCGCTGCCGCTCGACGTCGGCATCACCTTCGATGCCGCTGAAGGCCCGGCGCGGCGCTGGTTCGCCGTCGAGCGCGCGCCGGAGCCGGCACCGCGCGCGCTGCCCGATGTGACGTACCGCGCGGCGGGCGGTTCCGCAGGCCGGATCGGCGTGATCCTCGGCCGCGCCGGCGCGCTGCTGCAACCGTCCGCGGATACCGACGAAGCGCGCGCGCTCGTCGGCGCGCTCCAGGCGGAGGGCTTCGACGCGATCCTCGCGGAGTCGCCCGAGGAGCTCGACGGCGCTGATCTCGTGCACGCGATCGGCACGCGCGACGGGCGCCGCGTGCGCTCGATCGTCGATGCCGCGCGGCGCCGCGGAATCCCGGTGGCGCTGCACGCGCACGACGAAGACGCCGCGCACGGCGGCTGGTGGGGCGCCGGCGTCAACCGCTACTGCTTCGAATACGGTGGCGACGAGCACGACGTGCAGACGTATCTCGCGCTGCTTGCCAAACGCGCGGTGAGCGTCGGGGCCGCGCGCGCGGACGTGCCGTTCGCGCCGGCCGAGGCCGCCGTCGACGACGCCGCGGCGGCGCTGCGCGACGCATCCGTGGTGTTCGCCGCGACGGAAGAAGAAGCCGACGCGATTCGGCGCCGCACGGGCCGGCGCGGCGCGATCGTCGTCGTCCCGCCGCTGGCGGCGGCGGCCGCGCTCCAGCCTGTCGGCCACCTGGCCGGCGCCGACCGGTTCGTGTTGCTCCACGCGCCGATCGCCCCGCCCGGCAACGCGCTGCTCGTCGCACGGTGCGCGGCGCTCGCGGAGCTCCCACTCGTGGTGACGGGCCCCGTGATCGACGCATCCTATCTCGAGCGCATCCGGGAGTTCGGCGGGCCTGGCCTCGTCGTGCTGGCCGGTGAACCGGCGCCCGGCATCGCTGCCGGCTTGCGCGCCGCCGCCGGCGTCCTGGTGGACGCAGGCTGGGTCGGCGACGGCGGGTCGCGGCTCGCCGCCGCGGCGCTCGCCGGAACGCGGCTCGCGCTGGCAAGCCGCCGCCGCTTCGAGGCGCCCGGCGCCGCGGTGCGCCGGTTCGATCCCGCCGACGCCGGCGCGCTCACGCGCGCGCTCGGAGAAGCGTGGGACGATGCCCTGCGCGCGCCCGCCCGCCCCGCGCCGGAGACGGTCGCAGCGCTCGCTCCGAGCGCCGTCGTGCGCACGATCGTGCGCGGCTACGCGGCCACCACGGCGGCGGCCGTCTGATGCGCCCTAAACCGCGCTCCCCGGGCGTCCGATACCATCACGAGGAGGACTCCGACGAACATGGACGTTCAGACGATCGATCAGATTCAAGCCGCAGCGCCGGCCGCGGCCGCGCCGCCGGCCGCGCAGCCGGGAGCGCCCGCGCAGCCGGGCCCGCAACAGAAACCACCGCACGGTGCCGACGACGAGACGCTGCACCGCGCGCTGTCGCATTTGGTCGGCGGCGGATCGAACGTCGCCGTGCAGTTCAGGGTGGTGCACGGCACCAACCAGATCGTGACGGTCTTCACCAACAAAGAGACCGGCGAGGAGATCTCCCAGTTTCCGGCCGAGTCGATGGTGCTGATCGCGCAGTTCTTCAACCAGCTCGCGGGCGCCGTCGTGGACCGGACCGCCTGACGTGAGCGGGATCGGTTCCAGCAGCTCGGCCACGTCGAGCACGCCGCAGCAGTACGGCACCAACGTGGCGCCGATTTCCTTTCCGGGGATCGCGTCGGGGATCGACTACAACTCGATCATCCAAAAATACACCAACATCACGCTCGCGCAGGAAACGCCGCTTCAGACGAAGGTCACGTCGCTGAACGCGCAGCAGGCGGAGCTGCTGAAGATCCAGGACCTGATCGCGAAGTTCCAGGACACGTTCCTCGCCGTCAGCGATCCGGCGAACTTCACCGCGACCAGCCCGACGTCGTCGAACGCGTCGGCGATCAGCGCGTCGTCGTCGGCCAAGTCCGTGGCCACGCCGGGCACGTACGTGATCAACTCCGCGACGCTCGCGACCGCGACGCAATACACCAACGATTCCGCGGCCAACGGCGCGTTCAGCCAGACGACCGCGCTCGCGAACGCGGGCGCGTCGATCTCGCCGAACAACGGGCCGCCCGGGACCACGACGCAGGGCCAGATCACGATCAACGGCGCGGTGCTGCACTACGACGTGAACTCGACCACGCTGCAGAGCTTCGTGAACAACGCGCAGAACGTGGCGGCGCTCAGTGCCGTCGGCGTGACGATGAGCTACGATCCGGCGACGCAAAAAGTGAGCTTGAGCTCCACGCAGCCGCTCACGCTCGGAAGCGCGAGCGATCAGGGAAACCTGCTCCAGGTGCTCAAGCTCGACACCGCGCAGATCGCGTTCGCGGGCGGGAACTATACGGCCACGAGCACGTCGGCGATCGGCGGCATCAACGTCGGCGCCACGTTCAACACGGGCAACAACGCGGGCTTCGCGACGGCCGTCACCGCGGGCACGTTCTCGATCAACGGCGTCACGTTCACGGTCGATCCGACCGCGAACAACCTCAACAACGTGCTCAAGCAGATCAACGCGTCGTCCGCGGGCGTCTACGCGACGTACGACTCCGGCAACGACCGCGTGCTGCTCACCGCGAAGGCGAGCGGGCCGCAGGGGATCACGCTGGGCTCGGCAGCGGACACATCGAACTTCTTGCAGGCCGTCGGGTTTCTTTCGAACGCGACGCAGCCGAATCAGCTCAGCGCCGGCGCGGCTGTCGCCGTCGGCAAGGATGCGCACGTCCAGTACGTCGACAACGCGGGGACGCCGCACGACGTCTACAGCACGTCGAACGACCTCACCAACGTGGTCCCCGGCGTGGACGTCAAGCTCCAGCAGGCCGTCGACGGCACCGTCGTCGCGCCGGTGACGATCTCCGTCGCGCAAGACAGCACGGCGCTGCAAGGCTCGATCAAGACGTTCGTCGACGCGTACAACGCGGTGATCGACGAGATCAACAGTGCCACGCAAGCGCCGGTGGTCGGCACCAAGACCAACCAGAGCACGGGGCAGTCGGCCGGGACGCAGCTCACCACGGGCGGCGTGCTGTTCAACAACTCCGACGTCACGGGGCTGCGCGACCGGCTCGTGAGCCTCGTCTCGTCGATGGGCGCGACCGGCTCGACGTCGTATAACTCGCTCGCCTCGATCGGGCTCGTGCTCGACTCGTCGTTCACCGTGAAGTCGGCCGCGGCGAGCGACTCGCAGAACAACACGTCGCAGGACAGCGTCTCGCAGCAGACGTTCCAAGGCACCAGCGGCCGGCTTCAGGATCTCGACGTCACGAAGCTCGCCGGCGCGCTTGCGGCGAATGCCAACGCCGTCGCGCTGCTGTTCACCGGCAAGTCCAGCCTCATCGGACAGATCGGTTCGTACCTGACGACCGTCTCGGGCCTGTCGACGCAGCTCACGGGCGGGCTCGCGGGAACGGCGCCGGCGACGTCGCTGTTCGCGTCGCTGTCGAGCCAGACGAACGACCAGATCACCTCGCTGCAGCAGCAGATCAAGCTCGTCACCGATCAAGCCAACTTGCAAGCGGATCGCCTGCGCGCCGAGTTCGTGAGCAGCGAGGGCGCCATCGCTCAGCTGCAATCGCAACAGTCATCGCTGGGCTCGCTCCTCAGCTCGACCAAGACAGGATAACGTGACCCTTTCCAACGCGAACCTGCGCTATCTCGAAGCGTCGATCAACTCCGCGAGCCCCGAAGAGCTGATCATCAAAGTGTACGACGCGCTGCTGCTGTTCGCACGGCAGGCCGTCGACGTGATGGAGGCGCGGCCGGCCGACATTCAGGCGCGCCACGATCTGCTGCGCCGTGCGCAGCGCGCGTGCGCGCTGCTGATGGGCTCGCTCAAGCTCGACCTCGACAGCGACATCCCCGGCAACCTGTTTCGCATCTACGAGTTCTGGCACCACCAGCTCGTCGCGGCGAACATGCAGGGCGACGCGTCCAAGGTGCGCGAGCTGCTGCCGCTGATCGTGGGCATGCGCGAGACGTGGGCCGAGGCGATCAAGAAGTATCGCACGGAGTGCGCCGCGGGCGCGGAGCTGCGTGCCCTCGTCGGCTGATGCCGCGCGCGACGACGTCGTGCGCACCATCATCGCGCTCGAGCGTTCGTGCCTCGAGGCGGATGCCGCGATCGTCGAACGCCGCTGGGACGACGTCGCCGGTGCATTCCGCGCGCAGGCTGCGCTGACCGAGGAGCTGGCCGCATTGTTCGGCGCGGCGCCGCACGCCGCGCCGGCCGCCGACGCGAAGGTCGCCCAGCGCGTGCAGGGGATCGTCGCGTATCGCGACGACCAGCTGCGCCGGCTGCAAGGATATCGTGCCGAGGTGGGCACGCGCCTGAACTCGATCGGCCGCGTGAACGCGTTCGCGCGTTCGCTCGGCAAGCGCGCGAGCTCCGCGCGCCTGCTGGACGGTCAGTTCTAGCTCAGCCCCGCGAACAGGATCGTCGTCTCGAAAGGCTCCTGGCGTTCGGGTGCGCGCGGGACGGCGTCGTCGAAAGGAACGAGCTCGGTGCGGCCGTCGGTGAGCACGATCATGCGCAGGCGGTCGGTTTCGGCGTCGCTTTCCCATGCCGCCGGCGCCGTCGTGCCGCTGCCGCGGTCGTAGTGGCCGGCGCGCACGCCGGCGTCGAGCAGCACGCGCCAGCCCGCGCCGCGGAAGCGCTCGCACAGCAGATAGTCTTCGTCGCACTGGCGCACGATGCGCGAACGCGCGTCGACGTACGCGTGCGCGGCGAAGTACGGCGGCGCGAGCGCGCGTAGCGCCGCGGTGCGCACGACGACGCAGCCGAAGCCGACGCCGTCCACCGCGACCACGCGTTCGCCGGCGAAGGCGGGGATCGCCGCCGTGGTCGTGTCGCTCGACGTCCAGCGGCTCACCGCCATGGGCCGCGCGGAGTCGCGGCTGTAGTACAGTGCGCCCGCGACGGCCGCCTTCGGATCGGCTTCGAGCGCGCCGATCAGGCGCACGAGCGCGTTCGCCGGAAGCACGATGTCGTCGTCGATCATCGCGAGCAGATCGGCACCGCGCTGCAGCGCGTCGCGCGCGATCATCTCGCGCTGAACCGCGACGAAGTTGCCCGTCCACACGAGCCGGTCGGCATCGGTGACGGACGGCGGCAGCACGAGCGCGGCGAGCGCGTCGAGGAACGGGCGCGCCGGCTGCCCGCTCGTCGGGATCCCGATGAGCAGCTTCATCCAAAACTTCCGCGCAGCGCCGCGACGAGCTTGCGCCCGGCTTCGTGGAGCGACGCGTCCGCCGCCGTGAGCGGATCGTAGCGGCGGTCGACCGCGCGCCGCACCGTTACGCGCATGAGCCAAGCGCCTGCGGCGGCGCGGTATGCGGCCATCGCGTCGACCGCGCTCGCGGTGACGTCGGACTTGACGCCTTCGAGCGCGCGCGGCGCGACGGCGAGCAGCACCTGCAAACCGCGCAGGAACACGTCGTCGAGATCGCGTTCGAGCACCGTGCGGAGCGCACCGAGCTCGCGTTCGTCCATGCGCGTCACCAGCAGCGGGAAATACTGCGGGTACGGATCGTCCGGTGCGGGTGCGAACGCGCGGATCATCTCGAGCGCCTCGCGCGTCACCACCGGCGGCACCGCCCGGTCCATGCGCGCCGCGATCAGCGCGCGCGGCACCGCGGTCGCGACGGAGCGCGCGAACGCGCGGATGCCGAGCGCTTCACCCAGCGGCGTATCGGCCGCGGCGATCGACGACAGCAGCGCGAGCGCCGCGAGCCCGTGTGGAACGTCGCCGTCGAAGACGCGTTCGAGCGCGCTCACCTCTTCGTCGTCGAGCGTTCGCGCGAGAACGTACGGGCCCGCTGGATGAGCTTCCGGTCGCGCGCGCGGCGCGGGTACGGGCGCGGGTGGCGGTTCCGGCGGCGCGGTCGGCTGGGGTTCGGGCTCGACGGATTCGACGACCGGCGGTTCGGTGACGACCGGTTCGGGCGGAGCACGCTTCACGATGACGACAGCCGGTGCGTACGGCCGTGCGACGACGGCGGGTTCGACGACGGCTGGCGGTGCGACGACGACCGGAACTGCGGGTTCGTCGATCACGGCGTCGACGGCGCGCGGCGGTTCGGGCTCCGCGATCGCGGGTGCGTCGGCGGCCGCGAGAACGGCGTCGTCCAGCTCGCCGGTTTCGAGCTCGAAGAACGGGCGCGGCGCGTCGAACGCCGCGTGACCGGCGCGGCGCTCGAGGCGCAGTGCGGGTGCCGCGATCGCCGACACGCCCGGCGCGCTCGCGTGCGCGACGACGTCGAGCGGCTCGGTACCGGACAGCACGCGCATCGCGAAACGCACGCGAATCGCTTCGCCGGCGGCGATCGTGCCGACGCGCAGTCCTTCGCCGAGCAGCGCCTCGCCGTCGAGCTCGTCGTCGCCGCGCACGAACGAGCCGGCGACGGGTTCGCATTCGTGCGGCACCGACACGCGCAGCAGCACGTCGTCGGCGCGCGCGTCCCCGTCATCGTGGACGCTGACGACGACGGTGACGACGGCGCCGGGGATCAGCTCGCGCTCGGGCCGCGCGTCCAGCGCGACGCGCAGCATGGCCGCGCGCGGGCGCTGCGGCACCTCGTCGCCCAGGATCGACTCCGGTCCGAAGCGGATCGGCGTCGACACCGCGGGCGCGGCCTGGCGCGTGAGGCCGAGCTCCTCGCGGCGGCGGTCGAGCAGCTGCGTGTCGGCGTCGCGGTCGAACAGCGCGTCGACGTCGACGTCGCGGCCGCTCATCGCGCGCGGAACGCGGCCAGCCAGGGGAAGCGCCGCCGCCAGGCGGGCACGGCAGGCTCGTCGGGTTTCGCCGGTTCGGCGGCCTTCGGCGGGTGAGGCGCCGCCGCGGCGGCGGCTGACGGCAGCGGCTGCCGCGCAGGCGGTGCGGGGGCCGGTGCGGGCGCGGGCGCAGGCGCCGCCGCGGGCGGCGGCGCGACGGGCGCCGGGCGCGGCGGAACGGTCAGGCCGCGGGCGCGCGCGGCGGCTTCGGCATCGGTGCGCGTCGCGCGGGGGCGGCTGTAGGCGGCGGCCTCACGCAGCGTCGCGTGCGCGAGCGTCAGCAGCCGCCGCGGCGTGCCGCCGGCCGCGCCCACGACCACGTCGAGCGCGTCGGCGTCGAACAGCGCCTCCGCGCCTGCCGCGCCGCCGGCGCGCGCGACGCGGTGCGCCACCAGCGCGCGCGCTTCGGCGGCCTCGAGCGATTCGAGCGCGATCCATCCGTCGACCCGGTCGGCGAGGTTGCGGCGGCCCTCGATGCGCGCCCGCAGCTCCGACTGCCCGAACAGCACGACGTTGAGCAGCTTGCGCTGCGGCACGTCGTAGTTCAGCAGCAGCCGCAGCACTTCGAACACGTCGTCGCTGGCGTTCTGCGCTTCGTCGACCAGCAGCGCGAGCGTCAGCCCGTCGAGCACGGCGGCGTCGTAGAGATAGTTTTTCAGCGCGTTCTTCAGCGCCGCGGGCGAGCGCGGCGGCAGCGCGAGGCCGAACGAGCGCGCGACGCCGAGCAAGAACTCGGTCTCGGTGCTGAACGACGGGTCGAGGATCTTGCCCAAACGCACTTCGTCGCGGCCGAGCAGCTCGCGTTCGAGCTGGGCCATAAGGCTGGTCTTGCCGGTGCCGGGATCGCCGACGACCGCCTGCAAGCCGCGCGACTCCAGGATACCGCTGACGAGGCGGTCGCGTGCGCGCATCAGGCCGGGCGTCGTCCGGTAGAAGTGCGGGTCCGCCGTGTCGAGGAACGGATCGCGCTCCAACCCGAAGTGCCGGTAGTACGGGGTCATCCGGTGCGCTGACTTCGGCGGCGCGGTTGCGAGCGGCCTGTCACGGCTTCAGGTCCGCCGCCGCCAAACCGATCACTTGGAGGATGACACCGTACGCAATCGTGTGCGCCGGCGGTGGTCCGCGAGCGTCGTCCCGCCTGCGCGACCGCTTCCCGGGCGTGCCGCTGCGCTACGTCGGGCCCGCTGCTAGCGCACCCTACGGCGTGAGCGCCGACCCGTCGCTTGCCGTCGCGCTGCGCGCGATCGAGGCCGAGGTGACGATCGTCGTGGACCCCGCGGTGCTGCTGGATTCCGTTGCGGCTGCGGCGCTGGTTGCGGCGGTCGAAGCGGACATGCTCGTCGCGCCGGTGCTGGTGGATGACGATGCGCGCGTGCTGAGCGCCGGATTTGTGTTGGCCGGGGACGAGGCGCGCGACGGCGCGCATGCTCACGCGATCGGGGCCGGCACGGTTTTCGCAGCATTCGCTGCGGCGCTCGAGAGCGGTGAGACGTCTTCGAACGTGCTCGCGCCCGATGCGTTCGACGGCCGCTGCGTGGCGGTGCGAACCGAGACGTTGCGCGCGACCGCGCCTGACGTTGCCGAACCCGATGGGTGGCTCGCCGCCACGGCGGCCGCGCGCGGCGAGCGCGTGCGTCTCGTCATCGTTCCCACCGCTGTACGCGTGACCGCCGGTGACGTGCCCGCGTGTGGCGCGGATCCGCGGCGTGCGGGCGCGGAGCGCAGGCTTTCCGCGCATGCGTCGCCCGCATGGTCCGGATTCGCCGCGGAGGCCGCGCTCGGGCGCACCGCGCGCACGCTGCGCACGCCGTACGGCGCCGACATGACGGTCGTCGACAGCGCGCCGCGCGCGAGCGCGGTCGTCGTCGGCACGCCCGTCGACCCCGCCGGTTTCGAGCGCATGCTCCGGGCGAACGGTTTGCCGCTCGCCGACGTCGTCATTGCCGACGGCCCGGACGCGCTTGCGTGCGCCGGCGGCGCGCTGCGCAATCGCGGTGACCGGTACGTGGCGTTCGTCGACGCGCGCTGCATGTTGTTGCCCGGCTGGCTGGATGCGCTGGTGCACGCGCTCGAGTGCGATCCCCTCGCGGCGTTCGCGACGTTCGCGACGGCGGGCGCCGACGCGCGCGCGACGGTCGTCGCCACGGCGCGCATCCCCGCGTGCGAGCGGCTCGACGCCTTCGAGACGCTGCACGGCGCGCTGGCGGATTTCATGGTGCGCGTCGCGCGCGACCGCGCGCGCGGTGTCGTCCGCGTCGACGGGACGCCGCACATGCTGCCGCCGCCGGCCGACGACGTCGCATTTCGGTTGCGCTACGGCTGCGCGCCCGCCGATGCGGCCATCGTTCTGGACGCGGCGGCGCCGCGCTTCCGCGGGATCGCGAGCATCATCATGCTGTCGTGGAACGCCGCGGACTTCACGCGGCTCGCCGTCGAGTCGATTCGCGCGGTGACGCGCTACCCGCACGAGATCATCGTCGTGGACAACGGCTCGGACGAGCCGACGCTGCGCGTGCTGGAGTCGCTGGCCGCCGAGCACGGCGTGCGTGTCGTGCTGAACGGGCGCAACCTCGGCTTCGGCGGCGGGATGAACGTGGGCATGGCGCACGCGCGCGGCGACGTGGTGGTGATCTTGAACAACGACGTGATCGTCACCGAAGGCTGGTTGGAAGACCTGATCGGCGCGCTCGAGTCGCGGCGCACCGTAGGCTGCACGGCGCCGCGCAGCAACGTCGTGGCCAGCGAACAGGTCCTCGCCGTGCCGTACGCCGACGACGTCGCAATGCACCGCTTCGCCGCCGAGCGCCGGCGCGCGCTGCGCGGGCGCGGTTACGTGGCGCATCGCGTGGTCGGATTCTGCTTGTGCATCGACCGCGCGGTGATCGACGACATCGGCGGTTTCGATCCGCGCTACGGCCTGGGCAATTTCGAGGACGACGATTTGGCGGTGCGCATCCGCGCGGCGGGCTGGGGCATCTTCGTGTGCGACGACGTGTTCATCCACCATTTCGGCAGCGTGAGCTTCAAGGCGAACGCGCTCGATCACCGCGCGCACATGGAGCGCAACTGGCGCGCCTTCTGCGAGAAATGGGGGCTCGCGCGCGCGCCGATGGGCACGCCGTACGACGCGCGCAGTTTGGCGCGGCCCGGGTTCGAGCACGATGAGCACTTCGTGCCGCTGCCGCACGCGGGCCGAGCGGCGGTGAGCGCGTGACGCCGCGTTTCCATGCGCGCTTCCCCGGCGCGCTGTGCGAAGGCCTCGCCGCGCTGGGGCGCGGCTCGCGGCTCGCGGCGTATCGCATCGAACCGGTGCGGACGGTCGACGGCCCGCAGCATTATCTCGATCTGACGCTTGTCGACCGCGAACACGTCGCGGTGGTCGCGGGGATTCGTATCGACCGCCACGCGCTCGCGCACTGCGACCGCTCGCCGTTCGTGGTGCCGCGCGAAGCCGTTTCGGCGCTCGAGCACCTCGAGGCTGCGTTCGCGACGATCGAGCCCGCGCTGTTCGCGACGTTCGCGGAATGCCCGGAGCCCGGCGAGACGTTGCACGTGGTTGCGGACGTTGCGGAAGAAGTCGTCTTCGCCCGCTGTGACGCGAGCGCGCTCGGAGCGATGCCCTACGCGTGCGTCGCTCGAGCGGGCGGACGAGCCGTCGACGACGGCACTTACGTGGAGACGTGTTTCGGCGGCGACGTCCCGCTTGCGAGTGCGCCGGAGGTTCCGGCGTTCGGCGATGCGGCTGCGCCGTTGCGCTGTTACGTGGCGGTGTCCGATGCCGCGCTCGCTGCTCGCGGGGCGGCGTACCGCACCGCGCTTGCCGTCGGGGCGGCGCTCGGCGGCGACGACGCGGCCGTCGACGTCGCGGGGTACGACGGCCGGCCGCTGGAGCCGTACGCGTTCGTGCACGTCGTGGGGCTAGACGACCCGCACGCAGCCGCCGAGCTGATCGCCGCCGCGCGGTCGCGCGGCATTCGAACGCTGCTCACGCCGCTCTTCGACGACGCGCCCAACGGCGGCTACTGGGGCGCACGGGCCCACGCGCGCACGCTCGCGCTCGGCGACGATGAAGACGTGCTCGGCCTCTATCTCCGCGCCGTCGTCGCGCGCGAGAATGCGTTTCCGGGCGCCGCGCCGCACGGGACGCCGTACGAGCCGTATCCGGGATTCCGCTCCGCGCAGCGAACCGCGCTCGCCGAAGCGGACGTCGTGTTCGTTGCCTCCGCAGCGGAAGGCAAACGCATCCGCGCGCTCGGGGTCGAGCGGCTCTTTGCGGCGTACGTTCCGGCGCCGCAGGACGCGCCGGCGCCCGAGCCCGGCGTAGCGCCGTACGTGCTCGCCGTCGCGCCGGTCGGACCGCTGCACGCGTCCGCGACGCTCGCGCGTGCCGCCGCGCGGGCCGGCCTCCCGGTCCGTTTCACGGGCGCGGTCGTCGACGGCGCATATGCGGCCCGCGCTCGCTCGTATCTGGATGCGCGCTCGTGTTTCGCACCAGGCGATGTCGGCCGCGGAGCGCGGGTCGTCGCCGACGTGTCCTGGACCGGTACGGATCTCACGGCGCTCGCGGCGCATGCGGCGCACGGCGTGCCGGTGGTGGCCTCGAACCGCGCCGGCGTGCGCGACGTTTTCGGCACGAGCGGCGTGTGGGAAGTCGATCCCGCCGACGAGGTCGCGATCGCGGCCGCGCTGTGCGAGGCGTGGAACAGCGCCGGCAACCACGCTGCGGCGCTCACGCGGCACGTGACGGCGCGCTGCCGGGTCGACGTGCTGCAGGCATGCCTCGTGAGCGCGTACACGACGTCCGAGCAAGTCGCATGAGCGCAGTCGAAGCATACTGGGAAGGCGACTACACGTCGACGCACGCGCGCCTGCGCGCCGTCGCATCGGAGCTCGGCGGTGACGTCGTCGTCGCGACGGATCTCGCCGGCCTGCCGGCCGCGCTGAAGCGCTTGATCGCCGCCCGCCGCCGCGGCGAGCTCGCAGCGCTGTACGTCGCGTTGCCCGACGCGCGCGAGGCGCTAGTGGCAACCGTGTACGCGCAGGCCGCCGCGAGCGGCGAGGCCGAGCAGCGCGCGGCGATCGTCGACGGCTTCGCGCGCAACACGATCGCGCTCAACGGTAAGCCGTTGGCCGACTACACCGTGCTGGACGCACCGGTGCGGCGTGCATTGCACGCCGCGCTGCGCAGCGCGGACGCCGTGCTGATCGACTCGCCCGAGCACGCCCGGCGCATCGAGAGCGCCGTCGGCCGGCCGCCGAACCGCGCCGTTCCCATCGTGCACGCGCCGCCGGCGGATGCGCCGCTGCCGTGCGGCCGCCGCGTCGTGGTGTACGCGCCGGAAACCGCGCGCGACGCGCTGCGGCAGTTCGACGTGCTCTTCGCGAACCGCGAGTTCCCGTGGAGCGCGATCGCGCGCGAGAACGCGCACGAGCCGTTGCCGCCTGATGCCGCCGTCGTGATCGCCCCGTCGTGGTCGAACCTTGACGGCGCGCTCGCGCTGCACGCGCGCGGCGTGCGGGTCGTCGCACCGTTCGGCTCCGGCGCGCCGAGCCTCGGGCTCGCCTTCGGCTACGATCCGCTGCGCGCGAAGACGCTGTTTCGCGCGCTCGACTCCGCGCTCACCGAGGAGCTCCCGGCATTCGGTGTGACGCCGCGGCTCGCCGGAGCGCTCGCGCGCGAACGCACGCCGCGCACGAACGGCCCGCGGCTGTCCGCGATCGTGCGCACCTACGACCGCCCCCAGCTGCTCGCGCGCGCGCTGGACAGCCTCGCGGCGCAGACTTACCGCGACATCGAGGCGGTCGTCGTGAACGACGCGGGCCCCGACGTGTCCGAGCTGCTCGCGCGCTACGAAGGCCGGCTCGCGATCCGCTACGTGCACCGCGCGCGCAACGGCGGCCTCGTCGCAGCGGTGAACGACGGCGTGCGCGCGGCGCGCGGCACGTACGTGGGCTACCTGGACGACGACGACCTGTGGTATCCGGACCATGCCGCTCGGCTCGTCGACGTGCTCGAACGCACCGGCGCCGGCGTCGCGTACGCGAATTGCGTCGCGGAGTATGCCGACGTGGTGGACGGCGCGCTCGTCCCGCGCGAGTACGCGATCTTCACCGACCGCGACTTCGACAAGGACGCTTACCTCTACGACAACCTCGCCACGGTGCACAGCTACGTCCACCGGCGCGAGCTTTTCGACCGGTTCGGCCTGTTCGACGAGGCGATGGGCGCCGCGGACGACTGGGAGATGTGGCTGCGCATGAGCCGCGAGATCGACTTCGTGCACCTGGACCGGGTGACAGTCGAATACTCCTGGCGCCGCGACCCGAACACGGAGAACATGACGTTCCGCAAGCAGCGCGCATTTGCGAACGCGCACCTGCACGTCGCGAAGAAGCACGCCGGCGCCTATGCCTGCTGGCCGACCTACCTGCGCGGCCGCTACGAAACGGCAGCCCGCTTCAACGCGCTGGCCGACAAGCTGGAAGCAGACCCGTCACTGGCGCATGCGATGTTCGCGCCACCGGAACCGGTGATGTGACGTAAACGCGCTCGGCCCTTGGCCGATTGGGCGGCTTCCGGTATGCTGGGCGGCATGGAGCTCGCCGAGCGGACCTTGGCCTGGCTTCGGGGCGGCGACCCCGAGACCGATGGTGCCGACCCCTACGACGAGACGGCAGACGCCCTGCTCGCCATCGGTCGCGTCGCCGCGGACCGGCTTGCGCCCGAGCGTATCGCCGAGTTCCGCCGCCTGCTTGAGGCCGAGATGTTACCTGGGCGCTTCGGCGGCCACCCTGTTTTTCGCGAGTGGCTCCGACGCGCGGATCTCGGCCCTGACGCCCTCGCGAGCGCGCTTCTCGACTGCACGGAGCGCGGACGCTACATGCGCTCGATGGCACCCCTGCGGGCCTTCGTCTCCAGGGAGGAGCGCGTCGAGATCCTTCGCGGCATTGCGCGCGAGCACGGCTTCGGGGAACGCCCCCGCATGCGGAGCGCGAACGCTGAATGACGCGCGAGGACGCGAACGCGCGCTGCTCGAGTTCGCCGGATTCATGAAGGAGTCGACCGTCTACGTCGTCGGCTCGCAAGCCATCTATGGCTCGTTCCCGGACCTCGACCTGGGGATCGTCCTCGCGTCGAAGGACATCGACGTCTTCACCGTCCCGTACTACGAAAGCTGGTGGCTCCCGGTGGTCGAGCGCTTCGGGAGCGATTCGGACTTTGACCTGGAGCGCGGCTACTACGTCGACATGGTGAAGCCGGATCTCCCGCGACTGCCCAATGGCTGGAAAGAAAGAGCAGTGCGCCGGACCATTGGTACCATCGACATCGATGGCCGCGCGGCCGAGGTTGTTGCGGTTTTCCCCGAGGCGCACGACCTCGCCGCATCGAAGATCGCGATCGGCCAAGCGCAGGACGCGGAGTTCTTAGCGGGGCTCGCTCAGCGCGGGCTGCTCGACCGAAGTGTTCTGGAGGAACGTCTGGCGAGCGCCCCGCGCATGGACGCGGCGAGGCTCGACGAGTCGCGTAAGCGCGTGCGCGAGGCATTCGAGCACGCCGTGACGGAGAAAATTTGGACCTCTAGCCTGTTTAGGGAACTGCTTCCGCCGCGCGGGCGAGATCGTCGAGCACCGGGACGAAGTGGCTCGCCATCATCGGTCCCATCATCGGTCCGAAGATGAACGCGAGCGGCCCGGAGATCGCGACGCGCTGTGCGATCGTGCTGCCGGTGCCGTTCGGCGTCACCTCGCAGATGAAGGAGAACGTCGTCAGCGGCGGTCCGCTCATCGTCATCGTCATGCGCCGCGGCGGCTCGACGTCGGTGAACGTCACCGCGTGTCTGCTGCCACGGTTGGTCTCCATCGTACCGGTCGCGCCGGAGACGAGCGGGCCGTTGATGGACGCCGAGCGTATCCCGCTGTTCCAGCGGCTCCAATTGTTCGGATCGGACCAGACGCTCCATACGCGCTCGGGCGACGCCGTCGTCGTGCGTGACGGTCCGTAGGTTTTCATGTCGCGAATCCCGCGCTCACGTCGATGCGGGCTTGCGTTTGTGCAGGACGACCAGATTGCCCTCGGTGTCGTTGATCGCGGCCATGAAGCACACGGGGGTTTCGTTCTGCATGACCACGGGGACGCCGCGCGCCTTCAGCGCCGCAACCGCCGCGTCGAGATCGTCGACGGCGAACAGGATGCCGTTGCTGGGTTGGAACGGCATCACGTGACCGCCGCCGCCCCAGAGCCCGAACGTGGTGCCGTCGGGCAGCTCGTACTCGGCGCCCCGGTTGTCGGGATACACCTTCACCGGGTCGAGCCCGAGCACGTCACGGTAAAACGCGATCGCGCGCGCGGCGTCGTTGACCATGTAACCGCTGAGGTCCATACCGGTAATCGAAAAAGCCTGTTGACTCACCGAAACGCTCCTCACTTCACGCACACTTTGCACGCGTGCACCGTTGCGTCGAACGCATGTTCGTGCTATAATTCCGGTTGCGAATTCTTTCGCAATTTATCACCAAAGCGGCCCGGCCGGCGTTGAACGCACCGACCGAGCCTGTCACCCGATGGTATGAGCATCAAATGACAATCTGCGAGTTCGACGTCTCAACGTCGAGCCCTCGGCGCGGCTTTCCCAGCGCCGACTTCCGCCCGTATCATTATCGTGGCGAGGTGACCGCGTGATGGCGCCGCTCACCGAGTTCCACGCCTCGATGGCGGACGTAACAAATGAACAGCACCAGAACATGGCCGGACTCGTGCAACCCGACGACTTCAATGCCGACGTGGTCGTTCGCTTTCTGCGCGAGAACGGCATCGACGCGGCCGTCGACGATTCGAACGGGGGCTTCCGTTTCCGGGCTACCGATCCGACGCACGCGTCGCACGCGGTCTTCGCGTGCGTGTGCCTGCGGGCGTCGATCAGCTATGCGAACGAGGCGGTCTACTGGTGCCTCGAGGCAAAGCGATGATGCAGAAGCGTTCCGTCTCGCCGCCGCCGACGCGGCGAAACGGCCACCGCCGCGTCGCCCCGGTAGAGCCGCTGTCGGCGCGCGTCTTTCGCCTTCGCATCGCGCGCGGTTACAGCGTCTACGAACTGGCAACGGAGGCCGGAGTGCTAGCGTGCACGATTCAACGTCTCGAGTCCGGCAAGCCTGTCGACATGCGTGTGTTGCCGCTACTTGCAACCGCGCTCGGTGTGCCTTTCTGCCAACTCATTTGCGGTACGAGCAGCGCTCGAAGCGCAACCTACGTCGACATGTAGTAGCGAGCCGGCATTCCGTTGCGGCATTCAGACTGGAAGCTCTTCATGAGCCAGCCGCTCACGACAGCGTACGAGAGCTCATGCCTGTCGGCCGAACCATCGTCATTGTAGCGCATGCCGAAGTGAAGGTGAGGGCCCGTTGAAATACCGGTGGTACCCATGAAGCCGAGCACAGTAGTGCCCTGTGTGACGGGCATCCCCACAGTAACGAGTGGCCCATCGCGCACAATTCCGCGTCAATCCCAGGATGCGCGCGGCAAAGCCGGTATCGCAGTCCACTTTGCCTGCGCGGCCGGACCGACCGTGGCGGAAGACGTCGACTTCAGGCGGCTCCGTGCGTCGCTTACACCGTCTCTATACCCCAGCACGCACGATTTCACGCGGGCTTGGGCTTCGTGCGAGGCACCAATCGATCTCTGGAAATTCGGAAGTAAATCAGAAGCGCAGCATTATTCGTACCCGATCGGTAACGCGGTTACTTGCGGGCTAAAATAGCGCGGTTGGCGTGGCCTCGGCGTGTCGGACGAGCGGAGGTGCGTGAGATAGCGTTCGCGGGCGGCGAGTATGTGCGGCAGGCCCGCGGCGGCGTAGCGGCGGTAGACGTACTCGTAGCCGCCGGCGAACAGGTGGTGGTTTTGTGCCGTTGCCTGGCCGCTCCAGTTCGAGCGGATCGTGTATGCCGTCGTCGGGCGGTCGAGGTGGACGTAGTCGAAGCGCTGAGCTAGGCGCAGCCACATCTCGACCTCTTCGCCGCCGACGCCGTCGGGGGCGGCGTCGAATGGGCCGACCGTTTCGATTGCGCTGCGGCGGCAGAACACCGTCATGTAGCCGATGCGGTTCGCGACCAAGAGTTCGAACGACGTGATGCCGGGGTTGCGCTCGAGGTCCCAGCCCAATTCGGTCTCGGTGCCGTCCGGTTCGCGGCGCACCAGGCGCACCAAGAAGTTCGAGTACGCGCACGCGGCGCCCGTGCGCTCGAGTGCTTCGACGTTGGCCGCGACGTGATCCGGGAAGTACCAGTCGTCGTCGTCGAGGAATGTTACGAATGCGCCGCGCGAGCGCGCGTAGCCGTCGTTGCGCGGCATCGTCGAGTTGCCCGTGTTCTCGCCGCGGTTCACCAGCAGTGTTCCGGGGAAGTCGGCCACCACGTCCTCGACCGGCTGGCCCGCGTTGTTGACGACGATGATCTCCGTGTTCGGATACGTCTGCTGCTGCAGGCGCGCGAGGTTCGCGCGCAGGTCGTGCGGGCGGTTCCACGTCGGAATCACGATGGACACCAGTGGCGCGCGGTCGCGCACCACTGCCGGCTGAGGTGGCGGCGGAGCGTAGGTCGCGGAGCGTACGCGGGGTGCTTCGCCGCCGAACGCGCGCAGCACGGACTCGACGAACGTGATGCGGTTCCACGGCTCGTAGCTTTCGAGTCCGTCGACGTATTCGGCGGCGCCCGATGTCCACGTTGCGCACAGCGGCACGCCATAGCGCGCCAGCGCAACTGCCGCCGCCGGATCGTCCGGGTCGAGCGCCACGATGACGCGCGCGGAGGCGAGGACGCGCGCGGCGTCCGGTGTCGTCTGGTCGACGACGCGTACCGGCGCACGCAAGTCCCACAGCATCGCGTCGGCCACGGCGACCAGCGCGGGTGCGACGTCGGCTGCCCATAAGGCGACGTGCTGGCCGCGTCCGATCGTTTCGGCGAAAACCTCCGGTGCTTCCGGCATGGACGGCGGTAGCACGCGATCGTCATCGGCAACGCCGAGCACGACGCGCGCGGGCCGTTCGCCGAACAGCCGCCGGCAGCGCTCGCGTTCGACGACCGATCGCACGACCACGCGGTCGGCGATCGCGCAGGCGTGCTGGAACGCGATTGTGCCTGCGCCGCCGTACCAGCCGTCTTCCACGACGTTCTGCGGCTGGTCGTTGAGCGCGAGCTGGCCGTTCGCCAGCATGTCGAAGCGCGCGGCGCGGTCGTCGGGGCTTGGCGCATCGAGGAACTGCTGCGCGACCGTGCGCAGCAGCGCGACGCGCGGCTCTTCGACTTCCAACACGAGGTCGACGCGGCCGCCGTTGCGGCGCCGCTCGATCATCTCCGGGATCGCGGTGCCCAGCGTCGCCGGCGTCGCGACGACCACGTCGGCGCGGCCGGCGTACCGGCGCGCGAGCGGCGTCATCCCTGGCCCGCCTTGTACATGCGCTCGTCCTCGGCGACGTAGTATTCCGCCAGCGACGCCGGCATGCGCACGTCGAAACCGAGGAACCGCCGCCCGACCGGGCCGAGCTGCCCCACCAGCTCCGGCGCGACGAGGCGCGGGTAGTCGAACTGCTGGCGCATGTACGCGCGGCACACGTTCATCGTCACCGCGTGGCGCGCGCGCGCCGTGCGGTTCACGCCGCCGCGGTGGAACGTGCGCGCGTTGAAGACGATCATCTCGCCCGCGCGCGGCAGCAGCGTCTCCGCGTGCGCGCCGAACGTCGCGTCGTCCGGCGTCGCGGGCGACAGGTGCGACTCCGGCAGCACGCTCATCGCGCCGTTGTCCTCGGTGAAATCGTCCAGCGCGAGCGTGAACCCCACGTTGGTCACGTACCCCGGGATCCAGCGCGGCGCGTCGACGTGCACGCGGCGCGCGAAGTTCGTCCCGCCCGCCGGCATCGACGACGACGTGTACGCGTACAGGATGCACGTCGGGCCCAGCAGCGCCGAAGCGTACGCGTGGATGACCGGGTTCTCCAGCAGCCCCAGGAACGCGTCGCCGCGCGTCATGAGGTTCATCACCATGTGCGCGTCGCGGTAGTGCGGGTTGCCGCCCCAGCGCGTCAGGTCCTCGGCGATCTCGCGCTCCAGCTCGTTGCGCAGCGCGGCGATCTCCGCCGCGCCCACCACACCGGGCACGACGGTGAAGCCGCGGTCGTCGATCTCGCGCAGCGCCGCCTTCGGCGCCCCGGCCGCCTCGATCATGCGACGCAGACGAAGCGCAGGTACTTGAACAGGTGCGCCGTCCCCGGCAGCGCGCGGCGCAGGTACGACTCGCTGGTCGCGGCGTCCGCGGCCGACTGGCCGTGCAGCACCGCGCCCTGGCCGAGGTACCACTCCGGCGTCACCTCGACGGCCGAGAATCCCGCCGCGCGTGCGTCGGCCGCGAACTCGTCCGGATCGAACCCGCCCAGCACCGACTTGATCGGCTCCGCGTCGCGGAACGTCTGCGCGCTGATCCCGAACTCGTCTTCGACCGCGTCGTCGGTGTGCAGCACGCTCTCGATCTCGCGCATCACGATGTCGCTGTACGCGCCGCCGCGCAGCTCCAGCGCGTTCATCGAGGCCCAGAACAGCTTGTTGGGCTCGAGGTCCACGTAGAAGAGGCCGCCCGGGCGCAGCACGCGCCGGACTTCGCGCAGGATCGCGACGTGATCGGTGACGTGGTGCATGAACGCGTAGGACGACGCCATGTCGAACGTCCCGTCCGCGAACGGCAGCGCCTCGGCGCGCGCTTCCTGTACGAAGACGTTTCCACCGCTGCAATCCACACGCTCGAGCATCGCCGGCGTCACGTCGACGCCGTCGATGCGCCGGAACAGATCGCGTGCGAGGTCGATCACGAAGCCCGTGCCGCAGCCGACGTCCAGCAGCCGTCCGCCGCCCGCGCGCGCGGCCAGCGTCTCCAGCACGCGGCGCACCTTCGCGCGGTTCTCGGGGCGAAAGTGCGGCTCGTTCGACTGATAGGTCGAGGCCATCCGCGTGTGCACCTCGATGTTGGCGGCGATGACGTCGTCGCGCGTCGCGGCGGCTGGGGTGGTCATGAGGTCCTCCGGTCGGTGTGGGGGAAGGCTGCGCGGTCGGCGGGAAACGCGCCGCGATGCTGCTTCGCGGTCGTCTCGTGCGTTTGCGCGCGATCGAATCGGACGAGTTCGAGACGTGGCGCGGCTGGATCAACCGCGCCGACGTGATGGACGGCATGGACCGCGCCGTGCGGCCGAGCGCCGACGAGCACCGTCGTTATGTGGAAGCGGCCGTAGCATCGGAGCGCGCGGTATTTCTGGGCATCGAGACGCTGGAAGCGCCGCGGCTCATCGGCGTCGTGTGGCTGTGGGACCTCGACGTGCGCCACCGGCGCGCGGAGGTCCGCATCCTGATTGGCGATCCCGGCACCCGCGGCCGCGGCTTCGGCACCGATGCGATCGAGGCGCTCGCCGCGTATGCGTTCGAGCAGCGCGCGCTGCGCAAGCTGTACGCGTACGTCCACGACCATAACGGCGCATCGCGCCGCGTGTTCGAGCGCGCGGGCTTCACGCTCGAGGCCACGCTCGAGCGCGAGGCCGTACGGGACGGGCGCGAGACCGACGTCTACCGGCTGCGGCGTTTCGCGAGCGACGTGGTCCACTAAGCGGGGACGCGCTTTCCGAGCGCTTCGCCGACCGCCGCGACGACGGCGTCGAGGTCGGCTTCGGCGAGGTCGTAATGCATCGGCAAACGAATCAGCCGCGCGCTGCAATCGTCGGTCACCGGCAGCTCGCCGCCGTGCACGCGGCCGTAGCGCAAACCCGCCGGCGCCGAGTGCAGCGGGACGTAGTGGAACAGCGCGTGCACGCCGAGCGCGCGCAGCCGGTCGAGGATCGCTTGGCGCTGGGTTGCACTGCGCACGAGCAGGTAGTAGAGGTGGCCGTTGTGCTGAACGTGGTCGGGGATCGTCGGCCGCACCACGGCGCCGGTCGCTTCGAGCGCGGCGAAGCGTTCGTGATAGCCTTCCCAGATCGACAGCCGCCGCAGCAGCAGCTCGTGCGCGTGCTGCAGCTGGCCCCACAGGAACGCGGCCACGATCTCGCTCGGAAGAAACGAGGAGCCCACGTCGATCCAGCGGTACTTGTCCACGCGCCCGCGCAAGAAGTTCGTGCGGTTCGTTCCCTTCTCGCGCAGGATCTCCGCGCGCTCCGCGAGCGGGCCGTCGTCGCGCACGAGCAGCGCGCCGCCCTCGCCGGAGATCACGTTCTTGGTCTCGTGGAAGCTCAGCGCGCCCAGCTCGCCGATCGTGCCCAGCGGCCGGCCGCGGTACGTCGCGCCCAGCGCCTGCGCGGCGTCCTCGATCAGCAGCAGCCCGCGCTCGCGCGCGAGCGCCGTGAGCGCATTCATCTCGCACGCGACGCCGGCGTAGTGCACGGCGCAGATCGCGCGCGTGCGCGGCGTGACGGCCTCGGCGACGAGGCGTTCGTCCAGGTTCAGCGTGTCGGGGCGGATGTCGACGAACACCGGCGTCGCGCCGCGCAGCACGAACGCGTTCGCCGTGGAGACGAACGTGTACGACGGCATGATCACTTCGTCGCCGGGGCCCACCTCGGCGAGCAGCGCCGCCATCTCGAGCGCCGCCGTGCACGAATGCGTCAGCAGCGCGCGCTTGGCGTACGTCTCGCGCTCCAGCCACTCTTGCGCCAGCCGGCTGAAGCGCCCGTCGCCGGACAGGTGCGCGGCGGCGATCGCCTCGGTGATGTAGCGCAGCTCATCGCCCGTCTCATGCGGCTTGTTGAACGCGATCACGCGATGAGGGCCTCCGTGCCGCGCCGCGCGCGGATGTTGTCGATCGTCGCCGGGCCCAGGGCGAACAGCGTGTCCACGATCGAGACCGCCGGCTCGTACGGCGGGTGCGGCTGCGCGTACGGCGGGTAGTCGTAGACCGCGTACTCCAACGCGATCCCGGCGTCGTCGAAGCGTTCCGGCGCGATATACGCGCGCGCCGAAGGGCCGCTGACGTAGCGATCCGCGCCGACGCGTTCCAACACGTCGATCAGCCGGTCGTTCTTGCGGCCGTTCAGCTCGAACTCCGACGAGCGCACGAACTCCGTCGTGCAGCCGAGCTCGCGCGCGAGCGCGATGGTCAACTCGATCGTGAGATCCGCAAGCCGCTCATGGCGCCGTTCCATTACCGATGCGAGCAGCGGACCGTACCGCGCATAGAACGGTTGGCGCCCGTACGCGTGGCGCAGCGTCTCGGCGTGCGCGCGCACCCAGTCGCGGCGGTGGTCGATCGCGATGTCGGCGATCGCCGTGCCGCCTTCGACGGCGCCGTGCGCGTGCACCGGGACCGTCAGCCAGCTCACGCCGTTCGCGGTCTTGATGCGGTTGCGGTTGCGCCAGCCGTGCTTGTCGTACTGCACGTCGTCGTAGAACACGAACACGTCCGCGCGGTCGACCAAATCGAAGTAGCCCCGCCACGGTAGGTAGGAGGGCTGGAGAACCACGGCGGTGCGGCCGGACCGGCCGCGCGTCACGCCCATCCTCGTAGTTATCGGCACGTTTCGGCCGATGCTGTGACTATGACCGTCACGCTCGAATCCGGCCGCCTCGACGCGGCGACCGCCCGCGCCCGCATGGAGGCGATCACCAACCGGCTGATCGTGCGCGCCGTGGGCGACTACGGCATGTCGCCGGCGACCGCGCCGGTCCGCGCAGCGGGGATTCTGTCGCTTGACGATCAGGATTTTCGCTTCGCGCTGATCGACCGCTTGACCGGCGGACTGCTCGACCAGCCACGGCGCATCCTCGAGATCGGGTGCGGCAGCGCGCCGTTTCTGTACAGCGCGCTGCGCCGCGGCCACGATGCCGTCGGCATCGACGTCGACTACGAGCGCGTTCGCATCGCGGAGCTGAAGATCGACGCGTACGGCTTGCCCGAGTCATATCGCGGCACCGCGCGCATGGGCGATGCGACGGCGCTCGAGTTCGGTACCGGGACCTTCGACCTATTAACGAGCTGGGCGGTGATCGAGCACATCCCCGATCTCGAAGCGGCGCTGTTCGAAACCGTCCGCGTGTTGCGCCCCGGCGGATTCGTGGTGTACACGGCGCCCGACTACCGCGGCGGCTTCGAGGCGCACTACGAGATGCCGTGGCCGCCGATGGCGCCGCGCTCCGTGTGCGAGCGCTGGGTGATGGCGATGGACAAGCCGCCGGGCGGCATCGGGACGTTCTTCCCGATCACCTACCCCCGCGTCGCCGCCGCGCTCGAGAGCCTCGGCTGCCGCATCGAGGCCGCGGAGCTGACCCTGCCGCTCGACCCGGAGATCACCCGGCTGCTCGACGTCCGCGACCAGGCGACCCTGGAGCGGACAGCCGAGACGATCAAGGGGATGGCCGCCCGTGGCGCCCTCCCGCCGTCGCTCCGCGGCACGACCGTCTTCCACGTGGCCGCCCGGAAGTTGTAGCCCACCCCCGAGCCTGTGCTATAATACGAAGGTTGTGCCCCTGCGATCCGCGGGGGCCGACCATCTCACCCGGCCGGAGGCCGGGGGTGCATGCGTCCATCACGGCGCCACGGACGGCAGCCGCGGACTCAGAAAGAGGCTCTAGTTCACCATGGCATCAGGCGTCACCATGCGCGCTCTTCTGGAGGCGGGGGTCCATTTCGGACACCAGACCCGCCGCTGGAATCCGAAGATGAAACCGTACATCTTCCAAGAGCGAAACGGTATCTACATCATCGACCTGTCGAAAACGCTGGCGATGCTCAACGACGTGTTCGACGCGGTCAAGGAAATGTCGCGTCAAGGCCGCGTCGTGCTGTTCGTCGGCACGAAGAAGCAGGCCCAGGACGTCGTGCGCGAAGAGGCCGAGCGCGCCGGCACGTTCTTCGTCAACCAGCGCTGGCTGGGCGGCACGCTCACCAACTTCGCGACGATTCAGAAACGCATCTCGCGCCTGCGCGAGCTCGAAGGGATGCGCCAGCAAGGCACGTTCGATCTGCTTCCGAAAAAAGAGGTCGCGCGGCTGACCGACGAGCTCGAGAAGCTCGAGAAGTTTCTCGGCGGCATCAAGGACATGCACCGCCTTCCGGACGCGATGTTCATCGTCGACCCGAAGAAGGAACGCATCGCGGTCGCCGAGGCGCAGAAGCTGAAGATCCCGATCATCGCGGTGATCGACACCAACTGCGATCCGGACGAGATCAACTACGCGGTGCCCGGCAACGACGACGCGATCCGCAGCGTGCGCCTGATGGTGTCCACCATCGCCAACGCGATCGTCGAAGGCAAGACCGAGACCGAGTCCGCGTACGACGCGGCCGAGTAC
>Ga0066662_10000127_pt1 | contig 30960 bp, 10 predicted proteins | sample GraSoiAngelo_111_FD_133939 | JGI IMG/M metagenome (GOLD analysis project Ga0066662, IMG submission 133939) | Grasslands soil microbial communities from the Angelo Coastal Reserve, California, USA - 14_0903_12_40cm | ecosystem: Environmental > Terrestrial > Soil > Grasslands | place: USA...
ACCGATCCCCGGGCCGGCAGTCCTGATGACAGCGGCGGGATCAACAAGGTGGCTGGTGACTGGCACGAAACCATGTCCACTCACTGGTTCCACGATCACATGTTCAGCTTCACCTCGCAGAACGTGTACAAGGGCAACGCTGCCATGTTCAACATCTACAGCTCGCTCGATCGTGGCAACGAGGGAATCAACGATGGCGTGAACTTCAGGCTGCCCAGCGGCACCCGCGATTCGTGGGGCAACCTCGATTACGACGTTAACCTCATGCTCGCCGATAAAGCATGGGACCAGAACGGCCAGCTTTACTTCGACATCTTCAACTTCGATGGCTTCCTGGGCGACGTGATGACCGTGAACCTCGCCTACAAGCCTTATTTCGAAGTCGAGCGCCGTAAGTACCGCTTCCGCATCCTCAACGCCAGCGTGTCACGCTTCTTCAAGGTGGCCATCGCCAATTCATCAGGTAATGCGGTGCCCATGATTCAGATTGCCAATGACGGCAACCTGTTCCCGCATCCGGTAACGCTCACCGCGCTTGACGAGCAGGGCATTGCCGAGCGCTATGACATCGTGGTGGACTTCTCTGCCTTCACCAACGGCAGCAAAGTCTGGATGGTGAACCTCTGCGAACATCAGAATGGCACGAAACCCCACCAGGACCTGACGCTGGCGCAGGCGCTCTCCGGCACCTCCGGCGATCCCGCTGTGGGCAAGTTCCTGGAGTTCCGCATCGTGTGTGATCCGGCCCAACCCGATCAGAGCGTGGTTCCGGACACCATGATTCCGAATCCCGACTTGTCGGCCATTCCAGTCTCTGCAACACGCACCTTCCAGTTCGGCAGCGGCGCCAAGCAGACCACCTTCGATCCCACGTCTTCGTATGCAGGCGGCGGCCAGTGGGGCGTTCAGACCAACGGCGCCGGCATGAAGAAGGCCGATTTCGGCCGCATCTCGGCTGCGCCCAAGTTCGGCACGCGTGAAATCTGGACGCTGCAGAACGCCGGCGGCGGCTGGGATCACCCCATCCACATTCACTTTGAAGAAGGCCAGATCCTGGCCAGGAACGGCAGTGCGAGCAACGTTCCGGCATGGGAGAAGGGCCGTAAAGACGTCTACCGTCTGCGGCCCAGCGGCAGCGTGACCCTGACCATGCAGTTCCGTGACTGGGGCGGCATGTTCATGGAGCACTGCCACAACACCGTACACGAAGATAACGCCATGCTGGTTCGCTGGGAAATCGATGACGGAGGCGCGCCGTTCCTGCGGCCGCTGCCCACACCGATCCCGACCGCGCAGGGTGTCACCTTCGTAAATCCGACCGAGATCGAAAAGACGGCTTTCTAGATTTTGCGGGACCTCTCGGCGGGCCACCCGGCCCGCTGAGCGGTCGGACGAACGCGTCGTCCGCCTCGACCACTGGCGGCTGAGCATGCCTTCCTTCTAAAAGGGACGGGGGCATATTTCCGCCAGTGGTCATTTTTTGTTCCCGCTGAATTTCATTTTGCCGCTGATGCACGCTGATGCACGCTGATCAGTGCGGAGTTCAGTATCAGGAAGTTTCAACTGATAAGTTCCACCCAATGAAAAATGAGTGGCCCTGTTTCCAAGGCCACTCGAGGTACTGCTTGCTGCTCACGTTTACGGGATGATGAGCGTTACCGGCACCGTGTGGCTGATTGCGCCGCTGGTGCAGATCACATTGATGGTGTAGGTGCCCGACTTGGCCTTCTTGTCGACAGTGAGGTTCAGGGCCGAGGTGCTGGGCGGAGGTGGAACCTTGATCGAGCCGGGAACATTCGCTGTGACCAGGGTAGGCAATGGTCCGAGCGCGAAAGAGATCGTCCCGGTAAACCCATTGCTGCCGGAACCCGAGAGCGTGGTGCCGCCGCTGGTGCCGCGCTTGATGGTGACCGGACTGGGATCAGCGGTCACTGTGAAATCCGGTGGCGGCGGAGGAGTGACGTTGAGGGTCACAGTTCCGGTGTGCACCAGGTTACCGCTGGTGGCTGTGATAGTGAGCGTGTACATTCCCGGCGCTGTATTGAGGTTGGTGTTCACCGTCAGGTTGGTGGTGCCCGAAGTAGCAATCGAGCTTGGCGCTATGGTTCCGGTGGAATTCGCCGGCAGGCCGCTCACAGAAAGGACCACCACACCCATAAAGCCATTCACGGGTGCAACCGAGATTCCATAACCGCTGTTCTGGCCAGCCTGCACCGTCTGCGATGCCGGGAAGACGCTGAGCGTGAAATCTGCGGGTGGAGGAACGGGCTGATTCACAACCAAGGTGACGCCAGCACTGTGTGTCAACGTGCCATCGGTTGCGGTGATGGTGAGCGGGTAGCTGCCCGGAGCAAGACTGGTGGTGGTCGCCAGCGACAGAGTGACTGAACCCGGCGCTACCACGCTGTTGCCCGGAGCGAAAGTTGGAGTGGCGCCTGCGGGCACTCCGCTTACGCTCAGCGTTACCGTGCCTGCATACGATCCGATTACGCCGATGGAAGCGGTAAAGCTGGTGCTGTCACCGGCATTGATGGTTTGCGAACCGGGAGCCACGCTGAGCGTGAAGTCGGGCGTGGGGTTCACCACCAGGCTGACGGTGGTCGAGTGGGTCAGGGTTCCGGAGGCGGCGGTAATTGTAAGCGTATAGGCGCCAACCGGAGTGGTCGGGGCGGTTACGATCGATAATGTCGTCGATCCGGAAACGGCAACACTGGCCGATCCGAAAGCAGGAGTTGCGCCTGCGGGCAGCCCCGTCACGCTCAGGTTTGCGGTCCCTGCAAATCCGTTAATAGTGCCCAGAGTGATGGTGTAGTTGCCGGTTGTTCCTCCCTGCGTTACCGACTGGGATGCTGGAGCGGCAGCGATGGAGAAATCAGCAGCATTGTTGTTCCAGAAGTTGACCAGGTTGGCGGCATCCACCGATCCCAATCCGGTGGAGAGATCATAACCGGCGGTTGCGGCAAAACCAGCAACACCGGGGACGCTGTTATCGCCGCTGGTGGTGTCATGGAAGACCGCGATACCACCGGCCGCCTGGTTCGAAGCCATGAAATAGAAAGAGTTGTTGGCATTGCCCTGAGCTGAACCGGTCTTCTGCACGACCAGCGCCATGATTCCGGCGAAGGAAGGCGAGGCAGCCGAGGTGCCACCCACAACCTGCAATCCGAGCGCGGTCGGCGTGTTGCCCTGAATGACCATGTATCCATCATGCAGAGCCGAAGTCAGTGAGACATCGGGGACATCCCTCTGTCCATCGGCAGGAACGCCGGGAGCAATCTGGAAAGCAGGCTTGGTGTATTGCGTGCTCACGCCGCCGCCTGAGGCAAACAATCCGGAGCCAGTCGCGGTTGTGCCGCTCTCATTCCATACGACTTCAGGAATGTAGCCGAGCGCGGACGATTGGTCAGGATTATTGCCATCCGCCCAGAAAGTTCCCGCGCCGTCATTGAACTCAGTGCCGCCTACGGCGACGTTGAACGGCGTGGAACTCAAGCCGGAGACTGCCGGGCCGCCGGTAGCGCTCAATGAACCGGAGCCATCGCAGCCAGCCGCTCCGCTATCGCCGGAAGCGACGAACGATGTGATTCCCTGCGAGGCAGCCTGCGACCACAGGCTGTTCCAGAACATGTTGCCGGTGGCGCCCAGCGCGGCCTCGCACAGGCCGAAGCTGGTGCTCATGACATGGGCAAGGTTGTTGTTGACGATGAAGGAAGCCGAGAGGTCTACGCCATCAGTGGTGCTGGTGCTGGCGCTGACGACAAACTCAATGTTGGCGTTCTTAGCGACTGCTCCGGACCACTCTACATCGAGAAGGGCCTCAGTCTCTTCATTGCCGCCCAGGTCGCCGGGATCGGGGCCGTTGACAAAGATCACGGGATCCTTTGGGGGAAGACTGAAAAAGCTGCGGAAGGCGCGCACGTCATTGATATTGATGTTGGTGCGGCCCACGATCGCGATGTTCTGGCCAGTGCCGTCAATGCCCGCCGTATATAAAGGAGTCACGTTATAGATGGCAGCAAAATCGCCGGGAGCGAGGAAATGCGTGCCGGTGCCGGTGCCGTTGTTAAACAGCGGCGGCAACTGGTGTGCGTTGCTGTTGCGATGCTTGGGAAAATCATTGAGTGAGACCAGTCCATTCACCAAGCCGGTGAAGGCGCGCGGGATGGTGGGATCGGTGGCGTTGGCGTGGTGCATCTTGCCATTGACCTGGTACTGGCGGATGTTAGTCTGAAAAGCCTGCTCCACCTGCTGCACCCTGCCGCTGAAGGTGATGGACAAGCGCCCATTGGCAACCGAGTTGACGCGGAAGCCATGACTCTTGAGCCAGTTGGTTACATCCGTGATGTCCTGGTCGGTGGGGCCAAAATGCGCGGCAAACTGCTGCGGGGTGAGCCACTTGTGATAGCTGGGCGACTTCGGGTCCTGCTGGTCTTTCAGCAACTGCACCAGCGCGGCCTGCGCCGAAGGACGCACTGAAAGCGACATGATGATGTTATCCATCGCCATGTTAGGATCGGCCGAGCCCCGGTCAAATTCAGTTCGCGCCAGGGGATGGACGTTGCCGTGCAGGGTGACACGATCTGAATCATTGATGGCGCGCTGGGCCAGCGCCTGCGTGACCATAAACAGCAGCAATAACGCGCTGAGAAATGTTTTTGTAAGTTTGTGCATAGACTCCTCGCTTCTGAATTTCTTTCCTACAGCAGGCACGCAAATCTCTCATCCTCAGCGCTCATGCACGGCAACAAAAATCCGGAAGGAAGCAGCCCATGCAAGTTGTGCTTGTCGCCATTTTTCGCAGGCGACGGCGGTGCGGGTAAAGCGATTCGAAATTGCTGTAAACATCGGGAGCACCTGCGGCACCACCAGCGCTAAAGCGCTCCTTCTGTTAGTTCATATCTACGTGGGCTTGAAAGCCCACTCCCCGGACTAAAGTCCGGGGCTTCCACCTCGAAACTCAACTCGCGCACTTGAAACGCGCATTCTGTCTATCCTCCGGACTAAAGTCCGGGCTTCCACCTTTAAACTCAACTCGCAAGTCCGGGGCTTCCACCCTTAAACGGCGCCGGGGCCTTTCGGCCCCGGCGCTTCTCTTCTTACCTTGCGTTTATGGTGACGGTGGATTTGTTGTTGTTCTGGTTTGTATCAGTTCCGCTGAAGCTGATCGTGCCAGTGTTGGAGATCGTTCCGGCGCTCATCACATGGGTGTTGACCGTCACCTGGAACTGGTTGGTGTTTACACCAATGCCGAACACCGAGATGTTACAGGTGACGGTAGCCCCAAGAGTACCGGCTGCCGGCGCAGTGCAGGTTCCCAATCCTGCAGGCGAGAGGCTGACCGAATCAAACTTCAGGCTTCTTGGCATGGTGTTGGAGAAGACCACGGCGTTAGCGGTGGTGCTGGTGTTGTTTTTTACTTTCCAGGTGAAGGCGTCAGGCGCGCCGCCCACCACTCCGGTTACCGTAGGCCCGCCATTGGAGGCGCTGCCGTTGAGTTGCAGGTCGGTGGTGGAGGTGGGCGGAGCAGGCGTGAGGGTGAAGCTGTTGCTGGGGCTGATCACGTTTCCGCCTGCGTCCGTGCCGCCAAAGGTGGAATTCAGCGTGGCCGGATTGCCCTGAATCTGCATGATGACGTTGTAGGTCACCTTGCCGAGTCCGGCGAGAGTGCCAATGGGACAGGCGATGGTAACAACACCGCTGCCGCCTCCAGTGCAGCTTCCCTGCGAAGGTTGCGCCAGCACCAGGTAGGCCCCGTCAAAATTGGCCTGCGTGAGTGTATGCGTCACGCTGGCGCTGGTATATGGGAATTGCGTATTGTTGGTCACCGTGACCGCAAAGGTCACCTGCGTAGGAACAGTGGTTGGAGCAGGCGGACCATTCACCGTGACGGTGACAGGGTTCGCGGGCGTCGCGGGCACAACATCATTGGTCGGAGAGGAATCCATTCCGGGGCCGGAAGCATTGCTCGCATGAACCACGAACTCATAGGTCGTGCCATTGGTGAGGCCATTGGCAATCAGGCTGGTGGCACCGGCGGGGGCGTTGAATGTGGTAGCGGTACGCACGTTACTGGCAATCACCGTTACGGTGTAGCCGGTGATGGGTGAATCTCCGGGGAACACGGGAGCGGTCCAGTTAATCAGCGCGGCCTGATCTCCGGCGATGGCGCTGACGTTGGTGGGAATTCCAGGCACGCGAACCAGGGGAGGCGTTACCGGATTGCTATCCGCCGAGAAAGCGCTGGGGCCATTGCCATTGCTGGCGGCAACCTCGAATGTATAGGTGGTAAAGTTCGTCAACCCGCCAATGGTGGTGAAGTTGGGAACAGGGCCGCCGGGAACCGGGCTGGTGACCACGACGGTATTCACGATCACGCCACCGGAAACCACCTGAACGGTGTAACTGGTGACCGGCTGCGCGTTTTGTGCGGGGGCCCAACTCACCGTGGCCTGAGGCGTGGGTGAACTGGCAAGACCGGCAACTGCCCTGACCTGCGTGGGAGTTCCCGGAGCTGCGGCAGGCGATGGATTCTGCTCTACTCTCCACCACTGACCTTTGGCCAGAGTCGCGTTGCCGCTGGGATCGAGGCCGATGTACATCACGCTATTGGCCGGATCATCCATGTCGGCAAAAACACCGTTGCCATTCACCACCGCAGGAGTACCCGGGGCTGCGGGCGGGGGAGCGGTGCCGAATGCCAGTGCGGGTTCAAATGGATTCACAATGATGAACGGACTGACTCCGGCTGCACCGGCAGTCACGTTGCCGGCCCAGATCGCATCCGTTCCGCTGCCCATATAAAGGTTGTCGCCATTCAGATTGGGGTAAAGCTGGTCTGAATAAACGGCGGTGGGAGTAATCGCCAGAGCAGCAGGGCTGACATCGGCGCAAACCGGGTTTTGAATGGGCGTTTCGCTCAGGGCCTGGCAAGTCGTGTCGGCATTGGCAATGACAAAAGCGCCGGCCTCGCCCGCGCCCCAGAGATCGTGCCCGATGAAGGCGATTCCGTTACCGCGCGCGCGTCCGGGAGTTGCTGCAACAAGCTGGACAAAATCATTGCATGTGCCAAAGCCGGCGGTAGTGGCGGTTGCCGGGCTGTTGAAGCGGATGATTGTGCCCGTACGCTTGAAGCCGACGAAGACATCACCATTGGGCGAAAGGGCGATTCCGTTGGGACGTCCTGCGGGAGGATTCAGGGTAACGGTGCTATCCGTAGGGAAGGAGCATCCGCTCTGGCCGCCGCTGAAGCGGCTGCCGGTGATATTGCCCCCCATGCCGAAGAGGTTTCCGAAATCGAGCGATCCGTGTCCGCTATCAGCGCCGGGCAGGAAACCCATACGGAAGATGCCCTGCGATGAATTCTGCTCATCCACGAAGTACAGGAAATTGTTGATGGGATCGAAGGCCATCGGGCCGCCGGTAACAGACGAGCCGTTGATCTTGAAGGGGCACTGGTTGATGTTGATGTTAAACGTGGATGGAGCCAGGGGATTGGCGCGAAGTTGCGCTATGCCTGTATCAATATCGGGATCGACGCGGCAAAGTCCGAAGTTGGTATCGCCGACCCAGAAATGGCGCCATTGGCGACCGGTTGCGGGATTGATACCTGAACCATAGAGGACAATGCCTCCAAGTGGAGCAGTTGGCGGGTTCTGCGGATTGGGAGTGGTGGCGCTTACGCCCATGATCTGGGTCGCCAGGTCGGGTGGAACCGCGGTGGACTGCGCACCTGCACTCACCACCAGCAGCACAAGAACTGCGAAACACAAGCCCATGCTGAACAAACTGCTTCTCCGGCCGGAGGCCGTTCTCTCTGTAACGAATGTCATTTCTGTTTGCCTTCCCGTCCGGAGACGCGCTCCTGGACTTGTGGACTCGAAACTTGCATTTGAATCTTTCAATCGGTTTTTGTTTCTGCCGACACTTCCGGCAACATCCAAATAAAATTGGCGCATTTTAAGGTTTAAGCTGCGTCAATTAGAGAACTATTGAAGGGAGATTAAAGTTCTTAATTCTTCAGTTCGTATTCAGTCGTCCGGCTAAAGCCGGACTCACAACAGTTTTGGGTTCACCACCCGGCATTCCGCTTCGCTCCATGCCGGGCTACTTTCATTTGTCCCTTCGGGACTGATTGCATCTCTACTGTCGCGAAACTGGCCTGGTATCCATCTCTGCCTATGAACAGCATCAACTCCTATATCTGAAAATTCAGGATGGCAGACGTGCTGCCAGCCTGTTTGCGGCATGCTACTGCACAGTTAATGTTCCATTGATCAGCGTTATCGAATAATTGCTGAGCAATGGGTTCGGATCAGCACTGGGGATAATCGGATACGTTCCCGCCGGACTGGTTGCATCCGCCGGGCTGGAGTAACTCGCGGTGATGTTGTCGTTGTTCTTGATTCCGGTAATGACGCCGGTGAATGCCGGGTTAGGATCGCCTGCATTCTTCGTAGCGTCATTGGCCTGAATGGTCAGCGGCGCGGGGTTCACGGTGAGCGTTCCGTTAGTGGAGGTCACGGTGTAATTCCCCAGCTTGTTCGCCGGATCCACCAGAGTGGGAACGATTGGATACGTGCCCACCGCGCTGGTCGGATCGGCGGCGCCGGCATAGGTGGCGGTGATGTTGTCACCGTTCTTGATTCCGGTGATGGCGCCGGTAAACGCCGGATTGGGATCGCCATAGAGCCGGCTGGCGTCAGCGGCCACGACGTTCAGCGGGGCCGGATTCACGAGCAGCGTTCCAGGGTTGTTGGTGACCGTGTAATTGCCAAGTTTGCCGTCAGGATCGATGAGCGCCGCCAGGATGGGGTATGAGCCCACATTGCTGGTTGGGTCGGCGCTGGTGGCAAACGCAGCAGTGATGTTGTCACCGTTCTTGATGCCAGTGATGCTGCCGGTAAAGACCGGGTTAGGATCGCCGTACAACCGGCTGAAGCTGGTCACGGCTACGGTCAGCGGAGCCGGATTCACAGTCAGCGTTCCGTTCACAACCGTAAGCGAGTAGTTACCCAGCACGTTGTTAGGATCGATCACCGCAGGCGCGATTGGGTACGTTCCCACCGCACTGGTCTGCGTGGCCGTGGTGGAGTACGTGACGCTGATGGTTTCACCATTCTTCAACCCGGTAGTGGTTCCAGTGAGGGTCGGGTTGGGATCGCCATACAAGCGGCTCAGGTTATCGGCAGCCACGGTCAGAGGGGCCGCGGTAAGGGTCAGCGTGCCATTGCTTGAGGTCACGGTGTAATTGCCGAGCTTGTTCGCTGGATCAACCAGAGCGGGCACGATGGTGTAAGTGCCGATGGGGCTTGTGGCTGTTGCGGTGGTGGTGTAGCTGCCGGTGATGTTGTCACCGTTCTTTATGCCGGCAATGGTCCCGGTGAAGGCCGGATTCGGATCACCGTAAGCACGAGTCGCGTTCCCTGCGCTCACGCTCAGAGGCGCGGACGTGATCGTCAGCGTGCCGTTGTTGGAGATCACCGCATAGTTGCCCAGCTTGTTCGCTGGATCAACCAGGGCAGGCGTGATGGGATAGGTTCCCACGGCGGCAGTGGCATCCACGCTGGAGTACGTGGCGGTGATGTTGTCACCATTCTTCAGGCCGGTAATGGTTCCGGTGAAGGTGGGGTTGGGATCGCCGTACACGCGGCTGGCGTTATTTGCCGTGACCGTCAGCGGCGCCTGGGTAATCGTCAGGGTTCCGTTGTTGGAGGTTACGGTGTAATTGGCAAGCGCTCCAGCCGGATCAACCAGCGTGGGAACGATTGGATACGTGCCTACTGCGGTGGTCGCATCCGTAGCGCTGGCGTAAGTGGCGGTGATGTTATCGCCGTTCTTGATGCCGGTAATCGTGCCGGTGAAGGCCGGGTTCGGGTCACCATAGACGCGGCCGGCATTCGCGGCAGTCACCGTCAACGGAGCGGGACTTACAGTGAGCGTTCCGTTATTCAAAGTAACCGCGTAGTTGCTGAGTTTATTGGTTGGATCAGAGAGCGCCGGCACGATGGGATAAGTCCCAACCGGGCTGGTGGCTACAGCAGCGCTGGAGAAGCTGACGCCGATAGCATCGCCATTCCTGATGCCGGTGATGGTTCCGGTGAAGGCCGGATTCGGATCACCGTAGAGGCGCGTGGCATTGGCGGCAGTTACGGTCAACGGAGCAGGATTGATGGTGAGCGTTCCGTTGGTTGAGGTGACTACATAGTTGCCGAGCTTACCCGTGGGATCAACCAGCGTGGGAACGATGGGATAGGTGCCAATCACGCTTGCATCAACGGCGGTGGTGCTGTAAGTGGCAGTGATGTTGTCACCGTTCTTGATTCCGGTGATGGTTCCGGTGAAAGCCGGGTTCGGATCACCATAGAAGCGGCCGGCATTGGCAGCAACCACCGACAGCGGAGCGGGGTTCACGGTGAGAGTTCCGTTATTGGAAGTCACCGTGTAGTTGCCCAGCTTGTTCGTCGGATCCACCAGGGCAGGCGTGATGGGATAAGTTCCCACTGCGCTTGCAGGAGTGGCCGTGGTGCTGTAGGTGGCGGTAATGGTGTCACCGTTCTTCAAACCGGTAACGGTCCCGGTAAAGGTTGGATTGGCATCACCGTACAAGCGGCTAGTGCTGTCGGCAGTGACAGTCAGGGCCGCCGGAGTAATGCTCAACGTGCCATTCACGAAGGTGAAGGTGTAATTGGCCGCAGCCAGTGTGCCAGTGGTGCAGGTGATGGGGTAGTTCCCCACGTTGCTGGCGGCATCTGCGGTGGTGGTGCAGTTGGCGCTTCCGCTGACAACGGCAGAGGTATCCCCGTTCACGAATCCAGAGAGTGTAAACGTCAATGCCGGATTGGCGTCACCGTACACTCGGGAGGTATTGGCGGCAGTCACGGTCAAGACCGCCGGACTCACGGTCAGGTCGCCGCTGCCGCTGGTGGGAGCGAAGGTGGCATCACCGGCAAAGCCGGCAGTAACCGCACCCGGATACGATCCGGCGGCGAGACTACCCAAGCCCACGGAAACGGAAGCGGTACCGATGGCGTCAGTTACGGCGCTGCCTGCGGGACTGCCGTTCAGCGTGAAGCTGAGGGTCTTGCCTGAGAGAGGCGCGCTGGCCGAATCTCTCAACATGGCTGAGAGCGCAGCGTTACCGCCATAAGTTCCGCTGGCGGGATTCACCGTAACAGACGCGGTCGTTCTGGCCTGGATGGTGATGTCTACGCTGGCGGAGTTATTCGCGGCGTTGGCATCAACAGCCGAGCTGTTGCTGATGGAGACGGTATTGGTGATGACTGTTCCGGCGGCAATGGTGCTGCCGGTCTGGGCGACGATGGTTACGGTCTGCGATTGGCCGCTCTGGAGCAGATAGAAGCTGGCAACCTGGTTGCTGCCGGTGGCTCCGCACGTTCCGTTGCCGGTGGCCGAGCAGGAAACCACAGTCAATCCGGCAGGCAGAGCGTCAGTGATAGTGGCTGCAGCCGGATCAGATCCATTGTTGGTGATGGTCGCGGTGTAGGTTACGTTCTGTCCGGCGATCACGCTGGTGGACGACGCGCTCACCGCAACGCTCACGTCAGCGCTGCCGGCCATGCGCGGCGGATAGGCTACGAGTCCCTGCACCTGGCCTGCGCCTGCGATGGCTACATCACCAAGCTGCGAGAGCGAACCCGTACCGCCGATGCGGAAGACTGCGACGCCAAAGCTGTCATCAGCTACATACAGCAACGATCCGGAGCGGTCGGTCGACATGCCTGCGGGAACATGCAGAGATGCAGTGCTGCCGAAGCTGCCAATGCTGGTCAAAGAGCCATCGGCGGCAACGCTGAACGAATTGACGCTGTTGCTGCCCTGATTGCTCGAGAACAACCAGCGATTATCAGGACTGAGCAGCACTACGCTGGAGTTGTTCTGCGTGGTGCTGAAAGGGCTTCCCGTGATTGCAGAGAGAAGACCATTCGCGCCCACTGTCCATGCGTCGGTGATGGTTCCGGTCGCGCTGCTTTCCGCGCCATAGAGCAGGCCGCTAGTGGAGCTGAAATCCAGTCCTGCCAATGAGCCTGCGCCTTCTTTAGTAAACGGCGAACCGGATACCTGGGTGAGCGAACCGTCAAAGTTAATGGTGAACAACGCAACGCCGGCGGCATCCGCAGTGGCCAGGAACTGGCCATTGGCGGAAATCTTCATGCCGGCGTTGGGCGTGATCGGGTTGGCGGAAGTGGAAACCAGAGTGAGCACCCCGCCCGCTCCGATGCTGAAAGTTTTGATCTGGCCATTGCTGGAAGCCATGAGGAAGCGTCCATCAGGCGTGGCGGCCAGCGAAATGCCCGCGCAGGAATCCAGAGTGAGGCCAGAGGCGAAAGGCGAGCCGGTGGCTGCGGTCAACGCACCGCTGGCCGGATCAATCTGGAAGGCGCTGATGCTCAGGTCGCCGTTGTTGGAGACGAACAACAGATTATTGCCGGCGCTGAGCGTGATCCGATCCACTGCGGTGCAGGCCGTGGTGGTGCTGCTGCCGCCCGTGGCAAAGGGTGATCCGGAGAGCGCCGTGAGCGAACCATCCACAGAAACCGAGTAACTGGAGATGCTGTTCGCGGCAGTCTGGTTATTCACGAAAACGAAGTTCGCCGTGGGCGCAGTATTGACCGTGAGCGTGCCATTATTCGAGGTAACGGTGTAATTGCCCAGCTTGGCGGCTGGATCGACCAGAGCAGGAACGATTGCATACGTGCCTGCCGGGCTGGTGGCTACTGCAGTTGTGCTGTAAGTGGCGGTGATGTTGTCACCATTCTTGAGTCCAGAGACAAGTCCGGTGAATGGAGGATTAGGCGTGCCAAACAAGCGGCTGGCATTGGCGGCAGTCACGCTCAACGGAGCGGGAGTGACCGTGAGGACGCCATTGTTGATGGTTACGCTGTAGTTGCCGAGTTTGTTCGTGGGATCCACCAGCGTGGGCACGATGGGATAGGTTCCAACCGCCGCCGTGGGATCGGCGCTGGAGAAGAGCGCGGTGATGTTGTCACCGTTCTTCAGCCCGATGATCGAGCCGGTGAAGACCGGATTGGGATCACCGTACACGCGAGTTGCATTGTTGGCGGTGACTGTAAGCGGCGCCTGGGTAATCGTGAGCACGCCATTGTTGATCACAACCTGGTAGTTGACCAGTGCGCCGTTCGGATCCACCAGCGTGGGCACGATGGCATACGTGCCAACCGGGCTGGTGGGATCGGCGGTGGTGCTATAGGTGGCAGTGATGTTGTCGCCATTCCTCAGGCCGGTGATGGTTCCGGTAAATGCCGGGTTGGGATCACCGTAAAGGCGGGTGGCATTGGCCGCAGTCACCGTCAGTACGGCGGCGGTCACAGTAAGAGTTCCGTTATTGATGGTCACCGAGTAGTTGCCCAGCACGTTGTTGGGATCAACCAATGTCGGGACGATGGGATATGTGCCCGCGGGGCTGGTTTGCGTCGCGGTGGTGCTATAGGTGGCGCTGATGTTGTCATTGTTCTTAATGCCGGTGGTCGTACCTGTGAAGACCGGGTTCGGATCGCCATAGGCGCGAGTCGCATTGGCTGCGGTAACCACCAGCGGCGCCGGGCTGACCACCAGGTTGCCGTTGTTGATGGTGACAGCGTAGTTGCCGAGCTTGTTGTTGGGATCGCTCAGCACCGGCACGATCGGGTAGTTACCAATCGGGCTGGCGGGAGTGGCGGTAGTGGTGTAGGTGGCGGTGATGTTGTCACCATTCACCAGACCGGCGATGCTCCCGCTGAAGGGCGGATTGGGATCACCATAGAGGCGCGCCGCATTGTTCGCAGTCACGATGAGGACCGCCGCCGTCACGGTCAGCGTGCCATTGTTGATGGTCACAGTATAGTTGCCGAGCAGGTTATTCGGATCAACCAGCGCAGGCACGATCGGATACGTTCCGACGGGGCTGGCCGGAGTAGCTGTGGTGCTATACGTGGCCGTGATGTTGTCACCGTTCTTCAGTCCGGTGATGGTTCCGGTGAAGGCCGGATTAGCAGCGCCATAGGCACGGCTGGCATTATCCGCGGTCACGGTCAGGGGCGCGGGATTGATGGTGAGAGTGCCGGGCACGAACACAAATACGTAATTGGTGGCGGTGAGAGTGTTCTGGGTGCAGGTAATCGGATAAGTGCCTACAGGACTGGTCTGCGTGGCCGTGGTGGTGCAATCCGCCGCGCCGCTCACGACCGCGATGGTATCGCCATTCACAAAACCAGTGATGGTATAGGTGAACTGAGGATTCGGATCACCGTAAAGCCTGGACTGATCATTGGCGGTTACAGTCAATTGCGCTTTGGTCACGATCAGGGTGCCCTGAGCGCTGCTGGGATTGTAGGTGCCGTCGCCGGCGAAGTTCACGGTAAACGCGTTGGTGTGAGTCCCCACGGTGATGGTGCTCAGGGGCACGGTCACGGTGGCAACGCCGCTGCCATTGGTCACGCCTGAATACGTGTTGTTGGTCAGGTTGAAATTGAAGCCAATGGCCTTTCCGGCAATCGGATTATTGGCTGAATCAACCAGAGTGGCGCTGAGCGTAGCGAAACCACCATAAGGTCCGGTGGCAGTGGGCACGCTGAGGCTGGTGCCGGACTGCGTGCCAATGGTAATTGTGGACTGCGCCACATCGTTTAAGCCGTTTGTATCAACCACAGATCTATTGCTGATCTGGGCGAAGTTAAGGATGAGGTTGCCATTCACGGCATTCGGCTTGGTGGTGGCGGTGATGATGGCCGTGCGGCTTTTTCCGGCGCCGATCGCAGGAAATGTCATCAACTGCGCTGTCGTTGCAGTGGGCACGATGTTGCCGCCGCCGCTGCTGGCATTGGCCGCCGTCTTGTTATAGGTAAATTGTATGGGCGAGTTCGCTGAGGTTACGGTGAATGTGCCATTGAAAGAAGTATCGGTCACGCCCGTGATGGTCACAGTCTGCCCGACAAACAACTGATGCGGCACGGTGGTGGTGATCGTAACTACGTTGCCGCTGCGGACAGCTCCCGGAGGAGTTGCGGTTGCCGCGGCAATCGGGGCCCGGCTGGAGAAGCTGGCCGTGCTGCAAGAACCCGGACCGGTTTGTATCTGGCAGGTTGGATTAGTGGCATTTCCGCCTCCGCTGGTATCCGTGCCCGGGATGGGCTGCAGGTTGTTGGGGTTGGTTTGCGGGAACTGGCTCAACGGAATTGTCTGGGTATAAGTAAAAGTCGTGGGAGTCGGGGTAGAGACAACCGTGAACACGCCAGTGAAGCCTGGGTCAGTCAGTAACTGGCCAGGATGATTTAGATCGGGAGTTGTGGGGGCCGGGACGGAATTGATCGATACGGTTTCACCTGCGAACATCTGGTGAGGAAGCGTGGTGGTGACCATAACAGTTCCAGTCACCGTGGTGCTGCCCACTGAATTCGAGCGGGAGATCCCGTTGGGGGTCACGATGGGTATCGGACCTCCGCCTACCAGATCCGGAGGAAGCGTATCAGCAACGACCGCAGTGGCCGGAACTGTGCCGGAATTTGTGATGGTGACGAGAAAGCTGATCGGAGCTCCGGGCTGAACCAAGGCGGAAGTGGGAGTCATGGTCACGCCCAGATCAGACGAAGTGCAGGAACGCTGTGGATACGCAACCAGGTCCTGGATTTCTCCGGGACGGGTGATAGCCAGATCACTTAACGACGTAAGAGTGCCGCCGGGGCCAATCCTGAAGGTAGCTACGCCAAAAGCATCATCGGCCACAAACAGGAAGGTGCCGGAGGCGTCCGTGGCCATTCCCACCGGCGTGTGTACGGCAGTGGTGCTGCCGAATTTTCCGGTATTGGTGAGGCTGCCGTTGGAATTGACCTGAAACGGATTGATGCTGTTGCTGAACTGATTGCTTTCAAACAAGAGCGAGTTATCCGGACTATACAAAACCATTGCGGAATCATTTCCGGGAGTATGGAAAGGCGTGCTGGGCGCCGGAGTCAGCGCGCCGGTGGTGGTATTGACGATCCAGCCATCGGCGGTGGTTGGACTGCCGGTGGCTTCACCTGCGTATAAGCGATCTCCCACGCAACTGAAATCCAGCCCTGCAATCGAACCTGCTCCGGTCTTGATAAAAGGTGAACCGGAGACAGGGCCCAGCAGGCCGCTGGCAGTGTTGATCGTAAACATGGAGACGCTGGTTTGGTTGGCGATGGCCAGGAATTGTCCGTTGGCGGAAATGGCCATGCCGGAATTGGGATTGATGCCGGTGGCGGTGGTGGTAAGCAGGCTGAGCGCGCCCGATGCGCCAATGGTGAAGGTCTTGACAGTGCCGTTGCTGGCGGCATAGAGAAAGCGTCCATCAGGAGTGGCTGCGACCGAGATACCCTGGCAGCTATCAAGCGTGAGTCCGCTGGCGAAAGGCGAACCGGCCACCAGAGTCAGACCGCCGGTGGCGGGATTGATCTGGAAGGCGCTGATGGTAAGGTCGCCGGTATTGGCGACATACATGAAATTGTTGGGGCTGCTGATGGCGATGCGCTGCAGGCCGTAGCAGGTGACATTCGCTCCTTTGCCGCCGGTGCTGAAAGGCGAGCCGGTCAACTGCGTGAGCGATCCGGAGGCCGAGACGGAGTATGCGGACACGGTATTGGTGAGGGACTGGTTGTTCACATACACGTATCCATTCGATTGCGCGCTGGCGGGAAGCGCCAGCGAGAACGACAGCAGCAGCATGGCTGCAAGCCAGAGAGCTCCGGCTGCTTTTCGCGCCCGCAGTGTTCGGGCGACATTGATCAGATGTTTTGTGTCCGCGGCAGACATAGTGGCCTCCAAGGGCTTTCCTAGAATTCGATAAATGTGCGCACCTGTTTTCCGCGCGTGTTGGTGTATGCCACGCTGATTGCGGGAGCGCTTCCGGTTTGCCATGCTTCGTAAAGGGACTGGGGAACGGTAAAGACGCCGTTCACATCCGCTTGGGTATTGGCAGGCAGAGAAATGCCGTTCAACTCGCCATAGGTCACACGCGCTGCATTGGGATCGTGCAGCGTGATGGTGGCGTTGCGAATGCTGGAAGAAGTGTTGTTGACCAGCGACAGCGATATGTTGATCTGGACATTCTGGCCTGATGGTGAAGGGGTACCCAGGCTGTAAGAGCCGGTAAAGTCACTGGCACCCGGCGCACAGGCAAGCATGGCCAGCAGCGCCACAACCATCATCAACACCTTCAAATTTCTCTTTGCAAAAGACATGACTCCTCCATGCGCCTCGCAAGCGAGGCGTTGCGGCCGATAGAAAATTGATCGAGGGGAAACCCGGAAGAGTATTTCTTCTCGACCAGAGGCCGGCGGACTTTTTCAGTCCGCCAGCTTCGGGGTTACGGATCAGGCTTACGGGACGATGTAGATGTGTCCCTGCCCCACCTGATTGGTACTCGGTTCACTGAACTTGCTGCGCTGCAGCGTCGCCTGGGGCACGGCAACGCTGGGATCGTCTCCGATCGCCATCGAGGCGCTCATTGGCAGTGGCACAGGCGGCAGCAGGTTTCCAGGTAATGGCGGCAACGGAGGCGGCGGAATAATCGTGACCGGCCGGGTTGCCGTGATGTTAAAGCCCAGAGCCGTTACCGGCCCGAGCTGTGCGTTGAGACTCAAGGACGGATCGAGCGCTCCCTCTTCCACCCAGGGCAACTGCGTGGTGCACACGAAGTCATAACGATCGACTTCAGGCAACTGGGCCAGCGGCGGGTTGACGTTGGGATCTCCGGGGTTGGTACCGAAGGTGCCCATGTAGAGAGCAGGATCACTACCATCGCCTGCAACCCTAATGGAAAGATGTACACCCAGCGGCGGCAGGCAAGCAGGCCGGTCGTTCGTCGGCCCTATAGCCAAGGCTGCCGGATTGTAGAGAACCAGGCGCGGCGGACTTTGCAGCCTGGACAGCGCGCGGGTCACGGGTTCGGCATTGCCACGCGACAGAGTCGGAGACGCAGCCTTCAGCACGGTCATCTGTCCTTTGAGGATCAACTGTCCACTTACTTTGGGCGGCGGTCCAAGTTCGGCGAGATAGAGATCATTGCCGTTGAAAGCCAAGTTCTCTACGCCAACGGAGTTGCCGGTATGTCCCACAACAATAGGGCCTGTGGGAGCAGTGGCCGGGTTCTGGATCTTCTTGATATCGCCGTTGTCAGAGAAGCCGAAGTAGATTGCGGCTTCATTGGTTGGTCCCTGAGGCATAGCGATAGCGGTCACTGTGCCCGGTCCGGAGTTGAGCGAGCCGGTTTGCGTCACAAAGCCGCCGGTTCCATCCGGAACGAACAGCATTCGATAAATGCCGGGCGAAGTACTCGAGGCGTCAGGAATGTAAAGATTTTGCGTGCCAGCGAGGCTGGGCGCATCTGCGGCAGCCTGTCCCGGAACAAAGGTGGGGATAGGCTTGAAACAATGGCTGAGGCCGGCGACCGGGGCGGTATCAATGCGGCAGAAGCCCAGCGCCTTGTCAGACACCCAGAAGTTGCTCTGCAGCCAGATCAATCCTCGGGGATGAGTGATGCCAGCCAGCATGAGGACGCCACGACGGGCAGCATCATGCTGCGGCGAATCGGTGGGCGGAAAATCGCTGCCGGTCAAGCTGGTGACGATGCAGGTTTCCGGAGTGGGAGAAGCCGGGGTGCACTCAGTAGCGTTGGAAGGCCGGGCCGCGTAGGACCATGCCATACCGGTACGCTGATTGTTTGCGGGAACTCCCGGTGGCGGAGCTTCAATGATCGGGTCACTGGTCACGAACATTTCAGAGGTTGCGCCGTTGGGCAAGCCGGTGATCGGATCGATGAGTTGCATGGGCGGATTCGTGGGCTGGACGAAATTCAATCCCATGATCAATGTGTATTCCTGAGGAATCGCGCTGCCATTCACGAAGCCCGACTGGTTCCACACCTGCATGATGTTGCCGCTCTGGGTATCGAAGCGCACCACGCGGTTGCCATTGCCCCAGTAGAGCCAGCGGCCATCGGTCTGAGTGGAGAAGAACTGATCCGACTGGAGGCCTTCCTGGGTCTGGAGCTTGCCGAACTGCAGAACAGCCTGGCACTTGGGCAACTGGTAATGGCACTGATCGGCATTTTGAATGCGGTTGAGGAAGCCGGCCTGTGACATCCACAGATCATGACCAACCCACGCGAGGCTGAGCAGGGTCTTCTGGTTGTCGGAGGTGCCTACCCGTTCTACCGTATTGCCAGCCACGGTGAATGAAGGAGACAGAGGATTGTTGATGCGCCAGATATCCCCGCTGCCCTGGAAGCAGATGTAGAGCTTGCCATCAGGACCGAGCTTGGGTGACTGGGGCGTTCTGATACGGCCCACAGCAATTCCATTGATGGTGGAGGTGGCTCCAAAAATCGGGAGAGCATTCTTGATCGCGGTGCGTCCATCTGCCCCGATGGTGAAATCAATGCGGAAAACACCGTCGATGCCGGCGACGAACACATAACCATTGCTGCCATTGAGGCCGAATGTCTCCACCTGATAGTCCATCGGCTCAAAGACGCCGGGCAGGAAGCAGGTGTTCAGGTTGAGAACACCGTGAGTGCGCCCGGGAAATCTTACATCTGGAACCGGATCAAGGCGGCAGAACCCTGATGCGCCGTCGCTGACCCAGATATCGTTGATCGCGCCGACGTGGGCCCGGATGGCGCCACGCGGGCGAAACATGCCCGTGTCTCCGACGTTGATACTGGGACCTGCGAAGGCGCTGGCCGCTCCCAGCAGTACAACCACGGCCAGGAGCAACATGCGGCTCCAGGAACGGGGGATTGCATTCATTCTTGAGTGCGGGAATTTGTTCGTGCCACATGCCCGCGTAGTGTTGGAGTTCATTTTCAGTTCCTCTCTTCTCAGTACTTCTGCTGCTCTAGCCTGTTGCCCCGCTTGTTCCGTCGGAGGCTGCCCGGGTTGCTTGTTTCACGGCTGCCGTGCTGGGGCACGGCAGCTTGTGGATTTGCGAATTACCTCAATGCCGTTACACCTGAAGTTGCCACTCCACCGGCACTGGAGGTGATGGTGATCAGGTTCGGCGGCGGTATATTGCTGAACCGGATCGAGAACACACCCTGTGCGAACGGAATGATGGGGCCCATCACGCCGGAGAACGGTAATCCGGTGGCGGGGTTGAGAATGTCGAGGGTGCAGGTGAGCGTCACGCCAGGAGTGAAGTCGCTGGCATTGACGATCAGACGTCCCTTGGTGCGGCGGTAGACCACGTTGCTGACCACGATGGTGTCAGCCACAGGAGCCACCGATACAGTCACGGTTGCCGGAGCGCTTACCAGACCGGATGTGGCGCTGGTTGCGGTCACCGTGAAGTTGAACACCTGGTTGGCGGTCAACACCGGCACGTTAGGCGTGGTGAAGGTCACGCTGGAGCCAGTGGTTGAGGACAGGGTGATGCCCGGAGGCGCTGTCCAGGTAAAGGTCACAGGATTTTGCGAAGCCGAATCCACAGCCGTGGCGCTCAGAGTTACCAGTGCGCCGCTGTTCACGATGATGGAGCTGCCGCTCACCGTTGGCGCAGCGGGGGTCGGGAATTGCGCGGGGCCAGTGGCGATTGCGCTGGTGATCTGCGGGGCCGTAACTGCCGGAGGCAGAACGATGGGCACCAGCAGAGTGGTGTTGGATACCGGCACAGCGTTGCCATCGCCAACCTGCAGCGAGAACGTAAGGTTCTGCGGTGAGGCTACTAGCGGAGCCACAAAGGTGGCGTGGGCGCTGGTCGGATTGTTGATGACAACCGGCGGATCGCTGGGGTTCATTACCTGCTTCCACAAGAACGGTCCAGTCGCCGGAGTGCTCGCGCTGGCGTCAAGGGTTACGATCACGCCAGCAAAAGCCGGGCTCGGCGTAGAGCTGGCCTTGGCAATCGCGGTTGAACCGCCGGTGATACCCGGGAAACAAGTAAGCGCCGGCGCGGTGCTGTCAGGAAATGGACTCAGTTGTCCCTGAATCTGGTTGGGGAAGAAAGGATTCGGCTGCTGCCCCAACTGCACCTGGGTGCTGTCAAAGACATCGCTGACCATGGGCAATGGTCCGAGACCGTTATCCAGGAACAGAATGTCGGAAAAATTGGCTCTAGGCGGACGGCTGCCGGGCACCAGGTTTTCAGGGAAGATGAATTCGCCGCTGGGCAACTGGTACTCAGAGAAGGTCAACCCGTTCTTGTTTTTGCCGGGAGAGCTGCCACTGATGCGTGCACCCACGTTCTGCACCGCCGGCAGGAAGTCTCCACCTTGCGGGAAGCGAACGCGCCAACGTCCTTTTACGCCGATGCCCGGAGGTCCAGGCTCGACCGGGAAGTTCGCAGTCCATGAAGGCTCGCGGAAAGTGAGATTGCCGTTGCAATCCTGATCAATGGCGGAAACATCAACCGTGCGCAAGGGATCGGTAGTGAAGCCTTCCACCCTGGTCCGCACTCCAGCTTCCTGCGGGAAAAATGGGTTGGGTGTTCCACCTGTTCCCTGAATCACAACCTCGATGCGGATGTAGCCTGGATCAGTATTGGGCCAGGTATAGAGGCCAACACTGGTGTTCAGGATATCGGTGGCGGTCATGAAAGGAACTCCATTGCCATCCACTTCCTGGGTGCCGATGATCTGCACGAAATCCCCAACTTCAAATGGAGCTTCCACGTAGGGGTCCTGTGGGAACGGATTGTCCGGAGTAGGCGCCGCTCCGGGAGCGTTCATGGTGTAAATGTTCTGGAAGGTGAGATTGAAATTGGGATCGCGCGGCCGGTTTACTTCAGGACACAGCGGATCATCCATGCCGGTTGAGACTGCGCCCGGAGGCACAGTAAAGGGATAAGGATCAGCAACGCCGTCTGCTCCGGTATAGGTGCCGGGAGCGGCGCGCGAAATGCACATGGGATAGCCGGTCTGCGCGGCCACTGTGGGATTGTTCTGGTCTACAGCGAAGCGCGGGTCGGCGCTCTGTCCGGCGCTGTATCTTCCCTTGGTCACAATCTGCGGATTGCCGAGGCCATCCAGCAGCGGCGTGCCGTCAGGGTTCTGCATTGTATACGTGAGCGCAGGATCATTGATCTGAACGCGTGTGCCATTGACCACCATCACACCATTGGCATAGTCAAGACTCTCGATGAAGCCCTGCAGCATGTTGGCAGGATCCTGGAAGATGAACACCAGGCCGGCAATGTATTGTCCGTTGATGATGTTGCCCTGAATATGTCCTTGATAGGTGCCGGGGAAGCGCACCGTGTCTGACATGGCCAAGCCGGTCTGGTAGACCGCATCGGTCTGGTGCAGATTGGGATTCAACTCGAAGGCTTCTTCCCACGTGAGCAATGTGTTGGGGAAGATGACCACCGTATTCTGCGGAACACGGATCACCGTACCGTTGAGTTCCATCCATCCGCCAGTAATCTTGCACTGCGCCGGCAAAGGGGGATTGGCCGACGTGGGATTCGGATTGTCATCCTTATTGCAGAGACTCGGCGTAGCATCCAGCGAGGCATACTGAATGAAGCCGGTGATATCAAAACCGGTGGGCTCGCCTCCTCTATCCGGAATTATCGGCGGCGCCGGAGGCACCGTGGGTATAGGCCAGGGAGCGGTGCCCTGGGCAAAGACATTGGCGCCCACGAGCCCAACCACAAGCAGCAGCAATATGCCGGCTACCCTGGAGAACTTCGTTATTGATTCAAATCCCCTCATTTGAAACTCCTTCCGTCTTCTACCTGCTACTGCCGTGAATCTTTTCTTCACTGCTTTTCCTTCAGCCGCGCGCCCGCCCGGAAACTATCGGGGCGACGCGGAAATACGGTTCAAAATGTTGTCGAGGAACGCCGGGATCGAATCGCCGCCCTGCGCGCCTACTGCTGGAAGCTCCAGGTAAACGTCTTTTGCCTGTCCCGGCTGGTTCGGATCGGGAACTGGAACGCCATTCGAATCCACCGCAGCGCCGTTCGGCATGAACAACTGCGGATGATCAAAGGGAGCGGACTGCGCCACTGTGCGCGGATCGGTTAAAGCGTTGCGCAGAAAATCGACCAGATCCACCTTGTCCTGCAGCGTGAGACCGAGCATCTCCACGTCAGGATCCATGTACTGAACTTCTTCGACAGTGTTGAAGTCGCCGCCACGGTTGTAATACTCCACCACCTGCTCCAGCGTGAGCTGGCTGCCGTTGTGGAAGTAAGGGGCGGTCAGGGCAACGTTGCGCAATTGCGGAGTCTTGAAGAAACCGCCGCGCGCAATATCGTCATTGCAGTTCATCGGAGAGGGTGCGATACCATCGCCACGCCGTCCGGGAACGATGACGGTTTCGTAACCGCCTTTGCACACGTTCTGGCGCAGGAATTCAGATTGTGAGAGCGGCAGTCCGGCAACTGGATCGGTGCCGGCCAGGCCACCATCTTCCGCAGTCGGACGCACACCGATGTGGTAGAACCCGGTGTCGTAAACGCGGGCATGGTCGTCTTCCATAATCATGCGCTCCACGGGAACATCGGTTACGGTTCCCACAGCAGCGTTGGAAAGCTCCGGCCCACCGTGGCACACGACGCATCCGGCTTTGGTCTCAAAAAGAATCAGGCCACGAAGCTGGCCTTGTGTTAACGGCGTAGGACCAACGGAATAATTGATCTTCACCGGAACCTGAGAAACCGGCGGAGAGCTGAAGGTCAACGTAATCGTACCGCTTGAATAATCGATGCTGCCGGCGTCTACGCCAACTCCGCGAATCTGCCCTTGTCCATCATCGAAGGCATACATGTCCTGATCGCTGGCATCCAGGGTCGGGTTCAATCCGACGATGGAGAGCGTATAGGGAGTAATGCCGGGTTGCAGCGTAATGGTGTAGACATTTTTCTGATTGTCGCCAATCAGGGTGTAGCTCTGCTGCTGCTCCAGGAATTTATCGAGCGGAGTCTGATCGGCGATCAGAGTGCTCTCATACATCTGGATGGCAACGCCCCAGAACAGCGAGAAGTTGTATTCCATCTCAGAGTACTCAACGGTATTGCTGGGGCAGCTCTGGGCCTTGGCAGGATCAACCATCTGCGCCGCGCTGCCGTCGGGATTCGCGCAAATGTGCAGGTTGTACTGCCACCATTCCGGCTGGAAGGCCTGTTGAATCAGGGCAGCGTAGGTGGTGTTGATTCCATTGTTGGGGGAGTTTGATAATGCGCCCAACACGCTGTCAGCGGGAGAAACCATCTGCTTAATCAGCGGCTTGCGAGCCAGCAGCTTCTTGCCTACCTGGCGAAAATCACGTCCGGCAGCCGACATTTCCGTGCTGCTGAGAATTGGCCCCAGCGACTGTGAGCACAGAGCGGAATTCTGCATGTTGATCAGCGCCGGGCCGAGTTCGTTATCAATGGGATCAATCACCAGCAGGTGCGGCTGTTTATCGCGCGCGCCGAACGGGTTTGCTCCGTTGCAGACGTTCTGGGCACGGCCATCCCAGAAATTGCGGAAATTGAAGACTGCATTGACGACGCTGGGAGTGTTGCGTCCAGTGGTCTTGCGGGCATTAATGAGCTGCCCGCCGCTGTTGACATTGAAAACAGGATCAAGAATCGAGGTGGTAACTTCGATACTCGAACCGAGAGTCACAGTCGATGAGCCCGTGGTACCGCTGGTGCTGCCGGGAGTGGTGGTTGCACCCCCTGCGGCAAGGCTGCTGATGCGCGGAATACCACCGATTCCCCGCGCGTCTTTTCCATAGTTCAGGCCGGCATCATCCGCCCCGCCCAGCAAGCTGCCATCGCCATGGCCTCCGCCTACGCTGCCGCCGTCATCATTGTGGGAACTATCAATTGCAGTCAACGGGCTGATTCCAACAATGTTGGTGGCGAAAACACCCTGCGAACCGGAAACGTCGTTGACATCGAAAGTTACGCTGAAGCGATCATTCACATTGGAAAGCTTGCGGAAAGGAAAGTCGCCATCGTGATATCCGCCGAAGCCGCTGGCAGCGCTGCCCGCGTTGTAATGATGGTTTGGACCACCAAGCTGGAAAGTGTTGTCGCCGCCTGCCTGTCCGGGGTTTACCTGGTTGGTGGCGCGGCTGTCAGCACCGGCGTTGAAATGGCAGGTTGCGCAGGCCTGCGTGTCATCGCTGCCTGCCTGCATCTCCCAAAATAATGCTTTCCCCAATTGGATAGCTGCTGTTTTGTCCGCCAGGATGCCATCCATCCCGAATACAGGCGGAACAGGAACAGTGGATAAAGGTGCGAGAGGCCGGAGAGGAACTCTTATTGCACCGGTACCGCTCTGAGCGCGCACATGCCCGTAATAGCCAAGCGCTACGACAATAGTCGTTACAGAAACAAAAATCCTCAAAAAAGCCCTGGTTCCGGAAGAACGTTTCATCATCTTCTCCTAACAATCCGTCGCAACCCAGCGTGGCTAGTGCCGGGCCTGCTTTTCTTCTACAAAAATCCGTCTGTATATCCGTCGTCCGTCGTTTTTCGTCGTCACAGGGGAGGAGGTGCTCGACGTGCAGTTTGCCGGAGTGCTACTGCGAGAAGGATTCTGAACTGTGAGGATTAAAAATGCATTAGCAGTAAATTAAGTTTTTTAATTCAAAAAAACAGGCAGGCAGCAGGTCTATCGGGCGCGAATAACCAATTGGCAACAAAGGCTTTAGGCAGACATACGGATTGAGGATCAGGGGTTCAGGAAGGTTGCAGATCGTGATATTTCTAATGAATGCGGCCACTGATTTTTTAAGAAAGACCAGCAGGCATGCAGTGAGCCAGCACAATTCGCGATAGATATAGAGCACTCTTCCAGCCTTGAGCGGCTGCCGCTGAGGATTTGCGATCTGGGCAACACCTCAGAAAGCTGCCGACTCTCGGATAAGGGCCTCGATTTTCGAATCCAAATCGCGAGCCACGGCGAGTGCGCTCGCATTTCCGTATGGGGCCAGAAGACTCGCCATCCTGTCATAAGAAAGATGAACGCCGTCTTCACGCTCATCCACCAGCACCGTTACCGGAGCATAAGAGCCCGCGTCCGGAACATGCTTTGCCATCTCGTTCATGACCAACGGATTACCAATTAGCAGCCGCACGATCTTCGGTCCCTGGAGCCCCGTTGCCTTGCGCAGAACACTACCGAGATCCAATTCGACGAATAACAACAGCCCAGTCCTCCCCATGTCCCTCCGAATGATGTTTTCGAATTCAGCGAAGGTCTGCGCTTCCTGCGATGCCTGCATGAGTTCGACCATGTCTAGATGCCCGACGGCTGCTTTCAGTGTTGCCAAGACAGACTCGAATGGCTTGGAAGATGCCAAGCTAAACCGCTCGATTTCGACCTTTCTGATCGACATTTCCATCACTCCTTCAGCCCTGCTCTCGTTTGGGGGTTTCGCTATTTTAACCTCTTGGCCGCGTCGAGCACGCCAGTCACACCATTGGCGCTACTGTTTTCGTTTACGACATCTCGTTTACGACATCTTTCAAATCGAGATGGATATCCGGAATCGCCGGTGCGGCCTCGGAGGCGACTTCCGGCTTGATCTTGAACCAGAGTGCGTATAGGGCAGGAAGGAACAGGAGAGTAAGAACCGTGCCCATCGCCGTTCCCCCAATCAGAGCGAATGCCATCGAGCCCCAGAACACCGAAAACGTAAGGGGAATGAAGGCAAGAACCGCAGCCAGGGCCGTGAGGATAACCGGCCGGGACCTCTGTACCGTCGCTTCGACCACGGCGTGATACGGGCTGAGTCCATCATGCTCGTTGACACGAATCTGGCCGATCAGAATCAGCGTATTCCGCATCAGGATTCCGGCAAGACCAATGAGGCCGAGGATGGCATTGAAACCGAAGGGCTGATGGAAAACCAAGAGCGTGAGGACGGTACCCACAAGACCGAGAGGAGCCGTCAAAAGCACCATCGTCATCGCCGAGAGCGATCTGACTTGAAAGACCGTGACGGTAAACATGAGAACGATCATGATGGGAAATACAAGATACAGGGCCTTGTTGGCTTTTCCAGCTTCTTCGATCGACCCACCCATTTCGATGTGATATCCCGGTGGCAATCCGGAAACAATCGGCTGCAACTGTTTGCGGATGGCGTTCGACACATCCGGGGGCTGCAGGGATTCATCAATGTCTCCGCGGACCGTAATGGTAGGAAGACGGTCCCTCCGACGAAGAATCGGATCTTCCGTTCTTATCTCTGTATGTCCAATCTGAGTCAGCGGGACGGGATGACCATCGCGGCTGATCAGAGTGAAATCACCGATCTCGCTCGGGTCGAGTCGAGTCGTGCCGGAACTGCGGGCCACCACATCGACAGTACGGATGTCCTCTCGGACCTGGGTGAGCGTTACACCGGTCAAAAGGAACTGGAGCTGCTGCGCAGCCTCACTGGAGGTCAAGCCAAGCAACCGCAATCGGTTCTGGTCGAGCACAAAGTGCACAGTTGGCGCGCGCTCTCCCCAATCCGTATTCACCGTCCGCATCTGGGAACTCGCGAGCATGATCCTTTTCACTTCTTCAGAGATGGCGCGCACCCGTTCGATATCTGGTCCATTCACTCGGAAGGCCACCGGGAACGGCGAAGGGGGCCCAAACACAATCTGAGTAACTCGAACGCGGGCCTCAGGTGCAAGCCCCTTTTGAATCTGATCGCGCAGCCTCCACTTCAAGCGATCGCGAGCTTCCTGGTTGGGCGTGAGGACAACGATCTTTGCGAAGCTCGGGTCAGGCAACTCCGGAGAGAGAGCAATGAAGAAGCGTGGCGCACCCTGGCCGATATAGCTCGTTACGATCTTCGCCTCGGGTTGCTGCCGTAACCAGGACTCAACCTTGATGGTGGCAGCCTGCGTGGCTTCGATGCTCGTTCCTTCCGGCATTTGGATTTCCGCCATTACTTCCGGCCGGTCGGAGACAGGAAAGAACTGTTGTTTTACGAAGCCCATTCCCGCGATGGACAGAAAAAAGAGAAATGCGACGGTTCCTGCCACCCCATGCTTGTAATGAACCGCCAACGCAATCAATCTACGGATTCTCTGATAATTCGGAGTCTCATAGATGGCAGCGTATCCGCCTTCTGCCGGCTGGATGTCAGGCAGGAGCTTTACTCCAAGATAAGGAGTGAAGACAACGGCGACCACCCATGAGGTGATCAGAGAAATGCCAACCACCCAAAAGATGTTGCCGGCATATTCACCGGCAGTGGACCTTGCGAATCCAACCGGGCTGAGCCCAATGATGGTCAGCAACGTACCTGCCAACATAGGAGCCGCGGTGTGGCTCCAGGCATAGGCAGCGGCTTCAACACGTTGTACGCCTTCTTCCATTTTGACGATCATCATCTCGATCGCGATGATGGCGTCGTCTACGAGCAAGCCTAGTGAAAGAATCAATGCACCCAGCGTAATGCGGTCGAAATAACGACCGGTTGCGAGCATGATCACGAAAACTGCTGCCAGTGTGAGAGGAACTGCGGCTGCGACCACAATTCCCACGCGCCACCCCAGGCTCAGCAAGCTCACCAGCATGACCACGCCAAGAGCCACAAAAAACTTCAGCATGAACTCGCCGACGGCCTCATGGATATTTACGGCCTGATCGGTCACCTTGGCGAAGGTCATGCCCTGCGGAAGATCGCTGCTGATCCTGCCTGCCTCCTGTTCCAGCGCTTTGCCTAATTCGAGACCATTCCATCGATCCTGCATCACAACGCCGAGCATGAGCGCAGGCTCTCCGTTATGACGAATAAGAAATGTGGCAGGATCTTCGTACCCACGCTTTATGTCAGCGATGTCTCCGAGCTTGAGCGTGCGTCCGCCCGCAACGATCGGTGTGTTCTGAATTTTTTCCAGATCGTCGTAGGCACCGTCCAAACGAATAAAGACCCGTGGCCCGTTGGTGTCGACCGAACCAGCGGGTGTCACTGCGTTTTGCCGAGCCAGGGCATCAAAGATCTCCGTTGGGCTGACGCCTAGAGTTGCCAGGCGCTGATAAGAGAAATCGACAAAGATCCGTTCCGGCCGTTCTCCCAGGATGTTGACGTTTTTTACGCCAGGGACATGTAACAATCTTTCGCGCAGAGTTTCAGCTTTGCGGACGAGCAGGCGAGGAGGGAGACCAGGCGCTTCGAGCGAGTAGAGGGCAAAGAAGACATCCGAGTACTCATCGTTGATGAACGGGCCAGACACACCGTGCGGAAGCCGCGCGGCTTCGTCTCCAAGCTTTTTACGCGCCTGATAGAACTCTTCCGGGACATCAGCAGGAGGAGTGACATCCTTCAGTGTCACCGTCATAAATGCAAAGCCGGGACGGGTATACGTCTCCACGCGGTCGTACCAGCGCAGTTCCTGCACCCTCTTCTCCAGAGGATCGGCAACCTGATCTTGCATCTCCTGAGCAGTCGCTCCTGGCCAGATCGCATAGACGGTGAGGACTTTGATCGTGAATCCCGGATCTTCGGCACGTCCCAATTTGAAGAAGGCGAATACTCCGGAGACGGTGATCATGACAATGAGAAATAAGGTAACTGCGCGCTCGCGAACCGCAATTGCGGAGAGATTGAATTTGCTCATCGGGCGGCCGTCCTTTGCTCTTCCGAACGCACTGTTTCTCCTTCATGCAGGACGTGGGGTGCGAGCGCAACAACTTGATCGCCGGCATGCACTCCGCCGAGGACTGTGGCCGTTTCGACCCCAACCTTCAACACCTGCACCTTATGGAACGAAACCCTGGAGTTCTGACGGTTGAGGATCCAGACGCCTGGACCTGCGCCTGGATCAAAAACGGACGCTAACGGCACTTGAAATGCTTCCTCTTCTCTGCCGCTTTCGAGGTTCACTGTCACAGTTTCTCCAAGCGGCGCCCTTGCGGCGTCCCCGCCAAGTACATACCGCGCTTCGAACGTTCTCGTCAGAGGATCGGCGGCATCGGACAACTGTCTAAGGCGCGCGGGATAACGCAAGCCGGGTTCGTTATAGAGAGTGGCTTGGACGATAGCGCCAAGCTTGGGGCGCTGAATCGTCTCTGGGAGATTGACGGAGGCTTCTCTGGGCCCGGAATGGGCGATCCGAATCACCGTCTGACCCGCGTTCACGACTTGGCCGGGCTCGGCAAGCGTTGCTATCACGACACCGTCTGCATCAGCGACGAGATTCGTGTACTCCGCTTCATCGGAAGCTACGCGTGCCTGAGCTTCTGCGGCGGCAAGCTGGTCGCGTGCGGCATCTGCCGCAGCCTTCATCTGGTCGTAAGTCGACGCGGATGCGGCCCCCGTGGCTACCAAGCTGCGATTCCGCGCTTCATCTGCAGCGGTCTGGTCAGCGCGTGCCCGGGCGGCAGCGACTGTCCCAATTTGCGCGGTGATTGCGTGGGCATAATCCGTCCGGTCGATTTGCATCAAAAGCTGGCCGGTATGAACGATCTGGCCGGTGTCGACGAGACGCCCTGTGATTTTTCCTGGAACTCGGAATCCGAGGTCGCTCTGGATGCGAGCCGTAACAATACCCGTGAACGCTCGGTTCATTCCGTTTGCGGCTTCTACTGTTGCGACCTGAACCAGGGGGACTTCGATTCGAGGATCGTTGTTTGCATGAGAGGTGCAACCTGAAAGACACGCTGCTGCCACGAAGATGCCGGTGAAGAGCAAGAGGTGCAATGACATGCGAGGCATTGACGGGACTCCTAATAAGCGGGCTGACTTCGAGTCGTGATAAGTCACGGCGTCCACCCTCCTCCCAAAGCACGGAACGAGGCAACGGCGGCCCGGGCTTTTGTTGTTCGAGTAGCTGCGAGATCGTCCTGCGCCACAAGCAACTGTCGGTCGGCATCCAGCACATCAGTTAACGCAACTGTTCCTGCCGCGTAGGCCTGCTGGGAGAGGGCTCTCGATGCTTCCAGCGCTTCCACCTCACGCAAGACCTCCTTTTCGCGTTCCTCGGAGGCGGACAGATTGACGAAGGCGTCCTCGACATCTTCCGCGGCGCTTAGTACGGTCTTTC
>Ga0066662_10000128_pt1 | contig 30491 bp, 15 predicted proteins | sample GraSoiAngelo_111_FD_133939 | JGI IMG/M metagenome (GOLD analysis project Ga0066662, IMG submission 133939) | Grasslands soil microbial communities from the Angelo Coastal Reserve, California, USA - 14_0903_12_40cm | ecosystem: Environmental > Terrestrial > Soil > Grasslands | place: USA...
CAATCGAGTAATCTCTATCGTGCCAAATGTCTTTGTCGTGCCGCTGATCCATGGCCGTTCCATGCCTATGGCGCAGGACGGATGACTCCACTGGCTGTGAAATTCCAAATGCGATTGCCCTGACGGCAGAGAAGAGCATGTCATCGGGGCCGTATCCAAAATCGAAAAGAGCTCAATCACCGTCACAACAACGCAGACAAGCAGGTGACAGTGATCGTGAACGAAAAAACACAGTTCTCGAAGAAGCGGTGCCGCCGCCTCGCTGGCAGACGGATACGGAGAACGACAACAGAGTAACAGCACCAAGTCTGAGAAGGTGCTGTCGCGTGCGTCGAGAAAGCGCACCAGTAGTTGCCTGCTGAAGCATCAGGAATCCTGCGCCATTTGCAAACAGACCTAGTAAATGAAAACGAAGTACAAAAAGGCTGATCCCCCACAGGTCAGCCTTTTAACCCACCGGTTAATTTTTGGGCGCAAATTGGGCGCAAATAGCGCCGATTTGGCCGGTTTTGTGCCACCAAGCCGACTATTTAAGTCCTTTACCGACAACAACTTGGTGTTTTCTTCGTTCCATGGCATGGAAGAGGTCGTCGGTTCGATCCCGACCAGGTCCACCATCTTTTCAATCACTTACAGACACCCCGGTTTCCCGCTTGGTGTCAGATGGTGTCAAACTCTTTGACGGCTTCCATGGTTTGGTAACGCTATAAGCCGTCGTTCATGACTTTGGCTCCGTTCCCTGCTTGTCCGAGTTGCTTGGTTATTTCCCTTTCGAGCGCCTCGCGGGCTTGCGAAAATATCCGTACTTCAGGGTTTATTTCAGGAAATCTTAGCAACTTTACCTTCAATGGTGTCTTGCGGATTGAGTACCTCGGGTGATCCGGAAATCTGAAATAAAGAATCACGGCAAATAACACGTCGACCACTTGGAATGTTAAGCCAGTGCACCCAATCTTTTTTCATCCAGTAATAAAGAGTAGATCTGCTAACCTCAGTTAAAACAAGTGCTGTTCGAATCGTCACTAGCTCTTTCATCCGCCCACATTTATCGCAGAAACCCGTAGGCATGGCCTATTCCTCTCTTCGCCACTGAAGGCACAAATGACTCGATGAAAGTGGTCGGCACCGAAATATGAAGCGTTGCTTCTTTTCAGGCCAAGCGATTGAGTGCCGCTTACGCTACGTTGGTTGTGTTTGAGTCCTGCAAATGAGCGGGCCAGAGTATCTTATGAAGCTCACTTGCGGGTCCGATATAAGAAATCGTGACGCGAATGAAACGAAACACCAGTTTCGTGCTTAACCTTCTCAGAAGCGAATTTATTCTAATATAAGATTTATCAAACGAGCCTTTTTTCCAAAGAATTAACAAATAATCATTCCCAAAACGGGAATGCTTTTTATCAGAAGATTCTAGAAGCCATCTCATCAATGGCTCAACCGGCAAAAGCGGACTCTGTACTGGGATGTAAGCCCAGGGTTTTATGCTCCGTGGCAGGCCAATGATTCTGTAGGGTCTGCCGGTTATGGCATTTATGAGACCGGTTCTAAGCAGATCTGCTTCCAAAATAATTTGTCCAATTCTGTCCAACCGTGTACAGCGTGCCTCTTGTCTGGGAAAAAAAATGGGATATCGTATGCTCTGCCGTCGCCTCTCCTGTATGACTCTATCTGGGTCTTACCAAGGCGGCAGTCTGCCCACTTATTTATAGAAGGAAAGAGCACTCTGGGAGTTCTCCGTGCCGTACCTAACGTCAGGTCTTTGGTTTGCCTTGCAAGTAGCTCCGAACATGGAGGGGAAAGTTGCTTTGGCATTGGAGGCTAAGGGGTTCGAGCAGCTAGTTCCCAGATACAAAGTGAAGCGGACCTGGTCTGATCGCATTAAAATGCTGGGGTTACCATTATTTCCAGGTTATGTATTTTGCAGGTTTGTTGATGGCACACATGGTTTGGCGGTTTCCACTTATGGCGTTATCCGCATCGTGAGTTTCGGAGGAAAGCCCTATCCCCTCGCCAGCGATGAAGTTGCCAGCTTACAGAAACTTTCATCCAGCGCTGCCAATGTAAAACCCTGCCCTTTCCAGAATCTAGGCGCAAAAGTCCGCATTGTTGACGGCCCCTTAGCTGGAGTGGTGGGAATAATCAGCGGTAACAAGAAGCGGCAGCTGGTAGTTTCTATCGAAATACTTATGAGGTCTGTTGCAGTTGAGATTGATTTGGACCAAGTCTCCTTACTGGCCGCCTAACTTCACCAGGCGCCTAAGTCTTGCTGTACCATTTGCAACGAACTGCCGCTAAGGTTTGAAATTTCCTGATCCTGCTGCTCTCAACACCAGTGCACCACTTCGGGAAACCAGGAATAACGTCACTCCTTGCCTCAGAGCTTGCGCTGGAGCTAAATCAAAGTTTGGGCTATGCCTGCTCGGCCACACTGTTCTCCAATCCGCTCAGGAATTCTTATGCAAGTTACCGCTTCAAAGCCGATATCTTTGAATCACCAGGAAGCAAGCCAGATTAAAGCGCTTCAAAACGGCTTTCCCATAATATGGATTGGCTTGTTGATATGTGCAGCGAGTGTCTGGTTCTTAGACAGGCCTCCTCATCCACTGGCGGAACAAGTCCCCTCATCTGTATTTTCGGCGGCGAGAGCAGCGGAATATCTGGCGGTGATTGCCAGGGCTCCACATCCCATTAATTCTCCTGAGCATGATGCCGTGCGGGATTACATTGTTCGCACCCTCCAGAATTTTGGGCTCACTCCGGAGATACAGAAGACAACAGACATAAACGAGCGGCGCAAGATCCCAGGCGCACTGTACAACATTATCTGCCGGCTCAAGGGAACCGGTACTGGAAAAGCGGTGCTTGTGGCCGGGCACTATGATTCGGTCCCCGCCGGACCGGGAGCGAGTGATGATGGAGTTGCAGTGGCGTCTATGCTCGAAACCATTCGGAGCCTCAAATCGGCTCCGCAACTTAAGAGAGATGCAATCTTTCTGTTTACCGATGGGGAGGAACGGGGCCTGCTCGGCGCACAAGCATTTGTGTCCGAACACCCCTGGGCACACGATGTGGGAATAGTGCTGAACTTCGAGGCACGCGGCACTAGAGGTCCTTCCATTATGTTTGAAACCAGCGATCACAATGGCTGGCTCATCAGAAACTTCAGCCAAGCTGCCTCGGATCCCGTAGCTAATTCCCTTTCCTATGAAATCTATAAGCGTTTGCCGGGCAATACAGATTTCACCATCTTCAGGCGGGCCGGATATACGGGGCTCAATTTTGCCTTCATTGACGGCTTCGCTTACTATCACAGTCCTCACGACTCCCCGGAGAACGCAAACCAGGGCAGCATCCAGCAACATGGAAACTATATGCTGGCCATGGTGCGCCAGTTCGGCAATGCTGAATCTGATGATCCGCGACCTGCAAATGTCATCTACTTTGATCTGTTCGGAAAACTGCTGGTAGTATACGGGCACACCGAAGCCACGGTATTTCTAGTACTCACAATCATCTTAGCGGCGGCTGCGCTGTTCTTCGGATTGCGAACAAAGCGCCTGCATGCAGGCGCGAGCCTGATTGGGCTTATAACGATCCTTGGGGGCGCGGTCATGACTCTCCTGGTTTCCGGAGTTCTGGCCCGGATGATCATGCCACGCAACCCACATCCTTCAAGGATGGATCTTGGGCCGATTCCTGAGGCGGGATGGTATGTAGCATCTTTTTGCGCTATTGGACTGGGGTGCGGCATAGCGTTTTATCTGCAGATATCGAAGCGGATTAGCGCAGAAAACCTGATAAGCGGCAGTTTCCTGGTGTGGATAGGCCTTGTGATTGCTTTGGCTATCTTCGTGCCTGGCGGAACCTACCTTTTCCTATGGCCACTTTTCTTTAGTGCGCTTGCATCGCTTATAGTTTTCGCGAACAAGCAGATATCACCCGGAACTGCGCGAGGAATTCTTTTCCTCGGCAGCTTACCCGCAATCGTAATCGTGGTTCCCATGATCCATAAGATTTACTGGGCCTTTGCGGCAGGCGCTACCGCAGTCGTGAGCGGGCTCTTTGCCGTTGTGGTGTCTTTAATCATCGGGCCCATTGCTCTGGAGACAACTTCAAGACCGTGGCTGCTGCCAGCTTGTTGTTGGATTGCAGGGCTGGTGTTCCTGGTTACCGCCATGGTAACAGCCTGAGCTCCTCCCTGGTGCCCTGGTCTTCAAACGGAATCAAGCTCTCCCGGCACTCAGAAGATACTCGCATTGATCCGATTCAAAAGGTACACAGTATGAAAAAGTTCGCAATCATGTGGACGGGCCAGCTTTTCTCTCAGCTTGGAAATGCCCTGACCACTTTTGCTCTAGGCATCTGGGTGTATCAGCACACAGGATCTGTTTCCCAATTTGCCGCGGTTTCGATCTCCTGGACTGCTGCGCTTATTTTCATGTCGCCGCTGGCAGGCGCGATTGTAGACCGCTTTGACCGCCGCCGCCTGTTAATTCTGGTAGAAGTTGTGGGCGCAGCACGGGTGCTTTTCTTCCTTTTGCTTCTCTCTCTGGGCAAATTGTCACTGCTGGCCATCTGCATCGCCACAGCCGTCATCGGGGTCAGTGGTTCCATCGGCAGCGCAGCCTTTCTGGCTTCCATGACGATGGTCCTGCCCAAAGATAAGCTGGGACGCGCCAACGGAATGCAGCAATTTATATGGGCATTTGCGCAGGTGGCTGCTCCAGTCATTGCCGGCATCATGCTTGCGCATTGGGGCCTTGCTCAGATACTCGTGATTGACTGCGTCAGCTTTTTTATCGCGATTGGTGCGTATCTCACTATCACCATTCCCAATCCTGAGCGGAGCGCCACAGATCAAGGAAAATTGGGCCCGCGAATATTGCTCAATGACATAATCGTGGCCGCAAAATACGTAAAGGCACCTTCGTTGCTTCTCCTCTGTGTTTTTCTGAGTGGCCTGAACCTGGCGGCTGGAATTGTTGGTATTTTATTTCAGCCCATGATGCTCGCATTCACCACGCCTACTGTGGTTGGACGCGTGGCAACCATTGGAGCGCTGGGCATGCTGGGAGGCAGCATAATCATGTCACTCTGGGGAGGACCCAAGCGCCGGTTTCGAGGCATCATGGCACTGAACGTGATTTGCAGCTTTTGCCTGATGGCTGGGGGGATGAAAGCTTCGGCAGTCCTCATTGCCGTTTCCGGTTTCGCCTTCTTTTTTTGCTATCCGCTGGTGGCAGGGACCGTACAGGCCCTGTTGCAACAATCGGTAGCGCCGGAAATGCAAGGACGCATATTCAGCTTCGTAAAGATGGCAGGAGCGTGGTCCGTACCCACAGGCCAGGCTATTGCCGGGCCGATCGTGGATAAAATTTTCGAACCGTGGCTGCGGCCGGGAGGCCCGCTGAGTCCCAGTATTGGCCAAGTCATCGGCACTGGACCCGGTAGAGGCAGCGCGTTCATGTTCATCGTTGTGGGAATCGGATATTTGGTAATGACTCTCACGGCTTATCTGGTGTCATCTTCCCGATCTGCCGAGACCGCTCCTTCAAATCTCCTGGCGGCAGAAGCACTCAAGACCACAGAGCGATTGAACATGCCGAAAGCAGACGGCCGGGGAGCAGATTGATGCGAGCAGTTCTAAGTACATTGGGACCAGTTGATGATGTCCAGGCGATGATCGCCCTGGCCATCGAACTTCGCCGTGCCGGACACGAAACGGTATTGGCCCTGTCTTCCAGTTACAGAGACAGCGCCAGATGCCACGGAATCGATTTTGTTCCAACAGACCCAGACATTTCGCAGGAAATACAAATCACCTCAGCAGGACAGCTCCGCCATGTCTGGGAGGCCGTCCTTCCGTTTCTGCCTGAGGTCTGCCAGACGTTACGGGAGGCCTGCCGCAACGCAGATGTGCTGGTTGGATCACCTTATCAGCCAGCCTGCCAGCTCGTGCATGAAACAAGTCTGGTGCCTTATATTTCCCTCACTACAGATGTTGGCGCACGTGAAACAGATGAGTTGAGCGCCTTTCTCCTCAACCCTTACCGTATTCAGGCTGGATTACCTCCCTTGGATGGCGCGGTGACAAATGATGGGAACTCCCGTCAGCTTGCTTTGTATGCTGTGAGCCGGCATGTTTTTCAACCTCCGGTAAGCTGGCCCAGCCACTGCAAAGTAGTGGGATTTTTAATTCATGATGAGAGTGACTGGCAGCCAGATTCGGGACTCGAGCGGTTTTGCTCCGGCGTTGGGCGTCCTGTAGTTGTAAGCCTGCGCAAAGGGGCTGCACCGATTCCTTTTCTTACAGAGGCGGCGCGGCAGGTTCCATGCCGGATGATCCTTCAGCACGAATCAAAAGAACAGAATCTTCATCTGCCAGCCAACATTTACCTCAGCAGCTTTGCGCCCTCTGAATGGCTTTTTCCAAGAGCGGCACTTGTGGTGCATCACGGCGACGCACTCACAACGGCACGTTGTTTAAAGGCAGGTGTGCCCGCCATAATTATCTCCGAAGGCCCTAATCCACCGGCCTGGTTGGGAATGATCCGGGCCAAAGGCTGCGTAAAAAACATCATTCCACTCCCTCATTTAAATCCCGCCAGGCTGGCTGCAGCCATCAGAAGTTCTCTGGCTTCGACACAACTCCAGCAGGCAGCCACAGAGCTCGCAGCGCAGATTCGCTCCGAAGCTGGAATACAGACAGCAAGAAAACTGATTGAGGAGTTTGTTGAGACCCACAAGAACCGCGCGAGCGAACTTGAGCAGAACGCTCCGGCAAACGACAAAATACAAGTCCAAGCACCCGCTTTGGTTCCCGCGCCACGGCGAGAGGAAATGCCGCTTTCCTATGCCCAGCAGCGCTTGTGGTTTGCTGATCGACTCGAGCCAGGCAATACAGTCTATAACATGCCCTTCCAGTGGCGATTTGAAGGCAAGATGCACCGTTCGGGATTGCAGTATGCGCTCAATGAAATGGTCCGGCGGCACGAGATATTGCGCACTACCTTTCCTGTGCGGAACGGCATGCCGACACAGAAGATAGCGGCTGAATTGGAATTGAAGCTGGGAGAAATTGACTTGCAGGGTTTCCCTCCAGAAGAGCAAGAGGCTCAGGTCAAAAAGATTGCCCAACAGGAAATGATGTGGCGTTTCGATCTGGCACAAGGCCCGCTTTGGCGCATGACATGGCTGCGCCTGGATGATAACAACCACGTGCTGCTCGGAAACCTTCACCACATTGTGAGCGATGGCTGGTCGCAGGGCATCATGTTGCGGGAGATCAACAAGTTTTATGAAGCATACCTGCAGAACCAATCTCCGGCGCTGCTACACCTGCCTCTCCAGTATGGAGATTATGCGGTCTGGCAAAGAGATTATTTTGCGGGCGAAATCCTGGAAGAACAACTGTCATACTGGCGCACGCAACTGACTGGGCTGGTGCCATTGGATCTACCTACTGACTATCCGCGCCCCGCAATCAAAAGCTACTGTGGCGGCAGCGCCAGATTCCAGTTCTCTAACAAATTGACTGAGGATCTGAAAGCGTTGGCCCGGCATGAAGGCGCGACGTTATTCATGGTGGTACTAGCCGCTTTGCAGGTCTTATTAAGCAAGTATTCCGGCCAGGACGACATACCTGTCGGCGCTCCGATTGCAGGACGTACAAGGAAAGAACTCGAAAACGTCCTGGGCTGCTTCATCAACATGCTCACGTTGCGCACAGACTTGAGCGGGGCCCCCACGTTTAGAGAAGTGATCCACCGAGCCCGCCGGACAGCCGTAGAAGCTTACCGCTACCAGGATATTCCCTTTGAAAAGATCGTGCAGGAATTGCACATTGAGCGCGACGTCAGCCGCACACCTCTTTTTGACGTTATGCTGGTATTGCAAAACATGGAGGTTACAAGACCCCGGCTTCACGGTTTGCGTTTCATCGAATGGGTTGATTTGAGTGAATCAGCTCCTTTCGATTTCACCCTGCAGATGCTCGAGACGCAAGGATTCAACTGCCGCTTGTCATATGTGCGCGATCTCTATACCCCGGAAACCGCTTTGCGTTTTCTCGATCATCTGAATCGCGTAATGGAACAGATGGCAGCAACACCTGACCTCAGGACCTTAGATTTCTCTTTGTTGACACAGGAAGAGTTGCATCAGGTTTTGGTGGAATGGAACGGTGCAAGCGTCCCCGAGTTGCTCGGCCAATCCGTTCATACAGTCTTTGAGCAACAAGTAGAGAAGACTCCATCAGCAACTGCCGTTGAATATGAAGAATCGGCCTTGACATATGACCAATTGAATAGCCGGGCCAATCAAATGGCACGTCACTTGAGAAGCTTGGGGGTAGGCCCCGAGACGCGGGTAGCTTTGTGCATGGAGCGCTGCCTGGAATTCATGGTTTCCATATTAGGAGTATTGAAGGCCGGCGCCGCGTATGTGCCTCTTGACCCTGGGTTGCCAAAAGAACGCCTTAAGTGGATGCTCAGTGACATTGAGGCTCCGGTGGTTCTCATGCAGACCGAGTTGGCAGCAAGACTACAGTTGCAAGGCCGGATCGTGTGCATAGACGATCCCTCCTTTCAGAAATTGTTGTTGCAAGAACAACATACAAATCTTGTATCTGGGGTTCAATCTGAGAATTCCGCTTACTGCATCTATACTTCAGGTTCCACAGGAAAGCCTAAAGCAGTCGTTGCTACACACGGTGCGCTGGTCAACGTGACGCGATGTCAGCAGAAATTTTTCGGTGTTACCCCACAAGACAGGTTCTTGCAGTTTCTTGCTCCGAGCTTCGATCCTGCGGTTGCCGAATGGACGACTACTCTGCTGGCTGGAGCTACACTGGTGCTGAGTGCCGACCCTCGGCGAATGCTTGGATCTGACCTGGCGCAATTGCTTGAAGAGAAGCGCATCAGTTGCGCGGGCTTGCCTCCCTCAGTCCTGACTTCCCTTCCGAACGATGCCGAGCTGCGAGGGATACGCGTGCTATTGACGGGAGGAGCACCGAGTCCAAAAGAGCTGGTGTGCCGCTGGGGCAAGGGTCGCAAGATGTTCAATATATATGGCCCCACTGAAGCTACTATATCCGCAACCATGACCCAGCTTTCGGAATTTGACGGCTCTGCTCCCATCGGACAGCCGCTGGATAACGTTAAAGCATTCGTGCTGGACAAAGAGATGAATCCCGTGCCCCCGGGTATGAGAGGTGAGTTATACCTGGGAGGCGCTGGGGTCACCCGTGGATACTGGAAACGTCCTGACATGACGGCTGGCCGCTTCCTGCCCAATCCATTTTCGACAAGTGGAGGAGAACGTCTTTATCGGACGGGAGACATCGTGAGGTGGCGCTCAGACAAAAAGCTGGAATTTGTCGCCCGGGTAGATGAGCAAGTAAAAATCCGGGAGCAGCGCATTGAACTCGGAGAGATCGAGACAGTATTGCGCCAGCATAAAGGCATTCGCGATGTTAAGGTCATCGTCCGTGAGGACCAGCCGGGCGATAAGCGTTTGGTGGCATATGTAGTGCCGGAAGCGGATGTAGAAGAAGCCCGGCTTCCTGGCGAATTGCGGGCAGGCCTGCGTGAAGAATTGCCCTCCTATATGGTGCCGTCGCATTTCGTGGTCATGAGTGCGCTGCCCATCAGTGCGAGCGGCAAGATTGACCGCCGCCAACTGCCTGCACCTGCAAACCCCAAGGCCCCTGTAGAGCCGGCTGTAACAGATGCCGCAACAGAAATGGAGCAGACGATTGCGCGCGTCTGGAGTGAGGTGTTGCGGCTCGAAAAAGTTGGAGTTCACGATAACTTTTTTGACCTCGGCGGCGACTCATTTTTAAGCGTTCGTGTACAAAGCGAGTTAGTGAAAATTCTGGGGCGAGAGATCAAAGTACTTGAGTTGTTCAGGTTCCCGACCATCAGGGCGCTGGCAGAACACCTTGCGGAAAAAACCACAGAATCCACCACTTCAAAAAGCAAGCAGATCCCATCAGCTTCACTCGATGCTGGTAAGGAACGATTGCAAAAGCAACTGGCACAACGCGCACACCAGAAATCGCAAAGAGCATCGGTAAACACCATCAACTAGAGCAGGCAACAATGGCTGTAAGCCGGAATCTTTACATTGCGCCCCTTTCCAAAATCGGGAGCTGATACGTCTCGCGAAAACTACACAGCATTTCTTAAAAAGGCACACACTTCCTAACACAGTGCATTGAACACCTGAATAGGTGGAGACTTTTTTGTGGCATCCGACAACAAACTAACTGGTCTGGAGATTGCCATCATCGGCATGGCAGGACGTTTTCCCGGCGCGGGAAACCTGCGCCGGTTTTGGCAAAACCTAGCAGAAGGGCGGGAGTGCATTTCGTTCTTCGCAGAGGAAGAACTGTTGGCATCCGGCCTGGGACTTGAAGAGATCAGGCGTCCAGGGTATGTGAAAGCCCGCGGAATCCTTGAGGATTGCGAATCGTTCGATGCTGGATTTTTCAGAATCACGCCCAGGGAAGCAGAGTTTATTGATCCCCAGCAGCGCCTCTTCCTGGAGTGCGCATGGGAAGCTTTTGAAGATGCCGGTTATGTTCCCGACGCATTTGCGGGGCTGATCGGGGTGTTTGCCGCTGTCGCTACCAGCACCTATTTCTTTTGGCAGATCATACCTGCGATGGGAAGCGGCTTCGCGTTCAGCGACGCCATGTCTATATTGAGCAACGACAAAGATTTCCTGCCTACCCGCTTGTCTTACAAGCTGAATTTGAGAGGACCCAGTGTTGCCGTGGGTACCGGATGCTCAAGTTCGCTGGTGGCAACTCACATTGCCTGCAAGTCCCTGCTGGCTGGAGAGTGCGATATGGCACTGGCAGGTGGCGTCTCCATCCACTTTCCAATCAAAAGCGGGTACAACTTTCAAGAAGGTGGAGTTGTGTCACCCGATGGCCACTGCCGTACCTTCGACGAATGTGGGAAAGGCAGCGTTTTCGGCAGCGGGATTGGGGTTGTGCTTCTCAAGCGACTGGAGGACGCTCTTAAGGACCGCGATCCCATTTATGCGGTCATCAAAGGATCGGCGACCAATAATGATGGATCGCGCAGAGTCGGCTTTACTGCGCCGAGCATTGAAGGGCAATCTGAAGTAATCGCCCTGGCGCGTCTGATGGCAGGCGTCGATGCCAGTTCTATCAGTTATATCGAGACCCATGGCACGGCAACGCCAATCGGCGATCCCATCGAGGTGCAGGCACTGATAGAAGCATCCGCAAATTCACCTCTTCAAAAAAATTCCTGCGCGATAGGTTCAGTCAAAACCAATATCGGACATACGGCTGAGGCTTCGGGTATTGCGGGATTAATTAAGACTGCCCTGTCCCTCAGGCATCGGAAGATCCCGGCAAGCTTGCATTTCACTAAGCCGAATCCCAAGCTCGGACTGGAAGATAGTCCCTTCTATGTGAATGACAAGCTAAAAGATTGGAAGTCACAGGGTCCACCATTGCGCGCCGGAGTGAGCTCATTTGGCATCGGAGGAACGAACGCGCACGTGGTGCTCGAAGAGGCGCCTCAAACGGTTGTCCATGGATCACACCGCAAATACAGCATGCTCACTTTGTCTGCCAGGACAGCGTCTGCACTGGAGACATATACCGATCAGATCCGCACCTTCCTATCCGAAAACCCGATTGCTTCTCTGCCGGACGCAGCTTTCACCCTTCAGACAGGCAGGAAGTCTTTCGATTACCGCAGGGTGCTTGTCTGCGACAGTGTGGATGATGCAGTCCAATCCCTGAAAGGCCGCGACCGGCAGAGGATCTATTCCAGCGTCAGGCCACCCCTGGAAGCCCCGAATATCGCGATTATGTTTTCCGGCCTCGGCGATGATCACCCCGGCATGGCCGCCACGCTCTATCAGACAGAACCGTTTTTCCGTACGGAGTTAGACCGCTGTTTCGAATTGCTGAAGCAGGAACTGAATGTGGATTTTCGTACCATCTTGCGAGTAGATTCCGCTTCCGCCAACACAAAGACTTCAGCAGTAAACAACGGGCCCGACCTTCGTCGAATGCTGGGCCGGGCTGGTAGAACGAATGGCACACCAGCCGAGCGCATGCGCACGGATTTCGCCCAGATTGCCCTGTTTATCACGGAACTTGCTCTGGCACGGCTGTGGATGCACTGGGGACTCAAACCCAAAGCCCTGATCGGTTACAGTCTCGGAGAATTCTCTGCCGCCTGTGTGGCGGGCGTTTTTTCCGTTCCGGATGCAATCAAGATCGTAGCCGCGCGCGCGAAACTGGTCCAGTCGCTTCCTCCCGGAGCCATGCTGGCTGTGCCTTTGCCGGAACAGGAAGTGCGGGAACTTAAGGGCGCCGAGTTGGGTGTGGCTGCAATCAATGGACCAGCACTCACCGTTTTAAGCGGGCCGGTTGAAAGCATTGCGGAGTTGCAGTCGCGGCTTAAATCTAAGGGTATAGAGACACGCCACGTCCATACCAGTCACGCGCTGCATTCGCATGCGATGGCACCCATCACAGAAGCGTTCATGGAGGTACTGAAGCAATTCCCGACGCAGCCTCCGCAGATACCCTATGTCTCAAACGTCACAGGGGATTGGATCAAGCCGGAGGAGCCACGTGATCCCGCGTATTGGGCCCGGCATCTGTGCGGAACAGTGCGCTTTGGAGCAGGTGTTGAAAAGCTCCGCCAAAACGGAACGCAGATCTTTGTCGAAGCAGGCCCCGGCCAGACGCTGTGCAGTCTCGTACTACAACACCCCGCCTGCCACAGTGGAGAACGCGCTGTAGCATTACAGTCGCTCTCCAGTATTTACGACGCTGCCGACGACAGTGCTGTCCTGCTCTCAAGTCTTGGAAAGCTCTGGTTGGAAGGCTGGACCCCGGACTGGGAGTCGTTTCACGAACAAGATCGCCGTTCGCGCATGTGGCTACCAACCTATCCCTTTGAGCGAAAAGTGTACCGGGTGCAGCCGGTGGGTACGTCGATTGGTATACCCAAAACGGCCTTTGCGATTTACCCGCAGCCTGCGTCTTCCCAGGACAAAGCTTCCCCCCAAAAAAGCATTGCTGCTGCGCTTGAGACCAATTCCCAAACCATGCGCGGAATTGATGATGACGCGGCGGAGGGTGAGCAGCTTGTTTTACCGGAAACCGAGTTGCAACGAAAAGTCGCCGCCCTCTGGTATGAGCTGCTGGGCATTGAGCAAATCAGCATCCATGATAATTTTTTCAAAATCGGCGGAGATTCTTTGCTCGGGACCCGCCTCATCTCACGTCTCTCAGGAACATTTCCAATCGAGTTGCCTTTACGGCAATTAATCGAAAACCCAACCATTGCCAGCCTGTCGGAGATCATTGAAGGTTTGCTTCTGCAGAAGCTCGAAGAACTCTCCGATGAGGAAGCCGCCAAATTAGCCGAGAACCTTGGATAAAGGAGCAAGCATGGCTGCACCAGATCAGACCGTTGCACCTCGCGTGATTTCTTCTGCCAAGCAGTTATTGCTTGAGAAGTGGAAAAAGGGAGAACAACAGAAACGGCAGACGATTCCAGTCCGGACCGCGCAAGGGCCTGCTCCTCTTTCCTTTGCACAACAAAGGCTCTGGTTTCTTGACCAATTGGTTCCTGAAAACACCGCGTACAACATCACCTTCGCTATGCGCTTGAGTGGCAATCTCGACCTGGCAGCGTTGCGAGCTTCATTCAATGAAGTCATTCGCCGTCATGAAGCGCTGCGAACGGTCTTCCGGTCAGAGGACGGCAATGCCCATCAGGTCGTTGAAGAGCCCTTTGAACTTAATATTTTAGAAACAGATCTCCGGCACACTCCAGCCATGGAGCAACAGGCAACCATTGAACGAATTGGCGCCGATGAGACGATGCGGCCGTTCGATCTCACGCGGCTCCCGCTCCTGCGCGTCACGCTGTTGCAGCTGGCAGAATCCGAATATGTGATGCTGGGTATCGTCCACCATATTGTGTTTGACGGCTGGTCGGTTGGCGTGTTCCAGTCTGAATTTTTCGAGTGCTACCGCGCATTTACCGCGAACCGGCAGGCAAGGCTACCTAAACTCCCCATTCAATACCCGGATTATGCAGAATGGCAGCGCACATGGCTGGAAGGTGAAAGGTTACAGCGGCAGCTCGACTACTGGAAAACTCAGATGAGTGGCGAGCGCCCGGTCCTGCAATTACCGGCTGACAAGACGCGTCCTCTGGTTTCGTCTTTCAGGGGGTCAAGCCTTCCTTTCAGCTTTGGGGAGGATCTGACGAAGCCAATGCACCGGCTTTCTGATGAAACAGGTGTTACGAGCTTCATGCTTGTACTCGCTGCTTTCAATGTGTGGCTGCACCGGTACTACGGACAGGAGGATATCCTTGTTGGCTGCCCTATCGCGAACCGCAACTACCCGGAATTAGAAGGCTTGATTGGTAATTTCGCTAATACGCTGGTTTTACGCACCGATTTGAGTGGCAACCCGACGTTCCGTGAGCTACTTGGCCGCATCGAGAAGATGACAGTGGCTGCTTACGAGAACCAGGACTTGCCTTTTGAGAAGCTTGTGAACGAGCTCAAGCTTGAGCGGGACATGAGCCGCAACCCGCTGTTTCAGGTGATGCTTAATTTCGAGGGCTCACGAAGCCTCAGGAACAGCGAGATCACCGGCCTGAAAATTGAGCCAGTGATCCTGCGCCAAGCCGTTTCGAAGTTCGATTTATGGATGACGATTGCCGAGTTCCCTGACAACTTCGGCGGAGAACTGGAATACAGCACTGACCTGTTCAGCGATGCTGCAGTGACCCGGATGCTCGGTCATCTGACGCGAGTGGTGCAACAGCTTGTCGAAGCGCCCGATCAACCAATCTCGAAAATCTCACTCCTGACCACTGCTGAAATCGAAGAGGTAGTCTGCGCCTGGAACAAGACTGCTGCTGAATACGATCTGCAGCAGGGGCTGCATCAACTCTTTGAACTGCAGGCCCGGAAATCGCCACATGTCCCAGCATGTATTTTCGAGAATTCTGCCCTGAGCTATCAAGAGCTCAACCAGCGGGCCAACCGCGTTGCCTGTTGCCTGCGCGAGCGCGGAGTCAAGGCGGATTCCATTGTAGGTATCGCATGCCGCCGCTCACCGGAAATGGTGATCGGAATGGTGGGAATTCTGAAGGCCGGTGGCGCTTACCTGCCTCTCGATCCTGAATATCCGCCTGCCCGCCTGAACTTCATGACTGAGGATTCCGGGATCTCAATATTGCTGGTCCAATCAGCAGTGGCCGAGCGGTTTTCTGGAGACAACCCGCGTCTGATCTCGCTCGAAGAAGTTAGCAATGACAGCAGCTGGGATCACAGTGATTTTGAAGTCCCTGTCGCCCCTCTTCAGCTTGCTTATGCGATCTACACGTCAGGTTCCACCGGCAATCCCAAAGCAGGAATGAATACCCACGAGGGTATCTGCAACCGCCTACTGTGGATGCAAGAAATGTTCGAGCTCACCCCGGAAGATCGTGTCCTGCAAAAGACCTCTTTCAGTTTTGATGTCTCTGTGTGGGAGGTCTTCTGGCCGTTGGTCACAGGATCGTGCATCGTGCTGGCGCGTCCTGAAGGACATAAAGATCCCGAATATCTTGTCCAACTGATTCAGGCACAGAAGGTCACGACCATGCATTTTGTGCCATCCATGCTCCGCTTGTTCTTAGAAGTGGACGGCATTGAGCATTGCAGTTCTCTGCGGCGGGTCATTTGCAGTGGTGAAGCGCTGCCGCAAGAGTTTGTCCGGCAGTTTGCTGCACGTTTACCGCGTGTTCCACTCTACAACCTTTATGGTCCCACTGAGGCTGCAATTGACGTGACGGCATGGCGTTGCGGTGATGATGCAGGATCCACGGTACCCATCGGCCGCCCAATCGCAAATATCCAAACCTATGTACTTGATAAAGAAATGATGCCGTTGCCCGTAGGCGTGGCGGGAGAACTCTATATTGGCGGCATCGGGGTGGGACGCGGCTATCTGAACCGGCCCGATCTCACTGCCGCGAAGTTCGTTCCCGATCCTTTGTCCACACAGCCAGGAGCGCGGCTGTACAGAAGCGGTGATCTGGTGCGCTGGCTGCCTCTGGAAGCCATCGAGTTCCTTGACCGCATTGATAACCAGGTGAAGCTCCGCGGGTACCGCATTGAACTTGGTGAGATTGAATCTCACCTGCGGGACCATCCTTCAGTAGAAGATGCCGCCGTGGTGGCGCGAGAAGATGAAAATGGAGACAAGCAGCTCATCGCCTATGTGGTCCCTGCTGCGCCACCCAAACCTGTAAGTGAAGGCCTGTCAGTGGAGGCCGTCCAGCAATGGCGGGAGGTGTTTAACGAGACATACAACGGAGCACCCACGATTGCAGAGTGGAACAATTCCCTGGATTTCGCCGGATGGGTCAGCAGCTTTACAGGAGAACCTATTGATCGGTGGGAAATGGAAGAATGGCTCGGTCAAACGGTAAACCGGATTCTGGATCTCAAACCGGAATCGGTGCTGGAGTTAGGCTGCGGAACTGGCCTGTTGCTGCTCTCAATCGCTCCAAAGTGCAGCAAGTATGTGGGCACGGATATTTCGGAGCGCGGCCTGCGGCACATTTCCAATGTGATTCGCGCCAACAAGGAATATGCAGGAGTAGAAGTCAGACGGCAACCCGCACATGAAGCACTTTCCCAGGAAAAGGAAAAAAGCTTCGATCTCGTGGTCTTGAACTCGGTCATCCAGTATTTTCCCAATGCTGAATATCTCACCCAGGTGCTGCAAGCCGCAGTCAAAGTGGTACGTGATGGCGGACACATTTTTGTCGGTGATGTGCGGCACCTCGGGCTCCTGGAAATCTTCCATTCTTCTCTGGAAATTTCTCGGAGCCCAGCGAGCACTCCGGTCGAAACCGTCCGCCAGAGGGCACTTGCCCAGATAGAGCAGGAATCCGAACTGGTGGTTGCCCCTGAGTTCTTCTATTCCCTGCCGGAAAATCTTCCCGGAGTGAGTTCTGCCCAAATCTGGCTGCGGCGTGGCCTGGGGGGGAACGAAATGGCAAAGTTCCGCTTCGATGCAATCCTTCAGGTCAGAGGAGAGCGGCCTGCACGCAATACAGTACCGTGGGTCCGCTTCCATGAAGCCGGCACAGATCTCGATAGCTTGCGACAACAGCTCAAAACCGTGCAGCCGCCGCTGCTGGCAATGACTGGAATTGTGAATGGCCGGATCGAACAAGAAATGCGAATGGCAGAGACCCTGGCTCAATCTGTGGGGCAAGGCACCACAGTGGATGAATTGCGCAATGCTGCAGCTAGTCTCTATCGGGAAGGACTCGATCCTGAAACAGTATGGCGTCTGGGCGAAGAGTCAGGGTATGCAGTAAGAGCTGGCTGGCGGCCACATGAAGTTCCGACCGAGTTCAGTCTAATTATGTGCCGCAAAGATATTCCGGATAGCAGCGCGGCTTTGGCCAACCTGTCGGAAGGTCCCGCAGGCGCGGCTCCACCTTCGCACCTCTTTAATAACCCCCTGCGGCACAAACTGGCCCAGTCCCTGACGACCGAGTTGCGTCAGCATTTGAAAGAAAAGCTGCCGGACTTCATGACCCCAGCGCTTTTTGTCGTGCTTGAGACCCTGCCTCTTACTCCCAGCGGCAAACTGGACCGTAAGGCTCTGCCATGTCCGACCATTGTTCCCAGGAGACAGTCAGAATTAGTACTGCCTCAGACGCCGGTGCAGGAATCTTTGGCTGCAATATGGAAAGAAACGTTGCATCTGGAAGAGGTCAGCACCAACGACAACTTCTTTGAGTTGGGTGGGGATTCCATTCAAAGTATCCGCGTGGTGGCCGCCATACAAAAGGCCGGTTACAGAACAACTGTGCAGGAAATGTTCAAATATCAGACTATCGCCGAGTTGGCCGAGGTGATCGAGCGCGGCTCAGAGCCTGGGGATCCAGAACTGGGCTCGGCGACCAGCTCGACACCTGAATTGCAGGTCTCGGATATTGCTCCCGTCCACCTTGACCAGTCCGTTATTGACCGCTATTTGCCCGCTGCTGATATTGAAGAGTTCTACCCGCTGGGCAGCCTGCCTGCGGACATGCTGGTGCACCACCTGGATATTGGTGATCCTTCGCTCAACATGGTCTGGGGAGCTGAATTGGAGCGCGGAATCGATCTGGACCTCTTTGTCGAAACTTACCAGATGCTTGGCGCACGTCATGCGGTGCTTCGCACATCATTTCTGTGGGAAGGACTGGATCGGCCTTTGCAAGTTGTGCATCGGAAGGCAACTATACCTGTAGAGTACGAGGATTGGCGGGGTTTACCGGCTGATGAACTAAGGGAAACAACAAGACGCTTCGTTCAGCACAATGCAGTGCGTGGCCTTGAACTTCGAAATCCCCCTTCCGCCCGTCTTTTCCTGGGACAGGTCGGCGATGACGTTTTTGTGGTCTGCAGGGCATTCAACTATATGTGCCTGGAAGGATGGAGTGCAAATATAGTTACCGACCACCATCAGGCGCTGTACGCAGCATTGCGGAACAATCAGGTAGTTGATGAGAAACCGCCGGTCACCTACCGCGAATACATCGAGTGGTTGCACAAGCGGGATTGGAGCAAGGCAAAGCTGTTCTGGCAGCAAGAACTGCATGGTGCCGTTCTTCCCACTCCACTGGTGAAAGCTATTCCCGGGAACATTCCGACAAGTGGAGATATTTTTGAGCGGGAAACAAGCCCTCTGTCAGGTCCGGTGACCGGGCGACTCAGGGCACTGGCCCGCTCTCACCGGCTCACGGAGAGTGTCGTCTATCAGGCCGCATGGGGTTTCCTTGTCAGCCGTTATTCCGGACTGCGCGATGTTGTCTTTGGACTGGCTATGAACGGCAGATCGGTAGATTTTGGCGACATCACCCAAATGGTGGGCTGCACCTTGAACTTCCTTCCAGTCCGCCTGCAGATCAATGAGGAGGAAGATTTGCTTTCATGCCTGGCACGAATGCAGCAAAAACAATGGCAAATCATCAGTTACGAGCATTTGCCACCCCAGAGCTTAAAATCATGGATGGGCATTGCACCTCATCAGTTGCTATTTGAAAGCGTTATTTATTACCAGAATCTCAAAGCTGCAGTCATGCAACAAACGATGGGGTGGTTCTATGCAAAAACTGCCGTCCCGTTGCGTCTAGATGTCTATCCCCGCACCACCCGTCTTGGGACGGAACTCCACATTTCGTATCACGTAAGAGAGTTCGACCAAGCCACCATAGTCCGCGTAATGAGGGACTGGAAAGCTATCCTGACCGCAATTGCAGAAAACCCTTCAATAAAGATTAAAGAGCTGATCCACCCCGCCAACTAAGAGAGGTGAGCATGAAAAAACTGGTGTTTTAGGCGCTGGCGTCATGGGCAGCGGTGTGGCCCAATGTGCTGCACTGGCGGCGGACCAGGTAATACTCATAGATACAGAGGCGGCACAGCTGCAGAATGCGAGAGATCAGATTCGGCAGGATTTGCGGATGCAGCGGCTGTTCAAGCTATAACGATGACAAATACAGACCCTGCCCACTTTTGAAAAAGATGGTCTGGGCAGGGCAGGCCTGCATGGCCGGAAGAATGGCCGTGGCTTCTACGACTATGTCTCCGACTCCTGTGCCGTAGTAGTGAACTCTCATTCGGCGTAGCGCAGGAAAGACTCTTCGCGAACGACGCACACCGGTGGAGGAAAGCACTTATGGAAAATCCCAGGCAGCACATCATGGCGTTTTTAGGCCGTTTCTTTCGCTGCGAAACTCTGAACGGCGATGACGACATATTTGAGGCCGGATTCGTAAACTCGCTGGTCATCGTGCAATTGGTCAGCTTTCTTGAAAATAACTTCTCGATCACCATTGAAGACGAAGATCTTGAACTCTCCAACTTTCGCAGTGTGAACAACATCCTGGCATTCATCGAGAAAAAGACCGCCGCGAAATCACAACCAAACGATTACGAAAGGCTTGCGAGCGCTGTTGATGCAAATTGAGTTGTCCAATCGGCAGAAGGAAGCCCGAAGCAGGTTCCGGAGTTTTGCGGAGCAAAAGATTGCTCCTTATGCCGGACAATGGGACAACAAACAACGGGTTCCATCCCATATCTTTGCCGAGCTGCGGGAACATGGGTACCTGGGCGCTCCTGTGCCGGCGGAGTTTGGCGGAGGCGGCATGGACGCGATTACTTACGGCGTGTTGACGGAAGAAATAGGCCGCGCGTGCTCCTCAGTCCGCTCTCTTCTCACGGTGCATGACATGGTGACCCTTACTGTGTTGCGCTGGGCCAGGCCATCGCTGAAGGAGAAGTTTTTTCCCCGGATGTCACGCGGTGAGTTGCTATGCGCCCTGGCGCTCTCCGAACCCAATGTCGGAAGTGACAGCTCCAGCGTCGAGACAACCGCCCGGCGTGATTCGGACCACTACATCCTGAACGGAAAGAAATGCTGGATCACCTATGGCCAGATCGCAGATCTGTTTCTTGTGATTGCCCGTGAAGACAGTGGGGTTTCTGCGTTTCTTGTTCCCGGTGAAACGCCTGGTCTGACTCGCCGCAAGATTCAGGTTGTGGGTACGCGCGCCTCATTGGTTGCCGAATTGGACTTATCGGAATGCCGGGTGCCAATGGATTCTCTGGTCGGAAAATCCGGCTTCGCTCATCTTCAGGCAGTAGCCACCGCACTGGATTTCGGCCGCTACAGCGTGGCGTGGGGATGCGTTGGGATTGCCCAGGCGTGCTTATCTGCCTCTCTGGACTATTGCAGCAAGAGAAAGCAGTTTGGAGTCACCATCAACAAGCATCAGCTTGTGCAGCGCAAGCTTTCAGAAATGATAGCCGGTACCCACGCTGCGCGCCTGCTGTGTTGCCGCGCGGGATATGCGCGCCAAATGAGTGATCCGCAGGCCATCAGTGAGGCGCTGGTCGCCAAATACTTTGCTTCCAGGATCGCCACCCGTGCAGCCAATGATGCCGTGCAACTGCACGGCGCCAACGGGCTCACGGAAAATTATCCGGTATCGCGATTCCTTCGCGACGCCAAAGTAATGGAGATCATTGAAGGCAGCACTCAGATTCAGCAGATCGCCATCGTCAATTCCCCCCCATCGGAGATCTGAGGTTATGCAAATGCCGGATGTAGCCGCACCCACTGCCCCTGTGGCGGCACGACAGAAAGTAAAGCTTCTTATCTGGGATCTGGATGAAACCGTGTGGCATGGAACGCTCCTGGAAGATGAAAAGGTCTGCCTGCGCGACAAGGTTCAACAGGTGCTTCAAGTCCTGGACTCCCGGGGAATACTGAATTCTATCGCCAGCAGGAATGAGCATGATCTGGCCATGGCAAAGCTCCGCGAATTCGGCATTGACGAGTTCTTTATCTATCCGGAAATCAACTGGAACTCCAAGTCTTCGAACATTGCCGGCATCGTAAAACAGGTGAATATAGGCATGGACGCGGTGGCATTCATTGACGATCAAAACTTCGAGAGAGAAGAAGTGGAATCTTCTCTCCCTGAGGTCCTCACGCTCGACGCCTCGGAGTTGGATGGGCTTATCGAGCGGCCCGAATTTACTCCCCGGTTCATTACAGAAGAGAGCGCGCAACGCAGGAAAATGTATCTCGCAGATGCAGCGCGAAACCGGGCTGAGGTGGAGTTTGCAGGTCCCCAGGAGGAATTCCTTGCGTCATTGCAAATGAAGTTTGCCATTCGCCGGGCCCGCGAAGCAGATCTGCAGCGCGCGGAAGAACTCACGGTCCGAACCCATCAACTCAATACCACCGGGCGAACCTATTCCTACGACGAATTGGCCCAGCTAAGTGTCTCTGATGACCATTTATTGCTCGTCTCCAGCCTCGAAGACAAATGGGGGACGTACGGCACCATAGGTCTGGCACTGGTACACATGACCAGAGAAGCCTGGATCATAAAACTCTTGTTGATGTCCTGCCGGGTCATGGCACGCGGAGTCGGCACAATCATGATCAATCATATTCTTCAAAAAGCCCGCGATGCCGGGTGCCGGGTGTTTGCGGAGTTTAAACCTACCGACCGCAACCGCATGATGCTCATCACCTACAAAATGACAGGCTTTAAAGAGATACAGCGGGAGGAAGGAACAATTCTTTTTGATAATACCTTTCAGACGGACTGCTGCTTTCCTCACTACGTGCAAGTCGAGTTGGACAAAGATGAGTAAGCCCGATTATGGCAGTTTATGAAACAACTCTAGTTACGGCCACACCAGACGCTTACGTGCACATGCAGATCTACGCCAGCGTTACTGGAACTCAGGAGCAAACACTCTGCCTCCCGACCCTTCAGTGGGTGTTTGCACCTCTCTATCTCCAACCAATCTGTCCAAGAAACCCACAAGTGCCAAAAAGGGGCACTGCGAAAAAGGGAGACTTCATGTCTTGCAAAAAAAACAGCTTTCTGCAACGCGCTTGTATTGCTATAGCGCTATTGACATTTGCAATCCTGGTGAATGCGCTCCAGGCTCAAACAACGGCGGCGACGGTTACTGACCCAGGAGTACGGCCCACTGGCAAAATGCAATTCGCCACTGATCTTCTCGCGGATTGTCCAGTAGTCGGAGCCAAGTTTCCGGAGACACCTTGTATAGACTTTGTGCAACCTCGATCCGTGGCACCCGCACCCCCTGCCGACGGCGCTGGTCAAGTCTTTGGCGCCACCCTTAACTTGGCCACCGCAGGCAACCTGTTGGCTACGTGGTTCGAAGGTCTGAGCGTCTTCGAAACGCCCGCCAGCGTCAACGGAACAGATAATTCAGGGACCGCAGGTAAATTTATCAGGGGCCTTGGGCCGTCCTTCAATGCCTTAAGCTGCTTCGATTGCCACTCCCAGCCCGCCATTGGCGGCAGCAGCCCAGGTTGCGTTGGTTCCTTCTGTACTTCGTTGTCCCCGACGGGGGTAAAGTTCTCATCGGAAACTAACCCGCAGATCGTGGCTGCAAGAGACAGAAATGCAACCAATTCCATCCCCGACTTCCTCCTGGAGCGGCAGGCAACCGGCCCGTTAGTCGAGGTGCGCTTCCCCAGGGGAGCTGCAGCCAACGGCAACGCCGCTGCTGTGCCACCCGGCGCTGTGGCACAACTTTTTGTCATTGCCGGACGCACGGACGCCCCCTCAAGTTGCGCCATCAGCCAGGTGGACTTTCAGACTCAGGAGAAGAACAACAATCTTATATTCCGGATTCCCACCCCAACTTTCGGAGTTGGCTTTGTCGAGAACGTGCCAGAACCTATCCTGGAAAGTAACGCCGGCGCAGCAAAAACCCTCGCCTCGAATTTGGGCATTACAGACATCAAATTTGGCGTGTTCAATCGCAGCGAAAACGATCAAACCATCACCCGTTTCGGATGGAAGGCGCAGATCAAGTCTTTGCTCACGTTCTCTGGCGAGGCTTCCAATGTGGAGATGGGTGTGACCAATGAGATGTTTCCCACGGAGAGAACATACGGGAACTTTCCCAATTGCACCAACGTCAACCAATTGCCAGAGGACGTGACGCAGTCCCTCACCGGAAACCAGATCGAAGCCCTCACAGGCCCGCTTCCAACGTCAGAACCATCGCCCGACGAGCCGGGAGTGACCTCGAAGATCTCAACCAATATCGAGAACTTCGCGATCTTCATGCGCCTCAACGCCGCTCCCGCAATCTGTAACTTCAACAGCGACGTCAACCCTACGACTGGATTTGCGAACTGTAATAAAGTGGACGCAACTGTGCTGGATGGAGCGGCTATATTCGGAACCACCATTCTCGGTGCACCAGCGACATCGGGGATGCCGAATATTGGCTGTGCCCTTTGCCATTCGCAAACCCTGCACACAGGACCATCTACTACTCCGAGCATGGACAACGCAGAGTTCCATCCCTTCTCCGACTTTGCGCTGCACCACATGGGCGGACTCGCTGATGGCGTGAAGCAGGGCCGAGCTGCCGGAGACCAATTCCGAACAGCGCCGCTCTGGGGTCTTGGCCAGCGGCTCTTCTTTCTCCACGATGGCCGGGATAACAACCTGGTCCAGGCGATTAAGGACCACTGCATTGCCCCTGCTGGCGACATGTCCGGCGACCAGCAGATGTCGGCGTCGGAGGCCTGCACGGTCGTCTCTAAATTCAATAGCCTTACCGTGACTCAAAAGCAGGATGTTCTCAACTTCCTGCGTTCACTGTAACTGAAAGAGTGGCGAGCCACTGCGGGTTCGCCACTCTTTATCTTCCTGTCAGCCTCTTCTAACCTGGCAAGGGCTGCACCCGTTATATCCGTGCGAGATTCAGAGAATCTTTAGACCACGCGAAAATAGCGGTTCCAATAGGTCGGGGCTATAATGCCCCCGAGCAAATATTCTGCTGTGCAAAGCTATTTATGAAACAACTCTAGTTACAGCTACACCAGACGCTTGCCGGCACATGTACAATCTACACCGGCGTTACTGGAACCTGGGAGGAAACGTGGAAACCTTCGTACGAGAAGTTCGCTATGCCATCCGTAGCTTGCTCCATGCTGGAGGTTTCACCGCCGTTGCCATCATTACTCTGGCGGTCGGGATTGGGGCGACTACTGCGATGTTCAGCGTAGTGAATGCAGTATTACTGCGGCCACTGCCATTTCATGATCCGCAGCAATTGGTGGACGTGAGCGAGTCTGATCCCAGGTATGGCGCCCCTGCTCCCTCCGGAGGAACCTTCTCCTATCCTGATTTCGAAGATGTGCGCGCGCGCAGCCGCACTCTTCAGGCCGCTGCGTTTTACAGCAGCAGCCTCACCATGACTGAAGGTCCGCGGGCAGCCCATGTACAGGTCGAAACTGTATCTGCGAGCCTGTTCGACCTGTTGGGGGTGAGTCCCTCCCTGGGACGCGGTTTCACTGACAATGAAGATCTGGCCGGACCATATGTGGCTGTTCTGAGCGATCGTTTCTGGCGCTCTCATTTCAATGCTGGTCGTGATGTTCTTGGAAAAACAGTCAACCTGAATGGCGTGGCTGTTTCCATTGTCGGCGTGATGCCTCAGGGCTTCCAATTCCCTGTCCGTGCTGAACCCATTGATTTGTGGTTCACATTCGCCCACTACCTTGAACAGCAAAAGAAATACCCACCGGCAAGGCAGCGCGACAACCATCATCTGGGCGCAATTGCCCGTCTGCGGCCCGGGGTTACACAGGAACGGGCAAATGCTGAAATGGCGTCCATTGCACGCGCTTTGGCAGGGGAATATCCGGATTCCAACAGCTCTATGAGTATTGCTGTCCGGCCGGAGCTCGAATTCATCGTGGGTGATACGCGTACTCCCTTGATGATTTTGTTCGCAGCCGTGAGCCTGGTGCTTTTGATTGCCTGCGCCAATGTGGCCAATCTGCTGTTGGCCCGCAGCACCGGACGGGCTCGTGAGATCGCTTTGCGCCTGGCGATAGGAGCGAGCCGTTCTCGGATTGTCCGCCAGCTTGTCACGGAATCTCTCGTGCTTGCGCTTATCGGGGCAGCGGCGGGAATTGGTGTGGCCTATGGGGCTCTCTCCGGATTCCTCCACCTTTATCCCAGCAACTTGCCACGTGCTCAAGACATTGGGATAGACCTGCGTGTCCTGCTTTTTACAACTGCTATCGCCCTGCTGACCGGCATCCTTTTTGGTCTGGCGCCCGCGTTGCATGTCTCCAAACCCGATTTGACGGAAAACATGCGTGAGGGCGGCAGGACCAGTACTGCGGGGCCGGGCCAGCACCGGCTTCGTTCCACCCTGGTCGTTGCTGAAACTGCGCTAGGTGTCATGCTGGTGATCGTTGCAGGTCTTCTGGTACGTAGCTTCCAGCGCCTCTCCCATGCGAACCTGGGATTCAATCCTACCGGCCTGTTGACCGCCAGATTTGATCTGTCTGAAACTCGGTATACCCACGACCAGGCAGACCGCTTTGTTGGAGAGCTTTTCAACCGCTTGCGGGTATTGCCCGGTGTGGTTTCGGCGTCCGGCACACGCCCTCTTCCGCTGTATAACGATGTGTACGCTTCCACTTTCGACCTGGTGGACCATCCTGCACCCAAACAAAACCAACCCACTTCCGGGTTCTATCTGGTTGCTTCGGGATATTTCGAAACGATGCAGATTCCGCTCATTAGCGGCAGGACCTTCGACCAACGCGACCGGCGCGACTCACTCCCGGTTGCGATCATCACCCAGGAGTTCGCCAGGAAGTACTTCCCTGACGAAAATCCTATCGGCAAACGCATCACAGTCGAGATAGCTGAGGCTGGACGCGAGAACTACAGGACACGAGAGATAGTCGGCGTAGTTGGTGATATCCGGAGAAGCAATCTTCGGGCCGCGCCCACACCTTCTTATTATCTTCCGCTGCCCCAGCTCATGGCAGGACCGCCAACGCTGGTGATAAGGACGTCCACTGATTCCGGCAATCTCGCTTCTGAGGTACGCAAAGTCCTCTCCGGAATGGATCCAGCGACCGCTTTGTATAACGCGCGCAGCATGGAGGATCACTTGGCGCTGGACCTGGGTCTCGCCCGTTTTCAGACAATCCTGTTAACTATTTTTGCCGGAATTGCTCTGTTTCTCACTGCTGTGGGCTTGTACGGCGTCATAGCCTATGTGGTGGTCCAGCGCTTACACGAGATTGGCGTTCGCCAGGCGTTGGGCGCCACCCGTAAAGACGTATTATGGCTGGTAATGGAACGTGGCATCAAGCTGGTCCTCGCGGGAGTGAGTATAGGAATAGCCGGCGCTTTGGCGCTGGGCGGTTTTGTCGCAGCCCTGCTTTATGAAGTGCCGTCCCGCGATCCATTGAGTTACCTGATTGCTTGTGTGGCTCTGGCTTCGGTTGGCCTGCTGGCCAGCTACATTCCTGCGCTGCGCGCCACACGAGTGGACCCGCTGGTGGTGCTGCGCTATGAATAAAACATCGGATTGACGAAGCTTCCGGTTATGTGTTCGGAATTGCATTGATGAGGGTGTACCTTCCGGCGCGACTGAATGAGGTTATGCCCTGTTGTTCCTCTCGCTGCTAATGGCCTCTATTTGTTCGTTCATTTCTAATCTGCAATAGCGAAACCCCATGAACTCTCCACGGGCAATGGCTTCCTTCATGAACTCTGCTGTCACACAAGAGGCAGCGGTGGTTTCAGCGACTGGTTCGCTGCCGCCGCACCTGGTCAAAATACCAGGTGAACAGTGGGCATTCTGGCGATCGATCTGCCTGCGCAGCGCCGGATTTCCTTTCGATCTACCGCAACAACTGGCCACTCCTGCAATCGTAGCGGCCACAAATCACCTGTTTTTATTGGAGCAGGGGGGCACTGACAAGATCAACAAAAACATTGCTGCACTTCGGCTTCTGCTGGATAACACCACTGACCAGGCACACAGAAAATCTCTTCAGCGCGCCCTCAAACAACTGAACAAGGGAAAAGCTCCGGAACCAACGGGGACTGCAGCCGATAGCATCACGCAGGAACTTGCCATGCTCTTTGCCCGGATAGAAGAAGCAAAGGTACAGTTCATCGGCCAATTCCAAATGGAGAGGCTGGAATTATCAGCAAAGATCAGAAGAATCGCTGCTGATTCTGAATTCCGCCAGGCCGTTCTTCTCCAGAATCGCGCTGCGCTGCGCCGTGTTATGGCAGCGTTTGCAGCCCGGCAGGATGTGCCGGCAAAACGCGGCTTCAAGGAGAGGCAGAATGAAGAACTCATCGCCAGTTATCTCCAGCGGTATTGCTTGAAGAATGACACGATTGGCTTCTTCGGCCCGGTAGGCTGGGCAAAACTAGTTGATAGTAAAGACCCTCTGTCAGTCCGTCCCGGCCCTGCTCTGTTATCAAAATCTTCCGTCTACTTTGAAAACTGGTGCATTGAGGCCTTGGCCGAAAAAATCTCTGCTATCAAGTCACTGCGGCCCTGGTTCGTGCCCCGCCTGCTGCCCTTCTTCCGCCTGGAAACAGGCGTGCTTTACTCCTCTGGGCCAGTCTCCCATTTATCAGCGGTTCACGCCGCTATTCTCGAATGTTGCAATGGAGAGTCTACCGCCAGGGAGATTGCCCAGAAGGTGATTGCCATATCTCAATACGGCCTGCGCACTGAAGGGCAGGTCTATGGCATCCTGCAGGCCTATGCCGCCCGCGGAATTATCTCCTGGGCCCTGGAACTTCCTTATTGTCTGCATCCAGAGCAGAAATTGCAGGAACTGCTGGAGAAAATTGAAAGAGAAGAGTTGCGCCAGCCATGGCTGAAGGAGCTACAGCAACTTGAAAATATCAGGGAAAAGGTCTGTCGCGCGGCCGGCCACCCCGAATTACTGGAGAACGCGCTTTCAGAGTTGGACGACACCTTCACACGGCTGACCAACCGCTCAGCCATGAAATCTGCCGGAGCTATGTATGCTTCCCGTACGTTGGTCTACCAGGATTGCCGGCGTAACGTGCAGGTGGAGATTGGCGCGGAGTTGGTTGCATCTCTGGGCGCGCCGCTGTCACTGCTGCTCAACAGCGCACGCTGGTTCAGCTATCAGGCAGCGACCGCCTATCGCAACAGATTCCACGAGATATATGAAGAACTCGCGCAGAAGAATAACAGTCCCAGAGTGGACCTGCTGCAGTTCTGGGCCAGGATCGAGCCACTGATCTTCGATCCGGTGCAGAAGCTGTTCAATCAGGTAGCACCGGAATTCCAAAGCCGATGGGAAGCCATTCTGGGCGTTGACTGGGACAAGCAGCGGATGGAATATGCCAGCGCCATTTTGAAACCGCTGATAAAGAATTCCTTTGCTGCCCCCAGCGCTGGCTGGCAGTTTGCCAGATACCAGAGCCCCGATGTAATGATCGCCGCCTCCAGCGTTGAGGGAATTCGTCGTGGTGATTACATGTTCGTGCTGGGTGAAGTACACATGGCCGAAAACACGCTGCGCTTCTCCTTCGCCGCTTCCCAGCACGACAGGCCTGAAGAGCTATTCGAAGCATTTCAAGCCGATCTGCCGGACGCCCGTGCCGTACCGGTTCCTCCACGGCATTGGCCCAGGGTCACAAATCGTACTTCTCCGGCCTTGACATCCCCGCAAGATTACTATCTCGAAGTATCCAGCGCGCCCGTTGCGAATGCTCCAAGGTCCCGCGTGGTCTCGATCGCGGGGTTTGCAGTGGAGCATTCCGGAGAGACCCTGGCCGTAAGAAGCTGGGACGGAAGGCTGAAGTTTGATGTGATCGAATTTGTCTCAGAACTTCTTTCGCATGCGGCTATTGAAATGATAAAGATCGTTCGCCCCCGGCCGCACGTACCCCGCATCACCATCGACAAGCTGGTTGTGGCTCGCGAATCATGGTCTTTCCTGGTAAGTGAGCTGGGTTTCGTTCATCCGGAAACCGAACATGAGCGTTTTCTCGCAGTGAGACGCTGGATGCGCCGCAACAATTTGCCGCGGTTCGTGTTTGTTCGTGTCCGCGTTGAAGTAAAACCTTTTTATCTCGATTTCGACAGCCCTGTTTATGTCGAAATCTTCATCAAGATGGTGCGCAGAATGCTGTCCAGCGACAGCACAGAAGGAAGAGTTACACTCACCGAAATGCTTCCCACTCCGGAACAGGTGTGGCTGCCGGACGTGGATGGACGCACCTACACCAGCGAATTTCGCATCGTGGCCTGGGATCTCGCAAATTGAGGTCTCTCCAGTTGAACTGCGCGGATTCGCAGTTCGTGTAATTCCTAAAAACCTTCTTCATTATTTGAGAAGCACTACTGATTCCATTTTCGGGAGGACTCCTTGAAATCCCATGCTCTTGATTCCCCAGTAGCTCGAGTTGGTTCCTGGACCACATTCATCGATGTGCTGCGCAGTCATGCTGAACATCATCCTTCGCGGACGGCAATTACATTCCTGGAAAATGGTGAACGGGAAAGCGAGAGTATTACCTTCGCGGAACTGGATCGCCGCGCACGCGCCATTGCTGCTTTCCTGCAGCAGCAGGAAATGCAGGGGCAAAGGGCGATCCTGCTGCTGCCCTCAGGGATTGAATTCATCACTGCTTTCTGGGGATGTCTATACGCCGGTATCATTGCTGTTCCCGCGTTTCCAGTTCACTTCGAAGGTTCGCGCAGAGGCCAGGCTTGGTTTCGAGCCGTCGTCGCCGATGCTGAGCCGCAGGTGGCCTTTGCTTCACCTGAAATGATCGCCAGATTGCCCCGGGCTGAAAACGATTCGCGGGTTTCGGCTATGAACTGGCTCAATGTGCAGTCCATCGATTCATCACTTGCGGACGAATGGTGCAAACCTTCTATAGAAAAAGAAACAATTGCATTCCTGCAATACACCTCCGGTTCTACCTCGTCGCCCAAAGGAGTAATGATTTCTCACGAGAACCTGCTGCACAACATGACGGTCATCCAGGCTGCCTGCAATACAGGTGAAGATTCCACCGTGG
>Ga0066662_10000129_pt1 | contig 30487 bp, 27 predicted proteins | sample GraSoiAngelo_111_FD_133939 | JGI IMG/M metagenome (GOLD analysis project Ga0066662, IMG submission 133939) | Grasslands soil microbial communities from the Angelo Coastal Reserve, California, USA - 14_0903_12_40cm | ecosystem: Environmental > Terrestrial > Soil > Grasslands | place: USA...
AAAAGTGGAAATCCCGCTGCTCTTGCGGTATTTCCAAGCGTAGTGGGAAAGTCCCGCCTTTAGACTTTTCCACTACGCGTCTTTTCCACGGCCCTTTTGCCCACAGATTCTGCTACAGAGCCAATTTTAGTAACAGCATCTTGGCAGCTTGCTGCATCCACAATTTCCCTTCTAACATCAGTCAGAGCGCAGTTGCTACAAAGCAGGTGGAACTTGATTTCGTAACTCATGCAATCCTCATAAGTTCATGACTATTGATGAATCAATCGTGGCCAATGCCATGAGATACCTAGTGATAGGGTTCTCTCGCTTCGCTCGAGATAAAGAAGGACTCAACTGTCTTTCTTGTAGAGCAAATCCCGCATCGCTTCCCGGCGCGCCTCGTTGGCACCGCTCTCATACTTGCGCTCGTCAGCGGTCATACGCTTCGACTCAGGGTTCTTCTGTTCAGCCTCAGTGCAGTCAGGACAATGCGTGGCAAAGCCGGGCTTGCCAGGCTTAAGTTCAAATTCTTCTGAGCAGATGGCGCAGACTTTGATGGGAAAACGCATGGGATACCTCGATATGATTTTATCGTTTCATTCAGAGCAGGTGTAATGGTTAGATTCTTCCACGCAGCCGAGGGCGGCTGCGCTCCATAAACTTCTTGCTACCTTTGCGCCCTTAGCGTCCTTTGCGGTGAAAATCAGGAATAAGCTTCGTCCAGCAACTCCACGACGTGCTTTACCGGCAGGTTCAGCTTGCGCTTCTCTGCCCCGGCGCGGAGTTGGATCATGCAGCCTACGTTGCCGGTGGCCAGCATGTCTGCGGTGACGGAGCCGATGTCGTCCATCTTGGCTTCCAGTATCTTCATGGAAAGTTCATTCTGCGTGACGTTGTAGACTCCGGCGCTGCCGCAGCACTGGTCGGCGTGGGGAATCTCAACTAACTGGCAGCCAATGGCTTGCAGAAGCTGGCGCGGCTGCACGCGCACGCGCTGCGCGTGCAGCAGGTGACAAGCGTCCTGATAAATTACGCTGCGGTTGAGTTTCTTGCCGGGCTCCCGCAGTCCAATCTGCGCTAGGTATTCGGTGATGTCCCTGGTTTTGGCTACGAATTGCTTTGCCCGCTCTGCGTACTGGGGATCGTGCTCCAGCAGGTCGTGATATTCCTTCAGATTGGAACCGCATCCGGCAGCGTTGGTGACAATGGCGTCATAGTTGCCACTGAGAAAAATATCGATGTTTTTTCGCGCAAGCTGGCGGGCCTCATCGCGGAAGCCGGCATGAGCATCGAGTGCGCCGCAGCAGCCTTGTCCGGCGGGAATGTGAACTTCAATGCCATTCCGGGTAAGCACGTTCACAGTAGCCCGGTTCAGATGAGAGAAGGCCACATTATTGATGCATCCAGCAAGAAAGGCTATCGTCCCGCGCTTTTCGCCCACTGCCGGGTAAGTCTTGCCAATCTCGCTGAAGAAGAACTCGGAGTCGATCCGAGGCGACAGGCGATCTACGTCGGCAACTCCCAGCAGCTTGAGAATTCCCATCTTGCGCAGCAGCGTCTGCATGCCCGAGCGCTGATAAAAGCGCACCAGCCTGGCCATGAATTCCAGCAGGCGCAGGTTGTGCAGAACTTTTTTATAGAAGAAGCCGCGCATCATCCGCTCTCGCAAAGGACGCTTGTAGTGCTGCTCGATTTGGGCGCGGGCGCGCTCCACGATGCGTCCGTATTGCACGCCTGAAGGACACGCAGTCTCGCATGCCAGGCAGCCGAGACAGCGGTCGATGTGCAGTGCGAAAGAATCGTCCACACCGCGCTGTCCCTCATGTACCTGGAGCGTCTGGTAAATGCGGCCACGGGGTGAATCCATCTCAATGCCCAGAGTGCGATAGGTCGGGCAATGGTTCAGGCACAGGCCACAATGGACGCAGGTCTTGAGCAGGTCCCATCCGGGCTGGTCGGGGTCACTGATGGAAACTAATGTGTTCGCCTGTTCAGACAATGAATCGGCCCCTGTTGAGAATATTTTTCGCGTCGAGCGCGTGCTTTATTTCCCGCATCAGCTTCAAGTCGGTGGGCGTGCTGCCCCACACGTCAAAGTAAGCCTTGGCTTCTTTCGGGCACTGCACCACCATGGCAGACGATCCGGGCGGGAGCAGTCCGCGAAATTCCGAGGCGCAATTGGCATATTGCATGGCCGAAGGCGGGTCGACCGGCAGCGGGACGAATCCCATCACCAGGTTTCCTGTGCCTACGCGGCCCACCATCGCGGGAACGAAATTGTAATCAGGCGCAGCTTTTTCCAGCGCCTGCGCGGCTGTGGTCACGTCCTGAATGGTCACGTGTGTATAGACCACCATCGCATTGCGGTGACGCTGGTTGACGCTGTGCTCGAAATCAGAAACCCAGCGCCAGAACTGCTCTTCCGCCGCGCCTTCGAGTTCGCGCCCCACGGCGGAGCCAAGCTCCCGGCGGCAGCGCGCCAGAATATTGTCGCTGCCGGAGACGCGCACCACCATCTGCCATTCCTGTAATGGCTTGGCCGTCGGCTGCGCGGGCGCGTAGTGATCAGGATCGTTGACTACCGGCGGATCACTCAGGTATTCGCCGGCTGCCGGTGAAATCAGTTCCATGCACATGGGCGCCAGCGGCGACTGGATGACCTGATTGCGGAAGTTGATCGCCTCCTGCAATGAGTGAAACGGGCAAACGAAGGTGCGGGTCTGGCGCGGCTTGGGAAAGACCTTGAAGTTGGCTCCGGTAATGACTGCGAGCGAACCGTAGCTGCCGATCATCAGCTTCATCATGTCGTATCCGGCAACGTTTTTCACCACATTGCCGCCGCCCTTGCCGGTCTTGCCTTCGGCCAGAACAAACTGGATGCCGATGCAGAAATCGCGCAGGCTGCCAAAGCCCTGCTTCAGCGGTCCGAATGATGCGGTGGCCAGCAGGCCGCCCATGGAAGCCGTGGCCGCCTGCGGTGGATCAAAGGGAATCCATTGCTGATGCTCGGCGAGTTGTCGCTGCATCTCGCCCAGGCGAAGTCCGGCGCAAACCCTGATGGTGAGATCGCCGGGGTCATATTGCAGAATCTGGTTCAGGCGTTCGGTGCGCAGCAGCACATCGATGCGTTCGGGAACCCCGCCAACCTGCTGGCGCGTGAAACCTCCAGCGGGAGCAACCACCAGTTCACGCTCGGAAACCAGCCTCAGGATAGCGACAACTTCCTCTGTAGAACCAGGCGAAACCGAAACTGCGGGAACCACGCCGTTGATTTCAACCTGCTCGTTGCGGACATTGGCCTCCCCAACCACGGAAGCCAGTTCGCTCTCAATCGAAGTTATAGCGGCAAGCGTGGTCATACCGGCACTCCGTCCACCGGCTCGACTTTGGCTTTGGGCAGCGGCCCCGTGATTTCGCGGCACATGCGCGTCTCTGGTATCACCTTCTGCGGGTTCAGCAGCGATTCAGGATTGAAGACGTTGCGCACCCGCACCATGATCTCCAGATCGTCTTCGCTGAACATGTACGGCATGAGGTTGATCTTCTCCCGGCCCACGCCATGCTCGCCGGTGATGGAACCGCCCAGGCTGAGACAGAAGCTCATGATCTCTTTGGCCGCGCTTCTGCTGTCTTCGCGCTGCTGGGGATCGCGTCCATCAAAGAGGATGAGCGGATGCAGGTTGCCGTCGCCTGCATGAAAGACGTTGCCGATTTGCAGGTTGTATTTCTGGCTGATGCGTTCGATTTCTGCCAGTGTGGCGGGCACCTTGGTGCGGGGAATCACGCCATCCTGCGTGTAATAAGAAGACGAGATGCGTCCGATGGCGCCGAAGGCAGTCTTGCGTCCCAGCCACAAGAGCTGGCGCTCGGCTTCATCTTTGGCGCGCCGCACTTCGCGGGCCTTCTGCGCCATGCAGACCGCTTTCACCGTTTCGGCCTGCTCTTCCACCGCTTCTTTCATGCCCTCCAGTTCGATCAGCAGCACGGCCGCTGAATCGAGCGGATATCCCGCGTGTACGGCGGCTTCCACGGCGCGCAGCAGCCATCCATCCAGCATCTCCAGTGCTGCAGGAGTTACGCCGCTCTGGGTAATGGCAACCACGGTGTTGGCCGCATCCTGGATGCTGTTGTAGATCGCCAGCAGCGTGGTCACGGCTTCCGGCAGTTTGGTCAAACGCACGGTAATTTTTGTCGCTACTCCCAGTGTGCCTTCCGAGCCGACGAAGAATCCTGTGAGGTCCAGGCCGCAGCAGTCCTGCGTCTTGCCGCCCAGTTCGATGATGCGTCCATCGGGCAGCACGGCTTCAATGCCGGTAACATGATTCACGGTTACGCCCAAGGCCAACGTGTGCGGCCCGCCGGAGTTTTCGGCCACGTTGCCGCCGATGGTGCAAGCCTTCTGGCTGGAAGGATCGGGCGCATAGTAGTAACCGTACTTCACTACCGCATTGCTCATTTCCAGATTCACCACGCCGGGCTGCACGATGGCCCGCTGGTTGGGAATGTCCACTTCAAGAATACGGTTCATGCGCGCCGTGGAGAGAACTATGGCGTCCTTTGCGGCGATGGCGCCACCGCTCAATCCGGTTCCCGCCCCTCGCGGCACCACCGGGATTTTGTTCTCGTGCGCGAGCCGCATGACCTTCGAAACCTGCTCAGTGTTATGCGCAAAGACCACTGCACCCGGACGGCTCTTGTCTACACCGGCATCGTATTCGTAGAGAGCGAGGTCTTCAGGACGGTCAAGGACCGTTTCATGGCCCACGATCTTTCTCAACTGGCGCACTACAGAGGCATTCATAACGAGAGATTCCGGCCGCAGCCCGCGTGCTTCCTACTCAATGAGGGCCTGCCTATATATAGATGATATAGGAACCGGTACGCAGAGTTGCGGGAATACTTCCCGGTTCGCGGGGGGTAATGATCACGTTGAAATCAGAGGAAACCGGCAAAGAATCGAGGATTGATTCGCCCCGCGCAGGCTGCACCAGCGCCAGGTAACACCAGAAGTCGTACATGAAAGGCTCGCCGCCGTAGCCCGGGGCTGCGTAAGAAAGTTCCACGTTTTGTCCGGTGAAGTGCCACGCCAGCGAAGCCGCCATGGAGACGCCGTACTCGTACATCTCTTCCGCGAGTTGTCCAGGTACGGGATTATCAAAGACGATGCGCATGCGCCGGTCATCCTCGCGGGTGAACTCGCGGACTTTGAGTGCGCCCGTCTTGGCTGTGGCCTTCCAGTCCACGAAGCGCGCAGGATCTTCAGGCGTATGCTCGCGAATGCGATAGAGTTCCGAGCCGTATCCACGCATCATGGTGGTGAACTCGCCGGTAATCACCGGGATTAGTTCGAGAAACTCCTGCGAATCGAGCAGCGCCGGATAGACCAGCAGATCGCGCTGGAGCGGAACCCGGCGGCTCTTGGTGAGAAATGAAAACGGAAAGCGCGTGGCCAACTGGAAGTGATCATGGCTGTACCGCCCCCGCCTCGGGATGTTCAGTTCGACACTGGCCTCAGTGCTGGTATGCGGCGGAATAAAGGTGAAATACACCGGTTGATTGAAGATCGTGGGCTTTTCCGGATCAGCAGTTTTGCGCACCAGCTTGTAGTCGGTCAACCGTACCCAGCTTTTCTGCCGGGGGAAGACAAACTCGGTCTTCTGCAGTTGCAATCCCAGGTTCTTCTTTTTCTTTTTCGGCTGCAGCACCACGCGCACTGAGAATGCAGGAATCCAGCGCCGGGGATTATGAATTTTGAATTGCGCGGTAAACGCCTTTCCAGCAAAGGCGATCTCGCCAAGGTCCACGTCAAGTTCCAGACCGCGCAGTACCGCTGCCGAAGCAAAACCGGAAACGGCAATCGCCGCCAGCATGGCCGCCAGCACGATGAATAACAGGTTATTGGTGGTGTTCAGGGCGGCAATGCCGATCACCATGGCTACACCCAGGTAGGCGAGGCCTTCGCGTGTCACTTCGAAATCAAGAGCATCGCGAACCTGGGCGACGGCTACACGGCGCGTCAGGTAAGGGACGGTTATCAGACCGACAGTTCCGGCCAGCAGCAGAGCGGTCGAAGCAAACAAGACGGTCGCACCCACATTGCCGGATTCACGGGCTACGGTAGAGAGAATGGCGGAAAAGAACGCCAGGATCAGGCCGACCACGGCCACCAGGAAACGGAGCAGAACCTCGCCATCCATTCTGGCGAGCGCGGATTTGATTGGCCGGGAAAGCTGCATTCAGATGCTTCTTTTACGCTAGTGCAAGATAGAACGAAGATCAATCAGGTTTTTGCGTGGGTAAGCCTTTGGCCCTTAGCCGTTGGCCGTTGGCCTTCCGGACGGCAAGATCTGCTACTGATACTCCTCATCCAATTCTGATCCTGAGAGCCTGTGACTTTTTATTGCGACCACACTTTCTCATAAGACGATACTCTCTCGTTTTGTCATCCTGAAACGCAAAATTACACCCCCAATTCCTCGAATTTTCTTCTTGCTATTTTTAATAGCTGTTCTACTATATTACTGATCGCCCAGGTAATCCGTGTCTCCGTGGTTAAGATTTTGATTCTTATTGCCTCTGCTTACTCTGTTCCTCTGTGTTGCAAAGATTTTGCCATTTGGTTGCGGCTCGGCTGCACTGCGGTAAAAGGTTTTTGGTTATGGCTCGCCATGCAGTGGCGAGTTTAATCGCTGTCCCGGGTCATGCCGAAGGCAACCAAGCCGAGCACCGCTCCAACCACCACGGACAAGACACCGGAAAGTACAACGTGAGAAGCTCCAAAACTTGCAATCCGGTGCGGAGCAAACACAACAATGCCGAATGCCGCCCAGGAAAGCAGCGTCAGCAGCGGGTTGTAGTGGCAGAGGATGGTAATGTCGCGGCCCAGATACACGCCGCCGAGCACCCAGACGAGCAGGAGCGGACGCAACATCTCATGGGGCCAGCAAAGGAAAAACCCGACCACACTGAAAGATAGAATGAGTGGCGCATGAACCGCCATTCCCGGCATCCGGTAGGCAGAGAAGCCTGCGGTGGAAGGAAATGGTGAACGAAAATATGAAAGCGCTGACATTCGCCTCCTCGAAAGCAGGGTTGATGTGTTCTTTATGATGAGCAGAGAAACCAGCCAGAAGCAGAACCGGTGAAAGCGACGTGGCTGTATGCGATTCTCATTTTCAATGGATCAGAGTATCTAAAGCCGACTATTGGCCCAACGAGGTTCTGTCAATAATTCTCCCGAACAGAAGCTGGCTGATCCGCTGTGCTATCACGCTTCACCTCTCCTTCAAAATGATTTAGCAAGCGATCAAGAGTCCTTCGGTCGAAATCCGGCTTTAACGGGTAACCGCAATATGCGGGATTAAACATCGCTCCTCCTCTCATTTGAGGCAGCCTATCGAATGCTGTGAATCCGCAGTCCTATCTTTAGATTTTTCCAAGACTTATCTGCGGTGTAGACCGGGACCTTCAAAACAAGACCGACGGCCAGACAGGCCCGATCGCCTAGTGATAAACCCAGCGCGCGGGTTTGCGTAATCAAGCTGCCAGCCAGTTTGGCATGTTCGCCAGTAAAATCTACCGGCTCACGAACAGGGCTTGTGGCTGCCTCCCATGCATCGTCTGGAGTCAAGCCTTTTTCCACCAGCTTCGCCTGTACTTCCGCCAGGTTTACAGTGCTGCTGATAGCGTCACTGAGGAGATCAGGGGTGAGTTTCTCCCATCCGGGTTCACGGTTGAGCACGGCAAGAATTGCGGAAGCGTCCAGTACCACCCTACTCATGACGGGCAGCCTCACGCCGTTGTGAGATCAACTCTTCAACGAGAGATGTGCCCCTCTTAATGTGTTTTTGGATCAGACGTTGTGCCCGTTCCAGCCGCCGTTGTAGAGTGGTAATCCGCAATTCATCATCTTCAATCCGCAACACGACCTCATCTCCAATATTGATGCCCAATGCTTTGCGAAATGAAGCAGGAATAACCACGCGGCCATTCTCATTGACGCGCAGCCGAGTTTCTGTTTCCATGACAGTATTCTCCTGATATGACATATATTAAACTGTATGTCACAAATAAGCCAGCGTGGTCTCGTTCGAAGGGAGGGGCTGTGATCATTGCAAGTGATGGGAACCATCACAATCTTGCATTGGCCGCCTGCTTCCGGTTTTATTGCACTGTGTTACTGCTGGCGGCAATTGCATCCGCTGCTTCGGGACAACAGCAGAAGCGGCTTCAGCCTCCCGCAGCCGTTCAGTCGCCCTTCAATGCCATGAAGGTGTCCGCAAGGTTCAAGATTGGGAAGAATGCAGACTGGGTAGCAGTAACAGCGGACGCCGTCTGGGTGGCCGGAACCAGTCCTTATTCCACCCTGCGCATAGATCCAAAAACTAACGTGGTTGCGGCCAAAATTGAGTTGCCGGGGGAGGCCTGTTCCGGGCTGGCCACCGGCTTTCATAGCGTGTGGATACCGCTGTGCGGCAAGCCGAATTCGCTGGCCCGGCTGGACATGCGCACCAACAAGCTTGTCATCCTTCCCATTGGCCCTGCCGGAGAAGGAGGAGGAATTGCAACCAGCGTGGACAGCGTCTGGCTGGTCAGCGACGACAACGGAACGCTGAACCGCATCGATCCGCGGACGAACCTTGTTCGCCAGAAAATCTCCATCCTGCCCGGATCGTACAATCCGATTCACAGCAAAGGAAAAATCTGGGTGACATCGGTAAAGTCAAATAGTGTCACTGCCGTTGATGCGTCTACAGGCGCAGTCATCAAAACGATACCAGTGGGACCGCAGCCCCGGTTCCTTACTGCTGGCGGTGGCTCCATCTGGACATTGAATCAAGGCGATGGAACTGTAACCCGCGTAGATGAGAGCAAATTGAATGTGGCAGCAACTGTCCCTGCACGTATACCGGGCCACGGCGGCGACATCACGTATGGATACGGCTCAATATGGGCCACGGTCTTTGGCACTCCGCTCACCCGCATTGACGCCAAATCGAACAAGTTATTGCGGCAATGGACAGGAGCAGGTGGGGACTCACTTCGGATTGGCTTCGCTTCCATCTGGATCACGGACTATCGCAACGGGCTGCGGCTGCGGATACCACTGACGCAGGCAATGCACGCAGGCAGACGCCGCTCTGTGCGAAGATAGATTGGCAGCGATCCGCTGGAGGCCATGCTGACGTCAACGCTTCATAAAATATTCAGAGCCTTCCACTATCGGGATTTCCGCCTGATGTGGTTCGGCGCCTGTACTTCCAGCATTGGCACCTGGATGCAGATTGTGGCGCAAGGCTGGCTCATCTACCGCCTGAGTCATTCCGCCTTTTTGCTGGCTTTGGACCAGTTCCTGGCGGGTATTCCTATATTTCTGTTTTCGCTGCTGGGTGGCGTGCTGGCTGACCGGGCGGAGCGGCGGAAGATCCTGTTGGGCTCACAATATGTGCAAATGGCGAGCGCCGGGATTCTCACCCTGCTGGTCGCAGCCGGATGGGTGCAGGTGTGGCACATTCTTTGCCTGTCCTTCGTCTCCGGGCTGGCTCAGGCCTTTGGCGGCCCGGCTTACCAGGCGCTGATTCCCACGCTGGTCGATCGCGAGGACATGCCGAACGCTATCGCGCTGAATTCCATCCAGTTCAATATGGCGATCACCATTGGGCCTGCCCTTGCTGGTGTGGCTTTGGCAAAGCTGGGGGAGAAGTGGTGCTTTGGGCTGAATGCGGTCTCCTTCCTGGCGCCGATCATTTCCCTTTCGCTGATCGCGATGCGTTACGTGCCGGAGAAACCCACTGAGTCCATATTCGCCAGCCTGAAGCAGGGCATCAGTTTCCTGCGCCGGCAGGATTCCATGGAGGCGCTGATCCTGCTGGCCTTCTGCATGACCGCTTTGACCATGCCCATGCGTACGTATATCCCGGTATTCGTCAAAGATATCTTTCATCGCGGCCCGGAAACCTATGGGAACCTGCTTTCACTCATGGGCATTGGCTCGATCTGCGGCTCCCTGGCTATGGCTGGAAGAGGCAACATGCACAACAAAGGACGCTTCGCCCTGATCATGCTCATCGGCTTGGGCGGCGGAATTGCAGGGTTCTCGCTTTCCCGATCGTTGCCGCTGAGTTATGCCATGCTGATGGCTGTGGGTACCTGCATGATGGCGGTCTTCGCCACGGTGACCTCGCTGGTGCAGTTGATTACGACCAATGAAATGCGCGGACGCGTGATGAGCGTCTATAACACCGCCTTTCGCGGCGGTATGCCCATGGGAAATCTCCTGTCAGGATGGCTGGTGCCGGCGCTGACTGCCCCGGTCGTGCTCAGCGCCAATGGCCTGCTCCTGATTCTGCTGGCTCTGTATTTTCTGCTGGTGCAACGCCGGGTGGCGGCGCTTTAACGGTCCTGAGAACCCCCATTTCATAGCGCTGAGACAAAACAAGCCCGGCATGGCTGCCCGGGCTTGAAGTTCAATTCAGCTTGAAACGAGATCAGTCGTCGTTGTGGCTCTTGCAGCCTTCTCCATCGGTAATGCTGGTGAGGATGCCGCCTGCTGCCGCAATAGAACGGCTGAAGCATGCACCGGTCGAATCGGTGGAGAAATAACGCTGCGAGTTGGCCTGGCCCCTGCTGCCGGTGATGCGGAAGTTGGCGTCAAACAACAACGTATCGGTCGGCGCGACGCTATTGGAAACCGTGCTGAAGAAAGGAGGCCCGTCGCCCTTGATGAGTTGGCTGTTGTTGAATGCCTGTTTGATGGTGGTGGTCTGGAAACCCCCGGAGCCGTCGGCATTCACGGTGAAATTGAAATCGAGCGAGAGCGGCCACTCGAAAGTCTGGAAGGAAGTCTTTCCTCCATGACCGCGGGTGTTGGTAAGCAGGCTGATGCTGGTGTTCTGGGTGATGTTCTGCAGGAAGGCCAGTGTGGTAATGTTGAAATCCTGGCGGTTGGAGAAGCGGATGTTCTGCTCTACAGAGGTCTCAAGGCGGCCATGCGAGGTGCGAACGAATCCCTCGATGCTGAAGCTGCGGTTCGAGGTCACCACCACGTTGCCGGTGATGTTGCCGCTGGCATCAGTGCTCAGGTTCTCAGTGACATTGGGCACGGGTGCAGCCAGAGTGTTCCTGGTGACCCCTCCAGTGACCTGAGTTGATCCGTGATCAAGGAAGGCGAGGAATGTGGCTGTGGTGGAAAAGCCGTTGTTTGCGTTGAAGACCTGAACGCTTACCTGGTGAGGCTGGCCGTCGCTCAGCACTCCAGCGAAGGGCGAGAGGTCAACGCGATAAGGAACAAAGTTCAGAGTCTGCACTCCGGGAATCGGACGCCAGAGCAATGGATCAATGCCTCCGGTATAGATCCACGGATAGACCGGAGCAACGCCGGCAGGCTGGCCGTCAATGGTCACCTCTGTTTCACGGAAACCGGTGCCACCGCAGCTTTGCAATTCATTGGCAACGTCAGTGGGAACGCAGGTGTACCAGAATTCGTCGCCCGCCTGACTCTGGGCGAGCACGTCAAGGTAAGCGCGTTCCACGTTGGTGGGCAGGTTGAAAGTGGCAGAGACCGCGCTGCCGGTGTTGGAAAGGAATACAGTGCCGCCATTGCTGCTGCCGGAAAGAGGTAAAACCAGGTCGGCGGTATCAGGCGCATCTTCATGTCTGGAAAGCGGATAAAACTGGAGCTGTGCCGTTCCGAAGAGCGTGCTGGTGAAAGTTGAGTTCACCAGATTGCCAAGATCCACGCGGCCGTTCTGAGTGCTGTTGAAGAGCGCGCTGTAATCGGTAAGATCGCGCTCGATATGCCAGGAACGCGCCACCGCGGCGGACGGCTCAGAGGTGGTTCCGAAATAAACGTTGGTGCCGCCTATCCAGATGTTGGCCGTGCGATCAAACTGCCGGCCTGCCTGAATCGAGAAATCAGCTTCGAGAACAACTTTGGCCCACGGACCAGCGCAGGCCGATGGAGGAGTGAAGGTAAAAAGTTTCGGCGAGAAGTCAGCGAACGCAATGTTTGAAAAAAGCGTGACCGTGCAGGGTGTGGTGTTGGGCCGGGGAACCGTGGGATCAGCAGTGGCAGTGTTGGCTGAGCCGATCTGCAGTCCGGGAGGAGGAATGACTTGAGTGTAAGAGGTGATCGCACTAAGCATGACGGCGGCGAGTAAAAGTTTTTTCAAAAGCAGGCGGGTGGTATGCAGAGAGGGCATAAAAAAAATCCTCCAATACAGCGACGAGAATCCTATTCGGGTCAGAATAGCTGCGTCAATGGTAGGACCGTTTTGGTGAAAAGCTGTTAGCGAGTTTCGGGAATGAAGAAAGGCTTGCTGCGGCGATCGGGAAAGGCCACGACCGAGGTGTTGTCAGTTTTCAGGTTGGCGCTACTGAGGAAAAGGCGGGCTGAAGGCTCAAACCTGATGCACCCATCGAGAATTCGCTCAAGCACTTCGATGAGGCTGGCCTCCTCAGGATCGATTCGCAGGGGCAAGGACACGATATATCTCTCCGGGAAGTCTGAAGGAAAGAGTCAGATCAACCACGCCCTTCAGGGCTGCTGCTTCATCTTCATTTAAAGCGCTGTGGCCAGACAGCGGAAACCAGGTTCAATGACTCTCATTGCTCGCGCAAATAGTTGCCGGTCGCTTCAGACAACCCGCAGGTACATCTTGTCTGATTATCCTCTTACGCCACAGGTTGGCACACTCGTGACCAGAATCGAGAGTTGCTGGATGTGCCACTTAGTACCAAGGCATCAAACCCGGGAGAAAGGACATTGCTGGTTGCGGCTCTGTCAGCGCTGTGAAACACCGCTCTTTATCTAGACACCAAGTCGAGAGAGGACAATGCCAGATCACCCGCACTAACGGTGCCTGGTCCGAGGGCATTGACCAGTACAATTAACCCAAAATGCTTGTCACGATTCATGTAAAGGGCAGCCTGGTATCCGGCAACAGCGCCGCCATGTCCAACGGCAACGTAATGGTCGCGGCATAACCTCGAATCCCACTCCGTAACCGTAGTTAAGTTCTGCACTTGAGGGCACTTCCACCTGGGTGAAGTAGCGTTCCAGGCTGCGGCTTTCAATAAACTCGCAGACCCATCGTCCATAATGAATGAGCAGAACTTTCTCAGATCACCCACTGTGGTATAAAATTGCGCCATTTGGTACCTTGTAGCCCCTTCCTGCATGCTCGCGCTGGGCAATATCGGCATCCACTTTGCCGCCATCCATCTGGTATCCCCTGGAAGGATGCGCGAGCACATCCGGATTTGGTTCAAAGCAGAGTGAGCCATTCCCAGCGTCTCAAAGATGTGCTTTTGTGACGTAAGACTGGCTGGCTGCACGGCCCAGCGCTGTGCATGCCCCCAGATTCGGAGCCCTATTGTTTCTTGAGGTGGTACTTGACATAATCGTCATAGATTTTTAATATCTTGCACTAACTTATCCCTCTAGCAGCATTCGCCGCACTGCACAGGCTGTCATACGCTGCTCGCTGAATGTGGGTTTGTCGTTTGGCTATAGATATGTGCGGTGCATGCATTTCCATTCCATCTTGGCTTAATGCTGCAGGCAATGCAGCAGATGCCTGGTAATGCCTGGTGTACGAGAAGCAAATTCAAAATCAGTATCCGATTAACAGATTGGAGAATTTTCTTCGGAGACTATGACCATAAGTCCTGACCAATTCCGTTATCAATGTGGGAAATGTATATGGATATTTGATCTTTTTGCACACGGCTTTGATTTTCTGAATGGGCGCTTTTATCCCCGTTCTGATCCTGCTCTGGAGCATGTATGGGAAGCTGAACAGGAAAATATTAGCCGCTACGATATCGAAAATCAGATCGTGAATGCAGACGGCATTTTTCCCGAAATTGTGAGAACTTACCTAGATATCCCGGGTGATGATGCTGACATGGAAGCCCCGGAGTTCTGTATTCGGCTTTTCTCTATTCTGTCGGCGATTGATCGAGCCGTTTCAGGCTTGAATTATTTGGGTGCTTACCTGCATCTAGGAGCCCGGCGATGGTCAAACACAAACGATTATTTTGAGCGTAACAAACAACTTCAGAGAGATGCCTCCGGCCATGTCGTTTTTAAGCCGCGCTATTTTAAGCAGGCTCCCTCGCAAATATGGCTGGATCAGGCTCTTGAAGATGAAAAGACTTGGAAGAAGATACCCCGGAGGGGAGAAGAACTCGACAACTATTTCGAAAATCTACTCAGGCTTGTTCCTCCTGAAGATTGCGGTGTTACTTTTCGGGTTCTAAGGGGCAATCAGGACTTTCATACACTTGACTGGACAAGCTTCAAAGTAGGAATTGTACCTTTGATCGAGGAACTACGGGTCCGCGGATCTAGTGCTCAGTTACTGCCGGGACCTCTTGTCATCAAGAAGGAAACTGCTACGCCCGCAACATTCGGAATTCACATAGAAGATCCGTCTAAGGAGGTGCTTCTTGATTTGTGCCATAGGGCTGAAGTGGGATTGCGCCATCTTGCCGAAAATGGATGTCAGATAGTGTTGTTTCCAGAGATGGTTGTGCCTGATTTCCTTGTTGGACACCTTAAGAAAGTCCTCAAGGAGCTTGCAATCCACGACCAACCCCGTCCCGGCCTGTTGTTGGCCGGCACCTTTACACGTTTTGTGCATAAATATTCTCCGAATTTGCCCTTCAATGTTGCAATTGTGCTTGGCAATGACGGAGAAGAACTCTGGCGACAGCGCAAAATGCAGCCGTATGACATGAAGCTGCATGAGCAGCAGAATTTTGGCCTTGAGTCTGTCCTCAAGAGCGAGTCTTGCAGGGAAAATATTGCCTTTGAGAATCGTGAACTGTGTGTGGTCGATTCTCCGGCCACTGGCTTGCGAATGGTGGTGCTTATTTGTGAAGACGCAACACGTGATCCAGGCCTTAGATGCGTCCGTTTGTTGAACCCCACCCTGATCCTCGCCCCCGTAATGGCTGGTCCCCTAGATTCTTCCGGCGGATTCGGTAATAGCGTTAGCAAAACGTTGCAGGAGACGCCCGGCATCTTTGTTGTGGCTAACTCGGCAGCCTTGGCAAGGGCTGCATGGGGAACGAGATTGGGGGCTCCCCCACTCGGAATCGTAGGATTACCATTATTGAATGTATCTGAAAACCATAGACCGCTGGTGGCCTTGCGCGAGTTGCGGAAGATTTCAGGTTCGTCTTCCGTGGAAGTCCTTATTTTTCAGTTTCCTACATAAGTGCAACTTTTGGCACTTGACATTTATCTAATAGTTATAATTTACTGGTAAGAATGTAACAGGAGTCTTTTTTATGGATAGTGTTGGCGGAGTAGCGGAAGAAGTTGGGGTGGCATTGAGACAGGATGACATAATTAAAGAACTTATTTCGAACGCAAATGCTGTTTTTAACACGAATTCCAGCGGCGAAACCGCTCCCCTCCAGAACATCCTTGACGCTTTAACGGCCAAGGTAGCAGCAGTGGCATTTGAAACCGTCCGGGAGCCATTTGATACTCTCATACGATTACTTAGAAGCGCATACGGCCAAATTGCACGTTTTGTAAATGGCGACTTTAGAGAGCAGGCGAGCTTTTATCAAGGCCAGTTGCATGCTTTGACCGAGATCACCCATCGGTTGGGTCATCAACACGTGCCGCGGGAAGCAATGGAGTTGGTGGCGCGTAGTAAAGTAGCTAAAGATATTCTGACACGAATATCTTTAGAAAAATCGATTGGCGCCGGAGCGTTGGCTCAAGAGCTAGGTATCGAAGAATCAAATCTTTCCAAGAACTGCAAACCCCTGGTAAAAAGGGAATTATTACGGCGCAATCGATTTGGAAAGCGCGTGCGGTATTCTCCCACTCCACTCACTTTTGCAGTCTTGGCACTATTAAACGATGCAACTCTTGAAAAGAATAAGAAATTGCCGTCAACTAGGCTCTCTTCAATAAGTGCAGACTTAGCAAACCGAGCATTGGCAGGAAAATCTGCTGTTGTAACTGAACTCCGTCCTAATGTTGTGGCGGGTAATGACGCGTTTGTGAGTGGGCTACTCACCTTGGCAGCCGTTCGAGGAGCTAGTACCATAGCGATTTCTCCTACAGGACGTTCAGTCTATTTCGAAGGTATGGGTCAACAACGAAGAGCTTCAGAGTTGAACGTACCGAGTTCTGTTGGTGAACTTTTGAGAGAACAGGTAAGGGCCTGTTCGCACGTATGTGATAAACAATCGATCGACTGGCACGGTCAAACAATCGAGGTTATCTTTGCTGATGGCCGCATGAAAGTAATGTTTGCAAAAAGTCCTGATCCGCAAACATCTAGGACGACAGCGCGGGCTGCCTTCCAGCAGATTCAGAACGGAAAAGAGCGATTACAGGATTTCGAAAACTTTTTTGTGAGTCAAGTTCTTGAAGGCTGCGAGTGGCACAAATCCGAGGCTGCTGATACGCTTGGGATACAACCACCAAAACTGGATTCTCTCATTAAAGACCTGAACATAACAGCACCATCTTAAATGGTTCTTCCCGGTTGATATGATTCATATGATTCATAAGGTGGCTCGATCCATTCTTCAGCCGTTTGCTGGTTTAGTACAAGATTGACCCTCATGTGTGGATCCGTGCATATCTTGATTAATTGCTTCAATGCTTCAATGTCTGTCCGCTCAGCATGATAACCAGGGCAGGCAAGTATGTGACATAGACTGTCTTCAGTCCCACCATGGCCAGAGTAAAAATAGTTTTTAACCAGCACTTTGGTAATATCCTGCATTCCGTACACTGCGCCCTCAGTCAAATAGAGACTTTGCCGACCGGGAGCACATGCAATCATATGAAGTCTGCCACCGAATTCGTCATGGGAGCAAGATAAACGCTTTTCCTCAATCAAATTGGCAATGTCCTGCATTCGCTCATAGGCTTCTCCCGTCAAGGAGGCAGGTGCATTCACAGCGTTCAAGAAATCGTTAAAGCCTGTCTGGGTGCGGCTTGTAAGAATGAGATTGGGGAACAGCATAATTTTATCCAAGTGTTTTGAGGCGAAATGATCAATTGCACGGGTTGAATTCTGTCTGAACAGCACGATGGCATCATCGACTCCAACCACGAATCTATGGTGCATTCCCTGAATTGCCTTATATTCTCTTTCAGCCCAAAGCCGGGCTCCTAAATTGATGTACAGCGTTTGGCTATGCTGTGCGACCGCTTCGCGAAGAACAAAGAGGCTTTCAATCTCATTCTCTGGCCTATCCGGATCGAGGAATAACAAGATCCTTGCTACTTCTTCTTTGTTTTTTGCTACAAGTTCGCACACCAGCGAACGTGGAGTATTAAACACTTCTAGTTGCCATTGCGGCCGCTTTCCTTGTGATTTGAGTTCAAGTTCTACTTGATGTAGAACGATCGCGGTCGATTCTGATACGAGCAGGATGTAATTTGAGAGTACCTGCCAATATATTCTTATAAAGTGGCGTATGTCGAAAAAGTCCTTGCCGCTTGGTTGGACTTCTTTACACTTATCACTGACATAAAAGCCTAACTTTTTTTTCTCCCATCTCATGATAATCGCCCCCGCAATGCATTAACCATCTGAGACTTTACCTCAATTTTCCTAAAGAACTGGGAAAAACTCCTTTGTTATTATGTATGGAAAATTGCAATCAGAGTTCCAGAAGTTAGATGGTTTAGAAACAAATACTTGGCTCCATTAGGGAGGCGGAAAATCCTTGTTTCTGGATTACATTTTGAGAAGCATTCCAAAATTGGAATTAAATTCACAACTTAATGCCAAGATCCACCCATATGCCCGCCTCCCGCTGATAGAGAAATATTTTCTGTTTTGGCGAAGATTATTAGATGAGGGACCAAAATTCCGCTCACTTGTAAATCTGAATGCTAGTCAAGATCGCATTGACGAATAACGACGCTTGGTTCCTGGGTGGTCATCTCCACCCTGGCGCCTTTAGCGGGGATCGAGCTTTTGCCGCGGCGAACGGCTACCATCTGGCTTACTATGCTCAGCGCAATTTCTTCCGGAGTGGCTGCGCCGATATCGAGACCGGCGGGCGCCCAGACACGATCGAGCTTTTCTGCGGGAACTCCGGCGGCGATTACATAATCAAAGACGATGCGGGAGCGGTGCTCGCTGGCCACCAGCGCAATATATCCGGGCTCGCTGGCCAGGGCTTTCTCCAGCCACAGGTGATCGTTCTTGTGGAGGGTGGCAATCACCACGTAACTGCTTTTCCGGATGGGAGTCTCGCAGAGATCGAAATCGGTGTTCACGACGCGCTCGGCGTCAGGAAAAGCTTCTCTTTCGGCGCCGGGATCGTTCACGACCACAGAAAAGCCCATGAGATGGGCGAGCCGGACCAGAGTTTCAGCGATGCGTCCATGGCCCACGACCAGCAGTTCGGGTTTGGGCAGCACTGGTTCAATAAAGATGTCCATCATGCCTCCGCAAGGCATTCCCACGCCCAGGGCTTCATCCTGCATGTCCAGGGTAATGAGCTCCGATTTCTGCTGCTCGATGCACTGGATGGCCATGTTGCGCACCGCGCTTTCCGCACAGCCGCCACCCACCCAGCCCCAAAGCAATTTTCCTTCGGCATTGATGATCGCCTTTGATCCACGACGCGCGGAGGAAGAGCCGGTCACCTGCACAACCGTGGCAATGGCAAAGCTGCTTCGTTCAGCAGAAAGCTGCGCTACTCTGGAGTAGAAATCTGAAGACATTCGAGTTGACGTATCATAGTCCGCAACGATTTCCAATTCAACCGCAAAGGAACACCACGCAGCAGAGCCGCAACCAAACCGAAAACTTAATGGAGCGCCGCCGGGCCCCTATTGTGCGCCGCATTTGCGCACAATAGGGTGGAGGTGCCCCCGGCTGCGGGGATAAATCTTCAGTGAGTCGAGAAGAATTTGACGAATAGCACTACAGAGAAACAGAGTCGGCAGTGGAAGCAAAATCAAAAACATACCACAGAGGCACAGAGACACTGAGATCACGGAGAAAAGCTGATAGGAATTTTATGTATTCGCCGATAACTCTTAGCCGTGCGAAGGAAATGAAGAAGCGGAATGTATAGCGAACTTATACGCGACCATTATGCGCATCCGCGCAACACGGGGCGCATTGTGAATCCTTCAGCGGAGGCTATCATTCGCAGTCCGCTGGACAGCGACACGGTCCTTATCACGCTGCAAATTGAAAACGGAATTATCCGCGACGCCCGATTCAAATGCATGGGATGCGCTGTCGCCATTGCCTGTTCTTCCATTGCTACCGAGATGATCCTGGGCAAGCACGTAGACGAAGCATGGCAGATCACCAAGAAATCCGTGGCAGACGCACTGGGCGGTATTCCCGAGTACAAGATGCAATGCAGCAATCTCGCACCGGATGCTATCAGGAAAGCCATTGAAGAATGGAAGAAGAAGCTGCCCATTACTTGAGAAGCATCTCCTGGTCGCCCATCTGAACACCTCAGGTATTTTCAGACAAGGCAAGACCAGCTACCCTGCTGGGTTTGTCCGATAAACGATGGAGAACAGAAAATTCCGGAATTGGCTTTCCTATTTGCTGGCTGCCCCGCCAGTTACTCCGGAAATCGCCCTTAACTTTCTTGTCGCTTTCCGAATCGATTTGTTATAAGCTTCACCACCTACTACCCCAAACGTCTCCCGTTGTTTACATAACAACCTATTTGCTGTTCAACTTTGAGGGACAAAGCCTAAGCCTGCCGAAGGACCTGTCTTCGTCCCGCCAGGAAAGTGGATCATCACGAAATGGCAAATCAAGTTTCTTTCTACCTGAACGGAAAAGAAGTTACTATCCAGGATCCCTCACCCGATCTTTTGTTGATCGATTATCTGCGCTCTCCCGAAGTGGCGCTGGCCGGACCCAAGAAGCCCTGCGCCCAGGGCGGCTGCGGCGGATGCACCGTGATTCTCTCGAACTGGAATCCCGCCAGTAAAAAGACTGAGCACCGCGCCATCAACTCATGTCTGCGCCCTGTATGTGCGCTGGGCGGACTGGTCGTTACCACGGTTGAAGGCACCGGCGCTGCGCGGCGTCCTAATCCCGCTTTCCTCAATCATGCTCCCACTTTTTCGCGGGGCGGCGCTCCAGCCGAAGCTCCACCATCGATCACCGTTATACACGCGCAGGAGGAGGCGCTGGCCAAGCGCAAAGAAGTTCAGGTATCGGTGAAAGCGGCTCTGCATAACGACCCTAAGCTAAAGGTGCACCATGATGTCGCGGAGCATCCTTCCTGTGCTGTGCATGAAGGCATGAATCCCGTGGCGTACCGGCTGGCCATGAACAATGGCAGCCAATGCGGTTATTGCAGCGTGGGTTTTGTGATGAACATGTCAGAGTTCATCGTGAATAACCCCAAAGCCACGAAGAAAGAAATCGAAGATATTTTTGACGGCAATATCTGCCGCTGCACCGGATATCGCGCCATCCTCACCGGCATGAAGACCTTTGCCTCTGACTGGACAGAAGAAGACGAAGAGCACCGCATGAAATGCCTGGGCGATGCCGGATGCCAGGCGCAGCGTCCTGCAGACGTAGTGATTCCGTTTCCTGATGAGGCTAAAGCGCCACCGCAGCCGGTCGCCGTGCAGCATGGCCACCAGACATGGTACACACCTGCCACGCTGAATGAACTGGTGAGGATCATGGATAAGAACCGCGACAAGAAGCTGCGGCTGGTCCACGGCAACACCGGTTATGGAGTTTACAAAGAGGAGTACCAGGAATCTGAAGTGCTGGTAGACATCCGCCTGATTCCCGATTTCTATGCCGAGTCAAAAGTTAAAAAAGGCGCGCTGCACGTGGGTTCCGGAATCAACTACAACGACCTGATTGCGGCCATTGAAGTCGAAATCAAAGCGAAGAATTTACCAGTTTCAAGCCGTATCTGGGCCACGCAGTTCATGGCCCGTAGAACCGCCGGACGCATCGTGCGCAACGCCGCTTCCCTGGGCGGCAACACCATGCTGGTGCTGAAGCACATTGCTACTGGAACCGGCGAACCCTTCCCTTCAGATATCTTCACCACACTGGTTGCGGTGGAAGCGCGCATTGAATACCTCGACATCACCAGCGGCAGACAGCGCCGCGTGGAAAGCACCGTGGAAGAACTGGTGCAGAAGGTAGCGAAGGAACCCAGGCTGGCCGACAATATCATCCTGCTCAGCTATGACCTGCCTTTGGGAGAGAGGCGCGAAGTCACCCTGGCCCAGAAAGTGGCGCTGCGTGATGTGAACGCTCACAGCATCGTAAATGTCGCCACGCGGTTTGCGCTTGCACGCGATCTGACGTTGGAATCTGCAACCGTAGTCTTGGGCGGCATTGCTCCCTATCCATGGCATGCGAAAGACACCGAGAAGGCCATGATTGGGCGCAAGCTCTCGCTCGCAGAGATGCCGCGGCTGGCTGAAATCCTGGAGCGGGAGGTATTCGCCGAACTGAAGTGCTGGGCCGAGCGCATGAAAGGCCTGCCCTCAGAAGGATTCACTGACGAATACCGTGCACAGCTCGCCGTTTCATTCCTCTACAAAGCCGTGGTCAATGCCCTGCTGCCCGATAAAGGCGCGGTTCCTGAGGACATCAGATCGAGCGGTGTCATCACGTGGGGTAGATGGCCGGCGAGTGATGGCCGTCAATATTATGTGACTCAGGATTACAAGAAGCCGGTAGCGCAGCCTTACATCAAACTCACGGCGATGTACCAGACATCCGGGCAACTGCATTACACGCACGAACTGCCGGTACCGCCGCTCACTGTAAACGGAGCCTTTGTGCAGAGCCTGCGCGCACTGGCGACCTACTACTTCATGATTCCCGGCCAGAAAGGCGAGGTGGATGCAGTTGAGTTGCGTCATCACCTCTCAAAGCATTCCCCGGCATTCGTTGACCTGATTACCTCAGAGGAAATCAAAAACGGCGGCATCAACTATCAGGGAATGGGCTCGGACCAGCCGCTGTTTGCGGTTGACCAGGTGCGCTACGTTGGGCAATCCATTGCCATGGTGCTGGCCAGTACCGAGCAGGACTCTATCAACATTGCCCAGTACGTGACCAAACACTGCATCGGCTACAAGCCGGCAAAGTGGCCTAAGCTTCCGGATGGCAAAGACTGGAAGAAGGAATGGTACGAACCGATTCTTGATCTGGAACAGGCCATCAGCATGGGCAGCATCTATCCTGATGCGCCCGCCTCTGCGCCTTTTGTGTCGCACATCTGGAAGATCACCCGTCCGGGCAGCCGCTTTGACTGGACCACTCCCAAAAAGGATCCTCTTGACCGCAGGATCGTGAACCGGGCCGCAAGCGTGGACGGTATTCCCTGCCAGATCGTAGAGAGCACGCAGATCAACGGTGGCCAGGCGCACTTCTACATGGAATCGCAAGCCTGCATTGCCGAACCTGCGGATGAGCGGCGCATCATCATAAAGCCTTCCACGCAGAGTCCCATGGAGATGCATGCCACCACGGCCATGGCTCTGGGAGTGGAATATCACCGCATCGATGTGCAGGTGCCCGCAGTAGGCGGCGGCTTTGGCGGCAAGACCGAACAGGCGCGCTTCGTAACTGGAGCAACTGCAGTGGCTTCCTATTCCAGCAAGCAGCCGGTGCGTGTGGCAGTGCCGCGCGAAGAAGACACCAGCATGATCGGCAAGCGCCATGCTTACTACGGCCAGTACCAGATTGCGGTGGATCGGGGCATGGCGAATCCTGATGACAAAGGTATCATCCGCGGCTTCCAGACAAAGATGTGGGGCGATGGCGGCGCGTTCTACGACTGCTCTTTCATCGTGGCCAACTGCATCCAGCTTCGCGCAGACAATGCATACAAAGTGGCAAACTTTGAGAACCAGCTTGACGTCTGCCGCACCAACACTGCTCCCAGCACGGCCTTTCGCGCTTTCGGTGACGTGCAGGGAAAGAACATTCTGGAAAACGCCATTGATGACGCGGCTTTCTCCATCGGCATGCTGCCGGAAGAGCTGCGCGAGAAAAATTTTTACGACCGTGGCGATGTGACTCCCTTTGGACAGGCGCTGTCTTACTGCTACATGAAAGACGTCTGGAAATTCCTGAAGGACAAGTCGAAGTATCACGAAAAACGGCGCGCCGTCGATGACTTCAATAAGAAGAATCGCTGGCGCAAGCGCGGACTGGGCATGATCCCGGTGAAGTATGGCTCCGGGTACAACTTCGTGCAGATTGAGCAGGCGGCTGCAATCATCTCCGTGAACCAGGGTGATGGCAGCGTAATCATTCACCAGGGCGGCGTGGAGATGGGCCAGGGCCTCACCACGCAGATCGTGCAGATTGCCAGCTACGTGCTCAATATTCCCATGGAGTTGATTTATGTGGAAACCACGAAGACCAGCGTAACTCCGCATCCCACCAGTACCGGCGGTTCTACGGGCACCGCATACAACGGGGCTGCCGTAAAGATAACGTGCCAGCAGCTCAGCGGGCGGCTGATGGAATTTGCCTATGACCTGCTGAAGGAAAACGGCGCTGACTGGTGTAAAGCCCAGGGCATTGATTTCTGGAACTACGGCGAAAAAGGCTGGGCAGCCAAGGTAACCATGAATAGCCGGACCACACTGATCTGGCAGAACCTGGTGCAGCTTGCCTATAGCAAACGCGTGAACCTGATCGCCAACTTCACCGCGCCGCTTCAGGGCGGCACCACGCCTATCCCTGCCATGACCTTCAAGGCCAAGGCACAACAGCCGCTCGTTCCCGGTATCCCGATTGATCCAAACACCAAGACCATCAGCGGCATCGTTGATTCGTTTATGGGATTTACTTACTCGGGCGCGTGCGCAGTTGTGGAGGTCGATATCCTGACAGGAGAGGTGAAGGTTCTCAGCGCTGATATCGTCTATGACATGGGCTGGAGTCTGAATCCCGCCATCGACATTGGACAGGTGGAAGGCGCATTCGTTCAGGGCATTGGTTATCTGCTGACTGAAAAGCTGGTGTTCGAACAGGAAGGTGAGGAAAAGGGACGCCTGAACAGCACCAACACCTGGCGCTATAAACCTCCGGCAGTGACTACCATTCCGCTGGAGATGAATGTCCATCTCTTCCCGCGCAACATTCCCAATGTGCCGGACGATCCCAACGAGTTGTTCTCGTCGAAAGAAGTGGGCGAGCCGCCTCTGGTCCTTTCTAACAGTGTGTTCTTCGCTGTGAAAGATGCCGTAAGGGCTTCACGCCTGGAACGCAATCTCAGCGGCCTGTTCCGCATGGACGCTCCGGCCACCGTGCAGGAAGTGCGCAGGGCCTGCGAAGTTTCCATCAACGATTTCAAGAACCCCCAATAACAAGTAAGTGGAGAGAGACGCTCAGAACGCGTCTCTCCCAAGCTGTCTTCCGGTGCACCAGCAGTCAACTTACATTCACGAGGAGCAAAAACATGAACCTGTGGCGGGTCTCTCAATCACGGCTTCTGAAGTTTGTTACAAAACGATCCATTCTGACTTTGCTTACGCTTACAGTGGCGGGCATTCTCATCGTTATCAGCGCTTGCAACTCCAAGCCCGAACCGGCAGCCAATAATAATCCGCAGCCGCAGGCGCTTTCGGCTTCGGCGCAGCAGCTTTCCGCCATAAAACGGGAAGGAGTAAGTTTTCCTGATTTTGGCTACATGGTCACCCCGCAGGAATATTTGGAAAAATATTCTGACCAGCCGATCTTCCGCCTGAAAACGGATTTTCCTAAAGACAAGCCTGATCATCTGCCGGCCTTCGTGGAGCAGATCGATTTTAGAAAAAATCCCAGGGAATATCTTGTGGCTGCGAGAGATTATTCGTTGGAAGGAAACCTTCCTGAGTGGGATCCGTTCAAGAACCACGTCCGCGGCTGGTACCACATCCCGTGGCTGCATCCTACGGCGGCGAACGGCGGCTATCCTCCCGATGGAGGCACCGAGGGCTTTCGCGGGCTGATCAAGGAAGCGCCCGCAACCTCATACCAGCTTGGGCCGGACGAGAAAGGCCCCGCAGGCGACTACTCGATTTACGCCATCACCCTGGTCAACGATTTTGCCGGCTACACGATGAGCAAGATGTGGGCCGATCCCAACAATCCCGATCCACGCGCGACGGACTCGCGTTATGGCGGTGGTTTTCCGGTAGGTACCGTATTCGCCAAACTGCTTTTTACCAATGCGCCTTATGGCGGCGACAAGATCGATTACCTGCAAAATCCGCTGCAGTGGAAGGCCTATATTACCAAGACATTCTTCCAGCCTCAGTGCGTAGTGCAGAATCCGCCGCCTGATTGCGGCAAGAAACCGGCCCCCCGCGAAGTGGCTCCGGTAAACCTGCTGCAGATGGATATCGCGGTGCGCGATTCGCGAGCCGATCCGTGGGGCGGATGGGTCTTCGGAACATTTATCTATAACGGAAAGCTCAACAATCCGAATAAATTCCTGAACCTTGTTCCCGTGGGCTTGATGTGGGGCAACGATCCTGAAAATAAAACCAACGTAACCAGCGGCGCATATCCGGTGCTGAAGACCACGGTCAATCATGATCTGAAAGAGAGCGTGATCTTCGAGTCCCCCGATCTGCCGCCGCAGCACCTCGGCTGGAATTTCCGCCTGAATGGCCCGGCTGACCTGAACACTACGTCGTGCATGGGATGCCACATCGCCGCGCAATATCCGCAGGTGACCTCGCTGGTGCCTCCGGGCGCAGTACCTGATGGCCAGAAGGAGCCCCCGGCCCAAGGCGGTTCACCGGAATGGATGAAGTGGTTCCAGAATCTCCGTTGCGCCACCTCCATGGATGAGCGTACCTACTCAACCGACTTCTCCTTCCAGATCGCCATTGCCCTGCAGAACTTCGCCGATAACCGGAGCGCTCAGGAACAGGGACGGTGGGCCAGTGAATACAAGCTGGCACACGCGCCTATCGCTCGCGGCGAATTACTGCCGGTTGCCCATCCGAAAGGACAGTCAAACAAGATTGTGGGCGGCACGGTCGTGCCGAATGCAAGACAGAAAAAATGACGTAGGCGATTTTCTTGAAACTTTTAAGGGCGACAGCATGTCGCCCTTTTTCTTATAGTGTTCTCAAGCAAACTGTTATGGATCACAGCCGCCCTCGGCTGCGCTGATGAATCTTGCAAGTAGGAGTCGCAGACTCATGAAGAGACGTCAGTCACAACTCGCGCCAACTAATTCCTTCTCGTTGACAGTGAGACTTTCCTCAAAATTCTCAGCACGGGATATCTGGGGAGTCTCTGCTTCCAGTTTCATCCTCTGGTGCAGCACAGCCAATTTGTCCAGAGTCTCGCTGGAAAATTTCCTGTTGTTGGCGTTCATGGCCATAACGAACTCGGCCATCTCTCTGGCACGTTGTAATGGTGAAACTTTTATCATCCTGTTTCCTTCCTCCCCGAGGCGCTACGATCACGGCAATAATAGCTAACGCTAACGCTTTCATGGATTGAAGGATGTGACGCAGGTCACAAATGTGGGGATATTTGTCTGGAGAGGCTTCCTGCCCATCGCACAAACCCATCCCTTGGCAGGTTCATCGATCATTTGAATATCCGAATAGCCGGCATTTTCGAAGAGTTCGCGATGTTGCCGCAAAGTCAGGAGCTTCATCCTCTGAACATCGTCCCAGCCATCCTGTGGGTTTCTGGCATTGGTTTACCCTGCTGTTGCCCGGCCTTATTTCCATCACTCGCTCTTCCGAAGCGTTTATTTTGATTCTGTCCCAGCTGCTTGTGTGGGAATGGTGAGCGGGGCGTCCAGCGTGCCAATCAGTCCTGTGCGCGTATCGCGCACGCCCAGCCGCAGCAGGTACTCGCCGGGGCCAAGATCGAAAGTTTGTCGGCAGGGGAATGATCTTTCCATCACCCGCTGGTATTCCTCCGGCTTGAGCGACCCGTTCATGGTATTGCTCAGGGTTTGCAGCGCCTCACCTTTCTGCGAATAAATAATCACGGCGCAATCGATGCTGGCATGCTGCAGCCCATCGCTTTGCAGCTCAAACGAAATCTGGCGTGGGTCCACTGCATAGTTGACCAGCACCTTGTTCTTTGTTTCCGCCGAAGGAGGCGAGATGGCGGCCTGGAAGCGCAGGGCAGTGGAAACCGGGAAACTGAGACTCAGCGCCTGGGCCAAATCGCTGGATTTTTGCGATGCATCCAGCTTCGCGTACGACTGCGGCTCGATGGCAAAGTATCCCTGCCGGTAATGGAGCTTGACTCCCGGACGCTCCGTCTTGACGGTAATCCTGCGGAATTTGCCGTCCCAGTTCTTGTTGGCCGGATAATAGCCCAAAGTGTAATAGGTCGAGCCGTCTTCTATGCTCTTGCGGACTGCGCCTTCCAGGTTGTTGGTGTTATAAAATGCGCGGCCTCCGGTTTTTTCCGCCAGATCATTCATGGTGCTGCGGGTGCTGACGCGATCATCGCTTTCGATGCTGGCCACAGCCCCGGCTTCCCCGCGAAGCGTCTGCTTCTCCGATTGAGGAGCACTGATGGGATTAGGATCGCCGGCCACGTTGAACTGGGTACTCCCGGCAATAGCACGGCTATCCACCGTATAAATGGCCACCTGGGCATTACTCAACAGGTTTTCGGTGCGCTCCACTGCAGCAGAATAGTCACGGTTACTATTTGCTCTGGTCCGCCCTACCGCAATCGTGATGGGAATGGTTTCGGAGACCCATATCAGATTTTTTCTTCCTGGATATCCGGCAAGCGAACGCGCCAGCGCGTTCAGCGCGTCCAGAGTGATGCTTACACGGACATCAGCCTGCGCCGCGCTCTGCTGGTCGCGGAACTCCGCGAGCCCACGCAGCAACCCGGGCATGCTCCCGACAGTTTCCGCGGCCGCCGATCCCATCGGCAACTGCGCCGTAACCATGCTGTCCGCGGCATTGGTCATTGCCCGCGATTTTGGCTGCTTCAACCCGGCAATGGCTTTCTTGAGCATCTCAGGGTCGCTGGTGAAGTCCTGTATCAGGGTGAGCTTGTTACCCAGAAGATAAATAGCCACAGGCTCTCCCGCAGGCAGCTTCTCCAGGAATTTCAGCATGGCGTCGCGCGCGGCAGCCTGGTCCACAAAATTGCTGTTGAGCGCATCCACCAGAAGCACGTTCAGGGCCCCGCCGGTCCGGTACTGCGGCACATTCGTGTAGACGCCCCTGGGCAGGCGCCCGGGAGCGGCAAACGGGCCGGTGGCCGCCGGAGGCTCCGATCCAGGTTGATGGAAACTGAAAACCTGCACCTCCTGCTCGGTTCCGTCTTCCTGCACGATGAAATCACCGGGCTTCAGACCAGTGACTGGCTCGCCTTTGTTGTCGGTCGCTACCACGTCAACCACCACCAGCCGCGTGTTGGCGCGCACCGTGAGCGTGGATTGGTTCTCATTTGATTGTCCAGTCTGCGCCGGCTGCGCGGCAGACTGGGCAAGCACAAGCCAACACAAGGAAAGAAGAGAGCTGCGGAAATACCGTGGGCACATGCGACCATTGTGCGCCAGAGTTTTTGCCCAAGCAACAGCAGAATTCTTCTGCAATCTCTGATCTCTCTGTGGTAAATGACGGAGTGTTTCGGATTATAATGTCCGATAAGAAGTCTTTCTTCTATTCTTATAACAATCGACGCTACACACCGAATTGACAAGGCCTGCATCAGGCAACCAGGAAATAATGGCCACCTCAAGACGGCGTCCCTATGAACTATTGCCGGACGCGGTGTGGCAATTCGCCAGAGCCAATGCTCCCAATAACCCGGCATTGCCCGCCAGCGGAGATGGCACGATAAAGCTACCCAGATTGTCGGCGGATTCAGAGGTATCCATATAGGTGTTCATCAGGCGTGCAACGCGCTCGCATATCAACGGAAATAGCTGCTTCTGCTGCATGACTCCACCGCCCAGAATGACTCTCTGCGGCGAGAGTGTGCACATCCAGTTCACACAGGCCAGGGCAAGATATTCAGCTTCCAGCACCCACGCCGGATGATTGCGCGGAAGAGTCGCTGGTGAAACTTTCCAGCGGGCCTCCAACGCAGTGCCTGAGGCCAATCCTTCCAGACAATTTTCGTGATACGGGCAGGTTCCCGGAAAGGGATCGCGGGAGCGGTCGTGAGGAACGCGAATGTGTCCCATCTCAGGATGGGTTCTCCCATGGAGGATCGCTCCTTCCACGATTGCTCCTCCACCAATGCCCGTTCCTACGGTGCCGTATAAGAATGTTCTGAGCCCCTGGGCTGCGCCCCAGCGAGATTCAGCCAGTGCAGCGGCATTCACATCGGTATCCAGGATCACAGGAACATGGAAGGCATTGCGGATCGTTCCAGCCAGATCGAAGTTACTCCATCCGGGTTTTGGAGTGCTGGTGATATATCCATATTTTGCAGAGCCCGGGTTGAGTTGAAGCGGGCCGAAGCTGCCGATGCCAACCGCAGCAAGATTCCGGCTATGAGACCGCAGAAACTCTATGACCTGCTTCAGAGTTTCTTCGGGTGTGGTGGTTGGAATCGTGGTCTCATGAATCAGGTGACCGGCAGGAGTGCCCACAGCGCAGGCGAACTTCGTCCCGCCCGCTTCGATGGCCCCTAGTTCCGCGACGGCAGCATGTGAATTCACCATGGAAATAGCGTCAGGGCGTGAGTGCCGGTTGCAAATGGTTAACGTCTCCAGGAGCTACTTCCGTTTATTCTGCCTGGCTTTCGGGTCAAGTCGTTTCTTTTTAGAAATGCCGCTGCGCCCCACACCGTCAACTTGGTATTCGCTCTGCACCATCCCACCCTTGCAGGACTGCGTTCTTACATGGCGCAACTGGATATCATGCGATAGCGGCCCAAACAGCGGAATTCCCTGCCCGATCAGCACCGGCACGCGCGTAATCGTGATCCGATTGACCAACCCGGCCCTCAGGAATGCCTGTATCGTGATGCCTCCATCGATATAAGCGTGCTTGAAGCCACGTTTTTCCAGCTGTGCCACGATCTCCTGCGGCGTACCTGACATCTGCCCGAGATTGACGCCTTGAATCGAAGAAAGATCCAGCGGAGTACCGCTCAGCACCACCACCTGCTTCTTGCCGTACAGCCCAAAGTGGCCGAGGCTGCGAACCACTTCGAATGTCCTGCGTCCTATCACCACTACGTCCACACTGTTTAAAAATCTGGTGAACCCGTGGGGCACACTTTCGCCTGCTTTTAAAAAATCGAAGGTATCGTCCGGGCGCGCAAGAAACCCGTCAACACTCATACCGCAAAATACCGAGACTCTCATCTGAGTTTTTCCGTTGGCATGATGCGCCTGATGCGATTCTTATCGAGCGGATACTACCATACCTCAGCAAGCAGGAGTATCTAACAAGTGCTGGATGGGTGCAATTAAAAGTGCGAGTCAATGCCTGACGGACAATGCCGGGGGAGGTGACTTGCGAGGTTCTTGCAACAGTTAAGGCTGAACATTTCCTGGCGAATGAGATAAATCAACATGGGTG
>Ga0066662_10000130_pt1 | contig 30241 bp, 26 predicted proteins | sample GraSoiAngelo_111_FD_133939 | JGI IMG/M metagenome (GOLD analysis project Ga0066662, IMG submission 133939) | Grasslands soil microbial communities from the Angelo Coastal Reserve, California, USA - 14_0903_12_40cm | ecosystem: Environmental > Terrestrial > Soil > Grasslands | place: USA...
CCGGTGCGAATCCGGGACGGTCCCGCCGCTGTGAGGGGAGATGCCCTTCGCCACGAGCCACTGGCGCAAAGCCGGGAAGGCGGCGAAGGGGGAGCCCCGAGTCAGAAGACCTGCCGGTCGCCCTCCATACCGAACCCCTCGCGGAAGGAGGATTCGTGGCGAAACGCCTCACTCTTCTGATCGTTCTGTTGCTCGTGCTGCCCGCGTCCGCGCTGGCGGCGACCGTCAAGGTGCGCGTCGAAGGCAAGACGCAGACCCTGTTCGGCCCGACCGAGATCACCGTCACCGCGTCGAACGCGCTCGACGCGCTCGAACAGGCGTCGATCCTCGGTGAGCTCTACTACCACGTCACGACGACGAGCTTCGGCCCGTACGTCGACCAGGTCGGCCGCTATGGCGGCACGGCGTCGAGCGGCTGGGTGTTCAAGGTGAACGACGCCTCACCGCCGGTCGGCGCCGACAAGGTTGCGCTGAAGGACGGCGATCGGGTGCTCTGGTACTACGCCGACTTCGGCCCGACCGGCGGCCCGCCGACGCTGTTCGTCAAGCCGGTGCCGGGCAACTGCTACCTCGCCGCTGCGCTCGACGACAACGGCAAGTCGGCAACGGTGTCGGGCCTGCAGTGGCACGTCGGCTCGAAGCAGACGGTCGCCGGCGCAACCGGCAAGCAGTTCTGCCCGAAGAAGCACACCGGCCTGCTGGTCCGCGCGACCGCAACCGGTGCAGTGCGCTCGAACGCCGTGAAGTGAGACGGTCGGCCCTCCTCCTGCTCGCGCTCGTTCTCGCCGGTTGCGGCGCGAACGGGCGCGGGCACGGGACGGCCACGCTCTGGGTGACACGCGATCGTGGCGCGCACGTGATCTTCTCGGGGCCGGTCCCCGCGGGCTCGGACGGGATCCGCACGGTCGAGCGGAAGCTCAAGGTCACGACCCGCTACGGCGGCCGGTATCTGGAATCCGTGAACGGCATCGCCGGGTCGCTCACGAAACAGAGCGACTGGTTCTTCTACGTCAACGGCATCGAGGGCGCGCGCAGCGCCGCGGACGTGAAGATCCATGCCGGCGATGTGCTGTGGTGGGACTACCGCGCCTGGACCGGCGCGACGATGCACCTGCCGGTCGTCGCCGGCGCCTATCCCCATCCGTTTGTGGACGCGCCGACGAGCGTCGTGTCGAAGAACGCTGCGCTCGCTGCGCGGATCGCGCGGCAGGTGCACGGCGTCGTGAACGCCAAGCGCCCGCTGCGCAACTTCATCGTGATCGACATCGGGCGCGCCGACTACGTGCACGTGCGGCCGTTCCGGCACGGCTACTACCTCGAGCTCGGTGTCGACGCCGCGCGCCGGCTCGCCGCAGACCGCCACTACCTTCGGTACCGGTTCGCGACATGAGCCCTGCGCCCGCAGCAGCGTTGCTCGCGGCACTCGCGGTCGCCGCACTGCTCGCCACGCAGCTCTGGTCGGTCGCCGCGCTCGCCGCGCTGCTGCTCGTCGTTGCGCTACGGGCGCCCGCCGAGCGGCGCTGGCCGTACCTGATCGGAACGCTCACGACGGCGCTTCTGTTCGTCGTGATCACGCCGTTCGTCGAGGAGATCGGGACGCACGTGCTCTGGAGCGGCCCGACGATCCCCGTGCTCGGCACGCTCGACGTGTCGACGGAGGAGCTGCGCAACGGGCTCTTCCAGGGCTTGCGGCTCGCCGCGGTCGGCCTCGCGTTCGCGGTGTATGCGCTGCTGCTCGACCACGACCGTCTGCTCGCTTCTGCCGGCTGGGCGCGGCGGTCGACCGTCGCCGTCGCGCTCGGCACGCGCCTCATGCCGCTGCTCGAGCGCGACGCGCGCGATCTGCGCCTCGCATTGCGGGGGCGTGGTGTCGAGCTCGGGCCGATCCGCCAGCTGTCGCCGCTCCTCGCGGGGTCGCTCGAGCGGGCGCTCAATCTCGCGGAGGCGATGGAGGCGCGCGGCTTCGGCCGCGAAGGCCGCACACGCGCGCCGCTCCCGCCGTGGCGGGCACTCGACCGAGCCGCCGTCGTCGCAGCGGTGGCCGTCGTCGTCGTAGGAGCGCTGTGGCTCTAGCGACCGTCGACTCGCTGACCTTCTCGTACGCGCACGCCGAGCCCGTGCTCGACGACGTGTCGCTCACGATCGACGACGGCGAGCACATCGCGCTCCTCGGCCCGTCCGGCTCCGGCAAGTCGACACTGCTCCGCGCGCTCGCCGCGCTCGTGCCGCACTTCCACGGCGGCACGTTCGCGGGCACGGTCGTCGTCGGCGGGATCGACACGCGCACCCGGCGCCCGTCGGAGCTCGCGGGCGTCGTCGCCTCGGTGTTCCAGGACCCGGAGGACCAGGTCGTGATGAGCACGGTCGCCAACGAGGTCGTGTTCGGGCTCGAGAACACGGGCGTCGAGCCGTCCGAGATCTGGCCGCGCGTCGAGGAGGCGCTCGCGCTCGTCGGCGCGGAACATTTGTCCGACCGCCGCACCGGCGAGCTGTCGGGCGGCGAGCTGCAGCGCATTGCGCTCGCCTCTGCGCTCGCGCTGCGGCCGAAGCTCCTGCTGCTCGACGAGCCGACGTCGCAGCTCGACCCCGACGGGGCCGAGGCGTTCTTCGATCTCGTCGAGCGTCTCCCGTGCGCCGTGCTCGTCTCCGAGCAACGGCCGGCTCGGCCGCTCGCTCACGTCGATCGTGTGCTCTTCATGGACGACGGCCGGATCGTGCTCGATGCACCGCGTGCCGAGGCGCTCGCGTGGCTGGCCGAGCACCGGCCGCTCTACCTCCCGCACGAGCCGGATCTCGTCTGCGCCCTGCGCGGCGTTCGCTTCGCGTATGGCGATCGCGTCGTCCTCGACGGCGCGTCGCTCGAGGTGCGCCGCGGCGAGATCGTCGCGCTCGTCGGACCGAACGGCGTGGGGAAGACGACGCTCGCCCGCATCGCAGCTGGGCTCCTCAGCCCCGACTCCGGGTCGGCGACGCGCGCGCGGGCGGCGTACCTCGCCCAGGACCCGGGACGTCATCTCGTCACCGAACGGGTGCTCGACGAGGTCGCACTCGGCGCCGACGTGGGGCGCGCGCGGGCCGCGCTCGCCGAGCTCGGCCTCGCGGGTGACGAGGATCGTCACCCGCGCGATCTGTCCTCGGGCGAGCGCGAGCGCCTCGCGCTCGCCGCGGTCCTCGCGACGTCGCCGGAGATCCTCGTGCTCGACGAGCCGACGCGCGGGGTCGATCCCGAGCGGAAGGCGGAGCTCGCACGGCTCCTGCGCTCCGAGGCGCCGCAGCGCGGCACGCTCGTCGTGACGCACGACCTGCCGTGGGCCGCGGAGGTCGCCGACCGGATCGTCGAGCTCGACGTGCGAGAGCGTGCCCGTGCGTAGGCTCGACGGAGCACGCAAAGAGCGCAGGTGCCGGCTTTGCCGGCGCCGGAGCGGAGCCCGTGCGTAGGCTCGTGCTGATCGCACTCGCACTCCTCGTCGCGGCGCTCGTCGTGCACGACGGCGCGCTCGCGACGCTGCTCGGCGCCGGCGCGCTCGTTGTCGCCGGCGTCGCGTGGTTCGAAGCCGGAACGGACTCGACGCGCGAGCTCGTCGTGATCGCGACGCTCGCGGCAGCCGCAGCAGCGGGGCGCGTGCTGTTCGCAGCGGTGCCCGGCGTGCAGCCCGTGACCGTGATCGCGATCGTCGCCGGCGCCGCGCTCGGCGCGCGCGCAGGCATCGCGACGGGCGCGCTCGCCGCGTTCGTGTCGAACCTCTTCCTCGGCCAGGGGATCTGGACGCCGCAGCAGATGCTCGGCTGGGGCGCGTGCGGTCTCGTCGGCGCGCTGCTCGCGCCGGCGCTGCGCAACCGGTGGATGCTCGCCGGCATCGCGGCGCTGCTCGGACTGGCGTTCAGCGCGAGCATGGACCTCTGGCTCTGGTACGGGTTCTCGCCGCACACGTGGAGCGCGCTCGTCGCAGTCGTCGGCCGCGGCGTCTGGTTCGACGTGACCCATGCCGCGGGCAACGTGGTGATCGCGCTCGCGGCCGGCCCCGAGCTGCGCAGGATGCTCGACCGGTACGGAACGCGTCTGCGGACGGTCGTCGTATGGGCGTAGCGCCGTTCCTCACCGCGCTGCTCCTCGCCGTCTCGCCGGTGCAGTTCGTGCAGTCGCACGCGGCGGGCGGCGCGTTCGCCGAGCCCGGCGGGACGTCCGATGCGCTGCTCACGTCGTGGGCCGTGCTGGGGCTGCACGCTGCCGGTGCCGACGCGCCCGGCTCGCTCGCGTACCTGCAGTCTCAGGAGTCGCAGCTCGTGACGTCGAACGACATCGCGATCGTCGCATTGGCGGAGCAGTCGCTCGGCTCGCGCAACGAGGCGCTCCTTGCGCGGCTGCACGTCGTGGCTTCCGGTCGCATCGGCGAGACACTCAACTCGACGTACTGGGGTGTGCTCGCGCTCGGCCGCTCGTCACCTGCGACGACGCGGTTCATCCTCGCGCACCAGGCGAAGAGCGGCGGCTTCGCCTGGTTCGCCGGCGGCAAGCCCGACTCCAACGACACCGCTGCCGCACTCGAGGCGCTGCGCGTCGCGCACGTGGGCGGCGCATCGCTCCGGCGTGCGGTCGCGTTCCTGCGCTCCTTCCAGAACCGCGACGGTGGCTTCGAGCTCGACCGGGGCCGCGGCTCGGACACGCAGTCGACGGCCTGGGCGATCCAGGGCCTCGTCGCAGCGGGCGTCACGCCGCCACGGTCGGCGTTCGCGTATCTCGCGCGCATGCGTCGCGCGGACGGCAGCTACCGCTACTCGGCGAAGTACGTCACGACGCCGGTCTGGGTCACGTCGCAGGTGCTGGCGGCGTTGGCGAAGAAGCCGTTCCCGCTGAACTAGTAACAGACTGTTACTTGAGGTAGTCGACGCGCCGCCCGGCCGGGCGATACCCCAGCTTCCGGTTCACGGCGAGCATCGGCGCATTCGTCTCGTCGTTCGTCGTCACGAGCTGCGTGATCCCGTTCGCGGCGAGCCACTCGATCGACGCGAGCTTCACCGCACGCGCGAGCCCGCGTCCGCGGTAGGCCCGGAGCGTTCCCGTGAACCAGTTGGCCGCTCGCCGCGTGTCAGGGTCGACGACGATCAACGACACGGCGGCGGCGACTCCGTCGACGATCACGACGAAGCTGCCCTCGGGCGTGAAGACCGGGTTCCGGAGGACGTGTTGCTCCCACTCGTCGTACGGAATGTCCTCGAAGGGCTCCGTGGCAGGCATGTCGCCGGTCGCCTCGACGTCGACGGCGTGCACGAGCCTCGGGTCGACCGCGCTGACCGGGCGCAGGTCGACGTCGGCCGGCGGCCGTTCCGTGATCGTCCGCGGATCGACGGCGGACTCCGCCTCGGCGCGCACCTCGCTGAACCCGCGTGCGCGCGCGAACGCGACCGCCTCGTCGTTCTCGTGGAACTTCGCGAGCAGCGACGTCGCGCCGAGCGAGAGGGCATGCTCGGCCGCGAGCTCGTACAGCTGCGCGCCGATCCCCTGCCGGCGGTGGGACGCGCGGACGGTCACGCCGACGATCCCCGTCTCGGAGCGCTCGCTGAAGAACGTCAAGAGCCCGTAGCCCTCGCCGACGATCTGCCCCTCCTCCTCGGCGACCCAGTCGCGCAGACCGGCGCGCGCGGGCACGGACCGTTCGCGGTGCAGCCAGGCGGCCGGCGACGTGACGCGTGTCGGGTTCGCCTCCTGCTCCAGCGCGACCACGGCTTCGGCGTCCTGCTCGGGATGGAGTTCACGGATACTCGTCATGTGCTCGCTGCCATCCTGACGATCGGGAACGAGGTCGTGTCCGGCGACACCGAGAACACGAACGCGTCGTGGCTCGGACGGCGGCTCGAGCAGCTCGGCGTGAAGGTCGCGATCAGCGCTGCGATCCCGGACGAGCTCGACCGCATCGTCGCGTTCGTCCGGCGCGAGGGGCCGGCGGTCGACCACCTGGTCGTCACGGGCGGCCTCGGCGGGACGCCGGACGACATCACCCGCGAGGCGATCGCCGCGGCCTTCGGCGTGCCGCAGGTGCCGTTCCCCGAGGTCGAGGCCGACCTGCGCGCCCGCTTCACCGGGAACCCCGACTACGTCGCGCCGTGGGCGGCGCTGCCCGAGGGCTCGCAGCCGCTCGAGAACCCGCTCGGCGGCGCGCCCGGCTTCCGGATCGGGAACACGTGGGTGCTGCCGGGGCTCCCGAGCGAGATGAAGGCGATGTTCGACCGCTACGCGGACGAGCTGCGCGCCGAGGCGCCGATCGGCTCGTGGCGCCGTCGCCTGCAGACGCGCGAGTCGACGATCACGCCGCTGCTCAGCGAGGCGACCGAGCGCTGGCCGGAGGTGCTCGTCGGCTCGTACCCGCACTTCACCGACGAGGGCCCCGAGGTCGAGGTCGTGCTCAAATCCTCGGACACGTCCGCTCTGGACGAGGCCTCACGGTGGCTGGGAGGGGCACTCGATACCCTGGGTCGAGAGTGTCCGTCGCCCGCCCCGAGACCTACCTCGCCGACCTGAATCCCGCCCAGCGGGAGGCCGTCCTGACCACCGAAGGGCCGCTGCTCGTGATCGCCGGCGCGGGCTCGGGGAAGACGCGCGTGCTCACGCATCGCGTCGCGCACCTGCTCGCGGCGCACGGCGTGAAGCCGAACGAGATCCTCGCGATCACGTTCACGAACAAGGCCGCGGCGGAGATGAAGGAGCGCGTCGAACGCCAGCTCGGGAACGTGGCGCGCGCGATCTGGATCATGACGTTCCACTCCGCGTGCGGGCGCATCCTGCGTAGCGAGGCGGAGCGGCTCGGCTACCGGTCGAGCTTCACGATCTACGACCAGGCCGACCAGGTGCGGCTCGTCAAGGCGTGCCTCGAGGAGCTCGAGCGCGACCCGAAGCGCTTCGTCCCGCGCGGCATCCACTCGCAGATCTCGAACGCGAAGAACCAGCTGATCGGCCCCGAGGAGTACGCGTCGCGCGTCGCGAGCTTCTACGACCAGACCGTCGCAGACGTCTACTCGCTCTACCAGCGTCGCCTGTTCGCGTCGAACGCCGTCGACTTCGACGACATGCTCATGCTGACCGTCGAGGTGCTGCGCCGCTTCCCGGAGGCACGCGACAAGTGGTCGAAAACGTTCCGCTACGTGATGGTCGACGAGTACCAGGACACGAACCACGCGCAGTACGAACTGCTGAAGCTCCTAACCTCGGAGCACAAGAACCTGATGGCGGTGGGAGATCCGGATCAGTGTCTGGTCGCGGGAACTCGTATCACTATGGCCGACGGTACGACGAAGCCGATCGAAGCCGTGCAGGTCGGCGACGAGGTTCTGTCCTGCTACGGGAGTGCTGTCTTCCGCCCGTCGCGCATCACGCGTGTGCACCGCTCAGAACGGAGTGACGGGATCGTGATCGCGACAGCGAGCGGACGGCGCATTGTCTCGACACCAGAGCACACGCACTTCGCGGGATTCAAGGTCGGGCACACGCCGCAACTGCATATGACCTATCTGATGTGGAAGAACGGTTCCGGTTTCCGGATCGGCACCTCGCGCACCTATACCGCTGGGCAGCCGAAGTCGATTGCCGGGCCTTCGGTTCGGCTGAACGGAGAGCATGCGGACGCGGCGTGGGTCGTGGGCGTCCATACGGATGACGCGGAGGCGCGGCTCACCGAGGCCACGCTGTCGCTGCAATACGGATTGCCGACAGTGCCGTTCGTCGCGCGTCCGAATCGTGGCTCGGCCAGCAGCCTCGTCGGTGACCAGGCGCTGCTCGACCGGCTGTACAAGAGTGTGGAATCGGAAGAGGGTGGACGGCTGCTGCTCGCCGATGAGGGCTTGAGCTTCGCGCACCCGCACTTCAGCACAGCGACGACGACGCAGGGCAAGCGCATTCGTCGCCGTCTAACCGTGTGCCTGTGCGGTGATCCGCGTGGCGCGCGGACGATGCACCGCATCAGCCTGTTCGGGCACGACGACGAAGGGCGGCAAGCGCTGGAGGGACTTGGGCTTTCCATTCGCCCGGCGTACGCTGGTTCGAGCGGTTGGCGGTTCGAGGCGTCCAACAGCGACCTCGCGAGGATCCACGAGATCGTCGAGCAAATTCGGAGCGTCCTCGACGTCTCGGTCCGCTACACGGCGCGCTTTGCGTTCTCGCAAGGCGAGACGGGCAAGGAACGCAACTCGCTGCCGTTCATGCCGGCGTCCGCGGTTCGGCCGGGGATGGTGATGTTCGCGGAGGACGGCGGGTTCGACATTGTCGAAAGCGTCGAGCGGATCATTCTCCGCGACCCGGTCTACGACATCGACGTCCAGCGCACGCACAACTTCATTGCCAACGGGCTCATCACGCACAACTCGATCTACGCCTTCCGCGGCGCCGACATCCGCAACATCCTCGAGTTCGAGCGCGACTTCCCGAACACGAAGGTGATCCCGCTCGAGCAGAACTACCGCTCGACGAACACGATCCTCCAGGCGGCGAACAACGTCATCTCGCACAACCGCGAGCGCAAGGAGAAGAACCTCTGGTCCGACCTCGGTGAGGGAGAGCCCGTGCGCGTCGTCGAATGCGAGGACGAGCATGCCGAGGCGCGCTTCGTTGCGGCCGAGATCGCCGCGCGCATCGAGGAGGGCTACAGCGCGCGCGAGCTCGCCGTCGTCTACCGCACGAATGCGCAGAGCCGCGTGCTGGAAGACGTCCTCGTCCGGCAGGGCGTGCCGTACCAGGTGATCGGCGGCCCGCGCTTCTACGAGCGCGCGGAGATCAAGGACGCGATCGCGTACCTGCAGGTGCTCGACAACCCCGCCGACGCAGTCTCGCTGATGCGCATCGCCAACCGGCCGCGGCGCGGGATCGGCGACACGTCGATCGCACGGCTCGTCAACTACGCGGACGGGCTCGGCACGTCGCTGTGGGAAGCGATGGGCCAGGCGGAGCAGGCGGGTCTCGCGGCTGCCTCGTGCCGCGCGGTGACCGGGTTCCGCAACGTGATGGAGTCGTTGATGGCGACCGCGACCGACTCGACCGTCGCCGACCTGCTCGAAGCGGTGCTCGACCGCACGGGCACGCTCGAAGCATTCGAAGCGGAGCGCACGATCGAAGCGCGCGGCCGCATCGAGAACCTCGAGGAGCTCGTCGGTGTTGCGCGCGAGTACGACGCGTCCGCGACCGAGCCGTCGCTGAGCGGGTTCCTGCAGGAGATCTCGCTCTACTCGGATCAGGACGCGCTGCGCACCGACCCCGAGGAGGGCGGCCAGGTCACGCTGATGACGCTGCACAACGCGAAGGGTCTCGAGTTCCGCGCGGTGTTCATGCTCGGGCTGGAGGAGGGGATCTTCCCGCACGCGCGGTCGATCGAGGAGAACTCGCTCGAGGAGGAGCGCCGGCTCGCGTACGTCGGGATGACGCGCGCGATGGAGCGGCTCGTGCTGACGCACGCGATGCGGCGCAACCTGTTCGGGCGCAGCGAAGCGAACCTGCCCTCGCGCTTCCTCGACGAGCTGCCCGAGATCGGCGTCGAGCGCGAGCGCCTGCGCCCGACGTCGTGGTCGGACTACGGTGCCCGCGCCCAGCGTGAGGTCGCCCCGCGCGAGAACATCCCGTCGCTTTCGACCGGCGACGCGGTGCGCCACCAGACGCTCGGCACCGGGATCGTCACGCGCATCGAGGCCGACGGGGTCGTGACGGTCCGGTTCGAGGACGGGAGCGAGCGCAGGCTGATGCTTGAATACGCGCCGCTCGAGCGCTTAGGGTAGAGAAATGGATATCGAGGTTCGCGCGTGCAGCTCGCACGAGGAGCTGCGCGACGCGCTGAACGTGATCAGCCACTACTTCGGCTCCGAGAACCAGCTCGAGGACGCCGAACGCTTCGCGCAGTGGATCGAGGTCGAGCGCATGCACGCGGCATTCGACGGCGAGCGCGTGATCGGCGGCGCAGGCGCGTTCTCGTTCCGCATGTCGGTGCCTGGCGGGGGCTCCGTGCCCGCCGGCGGCATCACGGCCGTCGGCGTGCTGCCGACGCATCGCCGTCGCGGCGTGCTGACGTCGATGATGCGCGCGCAGCTCGACGACTGCCGCGCACGCGGCGACGTCGCCGCGTTCCTCTGGGCGTCGGGGGCGACGATCTACGGGCGGTTCGGCTACGGGCTGGCGTCGCGCATGGGCTCGATGACGCTCGAGCGCGACCGTGCACGGCTTGCGCAACAGTTCGAGCCGCGCGGGACTGTTCGCCTGGTCGACCTGGAGGAGGCGGCGCGCACGTTCCCACCGCTCTACGAGCAAGTGTTCGCGACGCGGCCGGGCATGGCGTCCCGCTCGAAGGAGTGGTGGGAGACCCGCAAGCTGTTCGACAACCCGGCGCGGCGCCAGGGCGGTCCGAAGAACAGCGCGCTCCTCGAGCTCGACGGCAAGCCGGCGGGCTACGCCCTCTACAACGTCAAGCAGGACTGGCAGTCGGGCTTCAGTAAGGGGACGGTGACGCTGATGGAGGTCGTGACGCCGACGCCGGAGGCGACGCGCGAGCTGTGGCGCTGGCTGTTCGACTTCGACTGGACGTCGCAGTTCGTCGCGGATCTGCTGCCGATCGACCATCCACTCTTCCTGCTGCTCGCGGAGCCGCGGCGCATGCAGTTCACGGTCAACGACGGCGTATGGGTGCGTCTCGTCGATGTCGGCGCTGCACTCTCGGCGCGCGCGTATAACGACGGCGAGGTCGCGCTCGAGGTCGAGGACGCATTCCTCCCCGAGAACGCCGGCCGCTGGCGCGTCACCGCCGGCGGCGCGGAGCGCACCGAAGACGCGGCCGACCTGCGCCTCGACGTGACCGGCCTCGGCTCGGTCTACCTCGGCGGCTTCTCGTTCACCGATCTGGTGCTCAGCTCGCGCGCGGAGGAACTGACGGAGGGCGCAGCAGAGCGCGCGGACGCACTGTTTGCAACAGGTCTCCAGCCCTGGAACGCAGAGATCTTCTGAGCAGCCGGTACACTGTCGCGCGACCCGGGCGGTTAGCTCAGTTGGGAGAGCACCAGCTCGACAAGCTGGGGGTCACTGGTTCGAGCCCAGTACCGCCCACCTCGGAAACCCCCGCTAGCCCGGGGGTTTTCGTCTTATTGCAGGAGGTTGAGCGCTTCCGAACGCACTATGTCAGCAGGATGTCAGCGGGAATCATGGAGACGCCGTCAACGAACGAGGACGAGTGGGAGCTGAAGCGTGAACGAGCAAGAGCATGTATCCCAAGGAGGGACATCAGTGCCAGCGCTCGGGGCGGGAACGAGTGCCGTTGAAAAGTTCCAAGCCCTGCGAGTCCGAGGAGTTCTTCGACAACTTGCCCGCGATGGCCAGATCATCGACGTGCACTGCGAGATGCCCCAGTGCTACTGCTTCCGGGGCCGGAGCTACTTTGAGCCGATCGGGCCATATTCAGATTGGGAGCCGACGGCTGACCACTATCCGAAACTCAAGATGCATGGCGGCCACCTTACGCCGGACAACGTGCGGCTCGGACATCGGCTGTGCAACAAGCGCGACTACGAATGGCGGACGAGGATCAATGCGATGCTCGGGAAGCGGATGTCGCTCGAAGAGATCGCCGAGCAGCTGAACGTGAAGAACGTGCCGACGATGCACGGTACGAATCAATGGACGGCTGCATCTGTTCGGAAGGCATTCGTGTCCTGACGCTTTCAGCCCCTCAGGGTGCAACGGGAAGCGACACGGTTCAGACCGCGCCAAATCCCGCCTTGTCGATGCGGGTCATCAGGTCGTCCTTGTGCAATGCCTTGTCGAACTCGTCGGCATAGGTGTTCAGCGTGATGCTTACGTTGGAGTGCCCGGCGATCTTCGACACCCGGACAGGGTCGATGCCGAGTCCGAGGATGAGGTGTGAGATGAAAGTCTTTCGTAGGTCATGGGTGGTAACCGTCGTGTGGCCCGGAGTGTGCGGACCCGCCTTCTTGGCGGCAGTGATCACTCCCTGATTCCTGACGTTATGGCGGTTGAGCGCGGTGCCGTTTGCAGTCGTAAAGACCAGGTGTTCGCTCCCGGCATAGCCGCTCGCCAGTTGCGCTTGTGTGGCTGCTGCTCGTTCGCAACGACAGATTCGGTCACGGTTGGGGAATTCCCGCGGACATCCTCTCCGGCGTCTTGCTCGTCGGGTCATCGCCGGATGGTTGCTTGACGCGTTCGGCGACAGCGGAAAGAGCTAACGCCGCGCCATAGCTCCCCGACGCCACGCGGTGCGTCCCAGTCATCCGGGTGTCATCCGGACGTCCTTTTGGGCACCGCAATGCGAACTTCGGCGGTCACGACCCTGCCTTCGAGTGAAAGGGGCCAGGGGGCGCCCTTCCGCGGAGTCAATCGCCCCAAAAACCCGTGTCCTCCGCGTATCGTCAAACGGATCGTGGTGCCTCTGTGGTGCACCTGTGGTGCCCTTCAGCCGGATCGACACGCTGCTGACACGGGCTCTTCAATCGGCCTGGCTAGGAGGCTTTGGGCACGACCCCCAACTTCCAAAGTTGGCGCATCGGCCGTACCCGCTTGTCCAAACGCTGCGTACTACCCCCGGCTGACCGAGATGGTGATACCTCGCCCTTCCGGCTCCGGCGTCGTCGGTAGGAGCGGCTCCGCGGGCCCCTGCAACCCATTCGGGTAGAGCTTGAGAAACAACTCGTCAAACGCCTCGGTGAGACGGGGCAGGAGGTTCAGACATAGCTCATGCACTGCGCGATAGGCGGTCGGCTCCAAGACCGGCCTCGCTCCCATGAGCATCGACTTCACCGAGATCACGCCGTTCGGAAGGCGCGTGTTGGGTGGGACGAGCATCATTGGACGCCAGCGCAGATCGGTATGGGCCACGACTTCGTCGCGTTGGAGCGTCAACGCATGGTGGTTTGCGTCGAGCCGTGCGTCGCCGAAATGCTCCCACTTCCCACTTAGCCTTCCGATTGCCTTGTTGCCGATGAACGGTCGGCAGTAGCAGATCACGACGGCGTGATGAAACGCCCACGACTCCGGTTCGTCCTTTTCTAGGTCGCGTGACATCGCACTTTCGGCCAGCTGCCGCGCCATGTCGATGTCGCTTCGAGCGGATTGATAACGCGCGAGGAGCCGACGCTGGGCTAGCTCAGGGATATCCCGTGGCGGGGGCGACTTCTTCCGTGCTTTCCGAGGCATACCCGAAGTGTGCCTAGCAAGCTTTAGGACTCCTTCAAGAGGAGGCGTCGAAGGCCGGCAACCCAGTAACGGTCGCGGGATACGATCGACAGCGTCAGATGATCCCAGAAGTAGCCGAGTCGGCCAAGGTAGTAGCGCGAGACGTCGTCATCGTGATGTGCGGCCATTCGCCAACCGTCTCCTTCGGCGTACTGCTCCGCATACTTCGGGCTCGTATTCACCGGTACGTCTACCCCGTGACCGGCGGTCAAGTATTGGTTGACGTCGTCGCGGGGCAGGGTCACAAAGGGGCGAATGTCAACGGCCGCTATCTCGTTGTACGCCAAGTCGTAGAGGTCTGCGTCTTGAAGGACCGCGGCGAGATCGAGCAACACGGCAGCGAGATACGACTCTCGTCGTTCGCGTAGTTCAACATGCTCAAGCGATCCGCCGAGGAAGTATGCAACCTCAACGTCAGGGTCCGCGTAGGGGCCGGCCAATCCCCGTTCGTCCTCGTCGTATCGATCACCCAGCCATCGAAGAACTTCCGTGACAAACGAACGAACTGCCTCTTTGTCCGTGCGTCCGACCAGAATGATCGCGGGGAGGAGCGAGACGGCCCAACGATCCGACAAGGGATGGGCCGCACCGGGCTGGCAGTCCATGAACCTCTTGAGCCAGGCCGCTATGTCGTCGGTCAGGTCGGCGTTCAGCAGCCCGTACAACCCGAGTACTTCGAGAACCCTGGCACATTGAACGGGGTACGTCACCATGAGTCCAAGGTCGTCCTGGATGATGGCTCGCGGAGTAAGAAGGTCGTCAGAAGCAAGCTCCCACACAGCGGCCGCGTATGTCTCGAACAGTCCGACGGCAGCGCCTCGGCGCGCGACTTCTTCGTTAGATCTGTCTTCCGTGCCGTGAATGGTCGCCCAGATAGCGCGAAGCGAGCAGAGCGCCGTGAACGCAGCAAGGTCAAGGCGGTCCGCCCGCCGCAGGCGGTTCGCCAAGAGCGCGGCCTCAAGCATCGCCCTCCATCCGACGCCCTCAGTAGTCCCGATCCAGCGTTCAGAGAATCGTTCGATACGCGATTCGGTTGCGCTTCCGTTGTCGATTCGTCCGAGAAGTTCGAGGAAAGGACCATCGGAGAATCCCGTGAGTCCCGCCGCGGGTGACGCGGTGAACAGTTCGACCAGGCGTTCGCGATCCCAGAGGTCGAGCCTTGGATCGTCCGAGGGTATGGCGGCCAAGAAGTTCTGTACCTCAAGCGGCGCACCGCCGGTCAAACGTCCGGTAAGCACGAGAACTCCGACGCGAGGAAGTTCTGCATCGAAATCGGGGTGAGCGAGTGTGTTCGTCCGCATGATTTCGACCTGGCCCCGAACTGACGACGACCATTGCGGAAGGTTGATGTCGCCGGCTTTCGTCTGGAACGCGAACTGCGTCGGCGGGTCATCGCGCTGCGCTATGAAGTCTTTCCCGAACTCGAACTGTCCATGAAGGAAGTGAATCCTTTGGAATCCGTGAGCTCGGAGGAGCGCCATGAACGGCGCATCGAACTCCCGCTCGGTGAGTGACTCAAGAAAGCTTGCGACTACGTCTTCCAGCAAAATACTCCCGCCTCTTGCGGTCGATGAGTTCGTCCAGCTTCAAGCGCTCCTCCGACGTCATCTCGGCTTCCTTCTGCTGCATAACCTCCCAGGTCTCGGGGCTGGTCACCAGGGCAAAGCTCTCTGAGATTCGGCCGTCCGCTTCAAAGGAGAGTTCGACCTTCTCGAACATCTCGTACATGTACTCGAAGAAGGATTTGCCGCTAGCGTCTACCTGGTTGCCGGTTGCGGCTGTCACGGTTTCAAGTGAGCCGAAGATGTACTTCGACAGCTCCGTGTGGTGGTGTTCGGCAGCCTCGTCCAGCGAGACGATTAGGGGCTCGACATTTCCCGACGCGATGTCAGACCACTCGAGCCGTAGGGGCGTCCCGATCTCCAGACCTTCCAACTCAACCGTGTTCCCCTCATCGGTCGTGAACTGCGTGGTTCCGGTGCGGGGCATTGGTTCTCGCCCCACAAGCCCCACGACTCCTCCTCGCGACCGTGAGAGGGCGTCGATCGTCTCGTAAACGAACGCGGCTTCTGCCCTGGCGTATTCAACGAGTCGGAACAAGAGCACGCTTGCAGTCTTCCCGCTGCAGCAGACGTAGTGGTAGCGGCGTGTCAGCAACCTCAGTCGAAACGAGATCACCGCAGTCGCTGGAACCTGATGAGGACGGGGTCGCTCGTCCCATCCGTCGAGGACGGTCTCAGCCTGACGCGGCCTCGGGCTGACTCGACACGGTGGGTTGCGTCAGCGTTGTCGCCCGTCATTCTTGGTTTCCAGGAGCGTAGGCAGCTTCGAATGCCGCCGTTAACGCTTCCTCCACGACGGCATTCGGCGCTCCGGCACCTGACTCAAAAGGCGCGTGCGCGAGTGGCCACCAAACAAGCTGAGAGCTTTGTATCCGGGCAACCGCGAGGGTATCGTCGCACCATGATCACGCCGCGGCTTTTAACGCTGCAGGACATGTTCGCGGACCGCGTGCAGTATCAGGTGCCGATTTACCAACGGCCGTATGCATGGGGGCGAGAGGAGCAATGGCAACCGCTTTGGGATGACATCGAGGCCATCGCCTCGCGGCAGATCGAAGGTAACGGCCACGCTCCGCAAGCTCACTTCTTGGGCGCCATTGTCATCGAGTTGGCCAGTGCAGAAGCAGGGCGCGTTCGTACGTACAGCGTGATTGACGGCCAGCAGCGCCTGACGACGCTTCAATTGGTTCTCGCAGCGCTTCGGACGACTGCTGAAACCCGCGATCCGAGCCGGCTCCCCGATATCGATCGACTTCTGCGGAACGATGGTCGCCACGCTGGGGGCGAGTTGAAATACAAGGTCGCTCTTGGACGACACGATCGTCCCACATTTAACGCTGTGGTCGACGGTGTACGCGATGACGCTGCGGTGGAAGGGATCATGGGGGCGGTCACCTTCTTTACGGCAGTGATCTCCAACTGGGTTGACCGAGGTACGACGCCGGAATCGCGGTTAGACGCCTTGCAGGATGTCCTAGAGGGGCTTCTTCAGATTGTCGCCATCCAGCTCGATGGCAGCTCAGACGCACAGGTGATCTTCGAGACGCTGAACTCGCGTGGCGCCGACTTAACGTCCCTCGACCTCACGAAGAACTCGCTCCTGCAGCAGGCACGTCGCGAAGGAGCAGACGAGCTGGTTCTTCACGAAGAGCAATGGGAGCCGGCTCTCGGAGATGCCGATTACTGGCTCGAGACGGTGCGCCAGGGTCGATACACAAGGGAGCGCGCCGACCTGTTCCTAATGCACTGGGTCACGATGCGCACGGGCAAGGTCGCGAACGCGCAACGCCTTTTCGACGACTTCCGAAAGAACGTCCTTCGTGCGGAGCCTCAGCCGCTTGCCTCCGAGATCATCACAGCGCTGGCAGCAGACGCCACGACGTACCGCTCCTTCGAGAACTTCGATCCTGTCACGGTTGAGGGGCGGTTTTTCAAGCGCCTCGGCCAGATGGACACGACCACACTTCTGCCGGTGGCGCTGAGGCTGTTCTCGGCGACGGAGCTGATCGCAGAGCGCAGAGAGTTGGCGCTTCAGGCACTTGAGAGTTGGCTAGTCCGGCGGATGGTGCTGGGCGCGACGACGCAGCACTACAACCGTCTACTCGCTTCGCTTCTGACGATGCTGAATCGCCAGAATGACCTCAGCCACGCGGACTCGCTGGTTATCGGTGCGCTGCGGGGGTTCGTTAATCCAACCGATCGGTGGCCCACGGACGAGGTGGTTTTCGCGCGTCTCACGGAACAACCCCTTTACGGATACATCAATCCTCGCCGGATCCGGCTTCTGTTCGAAGCGTGCGAAGACCGTATCGCCGACAACAACAAGACCGAACGCATCGCCATGCCAGATGGACTAACGGTCGAGCACGCTCTACCTCAAGAGTGGCAAACCAACTGGCGGCTTCCCGTGGGTCCCGACATCGAAGAGCAGAGCGCGATCCGAGAGAGCCACGTTCACCGACTCGGAAACTTGACGCTTGTGACGCAGGCGTTGAACTCCGCTCTCTCGAATGCCGAGTGGGCGGTGAAGCGCGTGGAGCTCGCGAAGCGGAGCCGACTGCTTGTGAACCAACGGCTATGCGCGCACGAGACGTGGGATGAGGCCTTGATCGATTCGCGCAGCGAAGAATTCGCTCGCTACATCATCGAGACGTGGCCAGGCCCGACGGCCAACGTGTGGGGGCCTGTAACACCCGATGTAGTACTCGCGTCCTCGACCGACGACGAGGCAACAGAAGAGACTGACGACGGCGGGATACCTTCTGTGAACGGGCAGACGCGTGGTGCGCAAGCGTCCGACGAGTCTCGTGAGGTCATTCGTCGTCTCATCCGCGAGGGCATGTCGCCTGACCAGATCTATACCCAAATGGGTAAGCAGGATCGTTATTGGGTCGCAGCGATCGAGGAGGAGGCTCGCGAGGCGAATCAACTTGCGGCGCACAGCCCGACGCCAGAGGTCGTGGCCGCTCTTCGGGATCAGGGACTCCGTTGGGAGCGGATTGCAGCGCGGACGTTCGGCGATGCGCGTCGCGTCAAGGACGTTCGACGCCTGTATGAGGAGCTTCGCGGTCAAGGGTCGTCGCACAGTTCGTACAGCGGGCGAGGCCGGCGATTCCCGTCGATGACCGGCGAGTAGAACCCACGAGGCGAACGTGCAGTGCTAAAGCCAGTGATGATGAGACCGTCCGATTGGACGGACGCTCTTGACAGGAGTTTCGGCTTGGCAATTCACGAGTCGCTCGAGCTGGCGCGAACTACCGTCCGGAACGGGGACCCTGGTGAAGTGGATTTCGTATTCGCTCTCTTTCAGCGCGGATTGCGGAGGATGCACACTGAACTTGCTGATGTCGCAGCCCGGCTGGGATTGCGCGCCTCAGTAGGGGGCGTGTTCTGCCACCAGACGCCCCGTGTTAAGTCGCCACTCTGGCGGCGCGGTTGCGAGCTTGGGGACCTGTTAGTTGTCGTTCAGTTCATGCCGCACGCGAGCGGTACGCCAAGATCGAATGCCCTCCTCTTGCAGTTCAAGATCGGCGACCTTCGGATGAACGCGACGGACCCGCAGACAAGCCTCTACCTGAGCTGGCCAACTTTCCGCATTACGCGCGGCTACGCGAACGGCGAACGGTCGCGCGATTGGTCGGTCTCGGCGCCAGCTCCTCACGTAGGAGCGCAATACAGCGTGATCGACGCCGCCAACAACGCCGTGAGCGCCGTGCCCGTGTGCGAGTGCCTTGACCCGCAGTGCACCTCCCGGCCGTTGGCATGGGAACTCACCGACACGATGAGTTTCGGATCAGGACGCGAGTTCCACGGCGCGGGTCCTAGCTCCCACGCAAGCGATTGGAACGAGCTCGTTTGGCATCTCCTCAAGCAGACTGTTCGCCAAAGACTGACCCTGAAAAGCTCCGGAGTCGCGCCGCGCGGCTACCCGCGGGGAACTGGTTCGTCGCTATGCCTACTCCGCTCCTTCGACGGCGTTCCCCCCGTCCTGCTGGCCGCGGCGCCCGAGCTCAAAGACGTCTGGGATGACCTCCAGCAGGAGGACAACGAGTTCTGGGGTTCTTTCGAGGACTCAGAACCACCCGCAAACGACGACCTCCGACTCCCTGGCGGCGATGGAGGCGACGGGGGAGTTTCCGTCCTTGTGGTGACGCTAAGCATTGCCGATGCCGAGCGGCCTGAGTAGCGCTGTTATCGGTTGCTTGCGTAGACAGTCGGCCGGCGATGATGTCAGCAGCGTGGCAGCAATGTCCGTCCGAACGGGGCGGTAGGGGGAAAGACGATCAACTGGGTTTGGGGTAGTCATCGGGATTGTCGAACATCGTCGTCTCTCGGCTAACGCTCCACCTGACTCGACAAGCTGGGGGTCACTGGTTCGAGCCCAGTACCGCCCACCTCGGAAACGCCCGCTAGCCCGGGGGTTTTCGTCTTTTGAACCGTCTGGCGCGAGACATCCTCTCGGGATGATGTGCAGCCGGTCGCCGATGGCCACGCTTCCCACGACCTAAGGAGGAGCGAACCATGGCAGTAGCAACCCGTCCCGGCTTCACCGACGAGGATCTCGTCCAGCTGACCGGTCTGATCAAGGGCGCCGACAGCGTCGAGCTCAAAGTCACGGTCCCCGACAGCCACCAGCGCTCGACGGTCGCTGCGCTCGGCCTCGACCCGCTGACCTCGCAGCTGCGTCAGGTCTACTTCTTCGACACGCCGGAGCTCGCACTCGACGCGCAGGGTCTCGTCGTCCGCGCGCGGCGCGTCCAAGGGAAGGGCGGCGACACCGTCGTGAAGCTTCGCCCTGTCGTGCCCGACGACCTTCCGGCCGCGCTTCGCAAGTCCGCCGCGTTCAATGTCGAGGTCGATGCGCTTCCGGGCGGGTTCGTGTGCTCCGGCGCGCTGAAGGGCAGTGCCGACCCCACTGCAGTGCTCGCCGCCGCGCGCGGCGAACTGCCGATCCGCAAGCTGTTCTCCAAGGAGCAGCGTGCGCTTTACGCGGAGCACGCGCCGGACGGGGTCGCTCTCGACGACCTGACCGTCCTCGGGCCGATCCTCGTGCTCAAGCTTCGCATCGAGCCGCCGGAGCTCGACCGCCGGCTGGTCGTCGAAATGTGGTCGTACCCGGATGGATCGCGCATCCTCGAGCTCTCGACGCGCTGTCTCCCGAACGAGGCGTTCCAGGTCGCCGCCGAGACACGCGTCTTCCTCAGCGGTCACGGCGTCGATCTGTCCGGCGAGCAGGCGACGAAGACCAAGCGCGCACTCGAGTTCTTCGCGGGAGAGCTTTCGTGACAGTGACGGGGATCGTCCCGCGGTGGGAGTGGCGCACCTTCGGTGACGTGGGGGAGCTCTTCGCGGGGTCCGAGCCCGATCGCATCCAGGAGAGCGACGAGACGTATTTCCTCTCACTCGACAGCGACGCTTCCGTGAAGGTGCGCGACTCCGTGATGGACGTCAAGCAGCTCGAGCACGTGAACGAAAACGGGCTCGAGCAGTGGCGCCCGGTGATGAAGGCGTCGTTTCCGCTCTCGCAGGAGGACGTCACGGCGCTGCTGCTGACGCTCGGCTGTGCAGTCCCGAAGCTGGAGCGCGAGAACTACACGCTGGCGCAGCTGATCGCGGAGATCGTTCGCCCCAGCGAGAGCGTCGCAGCGGTCGACGTGCACAAGCACCGCGAGCACTTTCTCCCGGGCGGCTGCATGGCGGAAGTCAGCGTCGTGCGGACGCAGCGGCGGAAAGAGCAGACGATCGCGATCGAGTCGGAGGATCCCGCCCTCGTGTTCCAGACCGTTCGCGGGCTCGGTCTCGAGTCACGACCCAACGTGTGCCTTGCGCGCGGTCTGAAGACCCTCGTCGGCTTCGAGGCCGCACGGTACGCGGTCATCGACGTGGGGACGAACTCCGTCAAGTTCCACGTCGGCGAGCACCGCCCGTCCGGCGAGTGGCGGGCAATCGTCGACCGCGCCGATGTGACGCGGCTCGGCGAGGGGCTCTCCGCGAGTGGCGCACTCGGTGCCGAGGCGATGAAGCGAACCGCAGACGCGATCACCGGCATGGTCGACGAGGCGCGGCGCCAAGGCGCGGTCGCGATCGCGGCCGTCGGCACCGCCGGCTTGCGGACCGCATCGAACAGCGAGGCACTGAGCGATGCCGTGCGCGAGCGCTGCGGCGTCGGGATCGAGGTGATCTCGGGCGAGGAGGAGGCGCGCCTCGCCTACTCCGCCGCCGTCGCAGGGCTGGACGTTCGCGGCGGCACACTCGTCGTGTTCGACACGGGCGGCGGCAGCTCGCAGTTCACATTCGGGAGCAAGGCGAACGTCGCCGAGCGCTTCAGCCTCGACGTCGGCGCGGTGCGGTTCACCGAGCGCTTCGGCCTCGACGGCCCCGTGTCGGAAGACGTCGTGCGCGACGCGCTCGCGGCGATCGCGGCCGACTTCGCCCAGCTCGGAGGCCGGCCGGTCCCGGACGCGATCGTCGGCATGGGTGGCGGCGTCACGAACATGGCTGCGATCTCGCACGGCCTCGCGATCTACGACCCGAACGTCGTCCAGGGAACGGTGCTCGACGGCGCGGAGATCGATCGCCAGATCGCGCTCTTCCGGACGATGACCGCGGACGAGCGCCGTTCGATCGACGGCCTGCAACCGAAGCGCGCAGAAGTGATCCTCGCGGGCGCCTGCATCGTGCGCACGATCCTGACGCTGCTCGGCCGCGACGCGTTCACGGTCAGCGACCGTGGGCTGCGTCACGGCCTGCTGGTCGAGCGCTTCGGCTGAGCCGGGCTCCAAGCCGGAAGTGCCTCTGGCGTGTCCGGTGTGCAATAGGCCGATCGGCCCATATCGCGCGGAGCCCGAGAGGCGTAGGGTCGAGTGACGCTGACCCGTGCGGCACTTCTCGACGAGGAGTTACCGAGAAGCTTCGCCGCCGCGGCTCGAAGGGGCACACGCCGACACCCGGCCCGAGTCACCCTCGAGAACACGCGCACTGCGACGCCGTCCGGCGTCCAGATAGCCGTTCGAGAGGGGTCGTCATCATGAAAGAGCGTCGTCTTGGACGTCTCGCGCACTTCACCGCCCGCTACCGCTGGCCGGTGATCGTCGCTTGGATCGTGCTCACAGTGATCGGCGGCGTTGCCGCGGGGAAGCTCTCGAGCCGCTGGTACCAGAGCACGGCGATTCCCGGCAAGCCGGCGTACGAGACCGGACAGCGCACGCTGAAGGCGTTCGGGGCCGGCGTGCGCACGCCGGACGTCGTCGTCTTCCACTCCGACGGTGACGTCACCAAGAGCGCGGCGATACGCGCCGCGATCGCGCGTGTAGACAAGGCGACTCCGGGCGCGCTGACGAGCTCCTACTTCTCGACAGGCAGCCTCATCTACGTGTCGCGCGACCGCCACACGACGTTCGAAGAGGTCTACCTGCCCGGCCGCGCCGGCGTGGACAAGAAGAGTGGCGCGGACAAGATGCGCGCGATCGCGGCCCGAGGTCTCCCGTCCGCGATCACGGTGAACGTGACCGGCCGCGACGCGCTCGACGAAGCGAACAATCACGCGACGACCGGAAACTCCAGCGCCCTCGTCGAGACGTTGATCGGCGGCCTTGGCGCAATGGTCATCCTGCTCTTCGTCTTTGGGACGCTGCCGGCCATCCTCATGCCGCTCGTCGTTGCGATGACGGCGATCCTCAACACGTTCACGCTCGTCTGGGCGCTGACCTACATCACGAACGTCTCGATCATCGTGCTGTTCTTGATCGGGCTCGTCGGGCTCGGCGTCGCGATCGACTATGCGTTGCTGATCATCTTCCGCTTCCGCGACGAGCTGCGCGAAGGGAACGATGTCGAGTCGGCGCTCGTCGAGACGATGACCCACGCCGGCCACTCGGTGATCGTCTCCGGCACGACGGTCGCAGTCGGCCTCTTGGCGATGACAGCGTTGCCCTTGCCGCTCCTGCGAGGGATGGGCATCGGCGGGATGTTGATCCCACTGGTCTCCGTGACAGCGTCGCTCACCTTGCTGCCGGCGATGCTGTCCGTGCTTGGCCAGCGGATCAACAGCGTTCGTGTGATGCCACGGCGGTTCACCGACCAGGGGCATCCCGAAGAGGGCGCCTGGGGACGGTGGGCGCGCTTCGTGCTCCGGCGGCCGGTCCTCGTCGCAGCGGTGGGCCTGGTGCTCGTTGCGATCTTCGCCGGGCTCGGCACGCGGTTGAACCCGAACGAGGCTCAGCTGAAGTACTTCCCGGGCACCGGGACCGCGATCGCCGCGCGTGCGCAGCTTGCTGCGGCGGGGATCAGCCCCGGCGTCATGAAGCCGTTGAACGTGCTCGTGGAGAACGGTGGAAGCGCGCAACTGGTCGCGGCGAAGCTGCGCGCGGTCCCAGGAGTCGTCGGCGCCACGGCGCCCTCGGGCTGGCATCGGGGGTCGAGCTCGTTCGTCGAGGGGTTCGCAGCGATCGACGGCGCCGCGCCCGGCATCCAGGCCATCGTCGACCGCGCGAATGCGAGTCTCGAAGGGACGAACGGCTCGCTGACGGGCATCGCGGCGACCGACCGCGACTTCCTGCACGCGCTCTTCGGCAGCTTCCCCTACGCGGTGGGACTTGTTCTCCTGCTGACGCTGATCCTGCTCACGCGTGCGTTCCGCTCCGTGGTGCTCGCGGTGAAAGCCGTTGTCCTGAACCTGCTCTCGCTCGCGGCGGCGTTCGGAATCATCGTCTTCGTCTTCCAGCAGGGGGCACGGCGCTTCGCTCTGGGGCCTGGGAGCGACCCATTCGGTGACTGCCTATATCCCCGTGATGATCTTCGCGTTCTTGTTCGGTCTCTCGATGGACTACGAGGTGTTCATGCTCGGCCGCATGCGGGAGGCCTACGACGAGACCGGTTCCACCGACAAGGCGATCGAGCTCGGCCCGGCGCGGACCGGCAAGCTCGTCACCAGTGGTGCCTTGATCTTGGCGCTCGCGTTCCTCGTGCTCTCGTCGACGCCCGGCTACGAGGTCAAATCGCTGGCGATCGGGCTGGCGGGCGGGATCATCTTCGACGCCACCGTGATCCGAGCTTTGCTCGTGCCGGCGCTGATGAAGCTCTTCGGCAATGCGAACTGGTGGATGCCCGGCTGGCTCGGAACCGCTCTTCGTATTTCGGCCCCGACGCCGGAGGTCGAGGCGCCGCCGGTACCGGTCGTCTGATGGCGACCGTCCTCGCCGAACAGGGCGCGGTGATCGGGGTGCCGCGCCGCTTGCTCCGTCTCGAAGGCGCGACCCTCGTCGTTGGTGCCGCGGTCGCGTATTCGGCTGTCGGGCAATCCTGGTGGCTCGTGCCGCTCCTGCTGTTGCTGCCCGACGTCACGATGCTCGGCTATCTCGGCGGACCACGTCTCGGGTCGTGGACCTACAACCTCGGGCACAGCACGCCGCCGGCGGCCGCGCTGGTCGGGATCGGCTGGTGGCAGGGCAACTCCCTGGTCGTCGCGCTCGGGTTGATCTGGCTGGCCCATATCGGCCTCGACCGGGTGCTCGGTTACGGACTCAAGTACGGCGACCACTTCCAGCACACGCATCTCGGTTTGCTGGCTCGCGGCCGCGGGCGGCGCGGCGGCTAACGGCCTTCATGTCGTTCCGGTCGCCGGCTACGCCGAGCGTGTGCGCAGCCGGCGCGTCCGCGTCAGCAGATAGATCGGGATCGCGATCGGCGCGAGGCACGTCAGGAGCACGAACCAGACGATCTTCGCGCCGATGGAGATCGAGTCGGCGATCAGCATCCCGAGCGCGGTCACCCAGAGGATCAGCAGGCCACCCATGACCACGATCGAGACGACGAGGCCGAGCCCGGACGTGATCTCGTACGCGGCCAGCATCACCAGTCGCGGCGCACGCCGAAGTAGACCGCGGGGCCGAGGATCGGCAGCACGACGACGAGCGCGGCCCACATCGCGCGGGCGCCGCCGCTCAGGTCGGCGTTGCGAAACACGCTGACGAGCGCCGAGATTGCGAGAACGAGACACAGCGACGCGATCAGCCAGGGCACGGCGCAAGCGTCGCGCGCCTAGCGGCCGGACGCCTCATCCGATCGGGATGAGCGGCGGGCCTACGACTCGTGCGGGTCTTCGGTCAGCTCGGCGCGGCGGGCGCGCTGCTGCGAGAAGTAGCTGAACTCCGCCTCGGCGCAGACCGGGCAGTAACAGACGGCCTCGGTGCCTCCCGGGATGCGCGCGAGGAGCGCGATCCAGTGCCAGGCGTTGCCTTCGCTGGATGCCTGGCACTCGGCGCACGTGAGCATGGGGCACCATACAAAGCCGGCGCGCCCGGCGCGAGACACATCTTGGTCATCTGGCCGTTCAGGGGGTCGAGCAGCGTGGGCACCGGCGGCCGGTGTACGACCGGCCGCACGATGCACACGAATGACGCGGGTGCCGCACCTCGATCATGCGCTTCGCCGAGGCGACCCTGATCATCAGGAGCACCGCGGCGATCCCCAGGCTCGGCATGACGAGCTGTGACAGCGGGCCGGTCATCTCAGAGCTGCTTCAGCCGTGCGCCGCCGTACACGCACAGTGCGTAGACGATCAGGACGTCCATCGCGAACGCCGCGATCGACCACAGCGGGTAGCTCGGCAGGAAGAGGAGCTGCGCGATCCCGTTCACGGACGCGGCGGCCACGCCGAACCAGCGCGCAACCTCGCTGCCGTTCGTCAGGTAGACCGCAGCAGCGACCTCGAGGACGCCCGCGATCAGCACGATCCAGGCCCACGTGCGCAGGTCGCTGAACACGTAGGTCGCGCCCGCAACGTAGAACTTCGACTTCGACAGCGCGACGATCCCGTCGATCACGTTGAACATGCCGGCGAGCCCGAGCATCAGCGAGGCATACGTGATCCAGCCGCTTCCCTCGGTCGTCTCGTAGGTTCCAGTTGAGCTTGTCACGTCATTCCCTCCCGTCAGGCGTCTTGACCAGGATCCAACCGTGGCGCAGGGGCCCGGGCATCGTGCGATTGGGGTGATAGGGCGGCGAGGCGCCGGTCCAGCGCGTCGAACCGCTCTTCGAGGTGCTCCCAGCGCTCGGCCTGGCCGCCGTACTCGCGCTGTGCGCGCGCGACGAATGCGGAGGTGATCGTCGCCGTGATCACGGCGAGAAACGCGACGCCCTGCACCATCACGACCGCCGCGATCACTCGGCCGAGCGCGGTGGCCGGAGTGGCGTCGCCGTACCCGACGGTCGTCACCGTCTGCACCGCCCACCACAGGCTCCGTCCGAAGTGGGGAAAGTCCTTCGCGTCCGCAACTCTCATCGCGATCGCGGCGATGACGACGATTGCGACGTTCGCCGCGACGATCACCGATGCCGCGCTGCGCACCGTCGGGGTGTGGTTCAAGAAGCGCCTGGCCTTCCACAGCAGGAGCGCACGCGCAGGGTGGCGCCCCGTGACGCGGTGCAGGGCGCTCACGCCGGCGCCGGTCGACCCGGTTGCTCCGTCGGCAGGCGTTGCGCGAAGAACAGCGCGAGCAGCGTTGCGAACGCGAGGATCGCGAGCGCCGACGTCAGCCCGTCGATGCGCGCGCTGCGGTACGACTCCATCAGCGCGTCCGCCGAGCGCCTCGGCACCTTCGCGTCGGCGAGTGCCTGCTCGGCCTGCGCGTCGGAGACGAACGGCACGCCGGCGGCGAGCGTCGTCTGCGCGGTCGACTCGAGGTGCGCCGACACGCCTTGCGCGGTGCCGACCGACCCGAGGAACGACGTCGTCAAGGCCGCGACGAGGATCGAGCCGGCGAGCGCCGTGCCGAGGGAGGCGCCGAGGTTCGTCATCGTGTTCTGGAGGCCGCCGACCTCCGGGCTCTGGTCGTCGGGCACCGACGACACCGTCACCGCGCCGAGCTGCGACGCGAGCATCCCGATCCCGAGCCCGATCAGGAGCATCGGCCAGAGGACGATCTCCGGGCCCGCGTCGGGCGAGAGCCCACCCATCAGCACCAACGTGCCCGCGAGCAGCGCGAGCAAGCCGAAGCGCACGATGCGCCGCGGTGATGCATCCGGGAACAGCCGCGGCACGCCGAGCGCTGCCGCGAGGAGCGTCACCGAGAGCGGCATGACGCGAAGCCCGGTGTCGATCGCGTTCAGCCCGAGCGCGACGGAGAGGAAGATCGGCACGACGAAGAAGATCCCGGCCTGCACGAGGTACTGGAAGAAGAACATCACAAGGCCCCCGCGGAGCCGGCGGTTGTGGAAGAGCGCCGGCGAGACGAGCGGCTCACGGCCGACGTTCTCGCAGTGCTCCTGCCAGCGGAGGAACAGCCAGAGCACGAAGATCCCGGCGAGCACGAGCCAGATCACCGCGGAGACGCCGAAGAGCTCGGGCGCGTTCGGCTTCGGCTGCACCCAGCCCCACGTGCCCGAGCGCAGGACGCCGAAGACCGCGAGGGCGAGGCCGGTCGCGGAGAGCACCGCGCCGACATAGTCGAACTTCGGCTTGTCGACGACGGGCGCATCGCGCTGCTTGCGCGCGGCGACGAGGATGATCGCCGCAAGGAACACCTCTCCGATGAACACCCAGCGCCACGAGGCGTACGTGGTCGCCGCGCCGCCGATCAGCGGGCCGACGGCAACCGCGACCGCGCCGGCGGCTGCGACGAGCCCGTACGCCGAGGCGCGCCGGTCCGGCGCGAAGTTCGCGGCGACGAGCGCCACGATCGCGGGCAGGATCAGGGCGGCGCCGACACCCTCGAGGAACGACCACCCGAAGAGCAGCACCGGCAGGCTCGTCGAGATCGCAGTCGTGAACGACCCGCACGCATAGATCACGCAGCCGATCGAGAACGCGCGCTTGCGGCCGATCAGCGTCCCGACCTTCGCGCCGGCGAGCATGAAGGCCGCCATCACGAGCGTGTACGCGGTGATCGCGCCCTGGATGCCGGTGATGTCGGTTCCGACGTCGTGCGCGACCGTCGCGATCGACACGTTCATCACCGACGAGTCGAGCGTCATCAAGAACTGTGCGGACGCCAGGGTGAGCAAGACGACGGAGGCGTGCGAGGCCGCCCCCGCCGTCGTTGCTCCCGGCGCTGGCGCGTGTCCCGCCCCTCGGGACGCTGCGCTTGTCGACATCGACTCGACTCCCCGCTCAGCCCGCCGCCCCGGGGGACGCCGACGCAGAGGGAGCCGGTGTCGGTGGACGACGCCGGGCCAGCAGCTTGTGGATCTCCGGTACAGCCACCGTCAGGAGCGCCGCCGCGATGCAGAGCAGCCACTGGCGGAGGCTCAGGCTTTCGGTGTGGAGGAGGCGCTGGCAGATGCGAAGCTCGGGTGCCGCGACGATCGCGATCGCCGAGAGCGCCGTCGCCATCAGGAACTTGCGGTCCGCGTACTGGTCGAAGTCGAAGACCGAGCGGACGGTGTCCTTCATCGCGAACGAGAACAGCAGGTTCGCGATCGAGAACGTCGTCAGCCCCATCGTGCGCCCGACTCCCGCGCCGTGCCGATCCGTCACGCCCCAGATCACTGCGAGCGTCGTCGCGCCCATCACCGTGCCTGCGACACCGAGCCAGATCAGCGCGGAGCGCGTGAGGATCGGTTGCTCCGACGGGCGCGGCTTGCGTTCCATCAGCCCGTCGGCCGGCTCGCCGTAGCCGAGCCCGACCGCCTGGAACACCTGCGTCGTGAAGTTCACCCAGAGCGTCTGGAGTGGGATGAACGGCATCCCGCCGACGATGTTGAAGATGCTCGCGCCGAGGAAGGTCACGACAAGCCCGAGCAGCACGCCCATCTGGAACCGGATGTACTTCGCGAGGTTGTCGAACAGGCCGCGGCCGAGCTCGACCGCCTTCACGATCGTCGCGAAGTTGTCGTCGGTCAGGATCATCGCCGCGGCTTCCTTCGAGACCTCGGTTCCGGTGATCCCCATCGCGATCCCGATGTCGGCCTCCTTGAGCGCAGGCGCGTCGTTCACGCCGTCACCCGTCATCGCGACGATGTTCTTCTTGCGCTTCAGAGCCTGCACGAGCCGCACCTTGTGCTCGGGAGTGACGCGTGCGATCACGCCGATGTCGTCGAGCGCGACGTCGAGCTCGTCATCCGACATCGCCCCGAACTCGGCGCCGGTCACGGCGCGTCCTTCGATCCCGAGGTCGCGCGCGATCGCGGCCGCGGTGACGGCGTGGTCGCCGGTGATCATGCGCACGGTGATGCCGGCCGACTTCGCCTTCGCGATCGCGGCCTTCGCCGCCGGCCGCGGCGGATCGACGATTCCGACGAGCGCGAGCACGGTCAACCCCTCGATCTGCGCGAGCAGGTCGCCGTTCTTGTCGAACTCCTCGGGCAGGAAGTCCTTGCGGCCGGTCGCCATCACGCGCAGCCCCTGCTCGCCGAGCCGCTCGTTCTCGTCGAGGTAGCGCTTCCGGAAGTCCTCGCCCGCGGGAGTCTGGACGAGCTCGGGGGTCAGCGTCGTCGCGGCACGCGCGAGCAGCTGGTCCGGTGCGCCCTTCACGTATGCGCGGATCCCCTTGCGCCCCAGGTCGTCCTCGTACTCGTGGAACGACGCCATCAGCTTGTACGCGGCGTCGAACGGGAGCTCCGCGATCCGCGGATACGCCTCGCGCGTCGCGCGTGCCGAGACACCGCCCTTCTCGGCGAGCACGACGAGCGCGCCCTCGGTCGGGTCGCCGATCATCTCGCCGTCCTTCACGACCGCGTCGGAGGCGAGCACCATCGGCAGCAGGAACGGATCGAGCGGGACCTCGGCCGCGCCGGCGACGTGCTGGATCTGGCCGTCGGTCGAGTAGCCCGAGCCGGAGACCGTGTAGCGGCGTCCGGGGATCGTCAGCTCGACCGCGGTCATCTGGTTGAGCGTGAGCGTGCCCGTCTTGTCGGAGTTGATCGCCGACGTCGAGCCGAGCGTCTCCGTCGAGCGCAGGCGCTTCATGATCGCGTTCGCCTTTGCGAGCTGCTGCGTCCCGTACGACAGGATCGTCGTGATCACTGCGGGGAGGCCCGTCGGGATCGCCGCGATCGCGAACGCGATCGCCGCCGTCACGACGGTGTCGAATGCCTGGCCGCGCGAGAGGTTGAGCACCACCGAGATCACGACCGCCGTGCCGGAGAGCACGAGGATCTGGTTCGTCAGCTTCGTCAGCTGCTTCGTCAGCGGCGAGTCCTCGTCGTCGGCCTGGGAGAGCATGTGCGAGATATGGCCGACCTCGGTCGCCATGCCCGTCTCGGTGACGACGAACTTGCCCGCGCCTCGCGTCACGTTCGTGTTCATGTAGCCCATGTCGGTGCGGTCGCCGAGGGGGCCGTCGGCGCCCGACACGACCTCGACCGCCTTCGAGACCGGCAGGCTCTCGCCGGTCAGCGCGGACTCCGCGACCTCGAGGGTCGCCGCTTCGAGCAGGCGGCCGTCCGCCGGCACGAGGTCGCCGGCTTCGATCGAGACCAGGTCGCCCGGCACGAGCTCCTCCGCAGCGACCTCGTGCAGCGAGCCGTCGCGCAG
>Ga0066662_10000133_pt1 | contig 30036 bp, 26 predicted proteins | sample GraSoiAngelo_111_FD_133939 | JGI IMG/M metagenome (GOLD analysis project Ga0066662, IMG submission 133939) | Grasslands soil microbial communities from the Angelo Coastal Reserve, California, USA - 14_0903_12_40cm | ecosystem: Environmental > Terrestrial > Soil > Grasslands | place: USA...
ACCGTCGCGACTGCCGCGCAAAATTGACGTGTACCCGTTTTCTGGACGGCGAAGCGCTCGGATACCGCATTCGTGAAACGCTCGAGAACGGCCGCGGATTCCATCCCGATCACGCCGTCGGACGGCCCCGTCATGCCGACGTCGGTGAGATAGGCGGTCCCGCCGGCGAAGATCTGCTCGTCCGAGGTCTGGACGTGCGTGTGCGTGCCGTACAGCAGCGACACGGAGCCGTCGAAGAAGCGCCCCAGCGCCATCTTCTCGGACGTCGCTTCGGCGTGGACGTCGACGACGACCACGTTGGTGCGCTCGCGCAGCTCGTCGACCTCCGCGCGGCCGACGCGGAACGGGTCGTCGACGGGCGGCATGAACACGCGGCCCATCAGGTTGACCACGCCGACCGTCACGCCGTTGGCGGCGGTGAACGTGCCCGCGCCGCGCCCCGGCAGCGCGGGCGGATAGTTGGCGGGCCGCAGGATGCGGTCGGTCTCGTCGAGCTCGCGGCGGAAGTCGCGCTTGTCCCAGATGTGGTTGCCGGACGTCATGAAGTCGACGCCGGCCGCGAACATCTCCTCGGCGGTCTGGGTCGTCAGGCCGAACCCGCCGGCGGCGTTCTCGCCGTTGGCGATGACGGCGTCCGCGTGGTATTGCTCGCGCGCGAGCGCGAGGCGGGTCTTGAGAACGTCGCGGCCCGGCGATCCCATCACGTCGCCGACGACCAGGATGGTGACGGTGCTGGGCGTTACGATCGGGCCCTGGCTTTCGTGCGTTTGCGCGCGTGCACGAAGTAGACGAGAACCTGTTGCTCTTCGCGGAAACCGACGAGCCGCCGGCGCTGCGTCGGGTCGCGCAGCGCGTCGAGCGCGACCTCCACCAGCTCGTCGCGCACGGCCGGATCGTCGTCGACCGGCGCCGCGCCCGCACCGTCGCGCACCAGCCGGTCACCGTAGGCGTCGGCGAAGAGCGCGACGAGCAGCTCGAGCTCCTCGCGCGCGAACGACGCGGCATCGCGGGTGACGTTGACGAACGTCACGGCGGTGTCGCGGTCGCACGCGAGCGCGATCTTCACCGGCACGTCGCCGCGCAAGTCGAGGAACGCGCGCAGGTGCTCGGACACGCGCTCGCCGAGCGCGCGCTGTTTGGCGCGGTCCAGCCGCTCGCGCACCGCGAAGGACAGCGTCAGCGTCGCGTCCGCCGGATTGGAACGCACGCTGTGAAGCTCCGGGAAACGCAGCAGCAGCGCCACGACCCGGTTGACGGTGTCGGCGGACTCGAATGCGGGCGGACGCGCGGTGTGCATGGCTCTCTCTAGCTGGCAAGCGGGGATGATCGGAACGGGACGGCAGGCGGGGGACGATCCTTGAACCGGCCTGGCGGCGGCACCTGTCGCTGCGACCCAGTGGTCGTCTGCGCCGGCCGGGCCGCGCGGCTAGGGCCGCCCGGGTATTCGGAGGACACGGTTCGGGGCCGGACGGTGGCGACAGGGCGGGCGGTCCCGGTCCGGAACAATACGGACATGCGTCCGCGTGCGGCGGCGTTCGGCCTGTGGGCCGCGCTGACGTTCTCGTGCGCCGTGGTCGTTCACGGCGTGATCCATGCGGCCGGGACCCAGGCGTTCGTCTGGGATTCTCCGGCTCACGTCGTCATGCTCGCCGCCGCGCTCGGCCTGCTGCTGGCCGTGGCGGGCCCGCTGGGTCTCGTGGGCTCCGCCCGCGAGCGCCGGCGCAGGCTCGCCCTGGTGCGCGCGCAGCTGGCCGGGGCCGGCGTGCGGACCGCGGCAGTCGGACTGTTCACCCAGGCCGGCATCGCCGGGCTGCTGCTCGCCGCCGAAGGCGCCGCCGTCGAGCCCGGCCGGCTCGCGACAGCGCTGGCCTGCGGCCTCGTCGCGCTGCTCTGCTCCGCCCTTTTGTTCCGCGCCACCCGCGACCGGGTCGTCGCGCTGCTCGCGGCGTTCACCGCAGTCCTCGACCAGGCCACCGCCCCGCCGCCGGTCCGCCGCCTCGCGCTGCGGCCCGCGCGCGCCACCGTCCCCTACCGGCTGTTCGTCCCGAACCGTCCCCCGCCGCGCTGACCGTCGTCTTCGGGTTGCCGCGCCCCTAGCGCGGCGCCTCCGTCGTCACAGTCAGCGAAGGGACCATGTTCAGCCAGCATCTCGGCAGGGCGCTCCGTGCGCTCGCCTTCATCCTTGCCGCCGCCGTCGCGACCACCGGGTTCGCGCTCGCGCAGGCGACCAGCTATCTCTCCGGCGTCGTCACCGCGAACGGACAAGCCGTCGCGGGCGCCGGCGTTCAAATCAACGGCCCGACGCTGCACCGCGAGGCCGTCACCGACGCGCGCGGCACGTTCGCGTTCAGCGCCGTCCCGCTCGGGCGCTATTCGGTCTCGGGCATCAACGGGCCGCTCAGCGCCGTGGTCGACGTCGACGTCACGTCGAGCGGTGCGAGCGTCAACCTCGTGCTCAAAGCGACCAAGACCATCGGCCGCACCACGGCCACCGTGACGTCGCGCGCCGTCGTCGCGCAGCGCGCCGGCACGGACGTCACGCTGAGCACGGCGACGCTCGCGCGGTCACCCGCCGCCGGCAGCACGTCGGGCATGCTCTTGCAAGTTCCGGGCGCCGCGCGCGGCGCGAACGGTGCCGTGCACGTCAACGGCGATCACGGCGACATCAACTACGTCATCGACGGCGTGGCCTTGCCGCAAGCGTTGAACCGCGTGATCGGCAACGAGGTCGACGCCAGCAACGTCGGTTCCGCGGAGGTGCTCGAAGGCGCATACCCCGCGCAGTACGGCGAACGCTTCGGCGCGGTGCTCAACCTCGCGTCGCGCGCCGGCACGCCGGGACCTGCGGGCGTCACGTTCGACGCGGCCGGCGGCGCGTTCGCGCGCTACGAGGCCACGCTCGGATATCACGCGCCGGTAGGGCGCGGCGGCTCGCTGCTCGTCGCAGCGCGCACCGGGCGCGACGGCCGCGCGCTCGACCCGCCGTCGCCGGACGCGCCGCACGACGCGGGCAGCAGCGCGAACCAGTTCGTCCGCGTCACGCTGCCGTACGGCAAGAGCTCGTTCGCGAACTTCACGCTGTCGCACAGCTTGCAGACCTACCAGATCCCGGCCGACGTCGCGGCGGGCGCCCCGGCCGCTCAGGACGACGTGGAACGGCAGGACGACGTCTTCGCATCCCTGCAGTTCCGCCGCGCGATCGGCGACCGCGGTACGTTCTCGTTCGGGCCGTCGGTCAAGCGCTCGCGCATCCAGGATCTTCCCGACCGCGCGAACGACTTCGCCGCCGGGCTCGCCGCGGGCGCTCCGGCGAATTGCAGCGCCGACGTCACCACGTGCGCGCTGTCGCTCTTCTCCGACCGCACGTCGGTGGACTACCGCATCAACGCGGACTACGACGTGCGCAGCGCGGCGCACGAGGTGCGCGCCGGGATCGTGTACGACGTCACGACCGTCGCGAAACGGTATGCGATCGCGCTGCAGCCGTTCAACCCGTTCGCGCTCGCGCCGTTCACCGTCGTGGACGCCGCGCCGAATACCGGCCACCTCGCCGAGGGATATCTCCAAGACAGCTGGCGCATGGGCGCGCGCTGGCGGCTCGACTACGGCGTGCGCGCCGACGTGTTCGCGATCGCATCGCCGGAGTTCGCGAGCGGCTTCGCGCAGCTGAGCCCGCGCGTGAAGCTCACCCGCACGCTCGGCGACGCCGCGAGCGTGTACGTCTACTACGGGCGGTTCTTCACGCCGTTCTCGCTGGAGAACGTGTCGCCGTCCGTGGCGCGCATCATCCAGCCGAGCAGCGGAAACTTCGACCTGCGGCCGCAGCGCGACTCGGACTACGAGATCGGCGGGCACGTCGCGCTGGGGCGCGGCGACCTCGGCGTGCGCGTCGCGCAGAAGAACGCGACCGACGTGATCGACGACACGCAGGTCGGCACCACGAACCTGCATCAGGACATCAACTTCGCGCAAGGCCGGATCGCGACGCAGAGCCTCGCGTACCAGCGCCCCCTCGCGCGCGGCGGCCGCGTGTACGGCTCGCTCGCGCACACGCACGCGGTGGTGAAGGACTGCGAAACGGCGCTGCTGGCGCCGTGTTCGGGCGGCGGCTCGCGGGATTGGCTGCCCGCAGACCACGAGGAGCTTTGGGACGCGAACGCAGGGCTGCTGATCAACGACCGCCACAACGGCTGGCTGTCGGCGAGCGTGGAGTACGGCAGCGGCCTCACCACCGCGCCGTCCGATCCGTCGACGGGATTCGTCAACCGCTTCTGCCCGCCCGACCCCCGCACCGGCGTCGGATCGAGCACGTGCAAGGTGCCGCCGCACCTCACGCTCGACGTGGAAAAGGGGATCGCGGTCGGGCGGGGCGCGCTCGCGCTGCGCGTGCGCAACCTATTCGACGACCGCTACTTCATCACGTTCGCGAACGCGCAGGGCAATCACGTCGCCCGCCCGCGCGCGATCGAGTTGAACTACCGGCTGGAGCGGTGAGGCTCCGTTCAGAAAAACGCTGTTAGGCAGCTTTCCGCGGCGTCACCGGAAGCACGGCGCGGATGACGGTACCCCCGCCGTCCGCGTCCTGCACGGCGACGTCGCGCGCGAGCAGCTCCACGATCCCCAGACCGCGACCGGATTCGGCATACGGATCGCGCCGCGGCGTCCAGGGATGGCAGCGCAGGCCGGGGCCGCGATCGCGCACCACCAGCACCGGCGGCTTGTTATCGACGAGCTCGAGCTGCGCCTCGACGCTGCCGTTCGCGTAGCGCACCGTGTTCGCGACCAGCTCGCCGTAGATCAGCTCCGCGGCGTCCACGTCGGACGCCGGGTCGGCGATGGCGGTGAGGCACTCACGGAACGCGCGGCGCTGCCGCAGCACCCGCTCCGCCTCGTCTTCCACCTTCCAAACGATCGCCACCGTACGCCCTCCCCAGATTGTCCACAGTATACCGCGTCCGTACGCTGCCGTACGGCCCCGAGATTGGGGGAATTTTTACGCGGAAGCTGCCTGTTCCACGAGGTGCAAGCGAGGGCGCGGCGCCAGCGCCCGCTCGAGCTCGGCATGCGTCATCGGCGCGCCGAACCGGAAGCCTTGCGCTTCGTCGCAGCCCAGCGACGCCACGAAGCTGAGCTGCTCTTCGGTCTCGATCCCCTCGGCCGTCACCCGCAGCCCGAGCGTCTTCGCGATCGACACGATGGAGCCGACGATCGCACGGTCGTAGGCGTCTTCCGCGACGTCGCGGATGAACGCGCGGTCCACCTTGAGCGCGGTGACGGGCAAGCGCTTGAGCGACGGAAAGCTGCTGTAGCCGATGCCGAAGTCGTCGACCGTCACCTCGACGCCCAGCGCACAGATGCGCCGCAGCGCGAGCAGGACGCCGTCGTCCAGCAGGTCGTGCTCGTTCACTTCGATCGAGAGCGCGCCCGGGCGCAGGCTGTGCTCGATGAGCATCGTCGCGACGACGTCCGGGAAGTCAGGCTCGCGCAAATCGTACGGCGACAGGTTGACGGCCATGCGGAAGCCGGGCTCGTACGTGCGCACGCGCGCCGCCGTGGCGCAGGCTTCGCGCAGCACCCAGCGGTCGAGCGCGACGATCGCGCCGCTCTGCTCGGCGATCGCGATGAACACGCCGGGCGGCACGACGCCGCGCGTCTGATGGTGCCAGCGCACGAGCGCCTCGCAGCCGACGATGCGGCGCGTCGCGACGTCGATGACCGGCTGGTACAGTAGGCGCAGCTCGTCGCGCGCGACGGCGTGGCGCAAGTCGTTGTCCAGCGCGAGCCGTTCGACCGCGGCGACCTGCAGCGAGTCGTCGTCGTAGAGCGCGAAGCGGTCGCCGCCCAGCGTCTTCGCGCGCTGCATCGCCGCGTCGGCGTGCGCCGCGAGCGATTCGGTGTCGTCGCCGTGCTCGGGGAAGATCGCAGCGCCGACGCTCGCGTCGACGAACAGCTCGCGGCCGCGCGTCGACACGGGCAGCGCGAGCGCGCCCAGCAGCCGCTGCGCGACGCTCTCGACGTCTGCGTTCGAGGCGACGCGCGGCATGAGGATCACGAACTCCTCGCCGCCGGGGCGCGCGATGACCTCGCCGGCGCGCAGCGTCTCCTGCAGCCGCAGCGCGACGTCGCGCAGCACTTCGTCGCCCGCGCCGTGGCCGAGCGCGTCGCTGATCGTGCGAAAGCGGTCGAGCCCCACGAACAGCAGCGCGCAGCGCCGGCCGTCGCGGCGCGCGTCGGCGATCGTCTCCTCGATGCGCTGCTCGAGCGACAGCCGGTTCGGCAGGCCGGTGACGCGGTCGCGGTGCGTGCTCTCGAACAGCCGCTGGTGCGCGCGCTTGAGCGCGGTGACGTCGAGCGACACGCCGACCGCGCCGACGATCGCGTCCGCGCCGTCGCGCAGCGGCTCGACGTGGTGGCGCAGCCAGCGCTGGCCGCGCACGGTCTCCGCACGCACCGGCGTGCCCGCCGCGACGTCGCGCAGCACGTGCTCGGCGATGAGCGCATCGGAGGAGCGGCCGACGAGATCGTCCGCGCGCAGCCCGAGATCTTCGAGCGCGGCACCGGTGACGGTCGTGAAGCGCGCATCGAGATCCGTCGTCCACAGCACGGCGTCGACGTTGTCGGCCAGCAGCCGCACGCGCTGATCGCATTCGCGCGCCAGCGCCAGGACGCGCGCGCGTTCGCCGACGTCGCGCAGCGAGATCACGACGTCGTCGCCCGCCGGCGCCGCGCGCACCTCGATCACCGAGCCGGTGCCGGGCAGCGCGTACGTGCGTTCCGTGCGCTCGCCGGTGCGCCGTGCGCAGCGCACGTCCGCGAGCAGCTCGGACGCGAGCGGATCGTCGATGTCTTGAAGCGCGCGGCCAACCAGGTCGCCGGCGGCCGAGCGCAAGAGCCGCGCGGCTTGCGCGTTCACGTGCGCGATCCGCAGCTGCGCGTCCACGACGTACATGCCGTCGGCGGCGGTGTTCAGAATGTTCGAACGCTGCTCGAGCGCGGCTGCGTGTTCCCGGCGCAAGGCCGCCGCGAGCGCGTGCAGGCGCACCGCCGAGAGGACGGCGACCGCCATCACCACGACCGAGACCACGACGCCGAATCCGTCGGCACTGCTGAACGCGAGCGGGAAGTTCATCCGTGAACCGATCCCATGACGAGCTGCCGCGCAATCCGAACGCGGCGTCCTGAACCGATGCCCTCACCCGAAAGCGGATCACCGGCGGGCATCTGCCGGGGCCGCGTATGGGGAGTATCGGCCGCACGTCAACTTTTCGTAAGCGGGGCCGGCCGCACCGGCGCGTCGAAGCAAGCACCGTGCTCGCATACCTCGCGCTCGGAGCGCTGCTGCTGGCGGTCGCGACCCCGGTCCCGGTCCCGAAGCCGACTCCCACCAACCCGTTCAACTTGGACCCGATCCCGCAGGCGACCACGCTCCCGCTGATCGGCACCACGCGGGCCAAGCCCGTCTGCACGGCGATCCGCCGCGCGGTCGCGCCGGCCGTCGCGGCCGCGCTCAAGAACGACCGCACCTACGGCGGGCTGCGCAAGCGCATCTTCGAATACGTCGTCAAGGACTCCAACGAGGCCCGCGACCTGCACTTGATGCAGATGGACCGCGAGGTCGACACGATGGTGAAGAACATCGACACGCTCACGGAGGCGCTCAAGTCGCCGGCGCTCGACGTCGGCGCGTCGACGAAGCCCGATGATGCCAAGACGCTGCGCGACCTGCGCGCGACGCTGACCAACGTGCTGGTCGCGCAGAAGGCGCAGCTCAACGCGATGAGCGGCTTCGTCGAAACCGAGCGGATGCGGCGGTTCGGCCAGCTGAGCGAGAGCGAGCTGAACATGCAGCGGAGCAACGCGCCCAACATCGCCACCGGCCGCGGCGGGCCGATGGAGACGCCGCCGCCGGTGAGCGGCTTCTTGCGCGATACGCAAAACACGTTCGACCCTGCGCACAAGGTCGTCAGCTCGCTCAACGACGCGCATCTGCTCGACCGCGATCTCGGCGACATCGCGGCCTTCACGACCAAGCACGAGGACGCGGCATCCAAGGTGATCATCCCGGCGGCGAACAGCTGCAAGTGAGCCTCCGCCCCTCGGCGAGGCCGAAGGCGACAGCGTCCCGAAGGCTCTGATCCCGATGGGGGTCCCGCGCAAGCCGATCGAGCCGCCGTCGCGTGAAGCGTCGGCGTTCCTCGAGCAGGCGATGGCCCAGTACGGCAAGGCGACGTACAACTTCGCCTACCGCTTGACCGGCAACGAGGCGGACGCTCGCGACTTGACCCAGGACGCGTTCATCCGCGTCTATCGGGCCTGGCGGTCCTTCCAGCCGGGGACGTCCTTCCTCTCGTGGATCTACCGAATCGTCACGAACTTGTATCGGGATGAACTTCGGCGACGCAAAGGACGTTTCCAAGAAGAGATCCCCGAAGACAATGCCCCGCAACAGTACGGTGGGCAGCGGCCGCTGGCCGTGGACCCCATCGAGGACTACGTGGCGGGCCAGCTCGGAGAGCCGCTCTCGAAGGCGCTCGCCCAGTTGTCCCCGGAGCAGCGCCAAGTCGTGGTTCTCGCCGATATCGAGGAGTACAGCTACCAGGAGATAGCCGACATCATGGGATGTTCGATCGGAACGGTCCGATCGCGGCTCCACCGAGCGAGAGCACTGCTTCGCCGGCTGGTGACCCGGGCGCAACAGGAACGACAATGACGACACATTACGACCGCGAAACCCTCATCGACTACCTGCACGGCGCGCTGACCCCTCAAGCGGACGCCGGCGTCTTCGCGCACCTCACGTCGTGCAGCGCCTGCAATGCCCTCTACGACGAGGAAGCGGCGCTCGGCGAGCTGCTGCGCGGTGCCGCGCGCGCCGAGGAGCTCGAGCTTCCGTCGCTGGTCAAGGCGCGCGTGTGGGACGCGGTGCGGAACGAGACGCCGTCCTGGATGCAGCGCTTGCGCGCGAGCTGGGGCCCGCGGATCGCGGTTCCCGTCGCCGCCGCGCTCGCGATCGCGGCCGTCGTGGTGCCGTTCGGCCGCCATCAGCAACCCGTCGCCGCCGGCATCAACGCCAGCTTCTACCTCGACGAGCACAACGCGCAAGCGCAGCAGAACCCGTTCGGACCGGGCGCCTCGCCCGCCGTCTACACCTCCGAGACGCAGGACCGGGCGAACGCCGCCTCGTCCGCCGCCTCGTACATCGATACCGCCGACGCCGCGACCCTCGACGACGCCAGCGGTGCGGTCCGCTAGCCTCGCGGTCGCGGCGCTAGCGCTTCTGGCGCTCGGCGCCCCCGCGGCGGGCGCGGCCCCGCACGCCGGAGCCCCGCACGCCGGAGCCGCAACGCCCTCCGCCCGGACCGTGCCGCAAGCGCCCGCGCTCGCGCGGATGGCGGGCGGAACCGACGCACGGCCGCTCCTCGTAGCGGCCGTCGCCGCGCCCAAGCACGTGTCGTTCGTCGGCAAGATGTGGTCGATTCGCGGCGGGCAGACGCGCTCGTTCGCGGTCGCCTCGCAGATCGCGCACCGTGCGCCCGAGCAGACGCGCCGCACGTACCTCACACCGCGCGTGCTGTACGGGCAGTTCGTCATCAGCAACGGCGCGATGTCGTGGGACGTCGATCCGCAGCGCAAGCGCGTCGTCGTCAGCGAGAACAAAGCCGCGGTCGACCCGGTTGCCGTCGTGGACGACATAGCGCTGGTCGACGGGAACTACCGCGCGGTGCGCACGGCGTCGGGCAACACCGCCAGCCGCAAAGTGGACGTCGTCGACCTCGTGAGCCGTTTCACGGGCGAACGCGCCATGCGGCTGTGGATCGACACGCAAACGCACGTCGTGCTCGCGAAAGAAGCGTATCACAGCGACGGTTCGCTGGCGTGGAGCACGCGCTACGAGGACATCCGCTACACCGACGACATCCCCGCGTCCGTCTTCAACTCCACGGTTCCGGCGGGATACGTCACCGTGCACGGGCGGTCGTACCAAGAGCCGCGCATGCTGCCCAACGCGGTGCCGGACGCCGGCTTCAAGCCCATCACGCCGAAATATCTGCCCGAAGGCTTCGTGCTTTCCGGCGCGGACGTGTCCAACGTCAAGGGCGTGCGCAACCTGCACCTCATCTACTCCGACGGGATCCGCACCCTGTCGCTGTTCGAGAACGCCACGGATCGCGCGACCGACTTCGCCGGCCTGGCGCCGCAGCAGATCTCGTTCGACAAGCACGACGGCCGGTACGTGCGCGACGGCCCAACGACGCTGCTCGCGTGGCGCGAGGAAGGCCTCGCGTTCGCGCTCGTCGGCGACCTCGATCTCAAAGCGCTCGTCCAGATCGCCACGTCGGTGGTCCCTTAGCGCACTAGCCGCGTCGCGTCGTGCGCGTGATGAACGTGCGTGACACTTTCGCTTTCGTCCGTCCCCGACGTCCTCACGCGCATCGCCTCCGCGAACGACGTCGCCTTCGGCTCGTACTTTCTGCCGCGCGGCGCGGTGCGCGACGCGCTGCTGGGCGCGGCCCGGCGCGGCGCGCATGTGGCCGTGACGCTGCAAGCCGATCCGTACCGCAACCCGTTCGGCGGCCGCTGCAACGCCGACGCGGCGCGCGCCTTGCGCGCGGCCGGCGCGGACGTATCGCTGCTGCCGAGCGACAGCGCGCCGTTCCACCTCAAAGCCGCCGTATGCGACGGCGTCGCCTACCTCGACGACCGCAACTGGACCAAGCGCGGCCCCGAGATCGTCGTCGCGGACGACGACCGCACCGACGTGCGCTTGGTGCGCGAGGCGCTCGCCGGACACGGCGGGGCCGACGCGGCGCTCGCAACGCGCAAGGACGTCGCGCTGGCGCGTGAGATCGGGCTGATCGAAGGCGCGCGCGGCGCGCCCGTGATCGTCGAAACCGAGCGCGTGGCGACGTCCCCGCTCACGCGGGCGCTGCAGGAGCACGCGCGCGCCGGCGCGCCGACGACGCTCGTCGTCGCGCGCGCGAGCCGGCGCAGCCGGCAAGAGACGAACGCGCTCGCGCAGCTGACCGCCGACGGTGTCGACGTGCGCGTGGGCGGCTCGAACCAAAAGCTCGCGCTCGCCGGCGGCACCGCGTGGATCGGCTCCGGAAACGCGACCGGCGCGTCGGGCCGAACCGCCGGTCAGCTCGAGTGGGGGATGCTCACGCGCGATCGCGCGATCGTCGGCGCGGTCGCTTCAGCGCTCGCCCACGACGTGCGGTGAACGCGGGCTACGTGCCGCTGCCCAGCGCGCCGTCGAGTGCCTTCACGAGATCCGCTTCGGGGATCTCGCCCTCTTGCTCGTAGCGGATGCGCTTGTTCTTGTCGATGACGTACACCGACGGGAAGCCGCTGCGCAGGTACAGCGATGCCACCTTGAGGTCGCGGTCGAACGCGATGGGATAGCGCGTCTGGTACTGATCGGCGAACAGGTGGACGTTCGATTCAGACTCCGCCGTGTTGTGATCGTAGTCGACGGCGTCGCCGCTGACCGCGACGATCGCGACCTTGCCCGCGTATTTGGCGGCGAGATCGTTCAGAATCGGCGCTTCGTGCTGGCAATGCGGGCACCACGGCGCGAAGACTTCGAGCAGCACTGGCGTCGACACGCCGGCGAGGTCGAAGGTGCCCGCGTTCGTCGCGATCGAGAACTGCGGCGCGGTGTCGCCCACCTTGAGCTTCGACTGCCCGACGGCTTTGGTCGCGTTCTCCGGGACGACCGACGTGCGCGACGCGAAGCCCACGGCCGCGATGATGCCGACGACGACGACGACGATCGTCGCGTAGAGGATCGTCTTGCGCGAGTTCCCGGAGGTGGTGGACGTCTTGCGGCTCATGGTTCGATCCCGATTCTGCGGTCGAGGGCCAGCATCCCCGGCGGGCGCAGCGCGACGAACACGGCGAGCAGAACGAAGACCGCGTCACGCGCGACCTCCGCCCACGTGGTGACGGTGGTGTCGTGGGTGCCGAAGCAGCCGCAGTTCAAGCTCATGCCGCGCACGACCGCCGACGCGATGGCGGTGTCGAACACGAGCAGCAGCACCGCGGCGACCCATGCGGCGGCGCGCGTGTAGATCCCGACGATCAAGTAACCGCCGAGCAAAATCTCCAAAAACGGCAGCAGCAGCGCCATCGGCGCGATCACGAGCTGCGGCAGCAGCCGGAACGCCGCGATCTGCTGCGCGAACTCGGCGGCGTGCCCCACTTTGGAGACGCCGGCGACGACGAAGATCGCGCCGAGCACCACGCGCACGACGAGCACCGCGGCAGGGACGATCCTCGGGTTCACCGCACGACGCCGCAGACCGCGGCTTCCTCGACTTCACGCACGAGCGCGCGCTGCGCCGGCGGGATCGCGTGCACGTCGGTCTTGTCGGCCTCGACGCGCTCCTCGAAGCCGAGGATCGTCTCGGCGACGCACGTCGCGAGCGTCGCGGGATCGTAGCCGCCTTCGAGCACGAACAGCGCGCGCCCGTCGCAGTGCTCGTCGGCGATCTCGCGCACGAGGCGTCCCATCTGGCGCGCGAACGACGGATCGACGCCTAAATCGCCGACGGGGTCGCCGGCGACCACGTCGTAGCCCGCGCTGACGACGATCAAGCGCGGGCGGATGCTCTGCGCCAGCGCGCGCAGCGTGCGCGCGTGGATGCCGATGAAGCCTTCGGTCGAGATCCCGCGCGCGTCGATCGGCACGTTGACGAGCGCGGCGCCGGACACGACGCGGTTGTCGCGCGGATCGCCGGTTCCGGGATACGCGGGGTCCGCGTGCGAGCCCACGTACGACACGCCGCCGCCGATGGCGGCCTGCGTGCCGTTGCCGTGATGGTAGTCGAAGTCGAGCACGAGGACGCGCTTGCCCTCGCCGCGCGCGTACGTGCGCGCGGCGATGGCCGCGTTGTTGAACACGCAGAAGCCCATGCCGCGCGCCGGCTCGGCGTGATGGCCCGGCGGGCGCACGAGCGCGAACGCGCCACGGCGCCCGTCGACGGCGGCCTCGAGCGCGACGAGCGTCGCCCCGGCGGCGCGCGCGGCGCCTTCGTACGAGCTCGCGTCGACCACCGTGTCGCCGGTGATCAGCTGCGTGACCCCGTCGGGTTCCAGCGCGGCGCACGTGCGCCGCACGAGCTCGATGTACGCGGCCGGGTGCACGCGCGCGAGCTCGTCGGGGCGCGCGACGCGCGAGTCGACGCGCTCGCCGAGCATCCCGCGCCGGCGCAGCTCGTCCGCGACGACGCGCACGCGGTCGGGCCGCTCGGGATGCGCGACGCCGCTGAGGTGCGCCGTGAGACCGTCGTCGTACGCGACGAGCATCGCGTCAGGTCTTGGAGGTGGCGGTCGGCTTTTTCGTGGCTGCCGGTGCGGGCTTGCGCTGCTGGCGGTCGATCGCGGCGATGAGCGCCTTGATCTCGTTGGCCGCCTGCGAACCCGGCTTCACCATCGCGAGCACGCGCTGGTACGCGGCCTTCGCCTTGTCGGGCTGCTTCGCGCCCTGATAGCACTGGCCCAGACCGAAGAGCACTTGCGGGTTCTGGCGCGAGATGTCGGGCGCGCCCTTGTCGAGCGCGTCGTACACTTGCGCGCACTCGGTGTAGTTGTGCACTTGCAGATCCGCTTGGCCGAGGCCGAGCAGCGCGTCGGGCGTGTGCTGCAGCGAGTACGACTGCTTGAACGCGGTCGCGGCGTTGGCAAATTGCTTGTTGGCCGCGTACGTCGCGCCCAGCAGCAAGAACGAGCGCGGGTCTTGCGGCGCGAGCTCGACGACGCGCTTGAACTGGTCGACGGCTTTCTGGTACTGGCTCTGGCCCGCGTAGAGCTGGCCGAGCCGCGCGAGCGCGTCGACCTGATCGCGGTTGGGCCCCGCGCCCGCGACGAACTCGCGCTCGGCACCGGCGTTGTCCTTGAGGTTGAGCAGGTACTCGCCGTACGCGGTGTGCGCGCTGAGGACGTTGGGATACTCCGCGATCGCGCGCTTGTACGCCGCGTCCGCGTCGGACGCCATCTTTTCGTTCGCGTAGACGACCGCTTCCTGATCGATCACCGCGGCCTTGTCGTTGGGATCGGTTTGCAGCTTGTAGATCGTCTCGTACGTCGCGATCGCGTCCTTGACGTTGTGCTGCGCCGCGGCGAGGCGCGCTTTGCCGACGAGCGCCTCGACGCTGGTCGGGTCGATCGCGATCGCGCGGTCGTAGAGACCGGCCGCGAGCGCGATGGCGTTTTGGCTCATGTACGTCTGCGCCTCGATCAGGATCGGGCGCACGTCTTTGGGATCGAGCTTCGCGCCGAGCTCGAGCTGCTGGCGCGCTTCGTCGTACTTGCCTTCGCCCGCGAGGACCTGACCGTACGCCAGGTACGCGTTCTTGTCGTCCTTGTTGAACGTCACCGCGCGCTTCGCGACGCGCTCGGCGTCTTGCGGCCGGTTCGCCTGCATGTACGTCTGCGTCAGCGTTCCGAGCACGCCCGGATTGGTGGGCTCCAGGTTCGCGGCTTGCTCGAGATCGGCGAGGGCTTCTTTTTGGTGCCCGAGCTGGCCCTGCGCGAGCCCGTCGAAGTAGTAGACCTGCGCCGTCTTCGTGCCGCTCGCGAGCAGCTTCTGCGTGAGCTTGATCGCGAGATCCGGCCGCGAGATCTGCAGGTAGTCCGCGGACAGCTCCGTGAGCGACTGCTTGTCGTTCGGATCGGTCTTCAGCTTGGCTTCGAGGCGCGGGATCGCTTTGTCGAGCGGCTCCGGCGTCGCGGTCGGCGACGCGGCCGGCGCCGGCGTGGCGGTCGCGGCCGGCTTGGCCGCGGGCTTCGGAGCGGCGACCCCGGGATGCGTGCCGGCGGCCGCGACGAAGGCGGCGGCCACGAGGCCGAGGACGACGGGGAAAAGACGGCGGTTCATGCTAGGCGTGTGCAGCTTTCGCGTCGCGGACGAGCTTCGTCAACTCCGGAACGATGGCGAACGCGTCTCCGGCGACGAGGAGATCGGCGAACTCGGCGATGGGTGCGTTGCCGTCCTTGTTGATCGCAATGATCGTCTCGGACGTGCGCATCCCGACCTTGTGTTGGATCGCGCCGGAGATACCGACGGCGATGTAGAGCTGCGGGCTGATGGTCTTTCCGGTCTGCCCGACTTGATGTCCGTGAGAGACCCAGCCGGCGTCGACCGCCGCGCGCGAGGCGCCCACCGCACCGCCGAACGCTTCGGCGAGGTCCTTGAGGATCGTGGTGAACGGTTCCGGACCGCCCATCCCCCGACCACCGCTGACGACGACCGACGCCTCTTCGACGCCGAGCTCCGCAGCGGCTTCATCGACCTCGTCCTCCACGGTGACCGTGGAGGCCTTGCCGCTCGACGCAATCTGAACGATCTCGCCGGCCCCCGAAGTTTCCTTGGCGGCGAAAACATTCGGCCGAATTGCTGCCACGCCGTAGCCGGACCCGGTCAGCTTGCAGGTCGTGATGACCAGGCCGCCGAGCTTCGGCATCACGCACGACACCTCGCCGCCGTCGGTCTTGAACTCGACGACGTCGGCGTTGACGCCGCAGTCGACCCGCGCCGCGAAGCGCGACCCCACGTCGCGCCCGATCATCGTGTTGCCGACGAGAACGAGCGACGGTCCGGCCGCGTTCGCGACGGACTCCAGCGCATCGACGGCCCCGTCGATGAAGCGGTCCTCGCCCGACACGTGGATCTGGTCGAGCGGATATTTCTTGAGCGTCTCGGCCGCTTGCTGCGCGCCGTCGCCCGCCACGACCGCATGCGCCTTGCCGCCGAGCTGATCGGCCAGGTCGCGCGCCTGCGTGGCGGCCTCGAGCGACGAGCGCCGAATCGTGCCGTGCTTGTGCTCGATGAACGCAATCACGTTCTGCATCAGAGGAACTTCCGGTCTTTGAGGAACTGCACGATCGCTTTCGCGCCTTCGGCGGGGTCGGGCGCCTGGAGGACTTGGCCCTTCGCGCGCGCGGGTGGCGTGGCGAGATCGGTGAGCTGCGCCTTGGCGCCGTCGGTTCCGACGGCGACCGTCAAACCGAGATCGGCGACGGCGAGCTGCTTGATCTCCTTTTTCTTGGCGCCCATGATGCCTTTGAGCGACGGGTACCGCGGCTCGTTCGCGGACTTCGTGACGCTCACGACGGCCGGCAGCGCCGCGGAGATCGTCATGTAGCCCGTCTCGGTCTCGCGCTGCACGCGCACCCGGCCGCCGTCGACGTCGAGCTTGCGCGCATAGGTCAAGCCGGGGAAGCCGAGCTTCTCGGCGAGCATGCCGGGCAGATCGCCGCTGATCGCGTCGGTCGACTGCGTGCCGGTGATCACGAGGTCGGGGCTCTGCGCCTTGATCGTCGCCGCCAGCGCGACGGCCGTGCCCCACAGGTCGCTGCCCGCGACGGCGTCGTCCGAGAGCATCACCGCATCGTCGGCGCCCATGGCGAGCGCCTTGCGGACGATCTCCTTGCCGGACACGGGCGTCATCGAGACGATGGTCACCGTGGAACCATCGTTGAGCTTCTCTTTGAGCTGCAGCGCTGCTTCGATGGCGTACTCGTCGAACGGGTTGAGGACCGTTTCGACGCCGGTACGGACGAGGCGCTTGGTCGCCGGATCGATGCGCTTGTCGGCATTCGTATCGGGGACGAGCTTGACGGTGACGAGGATCTTCAGCGGCGGGGCCTCCGGACACACGAAACCCGGCAGCTCGCCGGGTGTCGTCGGGAACCTCCGAAGCTTCTCGTTGAGGGCTACGAGCCCTTCCACCTATTCAAAATAATAGGTGAGAAGGCTGCCCTAAACAGCTCTAGCCTCGCAGATGGCGAGTCCCGGACCGATGACGATTCGGTCAAAGCGTAAGCCGATACACGGCGCCGGCGGAACTCGCCCAATACAGGTACGTGCCGTCGCTCACAGCGGCAGCGACCGAAACGCCAGCGACGAGAATTTGAGGCGTCCCACCGCCGGTGGGGATGGATTTTAGGTTTCCGTTTTCGGTGAAAAAGATGTGGGCGCCATCGGCGGCCAACAGTTGAAGGGCTTGGCCGGCGTACAAGGTCGCGGTGGATCCGCCTTGTTTCGAAACCTTCATAATGCTCCCGCCTGGATTGAAATACACGTACTGCTGGTCGATCGCAATGGATCCCTCGACGGAGTTACCGGTGATCAGCGGCGTGAGAGTATTAGCCGAGACATCGAAACGGTTGACGTTTTTAGTCCCGTAATCGACAAAGTAAATCGCCGAACTATCAAGGGCCTGCGACCGCACAAACACGCCCGAAAGTACCGTCGATCCGGGACCACCGGCAAGCGGCTGTTGCACGATGCAGCAGAACCCGCTCGAGTAATAGAGATTCGTTCCAATCACGCCAATAAATACACCGCCTCCGGGCGCCGCGATTTGAGCGGGAGGCGCTCCGCCATTCGGCAGTTCTTTGATGAAATAACTGACGTATCCGCCGAATCCGTAGTAGATGTTCGTGCCCGAGAAAGCCATTCGATCGATTCCACGTGTCGATCCGCTGTCAACGGTCGTTTGGCCAGTTACCAACTGCTGGAGCGTCCCGCCGCCCGTCGGAACCCTATCCAGGGATCCGAAGTCGGCGATGTATAGATAGCCAAACTGGACGACGAGCGGTCCTGGGCTGGTCAATCCGGTTGCCAGTGTCATCGAGGTCGATACTGAGACCGAAATCGAAACCGTCACGGACTGCCCCCCGCCACCGGCTACTGTGATGCTCGTCGAGCCGTTAGCGACCGGCGTGACCGTCACGGTATTGCCCGAGATCTGCGCGGTCGCAACCGCGGCATTGATTCCGGGCGACAAGGTGAAGGCGCTGGAGAAGTTTGCTTGGCTGACGGTGAACTGCTGCGCGTTCGCGGCACCCACTTGCGTGAACGACAGCGACGACACGCTGGCAGCCATTTGCCCTAATGTCGGCGACACGGAGATCGATACGGTCACGGATGCGCCGCCGTCCCCAACGATGGTAACGCTCGTCGAGCCCTGAGCGACAGGTGTCACCGTGACCGTGTTCCCCGAGATACGCGCCGTCGCGACTGCACTGTTGCCCCCTGGCGACAACGTGAATGCACTTACATGGTTCTTCTGAATTACGGTAAACTGCTGGGCATTAGCCGCACCCGTCTGCGTGAACGAGAGCGATTGAACACTGGGAACGACCGGCATCAGCAGATTCGAGGCCACGAAGTTCTGAACTTCCTCATTTGTTGAATTGCAGACCAGATCTCGATGATTGTAGCGAAAGGCCATGCTAACCGGCGCCGGGCCAGCTCCGATGAAATCTGGGCTCATTGCGCTTTTCCGCTCGATGACGCCATCATACTCATTGCTGGGCGGGGTGAGCCCAAATAGCGCGTCAAAATATGCGGGCTGCAGCGGAAACGGAATTGTTCCAGCAACCTCAATAAACTTTGGCGGTTGCGCGACGCTCCTAACGAGATCGACTACCGTCTGCATCTCCGCGCTGTTTGTTACCAGCGAAGAAAGCATACCGGACCTCGCAGCGCGATCAATTGAGCCCGGATCTGTGTTGTCCGGATTCCACAGTAACAGCTTCGTTAAGTTCAGGAAAAGCGATCTCAGATAACCCGGTTCTGTTGCAAGGGGCATGCCATTCCGCGGAAGCGGCCCCGCCAAGAGAATGACGTTTTTGACGGGCGCGTGGATGTCTTTTAGCGCTTCGAGGACGACATCGGTTCCGTAGCTGTGCGCTTCGAGGTCGATCCAGTCGCGAGGTGGAAGATTATTGACGAAATCGGCAAACTGTTTCCTCATCGTGCCGAGGGGTGTGCTCCAGTCGTATGTGAAGCCTATCACCTGGTCGTAATTGCCAAGCGTCTTGATCGATCCCGCGCATGGGAAGGTACTTTTTGTGGAGCTAAAGATGCCGTGAACCAAAATCAGGGTTCGCTTTTGAAGGTCCGCTGAAACGGGGGAATTCGACCATCCTGAGTTCGGATCATAGTACTGCGCGTACGGTGAATATGGCGCGTATTGGGGGGCGAACTGGATCGTTGACGTCATCGCTGTCGAGTTGCTGAAGACCGATGGGCTCAACGACGTGGTTACCAGGTTCAGGGTCGGATGGATCGTAATGTCAGGACTCAAAATGGGTGACGATCCGTCGGATCTACGCAACGTAATGTGAAGGGCGCTCGATAAGAGAATCCCGGCGCGATTCGCCGCCGCGAAGGCCTGCGTGAGCAAGACGTTGCCGATGCTGAGCGTACGTCGCGTCCCGTTCGTGCGCCGCTGAACGGCCGCGAGCGGAGAGTTGAACGAAAGCGTCAGATCGCCCGACGCCGCGGACCACCCCGGAACGGGGGCGGATGAGCCTTGAGCCGCCAGGCTGAGCGTCACGTTGCCGTCCGCTGCGAGAAATCCGGGCGGGATGACCACGCTGCTACCGTCCGAAAGGCTGACCGTTCCGCCTTGCGTCGCGACGATTGGGACCGTCGTGCTTATTGCACCAGGCGCTGGAGTGCTGCCCGCCGGGATTGGTGGGACGCTGCCGCCGCCCCCACCACCGCATGCGACCAGCAGCGATCCAAGAAAAATGGCTTGCCAAGCGGCATTACTGAGTCGCCTTGAAATGCTCACCCCGTCCCCTCGCATTGCCATATCACGAAAGCGGAAGGCCGGTTACTACGGTTAACGAGATCAGGTCACCTTTTCTGATTGCGCAACTCTGGCAGCGTTGGCCGCGCACAATCTTTTTTGGGATGACCGGGATTTGAACCCGGACGCCGTTGCCGGCAGCAAATTTTCGCACCGCTTCGGCTTTCGCCGCCGTCGCGGTTACCTACGCGACGTTCGTGGTCCGGACTGTGCCTTGACCGTGCCGGCTCGCCGTTTCGAAATTGGATTCGACGAGTCAGGGTAGGCCGCGCCCGTCCAGTCTCTACACCTTCGGGTTCGTTACGTCGAACTTCGGCGCACCGTACCCGCTTGGCTCGGCGTTGTCGTGCGGCGTACCGCGACGAGTTCACCGAATTTGAGCGCATCCCGACCGGTGTTTCCGCCCGGCCGGCTCATTGTTCACAAGTCTGCTGTGTCTACCGATTCCACCATCATCCCGCCGCGCGATTCGCCGTCGACCGCAGCGCTACCGCTTCGGCCTCGGCGGGAATGGTGTGGCGCGGAAAGCGGGCGAGGTCAGATAGCCGAGGAGCAGGTCTGCTTCGCTCACCGTGAACGCGTCGATGCCCAGCAGGCGGCATGCTTCGGCGACGACGATCAGACCCGCCGGTAGGATGTCCGCGCGCTGCGGGCGGATGTGGGGCAGCGCTCTGCGAGCATCGAGATCGCGGGCGAGCAGGTCGTCGATGAGTTTGCGGCAGTCGGCACGGGTCATGATCGCTCCGTCGCGCACGCCGCCCGCGATCATAGCCGCCGCGGTGAACGCCGTTCCCCCGACCGCGATGAGCTCGGGGATACCGCGGTTGGAAGCGAGCGGCGCCAGGACGGTCGCCGCGTCGGCACGCGCTTCTTCTTCGAGTGCACGGCGTTCGTCTTCGTCGAGCGCTCGCGCACCGAGCAGCGCCGGATGCCGTTCGGACAAGCGGACCGCACCGATCTCGGCCGACGTCGTGCGCGCGACGACGCCGCGCGCGCGGGCCACCCGCGGAACGTCGCTCGCGAGCTCCACGCTGCCGCCGCCGACGTCGAGGACGCCGACCACCGAGTCGCCTTCACGCGATTTCGTCGCACCGAGGAACGAATACGTCGCCTCTTGCGCGCCGCTCAGCACGCAGGGCGCGATGCCGACGCGATCGGCGACGTCCGACGCGAACAGCTCGCCGTCGCGCGCGCGGCGCAGCGCGCTCGTCGCGACCGCGTCCGCCGCCGCCACGTTGCAGGCGCGCGCGATCTCGACATACTCATCGATCGCCCCGAGCGTGCGCTCGCGCGCGGCGGGATCGAGCGTTCCCGTCGCGCCGATTCCGGTGCCGATCCGCGTGCCCCGCGACTCCGCAGCGATGCGCTCGTCGCCGTCGAGCACGAGCAGGCGTGTGGAGTTCGTGCCGATCGAGAACAGCGCGCGGATCACCTGTCGGCGGTTCGCGTGTCTGGGCAAAGCGACCCGCACGGCGGAGCAAGACCGCGCGACTCCCCGAGTCGCGCGGTCTTCGTGTTTGAGGCAGTTGGTCGGTCAGCCGCGCGGTTTGCAGCGCTTGTCGACCAGTTGGTATTTCATCGCGAAGTGATTGTTCGATTCGTTCGACTCCGCAATGACGTTGCCGTCGTCGATGTCGAGCGAGAGCTGATGCACGCCTGACGGCAAGTACGCCTGCGTGTGAATGGTTTGCGTCCCGCCCGCGACGAGCGAGAGCGCCGATTGAATGCTCACCGGCGCGCCGCCGTCCACGCGGAGGACGTTCTTGAACGTCGGGACCGGCCCGGCATTCCCGGTGCCGATGTTCGCCATCGTGTAGACGATGTCGAAGGCGCAATACGGGCGTGCGTGCGGGATCGAATCGTGGAAGGTCAGCGTCACCCCGGCACCCCAGGTCGTCGCGTGGCCGCCGACGCTCGCGGGCGGGCGTGCGGTGAGATCAGGGCAGCGGACGACCGCGGTCGCGATCTGGCGGCACGGCACTCCGTGCCCGGAGGGCTGCGGCGAGGGGGTCATGTCCGTCGGATGCGTGGGCTTGGGCGACGGCGTCACGTTCGGCGGCTGCGTCGGCTTGCGGGTCGGCGTTGCGTTCGGGTTGGGCGTGCTACCCTTGTCAGTGCACTTCACGCTGAACTCGGCTTTGTTCGATTCCGCTACGATCCTCGGCCCGTCGTGGATGCGAATCTGCACCCAGTAGGCACCGGACGCGCTCGGCGTGCGGGCGTCGTGGACGAGGAAAGTATGGGCGGCATCGAAGGTCGCCGTCATCAGGAAACTGTCGATCCCGTCGCTGTTGAGCAGCGAGTATTGCGCGCTCGGCACGAAGCCCGACGTGTTCACGATCTTGCCCTCGAGCTTGATCAAGGCGGGGCAGGGCCCGCTGAACGCCACCGGCGCAGCCGTGAGCGAAAGTGCGTAGGCGGGCGCCGCGAGCGCCGGTAGCGCGGCCTGCGCCGCGAGCAGCCCTGCCACCGCGCCGCAGGTCATGAGAAGTCGCCGCATGATTGAGATCCTTCCGTCGAGTAAAACGGCCGGCGCGCACGCTCTCAGCGCCGCGTCCGATCGGCACCCATCATCCGCGGTTCACCTTACCGTCTGCTTACCCCCCGTTCTTACGAGCGGCTTTCCTCGAGCGGCCTACTTTTCGTCGATGATCCCGTCCGCGAACCGGTCCGCGAGCGCGGCGATCGTGAAGCTGGGGTTCGCACCGACCGGCCCCGGCATCACCGAACCGTCGGCGACGTAAAGCCCGGGATGACCGAAGACGCGCCCGTACGAGTCGACGACGCCGTCGTGGGCGCTATTTCCCATCGGGCATCCGCCCAGCGGGTGCACGGTGATCAACCGGTTGAACGTGCTCGTCAGCGGGTTTTCGGTAAAGCGGCCGCCCATCGCGGTTGCGATCTCTTTGGTGCGAGCGTTGACGCGGCCGAGGTAGCCGCGCGAACCGGTATCCGCCCACGACACGTCGAGCGTCGGCACGCCGGTTTTCGTCTTGCGCAGGGTCATGCGGCCGTCGGGGGTGTCGCGCCCCATGCCGAGCATCGGCATCGACGACGACGACATCCGTCCTTCGCCGATCAGTTTCTCGAGCTCCGCGTCGATCTCCGACGAGCCCGAACTCATCACGATCGCGCGCACCCGGTCCCACACGAAATGCGCGACGCGGCTCACCAAGTTGCGCGTGTCGAGCAACTCCCACAAAAAGTCGGCGACCAGCGGATAGCCCGCGTCCTGCAGGTAGAAGCCGCGGCCCGCGTCCTTGACGTCGAGCGAGTCCGGGAAGCGGAACGTGCTCGTGATCACCGGCGCGCGCGATGCGTTGAGCCGCACGGGCTCACCGCTGCGATCGGTGCATCCCGTTGCGAGCATGAGCAGGTCGCCGTTGCCTGAAAAGCGCTGCCCCAGCATCCGGCTCACGTTGCGCAGATGTCCCGCGGCTTGCATCTTGAGCATCAAGTACGTGCTGCCGACCGTTCCGGCTGAGACGACGAGCCGGTCGGTGTGGAGCTCGTAGGTGCGGTCCGGCGGGAGCACGCCCGGCGTGGTGCGGGCGTGGATGTCATGCGTCAAGCACGTCACGACCCAGCCGCCTTTGCCGTCGTCCGCGGGACGGAACGACTTCACCTCGGTCAGCGGCCGGATGTCGGCGCCGGCTTTCTGCGCGTGGGTCACGTAGGTGTAGTCGAGCGTGTTCTTGGCGCCGTATGTGCAGCCGACGTCCATTCGCCGCAGAGACGGCACGTTTCGCGCGGCGCGCGGTGGTAGTTCCTTGGTCGAACACGCGTCCGGGCACCACCTCGCCGTCGCGCGCGAAGGTGATCGCGAGCAGCGGCAGATACCATTGCGCCTGCGCCGGATCGACGTGGTCGAACGTCGTCTCCGGGATCCCCAGCCGCTTCGCCGCCGCGCGGAGCGCCGCGGTCTTGTTGTCGCGCTGGTACACGTCGGGATAGACCGCCGGCTGCTGGATTCGCTGCACCGCATCGTAGTGCGGATCGAGGTCCTTGCGCGTCACCGGCCAGGACTCGTAGCCGTCGCGCTCCGACGCGCGCGTCACGAACCAGTTCTCGTCCTTGCGGATCATCACGTTCGCGTAGATCAGCGAGCCGCCGCCGAGTCCAGCCGAGACGATGCTCGCGATGTGCCGGAACGACCAGATATTGAACAGACCGTATCGCTGCGCGCTCGGGTCCCAGAAGTTGCCGCGCAATTCGTACGGCGTGCGCGAGAAGCTTCCGGGCGGATATGGCTTGCCGCGCTCGAGCAGGCAAACGCGTTTGCCGGCGGCCGCCAGCCGGTACGCCATGACCGATCCCCCGAAACCCGAACCGATCACCACCACGTCGAATCGATCGTTCACGTCGTCCCCCGTTACGGCACCGCCGAGCGGGCCTTGATGATCGCAGCGTACGCCGCGACCGCCGGTGTATGCAATCGCTTCAGCCCCGGATTCCCGTCGAGCTCGATGTGATAGAGCCCGAAGTCGCTGTTCTGGTCGAACGCGAGTCCCCACTCGCGATTCGACGTGATGCTCCAGCACACGTACGCTGCGACGGGGATCCCGTCCGCGACGGCGCGCTGCACCTCCGCCACGTGGCGCGCGATATACGTTTCACGCGAGAACCCGTCGGCCGCCGAAACGCAGCCGTTCTCGATCACGACGACGGGAAGTTGCGCGAACTGCTGGTGCGCCTCGCGCACGATGTCGTAGAGGACCTCCGGCCATACCGGCGCGCTCGCATACCGGCTCTCGGAGGCGGCGAGCAGATGCGTAAAACGGTTGTAGCTGACGCCGTCGATCCCCCAATAGTAGTCGATCCCGACGTAGTCGAGCGCGTTGACCGCCTCGCGGGGGCACAGCGACTCGTCGAGCTCGCCCGCCATCCCGAGATTCCACCAATTCGCCGCGATGATCGTCGAGAGGATTGCATACGCGCGCAAGATCGGATCGAACACCTGCAGCCACGAGCGCGTCGCCGCGATGCGTCGCGAAACCGGCAGCGGCATGAGCTCGACGCGGCCGTTCGCCTGCCCAAAGATGCGCGCGGCGACGTAACGCGCGAGCTCGGGCTCGATCCCGGCGTACGCGCCGCCCGGTCCCGCCGTGCACAGCCCGGCGACGCCGGGGTTGATCCCAACGCGCAGGACACCGCCGCGGCGCACGCGTTCGAGCGAGTCGTCCAGCGGCGGGACCTCGATCCGCGCGAACACGTCGACGACCTGCGGAGCGCGCGCGCGCGCCGCGTCGTCACCTGAGGCGCCCAACGCGGCGAGGGTCGCCCGCCGGGCAGCGATTGGCCGATCGGGCAACGGCTCGCCGGGAAACGCGGCGGCCACCGCGCGCTGCCACGGCGACGTGCCGGACGCATCCGCCTTCTTGAAGTCGCGAATCGCCATGTCGACCGCGTTGAGCAGCGTGCGATTGCCGGGCGCGACACCGGCGGCGTACGGCTGGTCGCTCTTTGGAAAAACGCGCAGTGCCAGACCGTCGCGCACGTACGGCCGAAGCGTGACGTCGTCGCCGAACACCGCGTCCGCGCGGCCGCTCCGCACCGCGTCGACCGCCGCCTGCAGCCCCGCATACGCGCCGATGGCCGCATTGGGGAAGTAGTGCTGCACGTCGTCCGGGCCGGTGGTCTTTTGCGCGACGGCCACGCGGCCGTGCCAGCTCGCGAGCGCGTCGAGCGACGGCAGCGCCGGACCGCCGAGCATCGCGAAGTGCGCGATGAAGTACGCCTCGGAGAACATCGTGTCGTCCATGCGCTCGGGCGCCAGCGTGAGCTGCGCGATCGCAACATGCGCACGCCCAAGCTCGAGCAATGCACGCTTCCCGATGCGCTCGCCCTGCCGCAACAGGTTCTTTCTGTTCGTGCGTTTGGCGTTGCGGTTCAGCAGCCATGTGAGCCAGCGCGGAAAACCGAAGACGAGCGGGTTCGTGCCCACCAGCGCGTTCGGAACGACCTCGCGCACCGCGTTGCGGGCGCGGGCGTGCGCACGAAACAGGTTTGGTATCAGCTCGGCGACCGCTTCGATCTGCTGCGCCGAGGTCGCGAAGCGATCGAGACCGGGCGGCATCGGATACGCGCGCATCCACCACGGCTTGATGAATCCGTAGACGAGCTGATTGGGCTCGTTGAGCGTCACGTAGTAGTCGACCAGCGCGCCGAGCCGCGTCGCGACCTCGCGCGCGTACTCGGCGAAACGATCCGGAAACGACGGGCCGCGCATGCCGGCGCCGCCGTCGAGGCGCTGCACGTGCAGCGGCCACGTGTTGTGGTGCAGCGTGACGATCGACACCATCCCGTGCGCGCGGATCGTACCGAGCACTGCCCTGTAATGCTCGAACGCCGGCGCGTCCCACGCACCCGGCTGCGGTTCGAGGCGCGACCAGGCGAGGGAGAGGCGAAACGCCGTGCAGCCCATCCCCGCCGCCAGCTCGACGTCTTCCGCATAGCGCGCCCAGAAATCGGTCGCGCGACCGCGTACCGTTTGTCCGCGCACGGACTCCCACTCGTCGCGTATGTCTTCGAGACCCGGGACGAACGCTTCGCACTGATGGTCCGCGGTCGCGACGCCGAATCGAAACGACGGCGGAAACGGCGGCAGTGTCCGGCGCCCGAGCAGGTTGAACATAAGGCACGCTTGCTTCGCTGAGCAAGGCGGATCACCCTGTAAAATGCGGACAGGACCGCCTGGCCTGCGGTTCTTACGACCGGCTTTCAGCCTCCAGCCGGAAGACGAGGCCGAAGCCCAAGTCGGCGACGAGCTCGAACGCTCCGGTCGCATCGATGCAATCGCGTTCGACGGGCGTGTGGTAGAGCACGATCACCACGCGTTGTTCGGCCGCCGCGCGCAGGTTCGTCAGAACGCCCTCGAGCACCGGCGCGCGGAACGGGTTGTACATGAAGATCACGAGATCGCCGCGCGGGAACGCGTACGACGCCGCGTCGGCGCCGACGATCTTCACGTCCCGCGCGATGCGCAGCGGGTCGCGCACCGTCGCGAGGTTCTCGCGCGCGATCTCCACCAGCGCCGGCGATATCTCCACGCCGATCACCGCGCGAAACGGACGCCGCGCGGCGAGCATCACGACGCGACCCATGCCTGCGCCGAGATCGACGAACGTGGCGCGCCCGGGCGCGAGCGGCGACGCGTCGAGCAACGCCTCCGCTTGCGCGACCGGCGTCGGCTCGTAGTGCGTCGCGAACTCCAGCGACGGGCCGATCGCGTCCGGATCGAGCTCGCCCAAAAACACGAGCGCTTCGGTCGTCACGCCGTGCTCCGCGTCGAAGCGCTGACCCGCCCGCCGGCCCGACACGCGCCAGCCCAAACTTCCGCTAATAGCGTTTGGCTGCGGTCGCTTCGCGCGTGCGCTCGATCATCTGCAGCGAGCGCGCGTGGTTCTTGTGCGCGACGCCGACGTAGAGCGTGTCGATCACCGCGAGCTGCGCGATCCGGCTGGAGCTCGCGTCGCTGCTGAACGCCGTGCGCTGCGCGGCGGTGACGAGCACGACGTCGGACACCTTCGTGATCGGCGACGACGTGCGGTGCGTGATGCAGATCGTGCGCGCGCCGTGGCGCTTCGCGCGGTCGAGCGCGTCGGTGACGTCACGGCTCGCGCCGGTGTGCGAGATCCCCAGCGCGACGTCACCCGCGCCGAGCAGCGACGACGACATCGCCATGAGATCGCCGTCGGAGAGGGCGACCGCGGGCACGCCCAGTTTTACGAACTTGTGGTACGCGTCCAGCGCGAGCGGGCTGCTGCCGCCGACGCCGTAGATCTCCAGCCGCCGCGCCGCCGCGATGGTGTCGACCGCGCGCTCCAGCTCGGCCTCGTCCAAAACTTCGAGCGTGTCGCGCAGCGCCTGCGCGTTCGCCTGGAAGACTTTGCTCTTCACGGTCGCGAGGTCGTCCGCGGGTTCGATCGCGGCATAGATGGCCGTCGCGGGCTCCACCAGATCGCGCGCGAGCACGATCTTGAACTCCTGGTAGCCCTTGTACCCGATCTTCTGGCACAGCCGTACGACGGTCGACTCGCTCGTGCGCGTGCGGTCGGCGAGCTCCGTGACGGTGAGGTAGATCAGCTCGTCGGGATGCGCGAGGATGAAATCGGCGACGCGCTGCTCGGCCGCGCGCAGCCCGGCGTAGGCGCCCTGCAGGCGCACGAACGAGCCGGGGACCTTGACCGGATCGACGCGCGCCTCTTTCATCACGCCGCGGTCATTCCGCGCGGCTCTCGAAGAACTTCGCGCGCTGCCGCTTGCGCACCAGATGCCGCTCGAACGGCTGCGGGCGGTCCGACGGAGCCCACTCCTCGGTCGATTTCAGATACGCCGCGATCTGCGCCTCGAACGACGGGTCCGTCAGCGGCGGCACGTCGGTGGTCGGGGTCACCTCGTCGATGCGCGTCTGCGCGATGACGACCATCTTGCCGACGAGATCGAACGGCAGCGTGACGTCCTTGTGCTCCAGCGCGCGAGTATACGCGGCGCGGTTCTTGTTGACGTCGCCGATCGGTGCCGCGACGAGCCGCCCGTCCTCGAGGCGCACGATCGCGCCGAGGTTGTGCACGTTGATGACGCTGCCGCGGACGCGCTCGCTCACGGTTGCGCCGGCGCTCGCGGAGGCTGCGGCGCACGGCCGTGCTTGAGGTAGATGATCGCTTCTTTGTCGCCGACCAGGTGCAGCCGGTCGTGGATCTCCGGGATCGCGCCGCGCGGGTCGGACAGGCGCTCGATCTCGCGCCGCTGCTGCGCGCGCCGGGCCTCGAGCATCACGACGTCGTGCTCGACGCCGTGCAGCTGGCGCGCGAGCGCGACGTTGCGCCCGATGACGTGCGCGTACTGCACGCCGATCAGCGCGAGCACGATCAGCGCCACGCACACGACGCCGATCCGCCCCATGACCCGGACCAACGCCGGCGGCTGCATCAGCCCCCCGCTCCGATGCGGCGGAACTTGCGGTAGCGCGCGTCGCGCAGGTCGTCCGGCGCGACGGCGGCCAGCACGTCGAGCGCATGCGCGACCGCGTCGAGCACGCGCGCCACGGTACCCACGGCGTCGCGATGCGCGCCGCCGAGCGGCTCCGGCACCACCTCGTCCACGATGCCGAAGGCGAGCAGATCGTCGGACGTCAGCTTCAGGCGCGTCGCCGCTTCTTCCGCGCGCGCCGCGTCGCCCCACAGGATCGCCGCCGCGCCTTCGGGCGAGGCCACGGAGTATACCGCGTGCTGCAGCATCAGCACGCGGTCGGCGAGCGCGAGCGCGAGCGCGCCGCCCGACCCGCCCTCGCCGATGATCGTCGCGACGATCGGGACGCCGGCGTCGGCGAGCTCGTACAGCGACTGCGCGATCGCTTCGGACTGCGCGCGCTCCTCCGAGCCGATCCCCGGATCGGCGCCGCTGGTGTCGACGAACGTCACCACCGGCAGCCCGAGGTGATCGGCGAGCCGCACGAGCCGGATCACCTTGCGGTAGCCTTCGGGCGACGGCATCCCGAAGTTGCGAAAGACTTTCTCTTTGGTGTCGCGGCCCTTGTCTTGCGCGATGGCCATCACGCGGCGGCCTTTGAGCTTCGCGAAACCGCCGACGATCGCGTGGTCGTCGCGGAAATGGCGGTCGCCGTGCAGCTCGTCGAACTGGTCGAGCGCGGCGATGTACTCCGAGCCGAGCGGACGCTTCGGATGACGGGCCATGTTCACGCGCTGCCACGGCGTCATCGTGCCGAACACCTCGCGCTGGATCTGCGCGTACTTGTCTTCGAGGCCGCGGATCTCGGCCGTCATGTCGACCGGCTGCTGCGCAGCTTGCGCTTTGAGCTCCGCGATGCGCTGCTCGAGCTGCAGCAAACCCTTCTCGCGCTCGACGATGACGTTCACGGGCTCGCGACCCGTCCGTTGAGCGGCCGGCGCGCGCCGACGCCGTAGTCGAGCAGGCGCACGAGACGGTCCTTGAGGTCCGCGCGCTCGACCACCATGTCGATCGCGCCCTTCTCGAGCAAGAACTCGGCGGTCTGAAAGTTGTCGGGCAGCTTCTGGCGGATGGTCTGCTCGATGACGCGGCGCCCCGCGAAGCCGATCGCGGCGCGCGCTTCGGCCAGCACGACGTCCGCCTGGAACGCGAACGACGCCGACACGCCGCCGGTGGTCGGATCGGTCAGGACGCTCACGTAGTAGCCGCCGTCGTCGTGGAAGCGGCGCACGGCGAGCGTCGTCTTGGCCATCTGCATCAAGGCCAGCATGCCTTCTTCCATGCGCGCGCCGCCGCTCGCGGTGAACACGACGCACGGAACCTTGCGCTCGCGCGCGCGCTCGAAGAGCTGCGCGACGCGCTCGCCGACGACCGTTCCCATCGTGCCGCCGCGGAAATTGAAATCCATGACGCCGAGCGCGACCGGGTAGCCGCCGATCGACGCGAAGCCGCACATGAC
>Ga0066662_10000134_pt1 | contig 29918 bp, 26 predicted proteins | sample GraSoiAngelo_111_FD_133939 | JGI IMG/M metagenome (GOLD analysis project Ga0066662, IMG submission 133939) | Grasslands soil microbial communities from the Angelo Coastal Reserve, California, USA - 14_0903_12_40cm | ecosystem: Environmental > Terrestrial > Soil > Grasslands | place: USA...
CTGTATGGTCGTGTTGTCTGGGTCTGGTGCGCTGGCAGCAGCTGCCCGGAACGCTTATGGTTGCCGGGGCCAGCGGCACGCGCTCTTCAGCAGCGTCGGTGCTGATTCGCCCCGCTCCGGCGCTCGGCCGCTATCGTCGCGAGCAGCGAGCTAGGAACACGCGTCATGACGTGCCGAGAGCTCCCCGGCGGCGCGTTGTCAGCGGGACTGTGCTCGCAATCGAGGCACGCTGAAATGGCATCGATCGTCTTCGTTTCTTCGCCGACGTGTCTTGTGCAAAGGTGAAGATACTACCGCTGCATCTGGAACCTGCGGAGAGCATCATCGCCGAGTCCTTTATAGGGCTCGTCGCTTTTTCGCCGGCGAAAGCCCCATTCGTCTAGGTCCTCGCGCCAGAGCTGATACGCACGCGCATGATTGATCTCGTCATCATCCATGCGCTTCAAGTAACTCGCTTTCCGCTGCGATTCGTCGACGTTGAACGCGAATGCCAGCACGGCCTCACGCTCATCCTTTTCGCCGATAGCGTCGGCAACGATATCTACGTAGCTTGCCGAGAGCCCGTTCTCATCGACGAGCTCAACGCGAAGCCGTGAAGACCCGAGGACTGGATCCTCTGGATTGATTAGTTCGATCTTGCCTGCGCTGAGCATTAGACCAAAACTCCTTTAGGGGGAAGCCGCTCCCGTCAGCCCGGCGGTACGGCAACTCGCATGGTCTCGTGCATTCGGCATCGAGCGTCACGCGAGCATTAGAGTTCGCGACTTATATGGAATGAATTCGCGGGGGCACGGCGCCCCATCATCGGTCCAATGCGCCGATCGCGTCTCCGCGTCCGGCCCTTCATCCTCTTTTCCCTCGGCAACCGCCACGTTCTTCTTGTGACCGCACTCTGGGCACTGGTATATGTTGGTTGGCTTGCCTAAGAACATGCTACTACCATCCTTTCGCACGGAAGCTTCCATGCGCGTCTTCACGCGGCGTTCAAGCTGACCGCTCTATCGCGACGATCACGATTAAAATGAAGATCACGCTGGCGCGCGCTGGCGTTATCACGCTGAGCGATGGACCCGTAAAGGTTGTCTCGATTACATAGAACTGCAGTGCGCGGTTGAGTCGAGTATCAAAAGCACCTTGCTCTTCGGGTGTTCGCTGCACGGCGATGTCGGAAATGGGACCGGCTCAGATATGACATGCACTTGATGGAACCCCGGGACGTCGCGAGTGGTGGCGCGGATCAGGCAACGCCGGAACGGTGGCTGAGCGCCGCCATACGTGCTAGTGCCTCGGACGAGCCGAACCGCTCCGTCAACGGCACAGCCTCATGGATATGCGTTTAGCTTCGCGCCCTCCGCCAGCGGCCGAGCGCGATCCCCGCGAGACTGCGCGCCATGGTGCCGGCGTAGCCGGGCGTTACCCGTCAGCCGGGGGCCGAGCAAACCGCTTGGGCCAGGGGCGATCGCGCTTTGCGCCGGAACCAATGCGCTCCGCTAGCTGGGCGCTCGCAACAGATTTGCCTGGGTTCGATTCGCCCTGTGTAACCGCCAGGGTTTCTTCAGCCGGCGCACCGGCAGTTCGCCGCAGACCTCACCAGCGCGTTCGATAGCGTCCGCCTCGTTCGGGACAGAGGCGATCGCATCTGGCCGCGTTGAGTATTGATAAAATATGCATCGGTACTGATGCGGCAGCGGTCGTCCAACGTTTTGGCCGTAGCGAACCGTTCGATGCTGGTGGATCCGCCGTGCTCAGAGCCCGCCCTCGGAGGTCGCATGATTGTTCGACGTTCTACAGCTTTGACGTGGAGCGCGGAAGAGTCCGCGCGATTTCGGTGAAGAGCGCCTGCTAAGAGAGGATTTAGTACCGACTCCAGGGCGCTCGAAAGCGGCGCGGCCCGTCACCGCCGCGCACGTTTGCACTGAACTCACGCGCCACAAGGTGGATATCTCGTGATTGTCCGCGTAACGTCCGACGCGATCGGCGCTGCCCCTCGAAGCAGGTAAGCGCCCCGCGCATCGCGCATGGATGCAGTGACCTCGATCTAAGCTTGGGAGAGTGAGCGTGGCGAAGACGCGTGCCGCGAAAACGACGAGCCGGCCGGATCTGTATGCGCCTTCCACCAAATTCGGCCCGCCCGCGAAACGCTCGCTGAAAGTGTACGCGTTCGACCCGACGCTGGGGCGGCTGCTCGGCAACGATCTCGTCATCGGCGTGCGCTACGAAAAGCTCAAGCCGGGTCCGATCGGCAAGCGTCTCGCGGTCGTCGATTACGACGGCAGCGCGAAGTCGTTCTACAAGCCGGTCGATCTCGACGACCCGAACCTGCTGCTGCGCGAAGGTCTCGACCCCACCGAGTCCGACCCGCGCTTTCACCAGCAGATGGTGTACGCCGTCGCATCCGAAACGCTGGAACGCTTCGAGGCCGCGCTTGGCCGCAAAGTCCACTGGGCGCTCCCGAAGGACGATGCCGGCAAGTATGTTCCGGCGCACCGCAACCGGCTGTATCTGTATCCGCACGCGATGGCGGAAGCGAACGCGTTCTACAGCCCCGAGGCGCACGGCATCCTGTTCGGCTATTTTCGCGCGGGAACTCGCCCGGCGCGCAGGTGCTGCCCGGCCAGACGATCTTCACGTGCCTCTCGCACGACATCATCGCGCACGAGACCACGCACGCGATCGTCGACGGCATCCGCGCGCACTTCAGCGAGCCGACGAACATCGACGTGCTCGCCTTCCACGAAGCGTTCGCCGACCTCGCGGCGCTGTTCCGCCACTTCTCGCACCGCGACGCGCTGCTCGACACGCTGCAGCGCACGGGCGGCAAGCTCTACACCGCCAACCTGCACGCCGACGTGCAAGGGAGTACACCCGGCGATCCGCTCATCCAGGCCGAGATCACGCCGGACAACCCGCTGATCGAGCTCGCGCGCCAGTTCGGCCAGGTGTCGGGGCTGCGCGGCGGGCTGCGCAGCGCGCTCGGCACGAAGGCGAACCCGCGCGACTTGCAATCGAAGCTCGAGCCGCACGCGCGCGGATCAATTCTCGTCGCCGCGGTGTTCGATGCGTACTTCTCGGTGTATCTCTGGCGCACGGCGGATTTCTTTCGCGTGTTTCGCGCCGGCGGCGGCCCGGCGAACCCGGTCGACCTCCCGGCGCCGCTCGCGACGCTGCTCGCCGACGAAGCGGGCCGCATCGCGGAGCTGTTCTTCTCCGTCTGCGCCCGCGCGCTCGACTACCTCCCGCCCGTCGACGTCACGTTCGGCGACTTCCTGCGCGCGATCATCACCGCCGACCGCGATCTGTTCCCGAGCGACACCTACGGCGTGCGCAACGCCGTGATGCAGGCGTTCCGCTCGCGCGGCATCGTGCCCGAGGACGCGCAGTTCTTCTCGGAAGACGCGCTTCGCTGGCCCGAGGTCGCCGACGGCGCACTGCCGCGCGTCGAGGGCCTGCAGTTCGGCGACCCCAACGGCCTCACCGACGACGAGAAGGACGCCAACGGAAAGGTTCTACGGGCGTACGCGCGCGCGAACGCCGCCGCGCTCGGCTTCGCGCCGCGTTCGGGCGACATCGACGTGCCGTCGTTCCACCCGATGTTCCGCACCGACGAAGACGGATCGCTCAAGGTCGACATGGTCGTCGAGATGGTGCAGTCGCGCCAGGTGCCGATCGATCCGGCCGCGCCCAAGCTCGGCACGGTGCTCGTGCGCGGCGGCGTCACGCTGATGATCGCCGCCCCGGTGCTGCGCGACGGCGTGCACGGCGCCGCGCAAGTGCGCTACGCGATCGCCAAGCACCCCGACGGCAACCACGACATCCGCCAGCGCGCCGCATACGTCGCGCAGGGCCTCACCACCGCAGACGGCCGCGTCAACTTCGGCCTGCTCCACGGAGTCTGACGATGCCCGCAAAAAAACGCTCCGCCGCGAAAAAACGCCCGGCCGCGAAGAAGAAACGCTCCGCCGCGAAGAAAAAGCGGCCCGCCGCGAAGAAACGACCCGCCGCAAAACGGCCGGCTGCGAAGAAGAAACGTCCTGGCGCGAAAAAACCCGGCGCGAAGAAGAAGCGTCCCGCCGCCAAGAAGCCGACGCCGAAACCGAAACCCAAACCCAAACCCAAACCGCGCCCCTCGCCGCGGCCGGCTCCGGTACCGGCACCAAGACCGGAACCGGCTCCAAGGCCGGCACCGTCACCTGCGCCGGCGCCCGGACCCGCGCCGACGCCGGTTCCAGCGCCGACTCCGGCGCCCGCGCCTGCGCCGCAGGCGGGCGGCGTCGGCGGACCCGCCGGGATTCGCGTGCGGATGTACCGCGTCGGGTTCGGCGACTTCTTCTTGCTGACGCTGCGCGCGCCCGATGGAACGCCGCTGCACGTGCTGATCGATTGCGGCGTGCACGCCGCGAACCTCGGCACGATCGGCCAAGCGATCAAACAGCTCGCGGCCGACACCGGCAAACAGCTCGCGCTCGTCATCATGACGCACCATCACGCCGACCACATCTCGGGCTTCGCGATCGGCAAGGACGACTTCAAGGACTTCACCGTGGAGCGCGTCTGGATGCCGTGGTTCGACGATCCGGCGAACAAGACGGCGGTGAGCGTGCAAAACAACCTCACCGCGCTCGCCACGCACTTGCAGCTCGGCTTGGCCGAGCGGGGGCCGAACGACCAGTTCCGCGCCATGGCGGAGAACATCACGGGCACGATGTCCGCCGCGGGCGCCAGCAATGACGTCGCGATGGCGACGCTGCGCGGCGGTTTCAAGAACCCGGCACCCGTGGACTACTACAAGGCCGGCGATCCGGCGACGCTGCCGGACTCGCTCGCGCGCATCGGTCTCGTCGCGAAGATCCTCGGCCCGCCGGGTCCGAACCAGCTCGACCTCGTCGCGCAAATGGACAACAACGCGTACCAATACCTCGCCGCCGGCACGCAAGACGACGCACCGCCGGCACGGATCAACGACGCCTTCAAAGCGACGAAGGACGACTATCCCGGCGAGGCGTTCGAGCTGTTCAGCGCCGCGAAGATCGCGCAGCAGATCGCCGCGGCGCAGCCCGACGTGCTCGCCGCGCAGGCGCAAAAGGCCGACAACACGATCAACAACCAGAGCCTGGTCGTGCACTTCACGTACGGCGGCAAGACGATGCTGTTCGCCGGCGATGCGCAGTGGGGCAACTGGGACAACTTCTTGTTCGACGGCGCCGTCGTCGGCAACACCACCCCGCTGACGGCTTCGAGCAAGACCATCTTGAGCACGCTGGACTTCTACAAAGTGGGCCATCACGGGAGCCGCAACGCGACGCCGATCCCCGCCGTGTCGAACATGCGCGACGGCGTCGTCGCGATGTGCTCCACGCAGCCGGGCGCGTACGGCAGCGCGGCCGTCAAGAACCCGGACGGTTCGCTCAAAAAGGACGAGACCTTCGTCCCGCAACAGCCGCTGCTCAACGCGCTGGATGCAAAAACGCAACACCACTTGGCCCGCAGCGACCAAGTCGGCGTGACCGGCGTGACGCTGGACCAATCAAAGCCGCAGCAAAAGACGGACACCGACCCGCTGCCGCCGATCTTCAAAAAGAACGACCAGCTAGGCTACATCGACTACGAGATGTAAAACCCCGCGTCTTGGTCCCCGATCAGCTCGCAAGCCGCAGCTGCCCTTCGACGAGCCGCAGATGCCACGAGCCGCAGCCCGAGCACGCACCGGCGACGACGTACGACACACGCCCTCGCGTCTCGGGGACCCGTGTCACAAATTGCGTAGCCTCGTCCAGCGACAAACGCGCTCGACCCGTGCATAGCTGATCCATGGCGAACCTCATTGACGGCGGTGGGTGATCCGAAGGACCGCCGGGCGTCCTGGCCCGGCGACCCTTCGCCGCGAGTGAGGATTCGAAGGTCACTCGCGCATGACGGGATGGTTTGGATAAATCCGTTCGCCCAGCACCCGCGCCATAATCTCTATCGGCGCACCGAATGGCGCCATGAGAAGAAATCCCAACCGGAAGCCCGCTCCCATAGCCGTGCGTGCGAGTAACCCGTTCGCGTGATCCGGGCATTCGCGCGTCGCAGCCGCGGAAGCCGTCGTGTTCGCTCGAAGAGAGAAAAAACCAGTATTCACCGCGTTTTTCGCGCACGCCAGGTCATATCGAACCAGCCCTCGGTGAGACCTGAATAGTCTCAACTTGTAGCCGCTAGGCGATAGCGCGGCAGGTGGATTAAGACCATACCGGTCCGAATACGCGGACCGTAATGCTCGATGCCTACCGCCTCGCGGCGCTGGGAACTCGCGACGATCTCCGGCGCGCGGCGCGAGACGTCGCAACCGGCACGGCGGAGCGCGCCTTGCTCGAAGCGGTCGCCGCACAGTACGACGGGGACGTCGACGGCGCGGTGCGGAGCTTGCGCCACCAGCTGCGCAGCGTCAGCGGCGCGGATCGTGGTGCCGTCGCGGACACGCTCGCCCCGATCCTGGTCATGCGGCACGACAACGACGCGGTCGTCGCGCTGGCGGACGCGATGGCGGCCGCCGGCTGGGCCGCGTCGGCGTATGCGTTTCGCGCCTTGGCCGCGGCGGATGTCGGCGACAGGAGCGCGGCGCGCAAGCATGCCGCGGCCGCGGAGCTCGCGCTTGCGGACGAGCGCGACGACGTCATTCGGTTTCGCGTTCTGCAACGTTTAGCTCGCACGGCGTACTACCTCGACGAGCACGAGCGCGCCGTGGATCTCGCGCTGGCGAGCGCGCAGCTGTGCTCGGCGCTGGGAGCGTGGCGAGCTGCTGCGGCGGGCTACTCGATCGCATACAGCATCCACCACGACGTCACCGGCGACGCCCTGGAAGCCGACCGCTACGCGCGGCTGTGGCATGCCGCGGCGTCGAAGACGCAAGACGACTCGTTCGTGCACGCCGCGCTGGTTGCGGCGTACGAATTGGCGGTGCAGTTCGCGGACACGGCCCGGATCGATGCGCTCGAACGTCTGATCCGCGCGCGCCTGCTACCGCAGCAATACGCGGAGCGGTTCCCGCTTGCGCTTTCGCACGCGATCGTCCGCGGCTTCTCGGACCTCACGGCGATGCGGACGCTGCTGCAGGTCTCACGTGAAACTCCCGGCCGAAGTTGCGGCGAGTGGGCGTTGTGCACGGCGCTGATCGCCGTCGCCCAAGCTGCGGCCGCCGACGCCGACGACGCGCGGCGAAGCCTGCGCGCCGCCATCGCGCAACTGGGTCGCGCGCGCGCGAGCGATCCCGCGTACGAGCGCCGCTACCGGCGGCTCGCGCGCGCCTCCGTCGCGGTCGCATGCGTTCTGTTGGGCGACGACGTGCGCGCCGCGCGGACCGTCGCGGCGCGGGAATCGCGTGACGGCGAGGGCGAGGACGCGCTGCCCGGGCTCATGCGCGCGTGCGCGCTGGACCGCGCGCCGCTCGCGCTGCGCGGCATCGCGCGCGTGTTCGCGACCGCGTTCGCGCTGCGGCGCGGACTCGAACCGCCCGCTGGGCTGACCAACGCGGAAGTCGAAGTGCTGCGCCTGCTGGGACGCGGCTGGACTGCGGGAAAAATCGCGAACGAGACGCACCGCAGCGTCAACACGGTGTACAACCACACCCGCGCGATCCTCGGCAAGCTCGACGCGTCGCGCGCGGCGGAGGCGGTTGCGATCGCGCGAGAACGCGGTCTGCTGAGCTGAACGCGCGCCAACGGCGCGCATAGTCAAACTTGATCCGAGCCGTTCTACGCGGCTCGCCTACGGTCAGGCGGCACTCACTCAACGAGGACAGCCGCACATGATCACGACGCTCCTGACCGTATTCCTTTTGCTCGCACCCGCCACGTCGCCGCCGCCCGCGACGAGCGCGCCGACGACCACCACCTCCGACAGCGCGGCACCCGTTGCAGTCGACGTCGAACCGCTTTGCATTTAGCGATCCGCGCGCGGATGCCGAGACCGTCGGCGTCTTCGTGCTGCTCGACTTTCTCATGGGCAGCTCGATCGACGAGGTAACGCAGCGCCACCGCTTGGCCTCGAGGTCTTACACTGAAGCCGCGATTCGAGCCGTCCTGCTGCATCACGGATACGACGTCGAACGGCCGAGCGCACTTTGACACTAGCCGTGCCTGCCGAACGCTATGCCGCCAGCCCGGCGCTGCCCGACCTGCGCAGGCTTCACGCATTCATCGTCGTCGCCGAGGAGCTCCACTTCCGGCGCGCCGCCGAACGGCTCATGATGTCACAGTCGCCGCTGAGCCGCATGATCAAGAGCCTCGAGCACGATATCGGCGCCGCGCTGTTCGTTCGCAGCCGCCGCAAGGTGAAGCTCACCGCGGCCGGTGAAGCGCTGGTGGACGACGCGCGCGAGCTGCTCCTAGGCGCTGCGCACGCGGTCGCGCGCGCGCGGCGCATCGGCGCTGCATCGTCGTAGCACGCGGCGCTCGCGCGCTTGCGCTTCGAGCAGCGCCGTGAAGCCGGCTTCGGCGAGCGGCCGTGAATAGGCGAACCCCTGGGCGTGGAAGCATCCCGCGGACAGGAGATACGACGCTTGGCGCGCCGTCTCGACGCCTTCGGCGATCGTCTCGAAGCCGAACCGCGTCGCGAGCCCGATCACAGCCTCGACGATCGCCACGTCGTGCGGGTCGTCGGGGACGCCCGCCGTGAAGCTGCCGTCGATCTTCACCACGTCCAGCGGCAGGCGCTTGAGATGCGTGAGCGAGGAATAGCCGGTGCCGAAGTCGTCGAGCGCGATCGCCAGCCCCGCGTCGCGCAGGGCGGCGACGGTGCGCATCGTCGCACGAACGTCGCGCATGGCGGCAGTCTCGGTGATCTCCACGCCGATGCCGTGCAAGCTTTCGCCGAGCTCGTGCAGCCGGCGCAGCAGCAGCGGATCGTCGAGCTCCGACGCGGACAGGTTGAACCACGCCCGAAAATCACGGTCCGCGCTGCGCCACCGGCGCGAAGCGCGGACCGTCTCGCGCATCACCCACGCGCCGATCGAGCCGAGCATGCCGTGCTCTTCCGCGAACGGGATGAACTCCGCGGGCGGCAGCAGGCCGCGCTCCGGATGCTGCCAGCGGATCAGCGCCTCGGTGCCCGTCACCCGGCCCGTCGCGATCTCCACGTGCGGCTGGAAGTGCAGCACGAACTCCTCACGCACCAGCGCGTGCGCGAGATCGTTCTGCAGCGATCGCGTGCGGACGAACGCGTCTTCGACCCGCCGGTCGAAGAACGACCAGCGCGCGCGCCCGTGCGCTTTGGCGAGGTGCACCGCGGCGTCGGCCCGAGCCAGAAGGCGTTCGAAGCCCGGTCCGTCGTCGGGCGCGACGGCGACGCCGATGCTCGCCGTCACCGCGATACGCTGCTTGCCGTCGCGGTCGCCGGTTCCGAAGGGCGTGGAAAACGCCGCATGGATGCGCTCGATGCGGCGCGCGGTGTCTTCGCGATCGCCGGCGTCGCGCAGGAGGACGCCGAAGGTGTCGCCGCCGATTCGCGCGACGGTGTCGGAGCGCGGCACGCGCTCGGCGACCGCGGCGGCGACCTCGACCAGCACGGCGTCGGCGGTCTGGTGGCCGAACGCGTCGTTCACGTCGCGAAAGCGGTCGACGTCGATCACGGCCAGCGCGAGCGCGTCGCCCGCTGCGAGCGCCTGCATCCCGGCGACGCGGAACGCCGTCCGGTTCATCAAGCCCGTCAGGGGATCGTGCGCCGACTGGTGGCGCAAACGGTCGAATTGCGCGCGCTGCTCGAGCCGCGAGGCGCAGAACGATGCGACGATCTCGAGGTACGCGCGGTCGTCGGGCGCGAACGGCTCGACCAGCGCGGACGCCGAGACGAAGCTCAGGAAATACACCGTCGGCCCGACCCGGAACGGCGTGCCGATGAACGCGCGCCACGGCATCGTGCGCACGCGGGCGATCCCCGCGATGCGCTCGTCGGCATGCACGTCGGCCCAGGAGCACGTCGTGCCCGCGCGCAGTAAGACGGACATCAACGCGTCCGCGAGCGGCACGCGCGAGCCCGCCGCGAACACGCCGTCGACCGTGTCGCAGCGCTGGCTCACGTCGACCGCGACCTCGGCGCCGTCCAGATGCGCGATGACGCCGTAGAACTCCGGGCCCGGATGGATCGCCGAGGACGACTCCACCAGCAGCGCGTTGAGGAATTCCTCGTCGCCGTGCGCCGGCTGCGACGCGAGCTTCCACAACGATTCCAGCCGGCGCGAATGGTGGTCGACGCGATGGAGCTGCTCCGCGAGCAGCCCATCGAGGTGAAGCGCCCGAGTTCGCCAGCGCTGCAGCTCGCCGACCGTAGCCGGATCGTGCGCGCTACCGGACGACGACATGGAGGCTGGATTCTTGAGGCTCGCAGAACTGCAGCACGGAGCCTTCCGCGACACCCGAGGGATCGTTGGCGCCCACCGTAACGTTCTGGCACGAAAGATCCCACGTGAACGTCACCGGGCCGGTGCTCGGCAGCAGCACGTTGGCGCCGAACGCCGTCGTCGGCGCAGGCCACAGCAGCGCCTTGCACTCGATGACGTCCGTCGCGTTCGACGCGATCTCGCTGAGATCGGGGTGCACGACCGTGTTGTAGGTCCCCATCGGTCCCGCGTTGAGGACCGTCCCGGAGAGCCCCACCCCATTGACGGGGTCGAAGTCGATCTCTTGCACGGGCGTCGTCGCGCTCGGCGGGACCGCGTCGTACCCGATGTTCAGCGGCTGCTGCGTCGTGAGGTCCGTGACGGTGAGGGCGAGCACGTTCGCGAGATAGCCCTGGCTCGACACGCCGTTGCCGGCCGCCATGTCGTCGCCGCTGAAATCCGCAACGTCGAGCGCGAACGAGCACACCGCTTTGGCGTCGTACTGCACGACGTACCCGGGACAGTCGACCCCGTGCTGCAGCCGGTAGAGCGTCGTGTGATTCGGATCCGTCAGCATCGTGTAGCCGGCAACCGCGCTGCCGACGCCGTCGAGCGTCGCCGCGAGCGTCGCGCTGCCGCCGCTCGCGACGGTCACGGAAACGTTCTCCGCGTAGTCGAGCAGCGTCATGTTGGAATCGACCGCACCGACGGCGTACACGTCGTTGCCGACCGGCGCCGGGACGCTGGCGGTGAAGCAGCCCGAGACCGACTGCGCCGCGCGTCCGTGCGCTCGCCCGCCGGTGTAACAAGAACCGAGCTGCGACACCGGCACGAGCACGCTGTACGGTCCGTCGGCGGGCTGCGGCTCGCCGTTGAACGACTGCAGCACGACGTCGACGTATGCGGTGCCCGAAGACACCGTCTTCGTCGCGCGCGTGCCCGCGGCGACGGCCTTCTTCGCCGGAATCGAGATGCTGATGGTCATCGTCGCACGCTGCGCCGAAGCCGCGGAACCGCCGCCGCCGCCGGAGGTCGTCGTCGATCCCGCCGGCCCGGAGTGGACCGCGGTGCGCGCGGCCGGAACCGCGGAAGAGCCCGCGTGTCCGCACGCGGAAACCGCGAGCGCTGCGATGGCGCCCGCCGCAAGAAGTCTGATGGTCATGGTCCCTCACCCAGAAAACCACAGTGACGAGCGCAGCGCCGGGTCGCCGGCGTTCGCTACACTGGTTTGTTTCGGCCGTGTAAAGGCGCCGCGGAGGAGCGTGTGAGACCGATTGGGTCTCTCTGTTAAGAACGCGTATGGGTCCTCTTGGTGAGCGACCGACCGTCCGACGTCACTTGATGAGCGGGGTGCTCATTCCCGCTCGCCTTCATGGAGGGACGGTTTTTTTCATTATGGTCACGCGCATTCTGGCCGGCGTTTCGGCGGCCGCTCTGGGGATCTGTCTGCTGGCCGGGCCGGCGGCAGCCGCCTCGAACACGGCCACCGTCACGGTCGCGGTGACGGCTGCAACGCAGGCCACGATCGGCGTCTCGTATAGCGCCGGCAGCAACATCTCGTGCGACGTCGGCGCGACCGTGTCGGGCGCCGTCGCCTGCACGAATACGGCGACGCTTGCGGGCAGCTTCCGTTCGACCAAGGTCGATACCGGCGGCACGTCGGTCTCGCTGACGGGCGCCGCGATCACCGGCTCGGGCGGCGCATCGATCCCGGCCTCCGCGCTGACGATGACGTGCACCGGCGGCACGACGGGCTCGCCGACGTTCCCTGGGACGGCGGGAACCCTCGCCTCGGGCACAGCGCTCTCCACGTCGGCGGTCAACTGCCAGTCGTGGACCGGCACGATCGTCGCGAACTACAGCCTCGTCGTCGCGCTCTCCATCGACGCGGGCCAGGTTCCGTCCGACACGTACACCAACGGCGCGTTCACGGCCACCGCTACCGCGAACTGAGCTGCATGCGTTCGTCCCTGAGAAGGGGCGCGATCGTGCTCGCCGGCACGCTCGCGCTCGCGCTCGCACCGTCCGCGGGCCACGCCGGCGTGCCGGGTCTGCAGATCTCCGTCGAGCCGCTCGTCGTCCAGTTCTCGCTCGCGCCCGGCGGCCAGGTCGGCACGCCGGTCACGGTGAGAAACACCGGCAGCGAGAAAGCCGTCGTGACCGTCAGCCAAATCGACTGGCGCACGATGCTCGACGGCTCGCTGAAAAGCGAACGCCCCGGAACGGAAGGTGCGCTGTCGCTGAACCCGCATCTGCGGCTCTCCGCGTCGGACTTCACGCTGGAACCGGGTGAGACGCGCCGCATGACGTTGTCGCTGGTGCTGCCGAGCGGATTCTCCGCAACGCCCCAGGATTATCGCGGCGGCTACTTCGTGCGCGCGACGTCGGCCGCAAGCCCGAGCGCGCAATCGTTCGGCGTCGGCGCGAACATCCTCGCGTACGAAACGGTCGGCGCGCCCAGCCGGCACCTCAAGCTCACCAGCCTCAAGGTGGTGGACGCGGGCGACCGCAGCGTGCAGTTCACCGCGCGCCTGACGAACGACGGGCGCAACTACGTTCGGCCGCAGATCCGGATGCTCGTCGCGCAGGCGGCGCGCATCGTGCAGCAGCGCGACGACAGCACCCCGGCGATCTTCGGCGGCGAACCGCGGCTGTACACGCGCACGCTGCGCGATCTGGTTCCCGGCACGTACAAGCTCACGCTCACGGTGGATTACGGCGGCGACACGCTGATCGAGGGCACAACCGACTTCACGGTGCGCTGATGCGCGCCCGCGTCGCGACCGCCGTCGCCGCACTGCTCGCGACGACGCTGTCCGCGGCCCCGGCGCTTGCCGCGTCCGGCAAGATCAACTCGTTCACCACGTCCAGTTCCGGCAGCATCGCCTTCACCGTCCCGAACCTGACGAACGCCGCGCTGCCCGGCAGCCAGTCCTACGCATACGTCTTGAGCATCCGCACGTCGCCGCTGCCGGGCTCGGTCACCATCACGGCGCCGACCGTCAACGGAACGGCGGGCAACACGATACCGAACGCGGCGTTTCAGGCGAAATGCACGGCGACGTCGGATCCCGGCGGGCTCTTCACGTCGAGCGGCATGGTGCGGCTCTCGGCGAGCGCCGTCACGTGCGGAACGGTCGCCGCGAACGGCAACAACACGATCAACTTCACCGTCACGCTCTACCTCGACTGCACGCCGGACGCATCGTCGTTTACCGCCGATACCTACACGAACGCCAGCATGAGCGTCACGGCGAACGCGCCGTGAACGCGATGCGCGCCGGCCGCCGGCTCGTCGCGGCCGGCGTCCTCATCGCGCTCGCGGGCAACGCCGCGTTCGCGTGCACGAGCATCGTCGCGGCGAAGGGCGCCGCGCGCGCTTCGCACGGATACGCGCTGCTGGCCGTCCGCGTCGACGACGACGCGCTCGGCGCGATCGCCGTGCCGCGCCCGGGCGACACGCCGCTCGTGCCGCTCGACGCCGTGGCCGGGGCGCTCGGATGGAAGGTCGTCGCGCTCGCCGACGGCGCGCGGCTTTCCGGCGACGACCGGATCGTCGTCGTGACCGCCGGCTCTCGCCGCATCCGCGAGAACGGCGAGTCGCGGCTGCTGTTCGCCGAGGCGGTCGTCAGCCGGACCGGGCGTCTCTATCTGACGACGACCGACGTGACGCGCCTGTTCGGGGTGCGCTGCGATCGCGCGAACGGTGCGGTCGCGTTCGTCCGCCCGGTTCAAGTCGGAACGCCGGCGCGCATCGTCGAGATCCCGCGCCCTCCCGCGCCGCATCCGAGCGCGACGCCGCACGCCATGCTCCGCCGGTCGGACGAAACGTCGCCGCATGCCGCGACGGCGGGACGCATCGTCATCGCGCTCGACCGGATCGGCTCGACGCGCCTGCTGCAGATCTCGAGCGAGACGCAAGGCGGCGCGCTGCAGACGAGCCTCACGTCGTCCGGCGTGAACGATTTCGGCACGCCCAACGCGACGGTCGTCGCCGGTTCGGCCGAACGCAACGTCGCGCTCGGGATGCTGAACGATCCGCTCGCCGGCACGATCTTCCGCGGCGCGTTCTACGAAGGCATCGCACTGGCCCGCGGGCACGGCACGCTGTTCGCCGGACGCCGGCTCGCCGACGGCACCGATCTGGCGGGCATCACGTTCGGTGACGCGTTTCACGGCGGCGCCACGACCGTCGCAACCATGTGGCGCAACGGCGCGTACGACCAGACGATCGTGCGCCGCCTCCGGCGCACGCGCCATCCGTGGGGCGACTTCTCGACCGAAGTGCTCGCGGGCGACAAGGGCGTGGGCGTCGGCTTTGCGGCGCGAACGCGCGGCCGCACGTTTCTCGAAGCCGACGCGGCATATGCGACACGCGGCTTGCCGCTGGCGCCCGACGACGCGCCCGTCAACGTCGACGTCGGCCGCGAGCTGAGCACCGCGACGACTGCCGTCGCTGGGCTTTCGACGGGTCCGCACCGTGCGGTCGCGCCGTTCCTCGGCATCTCGACGCGCACGCACGGATTGCTCGCGTCGGCATCGGTCTCCGATCGCACGCTCACCGCGAGCGTGGCGTATCAGGCGCCGAACGCGTCGCTGCAGGCGTACTCGGTGCCGGGCCCGCAGCGCTCGGGCGGGGTGCAAGGGACGCTTGTGTTTCCAGGCGCCGTCCTCGATCTCACCGCGACGACCTCCGCCGGCACGCGCGACGCCGCGCTCACGCTGCGGACCGCGCGGCGCGGGATCAACGCGATCGCGGGCGTCGGCTTCCCCAGCGCGGGCCGCGCCGCACCGATCGTCGGCTTGTCGGTTCCGGTCGCGCCGCTGCTCGTGCTCGAAGGCACGGTGCGCCCCGCGGGGGCGACCGCGCGCGCGATTCGGATCGGGCTCGCGATGGGGATCCCGGCGCGCCGCAAACCGTCGGTGCCGACCGTCGACGCGCTGATCCGCATCGACGGCGGCGCGGCGCAGCGCTTGCGGCTGTTCGTCGACGGCGTTCCGTCGCCGCTCGCTGCGACACCGCTGGCGCACGTCGCGGTCGCGCGCGGTCCGCACGTGTTCGCGGTGGAGACCGACGACGGAACGAGCGGTTCACCCGACGTCAGCGCGCGCATCGATGCGCCCGGCGACGGCGCGACGTTGTCGATCCGGCCGTTTCGCACCGTGCGCGGCCGCGTCGTGGTTTCCGACGGCGCCGTCTGGCCGGGCGACGCCGGCCTGGCGGGCATCCTCGTCTCCGTCGACCCCGGCGGCACCAGCGTGGAGACCGCCGCGGACGGAACGTTCGTCTTTCCGAAATTGCCGCTCGCACCCGGCGCGACGATCGCGGTCGAACCGGGCTCGCTGCCGCGCGAGCTGCGCGCACCGGATCGTCAGCCGCTCCCCGACGGCGACGTCACGCTGGTGCTCGGCCCCGGCCTGCGCATCGAACGCCGGACGTTTCCCGCCTCCCACTGAACGGCGCGAAAGCGCTGAGCGGCGGCGAAACCGCGCGCTGCCGCGGCACGTCGAAGGCTGCGATGAACACCGTGCTGCTCGAACCCCTTCCGTTCGCGGGTTGGGAGCCGACCAAGACGACGCTGCACCTGTGGTGCCAGATCGTCGGCAAGATCGCGCTGCGGTCCACCGCGCTGCGCAATCATTGGTGGAACTGCACGCTGCGGCCCACGGCGCACGGCGTGAAGACCGAGCTGCTGCGCTCCGGCGACACGTTCTTCGACATCGAGCTCGACGTCGTCGAACACCGCGCGGTCGTGCGCGCGAGCACGCTGACCGAGCCGGCGAGCTTTGCGCTGCGCGACGGGCTGTCGGTCGCGGAGTTCTACGCCGCGTTGCGCGCCGCGCTGGGCAGTGCCGCGATCGACGTCCCGATCATCGGGAAGCCGTACGGTTTCCCGGGCCAGTCGACGTCGTTCGCAAACGACCGCGAGCACCACGCGTACGACGTGGCTTCGGTGCGGCGCTGGTGGAATGCGATCGCGTGGTCGGTCAGCGTGTTCGAGCGCTTCGCGACGGAGTTCGCGGGCAAGCAGGGCCCCGTGCAGCTGTTCTGGCACGGCTTCGACCTCGCGCTGGGGCGCTATTCCGGCCGGCGCGCAGGCGGACCGCCGAAAGACGATCCGGTGCAGCGCGAGGCGTACTCGCACGAGGTGATTGCGTTCGGTTTCTGGCCGGGCGACGCGAACGTCCCCGCGCCTGCATACTACACGTACACCGCGCCCGAACCGGCCGACCTCACGACGATGCCGCTGGCGCCCGCCGGTGCGTCGTGGGTGCCGTCGGGCACCGGCCACATGGGCGTGCTCGCGTACGATGCGGTGCGAACCGCCGAGGATCCCGATGCGGCGCTGCTTGCATTTTTGCGCAGCGGCTACGCGGCCGGAACGCGCACGGCGCAGTGGGACGCCGCGGCGCTGGCGCACATGCCGTAGCCGCGCGGGCGAAGCGGCATTAGCTCACCGCGAACCGCAGCACCGCGTCTTCGTTCCAGCGAAGCCCCGCGCCCGGCCGGTCGGCGATGCGCAGCGTGCCGTCCGACGGAGCGACGGCGTCTTCGAGCACCGGCGACGCGAGGTCCAGCCATTCCAGATAGCGCGCCGACTCGGTCGCGGCGAGCAGGTGCGCGCTGAACTCCGGGAACAGGTGGCTCGATACGCGCCGCCCGGTCCGCGCGGCGAGCGGCGCGGCGTCGAGCCAGCCGGTGACGCCGCCGATCTTCATCACGTCGAGCATCACTTCGTCGCACGCGTCGGCCGCGAGCGAGCGCGCGGCGTCGTTCGGTCCCCACCAGTTCTCGCCGATTTGAACCGGCGTGTCGAGCGCGCGCGCGACCATCGCGTGCGACGCGTCGTCGTCCGCGCGGCACGGCTCCTCGATCCAGCGCAAGCCGAAGCGTTCGAGCAGCTTCCCGCGCCGGATCGCTTCGCCGCGGTCGAGACACTGGTTGTAGTCCATCATGATGTCGCACGCCGGTCCGAGCGCCGTGCGCACCGCGTCGACGAACCGCACGTCGGTCTCGGCGTCGGGCCAACCGATCTTGAACTTCACCGCGGTGAAGCCCGCCGCGGCGCTGCGCAACCCTTCGGCGACGCCGTCTTGCGCGCTCATCATGCCGAGGCTGTCGTACGCCGGGAGCGCGCGCGGCTCGGCGCCGAGGAGCACGCACAGCGGCACGTCGTGCGCGACGGCGAGCGCGTCCCACGCCGCCATGTCGATGCCCGCCATCGCCATCCCCGTGAGCCCTTGCGGCCCGAGCAGACGGAAGCGCGCGTGCAGCTGCACGGCGATGTCGCGCGGCGCGAGCGGCATCCCGGCGACCAGCGGCGCGAGATCGTCCAGCAGCGCGCGGGTCGCGCGCAGCGCGAGCGCCGTGTAGCAGAAGACGTACGCGCGCCCCGTCACGCCGGAGCTCGTCTCGAGGTCGATCAGCACGAGCGGCGCGCTGGTGACCGAGCCGCCGGCCGTGAGCAGCGGCTTCGGCAGCGGGACGTTCACCGCGCGCGCCCGGAGCGCGCGCACGGTGGGGAGGGTCGTCTTTGGGAAAGGGTGCAGCATGAACGACGATTCGAAGCGGTGCGACAACCTCGCCTGCCTCTGCAAGGTCTCCCTGGCCGACGCGGTGTGCAGCCCGTATTGCGACTCGCCGGACGGGCGCGATCCCGCGATCATCACCTGCGGCTGCGGCCATGCGGGGTGCAAGGCCGAGATCGACGAGCAGCTCCACGGCGGGATCGGCAAGGAAACGCTCTGAAGCGGTCGTCGTGGCACGCCGACAGGGTCTGAGCATCACGGAGCTCCAGGAGCAGATCTTCGCGCGCGAAGGCTTTCGCGTGTCGTTCGAACGGCTCGGCGCGGCGAAGGACGATCTGCCGCCGTACGATTTCCCCGTCATGGCGCCCAACGGCTGGACGGTGTCGGACTGGCGCCGGCTGCGGCTGGGCGCGTACGTGCTGTTGTTCCGCGGCGTCACGGTGTACCGCGGCGACGACGAGCCGATCGCGCGCGACATGAAGCTCGCCCACTTGCGCGACTCGTACTACAAGGCGCGCTACGGCACGCTGTCTGCGGACGACGCCCCGCCGGACAACGTCGTCACGATCGAGTCCGCCCCGTCAAAACGCCGCGCAAAACCCTGACGGCCCTCCTCACGGCGAAACGAGCGCGCTCCACGATCGCGAGGCGCCGCGATACGCGCGCAGCGCCGCGGCTGACGTTCTCGCGACGTCGCATTCGCTGACGGCGCCGGCGCGCCCGGGGAAAAACGCCGCCGCGCGCAACGCCACGGGCGCGCGGCCGACCGCGACGGTGAAGGGATCGTGATACGTGCGCGACGACCTGGAGGGCGCGGTGCCGTCCGTCGTATACCGAATCACGGCGCCGTCGAGCGGGACGCTGAGCACGATGGTGACCGCGCTTGCGGTCGTCCACGCGCGGACGGCTTGCACGTGTCCCGGAACGGACGCGAACACCGCGGGCCCGCCGCGCAGCGCGAACGCGGCGTTCGGGATACGGAAGGCGTAGCCGTGCGCGTCCAGCCACGCGAGCTGCGCGGGCAACCGTGCGACGAACGAGGCCCAGCTCTTGCGCCGACGCGGCGTCCAGACGTTCTCCGCGTGCGCGAGCGCGCGCGGCAGCAGCATGTAGAAGAGGTGGCCGGGGGTCGCGATGCGTTCGGTCCACACGTCCGCCTGCGCGCCCAGAACGTGCGCGGTCGCTGCTTGCGATACCCCACGCGGCAGGACGGACGAGTCGTAGACTTGTTCCAGCGTCGCCATCTGCGCGCTGCCGCGCGGCTCCTGCGCGGCGTCGCCTTGCACGCTGTCGAAATGCAGCGCGCCGGTCGCGTTGACGACGTCGTTCCCGCGCCGCGCGGCTGCAACGGCGCGCTGCGGCGACGTCCAGACGGTGACGAGCGCGCGCGGCGAGAGCTGCGGCGTCACGATGTCGTCCCAGCCGGCGAAACGCCGCCCGCGCGATTCCACGAACCGCTCGATGGTTGCCGTGAAGCGCGGTTGTGCCGCGAGCACAGGCGCGGGCACTTCGTCGCCGCCCACATGCATGTACGGCGACGAAAACTCCGCCATCGCATCGCCGAGCACATTGCGCGCGAAGGCGACCCCGGCGGAATTCGTGCAGAGCGTGCCGCCCGCGCAGGCGAGCGACGGATATGCGCGCAGCACCGCGCCGGCATGTCCCGGCAGATCGATCTCGGGCACGACGGTGACATACCGGCGCGCGGCGTACGCGACGACCTCGCGAACGTCGGCGCGCGTGTAGTGCGCGACGCCCGCGGTGAGCGCGGGATACCGCGTGCTTTCCAGCCGCCACGCCTGATCGTCGGTGAGATGCCAGTGGAACACGTTGAGCTTGTAGTGCGCCGCGACGTCGACGTACCGCTCGACCACCGGCACGGAAAAGAAATGCCGAGCAACGTCGAGATGAATCCCGCGCCAGCGGTACTCCGGCCGGTCGACGATCGCCACGGTGCGCGACGTTAGGCGGCCGCCCGTGCGCGCGGAGATCTGCGCGAGCGTCTGCACGGCATAAAAAAACCCGCGCGCCGTATTGGCGTCGACGAGCATCCCCGTGCGGTCGACGGATAGGCGATAGCCTTCCTCACCGAGCCGCGCATCGGGAACCGCGGGAACCTCGAGCCTGATGTTCGAGCGCGGGCGGCTGAGCGGGCCGGGGATCACCGCGGTCACGCCGTTCTTGGCGAGGTAGGTGCGCAGCGCATCCGCGCCCGCGAGCGCGCTCGGGTGCGACGCTCCGATGCGCACCCGCGAAGGCCACGTGTACGCGTCGCCGCCGACCGAGACGTTGCGCGGCTGCGGCACGATCGCAACGACCGGTATGGTACTGCGCCGAATCTCGTCAGGCGCGCTTGCGCGCGCGCTTCCCCAGCCCGCGAGCAGCGCGACGACACCGCCGGCGACGATGGCTTGCGCGCACCTCGACATCGGGTGCAGTCTTTCTCAAAAGCCGGCCAAATCTTCGTGCACGGCTCGCGTGCCGACGGAGAAGGTCCTTCCCCCCGCGAAGTACCGGCGGATGACGGCGATTCGGGACGGCAAGCACTTTCGCGCGTGCAACCTGTGCGAGGCGATCTGCGGGTTGGAGATCACGGTCGAGGACGGCGCGATCACCGACCTGCGCGGTGACGCGCTCGATCCTTTGTCACACGGGCACGTCTGCCCCAAGGGCAACGCGCTCATCGACCTCCACGCCGATCCGGACCGCCTCAAGACGGCCGTCCGCCGCGCCGGCGACCGCTGGGAGCCGATCGGCTGGGACGAAGCGTACGATCTCGTCACCGAGCGCCTCAAGGCGGTCGTGGCGGCTCACGGCGACGACGCCGTCGCGGTGTATCTCGGCAACCCGAACGTGCACAACAGCGGCACGATCCTCAGCGCGGGCGGATTTCTGCGCGCGATCAAGACGCGCAACCGGTTCAGCGCGACGAGCGTCGATCAGCTGCCGCACCACCGCGCTGCCGCCGAGATGTTCGGCCACCCGCTGATGCTGCCGATCCCCGACGTCGACCGCACGGATTATTTTTTGATCATGGGCGCCAACCCGCTCGTGTCCAACGGCAGCATCATGACCGCGCCGGGAATGCGCGCGCGCATCAAAGCCGTGCAGGCCCGCGGCGGGCGCGTGATCGTGATCGACCCGCGGCGCACCGAGACTGCGGACGTCGCCGACGAGCACCATTTCATCCGGCCGGGCGCCGACGCGCTGTTCTTGCTGGCGGTCGTCGATGCGATCTTCGAAGCGGGTTCCGCCGATTTGGGCCGCCTCGCCGCGTTCACCGACGGCGTCGATGCGCTGCGCGCCGCGGCGCGCGCGTTTCCGCCCGGGCGCGTCGCGCAGCGCACCGCCATATCGGAAGAGACGATCCGTCGCATCGCGCGCGAGTTCGCCGCCGCGCAGCACGCGGTGGCGTACGGGCGCGTCGGCCTTTCGATGCAGTTGTTCGGCGGGCTCTGCCAATGGCTCGTCAACGCGCTCAACGCGATCACCGGCAACCTCGACGAACCGGGCGGGATGATGTGGCCGCGCCCGGCGTTCGACCTGCTGCAGCACGCCGAACGCGGCGCGGCATACGCCGGCCGCTGGCACTCGCGGGTGCGCAAGCTGTCTGAGTTCGACGGCGAGTTCCCCGTCGCGACGATGGCCGACGAGATGCTCATGCCCGGACCCGGCCAAGTGCGCGCGCTCATCACGGTCGCGGGCAATCCCGTGCTGTCGACCCCCAACGGCGCGAAGCTCGACGCGGCGCTGAGCGAGCTCGACTTCATGGTGTGCATCGACCCGTACGTCAACGAGACGACGCGTCACGCCGACGTGATCCTGCCGCCGGCCACCGGGTTGGAGACCGAGCACTACGACGTGATCTTCCACCACTTCGCGGTGCGCAACACCGCGCGCTACAGCGAGCCGCTGTTCGACATCGCGCCGGAACAGCGCTACGACTGGCAGATCTTCGAAGCCCTGCGCATGCGCATGACGGGCAAGTCCGGCAAGAGCCCGCGCGAGCGGATCGACGCGGGCCTGCGCGACGGCGTGCGCCACACCAGCGTCGACGAGCTGCGCGCGCACCCGCACGGCGTCGACTACGGCCCGATGGAGCCGTGCTTGCCCGACCGCCTGTTCACCGCCGACGGCCGCGTGAAGCTCGCGCCCGCGGCGTTCGTCGCCGACCTCGCGCGGCTCGAAAGCGAACTCGCTGCGCCGGTGGCGGAGCTCGTGATCGTCGGCCGGCGGCAGCTCCGCAGCAACAACTCGTGGATGCACAACGCGCCGCGGCTGATGCGCGGGCCCGACCGCTGCACGCTGATGATCAACCCGCTCGACGCGCACGCGCGCGGCATTGCCAACGGCGACAGCGTGGAGATCCGCTCCGCCGCCGGCGCCGTGATGGTCCCCGCCGAAGTGACGGACACGCTGATGCCGGGCGTGGTGAGCTTGCCGCACGGCTTCGGCCACGCCCGGGCGGGTGTGGGCCAAACGCTCGCGGCGCAAAAACCGGGTGCGAGCCTGAACGATCTCACCGACCCCGACCACCTCGACGACCTCACCGGCAACGCGGTGCTGAGCGGCGTGCCCGTCACGGTCCAGCTCGCCGTGCGAGAACCGGCGGCCGCAGCGGCGCATGCATAGCGCGTTCCAAACGGCCGCGCTTCGGCGCCGCTTCTATCTCGACGTAGGTCTGCGAAAGCGCCCGATGGGAAGCGGCAGCGCCATGGACATACTCATGCAATCTCCGCGCGAGAAGCTCTCCATCGATATGGAAAGTTTGTTCGGAGACATTCCCGCGGCGATCGTCGGGGGCGTCGCGACCCGCGCGTACTCGCCCGAGCGTAAGACGCAAGACATCGACGTTCTCGTCGAGCACGAACGATACCAGGACGCGACGAAGCGACTCGAACAGCAGGGTTGGCGCAAAGTGCGCGATTTGATTTTTACCGCCGGCCTGCTCGGCCTCTACGGAAGCGCCTGGCTCAAGGACGGCCAGAAGCTCGACGTGCTCGCGACGGATCAGCCGTGGGCCGCCGAAGCGCTATCGCAAAAAGCGTACGACCAGACCGGTTTGCGCGTGATCGGCTTGCCGTATCTCGTGATGATGAAGATCGACTCCGCGCGCGGGATCGACCAAGGCGATCTCACCCGCATGCTGGGCCTTCTCGACGATGCGGACGTGGAGCGCGTCGTCGCCGTGGTGAAACGCCACTATGGCGACCCGCACGGCGCGGAAGACGTGCGCCAGTACGCGATGCTCGGCAAGCTCGAGTACTGGACGGCGGAGGACGACGCATGAGCGAGCGCGCCGCTATAGCGACGGCGTGAAGTTCAGGTTTTTCACCAAGAACGCGAACCGGTCCGCGACGTCGTCGATGATCTTCTCGGTGGGCCGGCCCGCGCCGTGACCGGCTTTCGACTCCACGCGCAGCAGCACGGGCGCGTCGCCCGCCTGCGCGTGCTGGAGCGCCGCCGCGAACTTGAACGAGTGCGCGGGGAACACGCGGTCGTCGTGGTCCGACGTCATCACCATCGTCGGCGGGTAGTGCGTCCCGTCCTTGACGTTGTGGTACGGCGAGTACGCGTACAGGTACTTGAACTGGTCCGCCGACGCATCCGCCGAGCCGTAGTCGGTGACCCAGGCCTTGCCGACAGTGAACTTCTGGAAGCGCAGCATGTCGAGCACGCCGACCTCGGGGATCGCCGCACCGAACAAGTCGGGCCGTTCGGTGATCGCTGCGCCGACGAGCAGCCCGCCATTCGAGCCGCCGTTCGCCGCCAGCTTCGGCGTCGACGTGATCTTCTTGTCGATGAGCATCTGCGCTGCGGCGATGTAGTCGTCGAACACGTGCTGTTTGTTGGCGAGGCGTCCCGCGTCGTGCCACGCGTCGCCGTACTCCGCGCCGCCGCGCAGCGTCGCCACGGCGTACGCGCCGCCCATCCGCAGCCACAGCGCGGTCGCCGATGAGAACCCCGGCGTCATCGAGATGTTGAACCCGCCGTAGCCGTACAGGATCGTGGGCGTGGAGCCGTCGAGCGTGATGTCCTTGCGGTGCGTCACGAACACGGGGATCTTCGTGCCGTCTTTCGAGGTCGTGAAGATCTGCTGGGTGACGAACGGCGCCGGGTCGAACGCGATCTTCGGCCGGATCGCCACCGTGCTCTTGCCCGTGGCGGTGTCGTAGCGGTAGATCGTGAGCGGATACGTGTACGAATCGAACGAGTAGTACACGATGCGGTCCGTACGGTGCCCGCCGGGCAGCCCGCCGCTGCCGATCCCCGGCAGCTCGATCGAGCCCACTTGCTTCCCCTGCAGCGAGTAGATGCGCACGACGGAATGCGCGTCGTGCAGATACGACACGTAGAAGCGATTGCCCAGCAGCGAAACGCCCTCCATCGCGTCCGCCGACTGCGGCACGATGTCGTGCAGCGCGTGCGACGCGTCGTCGAGATCGAGCCAAGCCAGCCGCCCGCGCGGCGCGTTCCGGTTGGTCTGCACGTAGATGCGCGAGCCGTCGTCGCCCACGGGCCCGTACGACACGTTCGGGTCGAGCGCGAACACCTGCTTGAACGCCGATTCCGGCTCGCCGGCGCGCTTCCACGAGAAGCTGTTGCCGTCACCTTTGGACGTGTAGAAATAATCGTAGCGCTGGTCCTCGGTGCGGCCGATGCTCAGGAACTGATCGGGTTTCGCGGTGTACACGAGCCGGTCCGCGGACTGCGGCGCGCCGAGCGTGTGGAAGTACATCTTCTGCGTGCCCAGCGCGCTCAGCGTCGCGTTGCCGGCGCCGGGCTGGGGCGGATCGTAGGCTTCGTAGTAGAAGCCGCGGTTACCGGCCCAGGCGGCGCCGGAGAACTTGCTCCACTGGATCAGATCGGGCAGGTCGCGCCCGGTGGCGACGTCCTTGACGTGCCACGTCTGCCAATCGGCGCCCGACGACTGCGTCGCGTACGCCATTAAGCTGCCGTCGTGCGTGAACGACCGCCCCGCAAGCGCGACGGTGCCGTCCGCTGCGAGCGTGTTCGGGTCGATCAGCACGCGCGGCGTGCCGTGCTCGCCGCGCCGCACGTAGAGCACGCTCTGGTTCTGCAAGCCGGAGTTGCGCGTGAAGAACCACCACTGCCCTTGATGGAACGGCGCGCCGACCTTCTCGTAGTCGATCAGCGCGCGGTACGCGGTGCGAATCGCGTTGCGTTGCGGGATGGCGTCGAGATATGAACGCGTGAGATCACCTTCGGCTTTCACCCACGCGGTGGTCTGCGGCGCGTCGACGTCTTCCATCCAGCGATACGGATCGGCGACCGGCGTTCCGAAGAACGTGTCCGTCACCGTGCCGCGCGGCGCCGGCGGATACGCGAGCTGGGCCGCGGCGGCGAGCAGGGGCGATGCAGCGAGCAGCAGCGCTGCGAGCGAGAAGGAGAGGCGACGCATGCGCGCCTCTTTCTCCGTATTAAACCGGAGGCGCCTGCACCCCGTGCGCAAAGGCTTCCAAGAGCGCGCGGTCGATCGAGCGGACGCGCCCGCGGTCGAGCTGCACGGCCTGCGCGTTCTTGAGCCGGATGAGCGCGCGCGCCGCCATGTCGCGCACGGTACCGGCCGCGGCGGCGATCTGCGCTTGCGAGAGGTTCTCCACGCCGGGCAAGCCGGGCGCCATCCCCGTCGTCGCGGGCGCATAGGACATCAGGAACTTCGCGACGCGCTGGAGCACGTGCGCGAACGCTAAGTCGGCGATGGTGTCGATCGAGCGGCGGCGCGCTTGCGACGAGGCGGCGAGGAACCCGAGCGCGAGCTCGCTGTCGTTGCGCACCGCGTGCAGCACGGCTTCGGAGGGCACGAGCACCACCGTGCAGTCGGTGAGCGCCTCGGCCCGCGTCGTGGCGCCGCCGCCGTCGAACGTGCCCGACTCGTTGAGCGGGTCGTGGGTGAGCCGCTCGCCCAGCGCGTGCGTCTTGCCGTCGGGCGACAGCAGCGTGTAGACGATTTTTCCGGCGCGCACGAAGCCGAGGTACGGCCACATCTCGCCTTCGTCGAACACCGTCTCGCCGGTGCGGTACGAGCGTTCCGTCGCAACCGCCGCGAGCTCGTTGATCGTCGACTGCTTGGCGTTGGCGAACGGCGCGCAGTGCGACAAAAACGTCGCGGTGTCGGCACGCTCGTCGATGCGCTCGAGCCGGATCGTCCAGCGGCCGCTCCCGAGGTTGCGTGCGTCCCACGAGAACCGGCCCGGCCGGTTCTGCTGGAACTCGTTGCGCAGCGAGCGCGGATCGCTCTCTTCGTTGAGCTCCAGGATGCCGCCGACCGGCAGCTTATCGAACGTCTCGAAGATCCGCGCGCTGCGGTTGGTCGCAGGAAGGGTGCGCGCGTCGATGGAGGCGGACGGCGCACGGCTCGTTGGCATCGTCGGTGGGATGCGTCGCAGGGGGCGCTTTCCCTGCGACGGAACCGGCGGGGCGATGCACCGCCGCCGGCTAGCGCGCGCGCTCGACGTTCTCGCCGTCATCGTCGTCCTCGCCGCGGTCACGCGGTTCTTCGTTCTGCCGCGCCTGCACCGCGACGTGGTCCAGGCGCCGCCGGTCTCACTGGCTGCGCTGGACGGCGGTCGCAGGTTCGACCTCGCGCAGCGGCGCGGGCGCCTCGTGTTCCTCGACTTCTGGGCCACGTGGTGCGGGCCGTGCAAGGACTCGATCCCGCTGGTGCAGCGCTTCCGCCGTGGCCACCCCGGCGTGGACGTGGTCTCCGTCGACGTCGGCGAACCGCCCGCGTTCGTGCGGACCTACGCGGCGAAGCTGAAGATGGCCGAGGTCGTGCTCGATCCCGACGAGACGGTCGCGCACGCGTTCGGCGTCAGCGGCTATCCGACGCTGGTTGCGATCGACCCCGCGGGCCGCGTCCGCGCGCGCTGGATCGGCTTCGACCCGGACATCGAACGCGAGATGGCCGACGCCGTCGCGAAGTACGGCGCGCCGCGCCGGACGGCCCGGCTCTAGCTCGCTTCGCTCGGCGTATCCGGAAGGCGCGGGCACCGCCGGCGCGCTAGGATCGCGGATGATTACGCTCGTCGCGCGCATCCTGCTGGGCCTGCTGTTCGTCTTCACCGGCGGGAGCGGATTCTATCTGGTATTCTCCGGCGCCGCGATACCGCCGGCGCCCACGCCGCTCGCGACCGCGTTTCAAGACGTGATCTTCCGCTCGCACTTCGTGCTCTTCGTCGATGGCGTGGAGCTGATCGCGGGGATCTTGCTGCTGGCGAACCGCTACGTGCCGCTCGCGCTGGTCGCGCTCGCCGCGGTCATCGCGAACATCTTGGCGTTCCACCTCACCATGGCGCCCGGCACCATCGTGCTCGGACTCGCCGCGCTCGTCCTGTGGGTGGTCGTCGCGCTGCGGTACCGCGAGAGCTTCGCAGCGCTGCTGCAGGCAAAGACGCAGGTTTAGCGGCCGCTGAAATCCGCCTTGCGCTTGTCGAGGAACGCGCGCGAGCCTTCTTTGAAATCCGCCGTCGTCACGCATTGGCCGAACAGCAGCGCTTCGAGCGCGAGCGCATCGTCGAGCGGCAGCGACGCGCCTTCGTTGACCGCGCGTTTCGCCGCCGCGATCGCGAGCGGCGCTTTCGCCACGATCAGCTCCGCGATGCGCTGCGCTTCCGCGAGCAGGCCGTCGAGCGGCACGACCTTCTGCACGAGACCGATGCGCAGCGCTTCCTGCGCGTCGACCATCTCGCCGGTGAGGCACATGTACATCGCCATGCCTTCGCCGAGCAGCCGCGCCGTGCGCTGCGTGCCGCCGTAGCCCGGCAGGATCCCGAGGTTCACCTCGGGCTGGCCGAACTTCGCGTTCTCGCTCGCGATGCGAACGTCGCACGCCATCGCCAGCTCGCAGCCTCCGCCGAGCGCGAACCCGTTGACCGCGGCGATCACCGGCACGCGCAGGCGTTCGAGCGCGCGCGTGAGCGCCTGGCCCTTGCGCGCCTGCGCCTCGCCGGCGCGCGCGTCGGGCAGCGCGTTGAGCTCGCCGATGTCCGCGCCGGCGGCGAACGCCTTCACGCCCGCGCCCGTCAGGATCACGGCGCGCAGCGCGTCGTCCGCGCCGAGCTCCGCGAACGCCGCGCTCAGCTCGTCGAGCATCGTCAGGTTAAGAGCATTTAATACGGTGGGGCGGTTCAGCGTGACCGTGGCGACGGCGCCTTGGCGCTCGACGAGGATGGTTTGCATGGCGGGCCGCGCTACGGCGGGCTTTGAGTCCGGCCGTCCCTCTGCTATGGTGAGGATGCCATGCGAACCGCCTACCACCAGGCGCTGGAGAACACGCGCCTCGACGTCGTCCGGTTGGGCGCGCTCGTTTCCGATGCCATCCGCTCCGCGATGCAAGCGCTCGAGCGGCGCGACGTCGTCCTCGCCGGACACGTCGTCGCCGGTGACGACGAGATCGACGACACGCGCCGCCGCGTCGAGACCGCCTGCATCGAGCTGATCTGGAAGCAGCAGCCGGTAGCCGGCGAGCTGCGCCACATCGCGGGCATGTTACAGATCGTCACCGACCTCGAGCGCATCGGCGACTATGCGGTCGACATCGCGAAGAACGCGATCAAGCTGGCCGACGTCGCCGTGCGGCCGGCGAGCGTCGAGGTCGGCCGTATCGCCAACCTCGCCTACGAGATGCTGCAGGACGTGATGCGCGCCTACCGCGAGGGAGACGCCGCGCTCGCCGACGACGTTATCGAACGGGACGACGAGGTGGACACCCTCTACCGCAACGGGATCGAGGCGCTCCAGGCGGAGATGCAGCGCGATCCGGGTACGGTACCGGCGGGCACCCTCTTGCTCTTCGTGGTCTCGATCGTCGAGCGTGTCGGCGACCGCGCCCAGAACATCGCCTGGCATACCAAGGACGTGTACTCGTGAAAAAATTGCTGACCGCCCTCGCCATCGGAGCCGCCCTCCTCGCGCCCGGCGCCCCCGCGCTCGCCGCGGACCGTGAGGTGAAGCTGACGCTCGACGGCCGCGCCGTGGATCGCGCGGGCGGCGTCGCCGTCGCGCGCCACGGCGTCGTCTACGCCGATGTCGTGCCGCTGGTGAAGTCGTTCGACGGATTGCTCACGTTCCAAGGCAACGCGGTCGTCGTGACCATTCACGGGATCACGGGCCGCTTCACCGACGGCAGCCGCACGGCGCTGATCAACGACGGCGCCGTGACGATGCGCGGCCAGACGTTCAAGCGCAACGGCGACTGGTACGTGCCGCTCGACACGTTCATCACGCAGATCGCAAAGGCGAAGGTGCGCGTGAACGCGGCGCAGACGCAAGCCGACATCTCCGTCAACAGCTGAGCGCATCGCAATGACGGTCGGCGTGCACCGCGCGGCGCCGCTGGCGCGCGAAACGTTCGCGCTCGAGCCCGGGCTCGTCTACGTCAACCATGCCGCCGTCGGCGTGCTGCCGGTCGCCACGCGCGACGCGGTGCATGCGATGGTCGACGACCACGCGGCGCGCGGCGTCCTCGGCACATGGTCCCGCGAAGGCGCCATGCCACAGTACCGGCGCCGCATCGGCGCGCTGATCGGCGGCCGCGGCGAGGAGATCGCGCTGCTGCGCAACACCGGCGACGGCGCGACCGTCATCGCGCAAGGCCTCGAATTGGGCCCGGGCGACGAGGTGATCACGGGCGCGAACGAGTTCGGCGCGAACGCGTATCCGTGGCTCGCGTTGCGGGAGCGCGGCGTGACGGTCACGCTGATCGGCGCGCCGCGCGAGCGCATGACGCCCGACGTGCTGCGGCGGTATATCTCGTCGCGCACGAAAGTTGTGGCCGTGTCGTGGGTGACGTTCGACGACGGATACCGGCACGATCTCGCCGCGCTCGCGGAGGTCGCGCACGCGCAGGGCGCGCTGCTCGCCGTCGACGCCATCCAGGGCCTCGGCGCGTTCCCGCTCGACGTGCGCGCGACGAACGTCGACGCCGTATACGCGGGCGGCGCGAAGTGGCTGATGGCGCTGCAGGGCGTGAGCTTCCTGTGGCTGCGGGCGAACCTGCTCGACCGCGTCGCGC